>Ga0224557_1002672_pt1 | contig 14806 bp, 17 predicted proteins | sample 714S31014metaG_FD_180677 | JGI IMG/M metagenome (GOLD analysis project Ga0224557, IMG submission 180677) | Peat soil microbial communities from Stordalen Mire, Sweden - 717 S3 10-14 | ecosystem: Environmental > Terrestrial > Soil > Wetlands > Peat | place: Sweden: Norrbotten County, Stordalen...
CGGTAACGACGCAGCCTAACATAGCCCGTCTCCCGGCTGATGCCAAACCGCTCACACAGAGCCGTCATCGGCTCCTCATCGCGCTCATAAAAAAACACAAAGCGCAGCTTCTCATCCATCACACTGCTCTCTTTCCAGCCCATAAAAACGTTGTAATCAAACGACCATGGACTTGTGCAGTGTCAGGTATGTCCCCGGTTCAAAATGTCAGGGATGTGACCGGTCCGTACCGCGATCTTGGAATCCCCCCACCCCAGAACCTTGCCGGAATATCTCAGCAAGAATGAAATGAGAAAGTGGCCGAGCAGCCGAAGACTTGCACAAACGATTCCAAGCCAGAATGCCCCGGCCGATAAGGGATAAGGTCATGTTTGCAACTTTGCCAGTGTTGCGTCTGCGGGTCCTGCTCGTCGCTGGACTCATCGCCTTCACATCGTTATCGGTTCGTCAGGCGGCCACCGCCCAGACCAGCGCCGCAAATGAATGGACCTGGATGGGCGGAGGCAGCACGAGTAGCTCGTATGGAGTCTACGGCACGATGGGAACGCCTGCCGCCGATAACATCCCAGGGGCCCGGCCGGATGCCTCCAGTTGGGTTGACGGCAGCGGCAACTTTTGGCTCTTTGGCGGCAGTGGTTACGCTGCCAATGACAATGGCTCTCTCAACGACATGTGGGAGTTCATTCTTTCCACAAACCAGTGGGCGTGGATGGGCGGAAACAGCACGGTAAGCTGCGAGGATGGTGTAGAATGCGGCAATCCCGGCGTGTACGGCACGTTAGGAACACCGGCTGCCGGAAATATCCCCGGAGCCCGCGAGGGCGCTACGAGCTGGACTGATCAGAGCGGCAAGTTCTGGCTGTTCGGGGGCGAGGGCAATGATGGCAATGGCCAAGGTGGCTATCGCCACGACCTCTGGGTTTTTGACCCTTCCACGAACGAATGGGCATGGATGGGCGGAGGCAGCACGGGTAGCCCGTTTGGAGTGAACGGTACATTGGGAACGCTTGCTGCCGGAAACTTCCCCGGAATCCGCATTTACGCGATGGGCTGGACCGACAAGAACGGCAATCTCTGGCTCTTTGGGGGCTGTGGCTCCGGCGTGAGTGGCGTGAGTGAGGTCACCGGGTACGATCTCAACGAGCTTTGGGAGTTCAATCCTTCCACAAATGAATGGGCCTGGATGGGTGGAAGCGGCGTGAGCGAGCAATCTGGAGTGTATGGCGTCTTGGGTGTGTCTGCCGCCGGAAACATCCCCCCAGGCCGCCAGAGTGCTACGACCTGGACCGACAGCAAAGGCAATTTCTGGCTCTTTGGGGGTGGCTTGGGCGTGGGCGACTTTGTTACAACCACCGCGCTCAACGACCTTTGGGAGTTCAATCCTTCCACGAACGAATGGACATGGATGGGCGGAAGCAGCACGGTGAGCAGTTGCTGGACGTATGGAACTGCTTATTACGGCCAGTCTACGTTTTGTGCTCAGCCCGGTGTGTATGGCACGTTGGGTGTGCCTGCCGCCGGAAACATTCCCGGAGGCCGCAGTAGCGCTGTAGGCTGGACCGACAGCAGCGGCAATTTCTGGCTCTTCGGGGGCTTCGGCTACGATGCCAACGGCCCCGGCTTGTTCAATGACCTTTGGGTGTTCAGTCCTTCCACGAGCGAATGGACTTGGATGGGAGGAAGCAGCACGTTGGGTAGTTGCACGGTGCAAGGGTGTGGCCAGCCCGGTGTGTATGGCACGTTGGGTGTGCCTGCTCTTGGAAATATTCCTGGAGGCCGCAGCGACGCTGTAAGCTGGACCGATAACAGCGGCAATTTCTGGCTCTTTGGGGGCTTCTACGGCTCCAATGAGCTATGGGAGTATCAGCCATCGACAGCCTCTTTCCCGGCAGCCGTCATGCCAAACTTCAGTGTGGCAGCCGGACTCTACACCACGGCGCAGACGGTAACCATCAGTGATGCAATGTCTGGCGCAACCATCTACTACACCACCAATGGAACCACGCCGACTACAAGTTCGAGTGTGTACAGCGTTCCGATCACTGTCTCGTCGACGGAAACGATCGAGGCAATTGCGACGGTCAGCGGCTACCCCACCAGCGGCGTTGCAACCGCCGCTTACACGATTGCGCCACTGGCCTCAGCCCCGACGTTCAGCCCGTCCGGAGGAACCTACACCGCGGCGCAAACGGTGACCATCAGCGACACGACGCCGGGAGCGATCATTTATTACACTACCGACGGAAACTTGCCGATCATGGGTTCGAGTGTGTACAGCGTTCCGATCATCGTCTCGTCGTCCGAAACGCTTCAGGCGATGGCGACGGCCAGCGGCTACTCCCAAAGCGCCTTGGCAACCGCTGCCTACACCATCAACCTGTCTCAAGCCGCAACGCCAACCATCAGCTTGGCGGCAGGTACGTATTACGCGCCGCAGACTGTGACGATCAGCGATATAACGCCGGGAGCGATCATCTACTACACCACCAACGGAACGCAGCCGACGACGAGTTCGACCATGTACAGCGGCCCGGTCTCTGTCTCATCCTCAGAAACACTAGAGGCAATCGCGACAGCCAGCGGCGTCTCCCAAAGCGCCGTTGCAAGCGCCGCTTACACGATCAATTTGCCTCAAGCCGCCACGCCAACCATCAACCTGGCGGCAGGAACCTACACCGCGGCACAAACGGTGACGATCAACGACACAACACCGAACGCGACCATTTACTACACCACCGACGGAACCACGCCGACCACGAGTTCGACTGTGTACCACGTTCCCATCACCGTCTCGTCTACGGAAACGCTGGAAGCGATAGCGGCGGCCAGCGGCTACTCCCAAAGCGCCGTTGCAACCGCAGCCTACACCATCAGCAATCTGCCTCAAGCCGCGACGCCAAACTTCAGCGTAGCGGCAGGAGCTTACACTGCGGCACAAACGGTCATCCTCAGCGATGCGACGGCTGCGGCCACCATCTACTACACCACCGACGGAAGCACGCCGACCACGAGTTCGACGGTGTACAGCGGCCCCATCACCGTATCGTCTACGGAAACGCTGGAGGCGATGGCGACGGCCAGCGGCTATCTCGGCAGCGCCGTGGCAACTGCCGCCTACACCGTCAGCATTTCAGCGAATCCTGTGCCATTCATTGGCAGCATCTCGCCGGCATCTGCCAGTGCTGGCGGCGCGGCCTTCACGCTCACGGTTAACGGATTGCAGTTCACATCAAACTCGACGGTCTACTGGGGAACGACCGCCCTGGCCACAACCTACGTCAGCGCGACCCAGCTTACCGCGCAAGTTACCGCGGCTGATATCGCGACTGGGGACACCGCCTCTGCCATTACCGTTCAGACGCCAACGCCTGGCGGAGGCCCATCCGCCGCATTGTCGTTTCAAGTGGATTCCACCGATTCCACGGCAACGCCGCCGGCATTTACTTCTACGACGGCGATTGTAGCCACCGGCTCCCCGGCCAGTTATCCGGTAACTCTGCCGTCCGTCGTGACAACCTCTACCGTAAGCTGCCTGAATCTGCCCACAGGAGCGTCGTGCAGCTATTCCGCAACAACCAATTCGGTGACGATCGCAACCTCCCCAACAACACCGGCTGGAACCTATCAGGTAACGGTGGTCTTTAATGAGACCGTCTCCGGCGCGTCGACTTCGTGGATTCTGATGCCCATTCTTCTGCTTCCGCTGATGATTCTGCGGAGAAAGCTGACAGCGCGGGGCGCATGGGTGACCGCTTGCCTGGGGCTGGTTCTGCTGGCTGGTGCGGTTCTCTGCACCGGCTGCGGCGGCGGTGGAGGCAGCGGAGGGAGTACAGGTGGCGGCGGAGGAGGGGGTGGAGGTGGGACGCATACTCACCAGGTGACGAGTTCGGGCGTGGTCACCCTCACCGTGCAGTAGGGATCTTCCTTTTGATGATTGGTACGCTGGTTCGTAATGCCTCACCTTTACGACAAAAACAAGAGAGTCGCGAGGGGCGCCGGCAATCCGACCTATCATCACAATGGCAAGACGGTGCTGCCTGGGCCGGGCAATCCGGTGGGCACGCGCTGGATGGGCCTCAGCATCACCGGCTACGGAATCCATGGAACCAACAAACCCAAATCCATCAGCAAGGCCGCCTCGCATGGATGCATCCGCATGGCTACGATGGCATTGTCACCGCTTCTAACTACTTCCGAAAGGCCCTCCTCATCGATCAGGCTAAACTGGAAGGCTATCCAGGCATTCAATTTCTTAGGGTCGTAATGGAGATAAAATCGCCATGAGCGTATCCCACGGTACAGCAACCGACTCGCGCAATTGGTAATACAACCATCGTGAGGCCTTGTTTTGAGACCGTCCGCTGGCAACCTTACCCGGAAGCGTAGATATCCCGTATAACTTGAAAAGCCATCTACAGCGCGGGATATGATAGGTATCTGAACAAACAATCACATCGCCGAATTTTGGTAAGGTTCTGAGAATTCTTGTGCAGTTGCGTACAGATTCGAGTGTGTCGGTCGCCTCTTCGTCAAGCAATATCCTCTCTGTAGGAACATTGCTGTCTTGCAGGAGCTTCGCCATGATTGAAGCTTCCGAAGGGGGGTATTTTCCCACGCCTCTACTCACCAGGAAAAGCGCATCTTGCAGACCTTGGGTGCTCGACAAAGCGCCCTCAACGCGTCGCCGCATAGCGTTGCTGGCTCTGCCGCCTTCCCAGACGGCCGCTCCCATAACTATCACTACTGAAGGCGCAGAATTCATATGATTAGCGGCATGACATATACGCCCTCTTTGCGACTTCGTAGCGGTTCAAGTCTGGACGAATAAGCCGGCCGGCCTGGCCCTTTCCAAAATAACTTGCAGCCCAGTGGCAGACCTGGCTGGCCGCCTTTACGTCAAAAGTGAATTCCACCTGGCTGGTGGGTTGCACGAGGCCAAGCGCCAATCCATAGGCCGGAGGTTTACGCAAGGGAGGCCGCACAACCATGACCACAGGGTATCCGTTGAATTTCATACCCGCTTTGTCAAACTGGGTTTTCGCGTACACCGCGCGGTCAACGCAGTTCTTTTCTGGCGGGTCGCCACAGACCGCAGAGGCAAGCAGGATTTCGTATTTGTTCTCGTTATTGGGGACGATGTACTTGCCGGTCCACTGGAACGCTCCTACTTCAGATTGAATGGGTGGAATTTCCGCTGCGTCACGCAGGGCAATATAATCTCGATCTAAATCCTGACGGAAGACAACCGTGGTTCCGTTCAAGAAATAGACCACCAGATGCAGCTTCTCGTACCCCTCAAACTGCCCAGTGAAGTTCAGATTCTCCAGCCCGAAGCGAATATGATTCTCAGTCCCCTGCTGCAAGGCATCCTTCTCAACCCCTGGCGAGAGGCCGCCGATGTATACGGGCTGGCCGTTCACACGAAGGGCATAGTAGTATTTATCGGCCCGTTCAGCGATGCCCTGCGGCTTGAAACTGACGTCGAACAGGGTGTAGCCAACCCGCTCACGGTCGGTCATCTTTTGTAGGGTTTGAAGGAACGGAACATCTCATCCTGGCTCGCGCTGACCGAGGCGTAGGCATGCAGGTAGACCTCTTCGTACTTGATGGACTTCCAGATTCGCTCGACGAAGACGTTGTCACGCCAGCGGCCCTTCCACCCCGCCTTCCACCCCACGGACGAAGACCTGTCCGTGGGGACCCCGCCTTGGTGAGCGCCCCTTCTAAAAAATCGTTCTCCAGCGTCAGCTCAAATGGTATGGCTTTTCAGCAGGCCGGGCTTTGCGAACTTCCGTGTCGGTCAGCGGCATTTCAAACCCCCAAATACCCCCGCCAGGAAAAGTACCCCGGAGAGAATCAAGATACCCTCCGACTCCCCCCGCAGGACTTGGCTTTCCTAGTACGCCTTCGGACGCAACAATACGAAATCCCCAATGTTTATTGTGGATTTGCACCTTTCTTAGGATGTCTTTGGATGGCTTAGAATGGGCTTTTGGCAGTGAGGGACTCGAATCGAATTGCAAGTTATTTAATATAAGCGATATGAAAGTCACGCATTTGAAAATACCCCCAAATGTACCCCCTGCCGAGCGGGGCTTCGGGCTTTTTGTGCCAGATCAGGCCCGCATCCCCTCCAGCGCCCCGACGTGTTCCGGCAATACCATATCTCCCGGTACTGGTAGATGAGAACCCGGCTACTGGCTCATAATTTCTGTCGATGACGAATTGCGAGCAGCCGAGCTTTCGCCTGCTGTTCTCGCTCGTTCCAACATCCAGGAGTAGAGGTCTGGATAGCTCTTCTTGAGGTACTCTCTCCTCTTTCGGATTGCGTCGCCGGACAGATCCTCTGAAAGCGAACGCTCCGAGACGGCTTGATACAGCTCTGCGAGATGCTCATCATAGTGCTGGCCGGTTTTCAACCGAACGAATTCCGACGCGACAATCAAAAAGAAACCGTAGAGATTTCCTTCCTTATGGCCGCGCTTCCCAAACAAGTCCAGCATCCCGCCAACCACCTTCGAGAACTCGGTGAGCTGCCGTGGGAGATCGCTGAAACTGGAGATGTATGGGAGCAGTACATCAGAATTTGGCCCGTGGAATACCTCCGATTCCAACTTCGAGCCAAGCTTCGCCGCATCGGCCACAAGCTTGGCCTCTTTTTCCAATAGTCCATCCTTTGATCGTCTCTTCCCGTCCTGGGTGGTCACCGCAGCATAGACCTTGAGCATTGAGTATAGGATTTTCTGATCCGGCCCACTGAGCTTCCGCAGCGGATTGGTGGCGGCAATGTGCCGGAAAGCCTGGGCTGTAGGGCCAACGAGATCGACGACCATGGGGAATTGACCTCCTCCCAAACCGGACAAAAGTACGGTCAGGGTTTTGTCCATTGAACTCCTGCATTCCGATTCTAAGCTGCAAGCAGCAATCAGAAGGAGTTCCCAACATGGCCAACATGATTCTCAGACTTCCGGCAGTAAAGACCCGAACCGGACTCTCTCGCTCAACGATTTACCTCCGCGTGGCGGAAGGCAGATTCCCAAAGCCCATTTCCTTGGGTGCTCGCGCGGTCGGCTGGGTCGATGCTGAAGTGGAGGCATGGCTTGCAGGCCAGATTGAACAGAGCCGCAGGACTCAGGGAGGACGGCTGCAAGCGCCGGAGTCGCGCTGATGACCGCCTCTATTGCTCCTGTGCTTCCGCCAGAAGTGTGCGCCGTCGAAGCCAGCGGCTGGCGCTGGCACATGGAAGGCACTCCATGACTGTAATGTGCGAACGGTTTTTTGGAATCCCGCAAGCGGTAGTGCGAGATGGCATGATCGAACGACTCAGCCCGGTTGCCGTGAAACTTTACATTGCCCTCTGGCATGAATCCGAGCGTTACAGTACGAGAGAACTGAAACGGACAGTTACTCAACTGCAAAAACTTGTGGGAGGATCACGAAATTCCTACGCCAAAGCAAGACGCGAATTGTCGCAGGCCGGCCTATTGTCCGCAGACGCCTATGGGTCGGATGGCTTCATCTTCCATCTATTCAACCCGAAAACTGGAAAGCCTTGGCCTCTCAAACCAACGGAGAAGCCTGTTTATCAGCGGAAGGGAGCACCCGCCGTTGCAAGTTCCCAAGCTCCGGCCAGGTCAACGGAACCTCCACGAGTACAAGACACTGAAACCGATTTCACCTTCGGCTTCAATGGCCCCCAATCCAATGTCTCTGCACCAGGCGGCGGGCTGAGCCGCCAGTCATTGTCTTGGAGTGAGATCGGCAAGTAGCGTACTGAACCATGCACAAATTCTGTGCATCCCCACGCTCAGAATTTGCGCTCCCCATGCACAGGTATTGCGCGGGACAAGCACATTTCTTGCTTGAGGACTGCTTGCAACTCTTTCTGAAATAGAAAGTTGCTGCGGCAACGTCCATTCCTAAGGACATTCCTAATAAAGAAGAAGATTCCTAAAGAGCATTGACCGTCCACATCAGCCAGATGCACTCATTTGTAGTTCGAATCGTTTTGAAGAATCAATCTGAATGGAGGTTGTCAATGCTGGATCGGATGCTTCTTCCCGCAAGCAAATTCCAAAACCGGCCCCCAAAAAGGCAATGTCGCCGTGACGCCGCCTTTTCTGGAACGGGTGCCGTATACACGAAGCCACGATTCGAGCGTAAAAAATCTGAAAAAATAGAAATCGGCGCTGCTACATCGCGATTAGCTTCCAAGGGCAATCGGAGTCCGCAGGGATACTCTCAATTGTTGGGAAGGGATGGCCAGCGAACCCGCAACGGATGCGCACTAATGGTGATCCCTGGCTTGCGTGTTGCACCAATAGTGCTGATTCATCGGGGGGAGTGTAATCTATGGCGAATCAAAACGGTAAGCCAATGGAGGGGGAGCGACACTCTCCCAAGTATCCGCGCGATTACCCTGCATTGCCGTCCGGTTTGCAGCCCTTGCCGTTCTATCCGAACCTGAAGAGAGAGCTTCGATCAGTGACGGGCGCGCTGGTCCTGACTTATCTTGAGATCTACCATCCGCCCTTGCAGGACTCATCTGGTGCCCTTCTCAGCGCGCCTGTGACCCTCCACCTGGACCAGATTTCAGAAGACCTCCAGATCTCCCGCAGGACTCTATTCACCGCCATGTGTGTACTCGCAGCCCGATGGGGAAGCGAAGAGGCTTGTGCGCGCGCAGCCCGCGCCGGCCGCGAGTTCCTCAATCCTGCTCACACCATCAATGGGCAGACAAAGTTTTACTCGGTCACCGGCGCAATCGGATATATCCCCCACACCACGGTCCAGCTCCGGCGAAACTTTTCGCTCATCGCAGCCATGCTCCAAAATGCCGGAATCACTTCGCTTGCGCAACAAGAGTTTGTCGGCATAGACCGTTTCAAGACTCTGGACGCCGCCGCCAATTCAGCGCAAACTGCGCACATCCCGGCACAAAAAGAATCACCCTCGGAAATCCTGTTGCGGACATCTGTGCTTGCGGGGGATCGGCGGAGCACACGTTATCCGCGGCTGCGCGCGGCTGTGGGAGCTGGACTACTCCCGGTGAATGCGCTCAAGGTGCGACGAAACGCGGGGAAACACTCTTCGGACGGTGCGGAGCGGGAATGAGCCGAGAAGTCGTTGAGTTGTCTGGATGCTCTTTCACTCACTCTTCCGGGGAGCTTTTCCGTAATGGCAGCGGGGACTGCCCCATCCGCTGAATCAAACCAGCCATCTTGATGACCGTTTCCAGGCTGATTGAGGGCATCTTGCCGCCCTCACCAAGGTAGTCAGCAAGATATTCCGCAGAGGGGGTCTCGATTCCCAGTCGGGTACACACAAGGTACGAGATGGATTCCGCCTCACACTCCTCCACTTGCCGATCCAACTTGCGCCGATCAGGCCAGTGTTTTTGATTTGGACTGCCAAGATGGCCGGAGTAAAGGTGGCCAAGTTCGTGGACAAGGGTCGCGTATTGCTCCTCACGGGATTGGTGGGAATTGAGCAACAACTCAAAGCGCACTGGAACGGTTTCGCGCTTCTCTTTGAAGGACGGGCGCTCCGGCAAACGGAACACGTCTCTGGTATTCGCTGGCTGGATTTGACCGGCGTGCTGGGAGCCGAATTCGCGATGGTGGACTCGAACGCCATCCCGCTTTACATTCTCAATCGTTTTGTCGAGTTCGTCTGTCACGCTTCCATGATGAATTGCGAATGGATTGGTGACGGACTCCGGAAGCTCCGGGGCGTCGCGCGAGGGAGTGGTATCGCTAACATCGAAGACGAAGAGAACCGGCCCCTTGGGTTGCAGGATTGTGATGGGCCTCGCGCCGGGCTGAATCGTGCGCTTGTAACGCTCCCACCAGCGTTTGGGTGTGGCAACAAACCGCGCTCCGGGCATCTGGGTGTGAACCAGCATCGCATTGAAAGGGGAGTACATCCTGAATCGAGCGATGAAGTGGAGCAGGTCTGCATACGCTGCCCGCGTCGTAAACTGTCCCGCTATCAGGAAGAGTTCGTCCAGAGCCTTCAGCGATTCGAGCGACTCGGAATGCGTTGGCTGATCGTCAAACGGAATGTCGTCGTTATCCACGGATCAACTCCTATTCGTCGCCGGACCGCTGTCTACCTTGGGAAAGCAAGTCTTTGAAGGGATGCATATCCCAGAGGCCAATTGGCTGCGCCTCATGTAGAACCCCATGCGCAAGAAAGTAGTCCTGGTCGTTGTCGCTTTTGTCAGGAGGCATGGAGACTTTCTCGACGCTCGTTATTGTGGCCGCAATCACGAACGTATCGGACTGCCGATCCTCATCGTTCAAGATAGCTTTTGTTATGGCAGGGGCCGACAAAAGGGAGAACCGTAGATCGATTCCCGTTTTTCTGCCAATGTCTTGGATCAATACGATTGAGTTGTCCTGCTCTCCAGATTTGCGCACATCCTCCATATCTCCAAAAGCAATGATAGGCCGACCCTTTATGAGTGCGCTTTCAATCTCGATTGTGTACGGCGTATAGGCAGCGCCCTTGGATGAGAACGCATCTTCCCAATTGTCATCAGCATTCCAAGAGTCCCTTACTCTAGTCACAATCGATCTGGCTTGTTGTTCCCGGGCTGCCGCTGCGGCTTCGACAGATTCCGCCGCGCGACGCTTGACCTCGTGCGAATGATAAAACCACGCTGCAATCCCAGCGACGATGACTAGCACAGTTACAAGTTGCGGAGCCCACTGCATTAAATTGCTGCGGCTGTGCGAGGCTAGTTCGACCGACATCTCGTTTCCTTTCCACTTTGCCGACAGCGCATCGAGGGCGGCTTGAGGGTTCGTCTCATCCTGCGCCGCCGTCCGAATGTCGGCTTCCTGGATCTCGGCAGGATGATAATAGGTCCCGTTGAACTGATGCGGCTTGGCGCCCTTGACCTTGGTGCGCTTCATCTTTTCGAGGCCGCCGGGCGTGAAGTTCATCCCCTCCGGAATGTGGACGTAGGCCCGCTCTCCCTTTACTACCTCCTCGGCCCAGTCTATAAGTTGTTCTATTTTCTGTCCTGCCGAGATGGGCTGCCCGGTCTCGGCGACTTGGCCCTGGTCCTCCTGCATATTCTTCCGGTGCTGGACTTCCTCTTGGACAAGCGCCTTTCGGGTTTCTGTCCTCAACATGATCCCGCGCCGACGGAGGTTCTGCTCCATCACATCTCCGGGGACGTTGGGCTGTTGTTGAAGGAACTGGCGCGCCATGCGCACGGTTGGCGTATCCGGTATGTCGGCGGTCTGAGCGGCTCCCTCAACCGGCTTGGCAGGACCCTGAGCGGCTTCCTCCTGCTCTTGTTGAGCTTCCTCGGCTTGTTCCTGCTGTTCCTTCTGGGCGTCCTGCCGGCCTTTGGCTTGCGTCTGAAGCTGCTTATCTTCGTCAATGCTCATCTCACTCCTCAGCTACAGCGAACAAATCGCTACGGGAATCGGGACCGGTGTGCATCTCTATTGGTCAATTTCAACCGTCACGGGTTCATCCAGCTTGACTGTGCCGTCAATGGCGACCGAGCCATCCACGAATGAAGTACTCTCAAGGCTTTTGGCCGCAGCTCCTCGAAGTGCGCTGCGGCGTTCCTTCGGCAACGCATAAAGGGCGTTCTTCACCTGTTCGCTCCGCATCTGGTGAATTTCATGCCAAATGCCGCCCAACTCCAAAATGACCACGATCAAAGCGGCTGCCTTGGCGATTGTACGAATGTTCATGCGGCAATAGCCGACGAATTGTCGCAACCGCAGGTGCGCTGAATGCAGCTTTTTCCCCTTCAATGAATCCGAGTTCATAAACGCCTCTTTCGTAGCAGCTTTGAATTGAACCGCCAACTCTTCTGGCATCCGCCCGGCAAAGCCAGAAATCCTGGCAACAGTGGGAAAGCGGCGTGAGAAACAGGGCCGGCGCAAATCCAAGAATCAAGTTGGATGCGAGGAACAGCTTCCAGATGAGTCCCATCCGAAGTCTGAACACAAAGGCCCTGACCTTCCTTTCAATGTAAGCCGCAGCTTACACGTAAGCCTTAGCATACAGCCATGCTGGAGACATGGCAACGGACATTTGCGTGCGGATCGGTAGACGGATTCGCGTTCTGCGAACGGAACGCAAATGGACCCAAGCCATGCTGGCGGACCATGCCGAACTGACGCGGGAGCACCTCTCGGAACTGGAAAACGGACACAAGGAAATCGGCGTGAGGGCGCTCGAAAAGATCGCCCAGGCACTCGACCTGAATTTGCACCAGTTCTTTGAGGGGTTTTGATATTCGGGGCGAGAAGACCTCCGATGAGCCGGACCTGGAGCCGTGCATAAGACCCCTTGACGGCGATCATTTCATGCTCGTTGTCGGGCGCGCCAGAACCAATACCCTGCCCATCCAAACAGCAACACGCCGAGAACCATGTCAATTGGCTGCCAGTGCTCCCGGTGCATCCTGACCGGCAGGACCGGGTTCAGCAGCAGAGCAACAGCCAGGAAAGCCCACATCCAGCCCCGTGGCCCCGCCTGATACACCCGCACCGCCCAATAGATCCCGCCCACCGTTGCAGCCGTTCTCAGCACCATGTAAAAGCCGTAGGGATGCCTCCCCTCGGCGGCAACCAGCAGGAAGATTGCCACCAGCACGGTGAGCGCAACTTCCCAAACCCGTTTGCTGTTCATGAATGCGCCTCCGCTGGGATCATTATCAAGATACGGCCTGCCACCGATGCTGGTCGTGCAAGCCGGGAATCATCGCGTGCTGATGGATATTTCGTACTGTGTGAGATAGTTTGTGAGGCGAAGACATGCCGAAGAGAAATAATTGCCGCTGATTGCTACTTCAATGGCATTAGGAACCCATGGGTCATCATCGGATGCCAAGCGGGAAAATTCTTTTCCAAGCTCCCAATAAGGGCCCAGTCGTTCGCGCTTCTCTGGGTCGTAGTCGAGATAGGCGTTGCAGGCTCTGGTGTAGATCTCAAAACGCTCAGCAATTGTAGGGTAATCAAAACCCTTGTCAGCACAGTAGGACTCGATTCCTTTGTTGTAGTGCTTCCTCACAAATGTGAAGCTGCTCTGAGTGACAGACATCCTCCCTAGAACGTAATCCACGGAAAACAAATTCAGGAATAGTAGTTCATCCAGGTATTGTTGGCTGAATTCTTGTAGCTGTTCCTGGCTTGCAGGAGCAAACCCATACTGTAGCAGGGCTTCGGCAAGAGAAGATACATCAATGGGCTCTATTATCCGCCCATTTGTTTTCGGTTGGTCAGCGCGGCTCTGACTTGCTGCCTTGCGATACCGCTCCGCGTCGAGCGCGTCGTCTTTCAGTACACCCTGGTCGTTGTTCTCGTTCTCTTCGCGCAGCCGGGTGAGCATGAATTGCGCATCTGCAATGCCTTGATCTGCTGCCTTGCGATACCACTCCGCGGCGAGCGCGTAGTCCTGCGGGACGCCCTGGCCCTGGTCGTACAGGATGCCAAGTCGGAGTTGCGAGGGTGCGTGTCCCTGTTCCGCAGCTTTGCGCAACCAAGCCGCTGCCTGCGCGTGGTCTTGGGGTACGCCTTTGCCGGCGTAGTACAAAAGGCCAAGGTTGTGTTGCGCGTCTGCATCGCACTGATCCGCCGCCTTGCGATACCAGAACGCCGCCTGAGCATTGTCCTGCGGCACACCCTGGCCATTGAAATACAGGACGCCAAGGTTGGACTGCGCTTGCCCGATCCCTTGTTCCGCTGCCTTGCGCCACCAGACAGCAGCCTGTGCGTAGTCTTGCGGCACGCCCTGGCCTTGGTTGTAAGCAATGCCGATGTTGAGCTGTGCCATGGCATGACCCTGTTCCGCAGCTTTGCGCAACCAAGCCGATGCTTTTGCGAAATCTTGCGGGAAACCCGGCAAGCCAAGCTCGTAGTTCATGCCGAGGATGGCTTGTGCTACAGCATCGCCGATCTCAGCTTGATTCTTGAGTGTGGCGGGGCTAAGGGCAGCCGTCGCATCTGTGGACTTTGCCGATGCCCCAATGGCGCGCATCGCCAGGGTCGCCCAATGACCAAAGAGTCCTTCCTTCATTTCCGTCCCCCCGGCCGAAGCGCGCAGGTCCGCCTATCTGTCGCAGCGTGCGGGCCTGGTCGGTTTCCGTCCTCAACATTCGATGCAGATTCTACGCCGACCCTTGAGAGGTAGCAAGACTGACTCCCTCCCGCACGGCACACGAGGATCTGATTTGGCACCCTACTCGTTGCCGCAGACAGCTTGCTAACGCTCACTGGCCGCTTTCTCTGCGTCCGGCCGCCACATCTGAGCGACGCTCAACCATCCAGTGAGCCTGGGTCTGGGCGTGACAATCCAAGGCTACGGAGAAGTTAAGGGCGTCGCTGGCGGCGAGTTGATGTGCCATGGCAGGGAGTGCGTGTTGCTGACCAAGTGCAAGGGTTTGCTGGTTCCTTGAGATTCGCGATCTGCGCCGCAACGAGTGAAAAAGTGTCTTTCAACGCCATGCCGGGAAAATAGTTCTGGCCGGCTGAGCTTCCTCTGGTCAGTTTTTTTCTCCATCCCCTGCACGGTTAGTCTTTTCAGTCACAGAGCGAAACGATATGGCTCCCGATACAGGAAAGAAGTGCTGCGCGAGTACGACCAGATCCGTGGGCAGTTATGTCGGGACTCTGAACGGAGTCGTTCCCCTTTTACGAATAAGTACCTTGCCGTTGTATGAAGCGACTTGTGCGGCAGTCTGTCTGTTTGGCGATCATTGGGAGCCGTCTCTATCTCGGATTACGATCCCGAGTATTGCGTGAATCGCGGCAAAAGTCGCATTGAGTTCACGCCT
>Ga0224557_1002676_pt1 | contig 14789 bp, 1 predicted proteins | sample 714S31014metaG_FD_180677 | JGI IMG/M metagenome (GOLD analysis project Ga0224557, IMG submission 180677) | Peat soil microbial communities from Stordalen Mire, Sweden - 717 S3 10-14 | ecosystem: Environmental > Terrestrial > Soil > Wetlands > Peat | place: Sweden: Norrbotten County, Stordalen...
CGTGCCGCGAAGCTGGTGGGCGAGATCCGCCCAGCAGCTTCGCGGCACGCTGCCAGTTGGCTTTGATGACGGTTGCCTGTCCAGTTCCGTTGGCGACAACCTCGGCGAGCGCGTTGAGGGCGGCCGTGGGTTCCAGCGGAATCAGACCCTGCACACTGAGATTGGCGCGCGCCGCCTCCGACGAGGCCATGCCTCCCTTGGCCCAGGGACCAAAGTTGACGCCGGTCGCCGGCAGGCCTTGCGCCTTTCGTTCCGCGACCAGGCCGTCGAGCAGCGCATTGGCGGTCGCGTAGTTGGCCTGGCCGGGTGGACCGAGCACGCTCGAGACCGACGAATAGACGATAAAGAAGTCCAAATCGTCTTTCTTCGTCAACCGGTCTAAGTGGTAGGCGCCGAACGCCTTGGGCGCCAACGTCGTCCGGAATCGTTCCAGCGTCTGTTGCGATAGCAGCGCGTCGTCGAGGACGCCCGCCAAATGCGCCACTCCCGCGAGCGGTGGCAACTCCGCACGGATCCGTCCCAGCAACTCATCGACCTGGGACTCGTCGCCGACGTCGGCCGCGAAGGTGTGGATCCGGCATCGGTAGCGCTCGGTGATATCAGCGATTGCCCGTTGTGCATCCGCGTCGGGCGTGTGCCGGCTGGTCAACACGATGTCACCCGCCCCGAGTTGGGCCAGATAGGCCGCCGTGTGCAGGCCGAGGGCGCCGAGGCCGCCGGTGATCAGATAACTCCGATCGCCTTGCGGCTGCAGCGGTCTCGGTATCTGCAGCACAATCTTTCCGATGTGCCGCGCTTGCTGCATGCGACGGAACGCGCTCTTCGCCTCCGTCAGCGGGTAGATCTCGGCGGGTAACGGCGTCCACTCGCCGGCGGCCAGCCCTTCCGACACCTCGGTCAGCAACCGCTTTATGTGCTCGGGGTCCTGCAGGGTGGTTGCATCGAGCGCAACGATCTCGTAGGCGATATCGGGACGGGCCGATGCCATCTGCTCCTGAGTCCAGATGTCTCGCTTGGCGATCTCGGCGAACCGGCCGTTCTGGGCGGTGGCCCGCACGGTCGCCTCGACGAAGCCTTCGTTGGTGAGGCTGTTGAGCACCACGTCCACGCCGGCGCCGTCGGTGTCGGCGAGGATCTGGTCGGCGAAGTCCGTACTACGCGAATCGTAGACATATTTCACACCCAGCTTGCGCAGCGCTGCGCGTTTGTAGGTGCTGGCGGTGGCGAAGACGATCGCGCCGTGTTGCTGCGCCATCTGTATCGCGGCCAGGCCAACACCACCACTGGCGGCGTGAATGAGCACGCGGTCACCGGGCTGCAGCTGCGCCCAGTCGAACGCGAGTCGGGCCGTGAGTGCCGCAGCGGGAATGGTGGCCGCCGCTACCGAGCCCAGCCCGTCGGGCAGCGGTGCCAGCAATTGGACCGGCACATTGAACCGGCTGGCGAACGCGCCCTGCATGAAGCCGTAGACGCGTTGGCCTACCTCGAGTCCGGTGACGCCGGTACCCAATTGTGTGACGATGCCAGCGAAGTCACCGCCGATCGGGCCCGGATCTCCCGGATAGAGGCCCAGCACATTGAGCACATCCCGGAAGTTCAAACCGGCGGCCTCCACCCGGACCTGCACATAGCCGTCGTTCGGCGGCGGCACTTCCGTCTCGGTCAGACGCAGGTTGTCGATCGCTCCGCGTTCGGTGGGCGTCAGGACGTAATCGTTCGCCCGCGGTACCGCAAGGTGACCGCTGCGCGCCCACGGCAGCAACCGCGACGCCAGGAATTTTCCTTGCCGCAACGCGAGCTCAGGTTCCTCGAGGAATGTGCTCGGCGCACCGAGCAGGCCGGCCAGCGAGTGCACGGCCCCCTCAGCTCCGTCGTAATCGACCAGCCTGCACCGCAGGGCCGGTTCCTCGTTGATGATGTTGCGCCCGAGTCCCCAGAGCGCAGCCTGCATCGGGTCGACCGGTTCGCCGGCCTCGGTCGCCACGGCTCGTTCAGTGATGATCCACAGCCCGTTGGGAAGTTTGAGCCCCTTGTCGGCCTGCAGGGTGTGCACAACGCCGAGTAGATGAGCGATCTCGGCCTCGAGCCGCGCGGCAGCTCCAGCGCTCGACTCGTCCGGGTGCGGTCCGGCGCTGCGCCAGACGACGCCGGAGAACGGCATACCGCGCTCTTGAGCCTGCGCCAACAGCTGCCCCAAGGGCTCCGGATCGGTAGAACGGTCAAAAGAGATGCAGCCCGGCAGCTGGGCCGCCAGTTCGTCGAATCCGGCAATCAGCCAGGTGCCGAGCACGTTTCCGGCAGCCCCGGCAGCACTGCCCGATGCCGGCGGCGCCAGCTCCTGCCAGCCCAGCGTGTACAGCAGCCGGGCGGCATCGCCGCCGAGCCCGCGCAACAACGCCTCTCGAGGCGCGCGTTTGACCGTGAACTCGCGAATCCCGCCCAGGCGGCGGCCATCCCGATCGATGAAATCGAGATCGAAGACTTGAGTTTCGCTGTCGAGGCCGCTGGTGTGCCACCTCGCGCGGCAATAGAACCGTCGAGGCATCTTCTCCCGCAGTGTCACCTGCCCATACCGCAACGGCAAGAACAGATCATGCACCCCCTGTTCGGCCGCAAGAAGAGCCGGGAAGGCCGGGAAGGCGACTCCGGTGCACAGGTCGAGCAGCACCGGATGCATCGGCTCCGTTCCGAGATGCTCGGCGAGTTCTTCGCCGACGGTGATGTCGCCGATCGCCTCACCCTCGCCGAGCCACAGCGACTTCAGAGAACCGGACCAGTTAGGGCCCCATGCCAGCTCCATGTCGGCGAAGGTCTCGAACAGCTCCTGCGGACGCATGCGGTTGCATCGCTCGATCGCCGCGTCGATGGAATCCGCCGGATCGGCCGCCGGCTCATCATCAACACCGGTGAGGACGGTGCCATCGGCGTTCAACGACCACTCGGCGTCACGAACGCCGTATGGGCGGCTGTGCACCCGGAAGGTTGAGCCCTCCCCGTTTTGCAAGTCCTCCAGCGGATGCAGCGTCAGCTGTACCTCCCGGGAGGCCTTGTCGGCCAAGATGATCGGCTCATAGAAGAAGACTTCTTTGACCCTCCCCGGCGCCCCAACGGCAGCGAGGGCCATCGCCGCATACGTCGCGCCGGGAACAACTACGGTGCCATAGATGACGTGATCCGACAGCCACGGCTGCGATTTGACGGACAGTCGGCTGGTGTAGACCGAGTCGCCGGAGGCAAGGTCCTTTGGACTACCCAAGATTCCGGCTACTCCGGATGCTGAGGTGCCCTGACCATCGATGCCGGCGATGCCGGAAGTCTTCGGCCAGAAGCGACGGCGCTGGAACGGATAGGTGGGCAATTCGAGTCTGCGGCGAGGCTGGTGATGCAGCGCCGCGAACTTGGGCCGATGGCCGCTGACGTAGGCCGCGGCCAGCGCTTCGGCGATCTGGCGCCGGTCACCGACGCCCTTGCGCAGGGAAACAATCGCACGCGGCACCGCCAAATGTTCCGGCCAGACCTGTACCGCAGCCCCGGTCAGAACCGGTTGCGGACCGATCTCCATCAACACCGAGCATCCCAGCGCCGCCACCGTACGCGCACTTTCGGCGAACTGCACCGGCTGGCGGGAGTGCCGCCGCCAATATTGTGCGTCCAGTGGGGTTTCCGCCGTGAGCACAGTGCCGGTGCGGTTACAGACCAGCGGCAGCGTCGGCACAGCGAACTGCAACTGCGCAGCGTACGACTCGAATTCACCGAGCACCGGCTCAAGCAACTCCGAGTGGAAGGCGTGGCTGGTTTCCAGCCAGCTGCAGCGGATCCCGTCGCCACCAATTCTGCCGACGATCTGTTCGAGATCTTCGCCCGGACCCGACAGCACCACACTGGGCCCGTTGTAGCCGGCGACCGACACCCGAGCGAATTCGTTGGCGATCTCCTCGACGTACTTGGGATCGGCGAACACCGCGACCATGCGCCCGCCCGCGGGCAGACTTCCGAACAGCCGCCCGCGTTCGGCCATGAGCCGCGCCCCATCCTCGAGGCCGAAAACTCCGGCCACACACGCCGCCGCGTACTGGCCCACGCTGTGACCCAACACCACGTCGGGCTCGACGCCCCACGACTGCCACAACCGGGCCAGGCCCATCTCGACAGCAAACAGCGCCGGCTGGGCAAAAGAGGTGTGCCGCAACGTTTCTCCAGCCTCACCGCCGGTTTCGCGGTCAGTGGCGAACAGCACTTCCAGCAGCGGCCGCGGCAGTATCCCGCTGACGGCATCCGCGCAGCGAGTCACGGTGTCCGCGAAAACCGGCTCAGCGTGGAACAACTCGCGCGCCATCCCCGCATGCTGGCTGCCCTGCCCGGTAAACAACCATGCCGTCGTCGGCCGGTCAGCGCACTCGCCCCGTAGAACACCAGGCCGCAGCCGGTTCTCGGCCAGGTCGGCCAAGCCCTCGCGCGCGCCTTGGACCGAGTCCACCACCAGCGCGGCCCGGTGTTCGAAATGTGAACGCCCTGTCCCGGTCGTGCGGCACACATCGGCGACATCGACCTCAGGGTGAATGTCCAACCACGCCGCGTAACGCTTCGCCAACGCCACCAACGCCTGCGGTGAACGCGCGGATAGTGGCAGCACATTGACCGGTTGGCCTTGGGTGCCCGACGCTGCGGCCGCCGCCACGTCGTCGGCCGGGTGCTCGCTGGAGGTCGCCGGCTGCGCTGGCGCCTCTTCGATCAGCACATGTGCGTTCGTGCCGGTGAATCCGAAGGAACTCACGCCAGCGCGCCGCGGCTTGCCGTTGGCCCGCCAGGGCATCGCTTTGTCCACGACCCGCACCGGAAGCGAAGCCCACGGGATATGCGGCGACGGTGTCTCAAAGTGCAGGCTCTGTGGCAGCACTGAGTGCTGGAGCGACAACACGACCTTGATCAGACCGGCGGCCCCTGACGCCGACTCGAGGTGTCCGACGTTGGTCTTCACCGATCCGATCAGCAACGGCCGGTCCGCGTCACGACCGGCACCGTAGACGGCCCCGGCTGCCTGCACCTCGATGGGATCACCCAGCGGGGTACCCGTCCCGTGCGCCTCAAGGTAGTCGACGTCCCCGCCGACGAGACCGGCGCGAGTCAGCGCCATCGCGATAAGCCGTTGCTGGGCGCCACCATTGGGGACTGTCAAACCACTGGAAGCGCCGTCTTGATTGACCGCGCTGCTCGGGATGACCGCGCAAACCCGATCGCCGTCGCGCTGCGCGTCGCTCAGCCTCTTGAGCACCAGAATCCCGCAACCTTCGCTGCGCACATAGCCGTCGGCGCCCGCGTCGAAGGTCTTGCATCGCCCGTCGGGGGAAAGCATCCTGGCGCGCGAGGCGGCGATGATGGATACCGGACTCAGCAAGACGTTTACCCCACCGGCCAACGCCAAATCGCAGTCACCGGAATGCAATGCCTGGCAGGCCTGGTGGACGGCCACCAGCGACGAGCTGCACGCGGTGTCGACCGCCACCGCCGGCCCTTCCAGTCCAAGCGCGAAGGCGACCCGACCGGAAATGGCATTGAGCGCATTGCCGGTGATGAAGTGGGGCTCGATGTTGTCGACCGAGTCGGCCGAAAGCAGATGCGAGTACTCATTGACGCCCACGCCCACGAAGATGCCGCTTCGGCTGCCGCGCAACGCCGCCGGGGAATACCCGGCACGTTCCAAGCCCTCCCAGGCAGTTTCCAGCACGAGTCGCTGCTGTGGATCGATCCAAACAGCCTCGCGCGGTGAGATGCCGAAGAATTCGGGATCGAATCCGTCGATGCCGTCGAGGTATCCGCCATAGCGGCTGTAGATCTTGCCCCGAGTCGCTGGATCCGGGTCGTAGAACTCGTCGATGTCGAACCGGTCCTCCGGGATTTCCCGGATCGCATTGACACCGCCCGACAACACCTCCCAGAAAGCTTCGGGATCGGGCGCGCCGGGGAAACGGCACGCCACCGCGACGATCGCGATCGGCTCGTCCGTACGCCCATTTGCCAGGGGGGTCAGCTGAGGTCCGGACTTGGCTCCCGAACTAGAAGAAGCCTGCTCGCTGAGCCCGAGCACGTCACCAAGCAGGTAGTCCACCACGTCGGTCAGGCGTGGGTAATCCATCGCCAGGGTCGCCGGTATCTCCTGGCCCACTGCTTGCTCGATGCGGCCCCGCAGTTCCATGGCCATCAGCGAATCCATGCCGAGATCAAAGAATCCGGCGTCCTCGCGGATCTCCGCGGCATCGACGCGCGTTACCTCCGCCACCGCGTCGCGCAGGTTATCCGTCAAAATTTTCTTGCGCTGCTGTACCGGAGCGTTGGTGAGCCGCTCTACCAGCTGGGTCTTACCGGACAGAGCTGCGGATGGCGCCATCCCCGTCAGCTGGGTAGGCACCTCACGCGCCAACTCCGCCAAGAACGACCGCCTCCCCGCTTGCTCGTAGAGCGGCAGGAAGCGGGCCCAGTCGATCCGGGCCACAATGCCTTGTACGGGGCCTTGTGCGGGGCCGTGCGCAGAACAAGCCGCCATGAGATCGGCCATACCCGCCAGTGCATCAGCAGGTGACAATGTCTGGACCCCGCGCTGATCCAGTCGCGCACGAGCTTCCGCGTCGGCCATGCCCGCCGACCCCGCCATCCACGGACCGAAATTAACGCTGATCCCAGCGACACCCTGCTCGCGCAATCGCCAGGCCAGCCCGTCGAGGAACGCGTTAGCCGCGCCGTAGGCGGCCTGGCCGAATCCACCCCATACTGAGGCGATCGACGAGGTGCTGACGAAGAAGTCCAGTTGCAGGTCAGCTGCAACTTCGCTTAAATGCCATGCGCCCCAGACCTTCCCGGCGAAAACACGATCCACTTCGGCATCGTCGAGGGTGCGCAGCGGAGTGGTACCGATCTCGCCTGCGGCATGGACGATGCCGGCCAAGGACGGCAGCTCGGCCTGCACGGTGGCCAGCAGGCGAGCGACGTCGTGCGCATCGGCGACATCGGCCGCGACGAATCGGAATTCGCAGCCGTGCTGTTCGTGTAACGCATCGATGCGTCGTTGCGCAGCATCGCTGGGCGAGCGACGGCCGGTCAGCACCAGATGCCGGGCGCCCTGTGCGGCCAGGTATCCGGCGATTTCCAGTCCGATCGCACCCAGCCCTCCGGTGACCAGATACGTCGCGTCAGCACGTAGCGCCAGCGGTGTCGCGCTCGGCGACGCTTTCCGTCGAACCAGCCGGGGAACATAGACCGCTTGATCACGTAGTGCGACTTGGTCTTCCCGAACGGTCGAGTCGCGCGGTGCCGCCGCCATTTCGATGAACCGCGACCATACCCCGTCGACCCCGTCCGCCCCGTCCTTCAAGGCGGTTCCCGCAGGCAGATCCGCCAGTCCGCCCCACACTTGCGGATGCTCCAGCGAGGCGGCACGACCGAATCCCCATAGGCAACTCTGATCCGGTGACACGGTGTCCGTGTCAGCGACTCGTTGCGCCCCGCGGGTTACCAACCAGATGGGGCTGCGCAGTTCCGCGGCGGCCGCGGCGCGGAAGAGTCGCCGTGTTCCGCCCAGGACTCGGTGTTGCATCCGCAACAGCGACTGCGTCGGAGGTGCGGCGTTGGAGTCGAGGGCGGCGACATGCACGATATGTAGCGTCGGTTCGTCCACCGCCGCTGCGCGCAGCGCGATCTCGAGCTGCGCCTCGTCCGCATCGGACACCGGCAAACCGAGAATGCGATGCTGGTGCCCATTTGCGGTCAGCGCGTCGACCAACGGCTGAACCGCATCGGGATCATCGCCGATGACGATCCAGGCAGATCCCTCGCCGGCTTGCGCAGCTGAGACGCTGGCGGTGAATTTCTCCCAGCGAACCTCATAGAGCGCGTCCGAGATCGAATCGGTTTTGCTGTGTTGGTTGTGTTGTGCGGCGAACCTGGTCAGCACATCAACGGTCTGAAGGTCGCCGCTCGCACCGTCGAGAAGCGCGGCGAGTTCTTCGATCCGGCCGTCCTCGAGCAGCCGGACCGCTTCGCTCTTCGCGGCTCGGCTGGGCCGGAGCCGTTTGTCGCGATACCAGTACTGGCGATGCTGGAACGGATAGGTCGGGAGGTCGAGCTTTCGCGCCGGCCCCTGGCCGACAGCGGCGAATTCGGGCAGGTGGCCTAGGACGTACGCGTCGGCAAGGGCCTCGGTGATCTGCCGGTGGTCGGTGGTGTTTCGACGCAGCGACGCGATCGGCCGCGGTGCGGTGGCCGCGTCAGGCCATGCCCGCAGGGCCGCGGCGGTGAGCACCGGTTGCGGGCCGACCTCCAGCAATACCTTGCAACCGAGATCGGCCAGCGTGCGAACACTTTTCGCGAATTCGACCGGCTGACGCGCGTGGCGACGCCAATAGGCGCCGTCAATTTTCACGCTCCTGCCGAGCGTGGCGCCGGTGCGATTGCACACCAAAACCCGTTGTGGCGAACTGAAATTGAAACGGTCCGCATAGGACTCGAATTCGTCGAGGATCGGATCGAGCAGCGCCGAGTGAAATGCGTGGCTGGTGTCCAGCCAGTCACACCGGACACCGTCGGCTGTCAACCAGGCCACCGCGTGCTCTAGATCCTGCGCGGGTCCCGCCAGCACGGTATTAGCACCGTTGTAGGCGGCCACCGACAAATTTGGGAATTCGTCGGTGAGGCTCTCGACGCGCTCGGGGGCGGCGAACGCCGCCACCATCCGGCCGCCAGCAGGCAGACTGCCGAAAAGGCGGCCGCGCTCGGCCATCAGCAGCATTCCGTCTTCGAGGCTGAACACGCCGGCCACGCAGGCCGCCGAATACTGGCCGACGCTGTGGCCCAGCACGACATCGGGATCGAAACCCCATGACTGCCACAGGCGGGCCAGACCCATCTCCACCGCGAACAAGGCGGGCTGGGCGTAAGAGGTCTGCCGCAAAGTCTCTTCGCCATCCACGCTGTCCACATCGAAAATAACATCCAGTAATGGCTTTTCGAGAACTTCAGCGACCGCCCCGGCACACCGGGTCAGTGTCTCGGCGAAGACCGGCTCGGTGTCGAACAGTTCGCGGGCCATGCCGGAGTACTGACTGCCTTGACCGGTGAACAGCCACGCCGTCTTCGGCGTGTCATCGGACACTCCACGCACCAGACCGAGTGCCGGTCGGTCGTCCGCGAGCGCACCGAGCAATTCACTGGCGGACTCTTTCGAATTGACCACCAGCGCGGCCCGGTGCTCGAAGTGCGCTCGCCCCACCCCGGCGGTCAAGCACACGTCCGCCAAGGTGGCCTCCGGGTGCGCGTCCAGCCAGCCGCGGTAGTGATCGGCGATCTGCATCAGTGCGGCGGGCGTGCGCGCCGATAGCGGAAGTAGGCTGAACCGTCGGTCCACGGGTTGGTCGGCCGGGCCCGGTGGCACTGCGCCTTGTCCTACGGGAGGCGCTACTTCAGCAGGCGCTTCTTCGAGGATGACGTGCGCGTTCGTCCCGGAGAACCCGAACGAACTGACTCCCGCAATACGGGGCCGAGCGTTGCGTTCCCAAGCGGTGGCCTCCTGCACAACCTCCAGCGCTAGCCGGTCCCAGGGAATGTGCGGCGACGGATCGTGAAAGTGCAGGTGCCGCGGCAATAACTCGTGCTCGAGCGACATGACGACTTTGATCACGCCCGCGATGCCGGCGGCTGCCTCCAGGTGTCCGATGTTCGTCTTGACCGAGCCGATCAGCAGCGGCCGGCTCGCCTCGCGCCCCGCGCCGAACACCGCACCTGCGGCCTGGGCCTCGATCGGATCACCCAACGATGTTCCGGTCCCATGCGCCTCAAGATATCCGACATCACCGGCACAGAGACCGGCGCGCTTTAGCGCCTCGGCGATAACCCTTTGCTGGGCACCGCCGTTCGGCACTGTCAAACCACCCGAGGCGCCATCCTGGTTGACCGCGCTGCCCCGGATCACGGCCCGAATCCGGTCACCGTCACGGATGGCGTCTTGAAGCCGCTTCACGACAATGACGCCGCAACCCTCCCCACGCACGTAGCCGTCCGCGGCCGCATCGAATGTCTTGCACCGGCCGTCGGGCGCGAGCATGTGCGCGTGGGAAAAGGCGATCATGGTCGCCGGGCTGAGCAGGACGTTCGCGCCGCCGGCCAACGCGAGGTCGCACTCCCCCAAGTGCAGCGCCTGGCACGCCTGATGGATTGCCACCAACGACGAGCTGCACGCCGTGTCGACGGACACCGCCGGGCCCTGCAGCCCTAACCGGTAGCTGATCCGACCCGCTGCTGCGGAAGCCGAGGTCCCGATTGCCAGATAGGCCTCGATCTCGGCGTAAGTCAGCTCGCCCGATGCCATTCCCAGGTAGTCGTGCGTGGCCAAACCGATGAACACGCCGGTGTTGGTGTTCGCCAAAGCCGTCGGAGCGGTGCCGGAATGCTCCACCGCCCGCCACGCCGTTTCCAGCAGTATCCGATGCTGCGGGTCCAACATCCTCACCTCGCGCGTCGACATACCGAAAAACGGCGCGTCGAACCCCGTTACGTCATCGACGAACCCTGCCCGACGGGAAACAATCTTTCCGGGCGCGTCGGGATCCGGGTCGTAGAACTCGTCGACATCCCATCGGTCCGCGGGCACCTCCGATACCGCATCCCGGCCTTCCCGCAGCACCTGCCAGAATTCGTCCGCGTCCGCGGCACCCGGAAAGCGCGCCGCGTAGCCGACAATCGCAAACCCCGATGCCGGCTCCATCAGGCCCTCGACGGATTTGCCATGCCGTTTTCCTCCCACACCCTAGGCCGCTCGCCGCACACACCAGCACCAAACCCGGCTGAACTCCCCCCGGAGTACCGCCTCCACCGACCGTCGTGGCGAATGTACACATTCCCGGCCCGGTCGCGCAGTCAAATCACCTCCAACAGCAAGTATGCCAAGTTTGGGTGCTTCGCGGCGCCGCATTGCGCCGAGTCCGCCACATGTGATTGTCGGCCGAGTGCCCAGACAGGCCGGTCGGTCACCTCCGGTCGCCGCGCCGGTGAGATGTTGCACGCGTATTTGCGCATGTCAGAGTCGGTCGATGCCGAGAGGGTTATCTTGGTGGCGTTACCAGCGGACGGAATTGGAGCCGTCCAACCGGGGAGGAAAATATTGCGAATCGGGAAAATTACGATCGGCGCGCTCGATGATTTGACGCCGGTCCCAGGCGTAGTGATCTCCTGGCACCCGACGACCGCGTCTGCCGAAAAGGCCCGACAAGCGCCGGTGAGTTCTGTGCCGGTCAGCTACATGCAGGGCCAACATCTTCGTAACTATCACGAACGGACGGTCGCCGGGCTGAGCTTTTCCCGGCAAATCATCGCCAGCTGTGACGTACCGGGCCAGTGCGATGTTTCTGCCATGGATCAAGCCCTCAACGGATACCTGCGTCGGCATGACACCTTCCGCAGTTGGTTCGAGCACACCGGTGACGGGGAGTTCGTCAGGCATTCAATCAGCGATCCCGCCGATGTTGAATTCGCGCCAATCGATCATGGGCACATGACGGTCGACGAAATACGCGCTCATCTAGTAGCGATACCGAATCCGCTGGAGTGGGGCTGCTTCACCTTCGGGATCGTCCAAAGCGAGAGCCAGTTCACGTTCTTTGCCGCGATGGATCATGTCCACGGGGACGCGACGTTGATTGGCACAACGATGCTCGAGGCCAACGGAATGTATGCGGCGTTGAACGCAGGCGGTGAACCCCTTGCGCTTCCCGATGCCGGCAGCTTCGGCGACTTCTGTATCCGCGAACGCGAGTACACGTCAACACTAACCGTAGATTCGCCTGAGATACGCGCGTGGATTGACTTCGCCGAGAACAACAATGGTGGTTTTCCCGAATTCCCACTCCCGCTGGGTAACCCGTCGGAGTCGATTAGCAGCCACCTGACCTCCGAGCTCCTGATGGACGAACAGCAGACAAAGCGATTTGAATCAGCCTGCGCGGCGGCCGGCGCGCGCTTCGTCGGCGGCTTGTTCGCCTGCCTGGCCCTGATAGAGCATGAATTTACGGGCGCTCTCACATATTACGGACTTACCCCCAGGGATTCGCGCACAGCCGCGGACAATTTTATGACGCAGGGCTGGTTCACCGGCTTGATCCCGATCACCGTGCCAATAGCTGCAGCCTCTTTCGGCGATGCCGCGTGGGCGGCACAATCTTCTTTCGATTCAGGCCTGGGCATGGCGAAGGTGCCGTATTACCGCGTATTAGAACTGGCGCCGTGGTTGAGCTGGCCACAGCCGAATTTTCCGGTGTCGAACTTCTTTCATGGAGGCGCCGCTCCGCTGAACACTGTTCTTGCGGCGACCGACCTGGGTTATGCGAATAATATCGGAATCTACTCTGATGGCCGGTATTCATATCAACTGACCATCTATGTCTTCCGATACGGGGAGGGCACGGCAATGGCGATCATGTTTCCCGATAATCCGGTCGCCCAGAAATCGGTTGCCCGCTACGTGGAAGCGATGAGGTCCGTGTGCATGCGGGTCGCCGACAGCGGCCACTGGGGACGCGTTGCGTAGCGTGGAGCCGGGGACGGGGGCGACATGCGACGGCTAGCCGATTTTGTGGTCCGGTGTCCCTTGGTAGTAATAGCGCTCTGGGCCGCGATAGCGGTCGCCCTGACACTGGCATCCCCATCCCTCAACGCGATGGCCGAGAAGCATCCGATCGCGATCCTGCCCAGCGACGCACCATCGAACGTCACCGCTCGAAAGATGACGGAGGCGTTTCACGAATCGGGCTCGGAGAACCTCCTGCTGGTGGTCCTGACCGACGACAAGGGGCTTGGCCCCGCCGACGAAGCCACGTACCGCAAACTGGTGGACGCGCTGCGCGCGGACACGCGCGATGTCTTGATGTTGCAGGATTTCGTCAGCACGCCGCCGCTGCGATCGGTCGTGACCAGCGAAGACCACAAAGCTTGGGTGCTGCCGGTCGGGGTTGCGGGCGAGTTGGGCACTCCGCGGTCCTACGCCGCTTTCAACCAGATCGGCGACATCGTCAAACACGGCGTCACTGGAACGCCCCTGACGGCGAACCTCACCGGCCCTGCGGCGACCGTCGCCGACCTCACGATCGCTGGCGATCGGGACCGGCTTCCGATCGAGCTGGCCATCGCCGTTCTGGTGCTCATCGTTCTGCTATTGGTCTACCGCAGTGCGGTCACCATGCTGCTGCCGTTGGTAACGATCGGGCTGTCCCTGGTGATCGCACAAGCGGTGGTGGCGGGCTACTCGCAACTGACCGGCTCGGGCGTCTCGAACCAATCCATCATATTTCTGAGTGCGATCATGGCCGGCGCGGGAACGGATTACGCCGTCTTTCTCATCAGCCGCTATCACGACTATCTGCGGTCGGGTGCGGATTTCGACGAGGCGGTCAAGAAGGCAATGATCTCCATCGGGAAAGTGATCACCGCATCCGCCACCACGGTGGGAATCACTTTCCTCCTCATCAGCTTCGCTCGAATGGGAGTGTTCAAAACGGTCGGAGTGGCGTCGGCGATTGGGATCGGCGTGGCATTCCTGGCTGCGCTGACTTTGCTGCCGGCAATTTTGGTGCTTGCCGGGCCGCGCGGTTGGGTCAAACCACGGCGCGAACTGACCGCTCGGCTCTGGCGGCGTTCCGGCATCCGCATTGTGCGCCGCCCAGTGGTACATCTGGCTGCCAGTTTGCTCGTGTTGGCCATCCTGGCCAGCTGTGCCGGCCTGGTGCGCTATAACTACGACGACCGCAAGGCGCTGCGGTCTTCTGTTCCAAGCTCCATCGGGTATGCCGCGCTGGACCGCCATTTCCCGGTCAATCAGTCGATTCCGCAGTACCTCCTCGTTCAATCGCCGCATGACCTGCGCACGCCGCAGGCCCTTGCCGACTTGGAACAGATGGCGGACCGCGTCAGTCAACTGCCGAATATCGCCCTTGTCAGCGGCATTACTCGTCCCACCGGAAATGTGCCAGAACAATTCAGGGCCACCTATCAAGCGGGCGCCATCGGCGCCTTTCTGGCCCACGGGTCCGACCTGATCAACGACCACACCAATGACCTCAACCGGCTGGTCGAGGGGGCTGGGACGCTCGCCGACAACCTTCGCGACGTGCGCGGCCAAGTCAGCATGCTCACTGCCAGCGTGCAGGAACTGCAGAATGCCTTCTCGTCTGCGAAGAACCAGGACAACGGCGACGCGTTGGTCAAAGAGGTCGACATCGCAGCCCAGCTCGTCGACCACGTTAACGCGCTCAGCAATGCCATGGGCTGGAACTTCTCAGCGGTCAAGAACATGTTTGCGTGGATAAACCCGGTACTGGCAGCGCTGCAGGGTAACCCGATATGCGATGCCGACCCGTCGTGCAGCGCCACCCGCGGGACATTTGAGCAGCTGGTTGGGACGCGCGATCAAGCGGACCTCGACGCGATCGACGAGTTGGCCCACCAACTGCAGGTTTACCCGGACAAACGGGCCCTGAAGACGTCCACAGACCGACTGCGCGCTGCACTGACGAGGCTCACCAACGTGCTGCACTCCATGGGGATGGACCAACCCGGCGGCCTGCAGTCGAACCTCGACAGGCTGCAATCCGGCGCGGACCGATTCGCCGGCGGAAGCCGGCAAGTGGCCGACGCGGTGGCTCAACTCGTCGACCAGGTCAAGCAGCTGGGCGCCGGGCTCAGCGAGTCGGCGGCGTTTCTGTTGTCGCTGAAACATGACGCGGCACAACCGGCAATGGCCGGGTTCAACATCC
>Ga0224557_1002677_pt1 | contig 14784 bp, 14 predicted proteins | sample 714S31014metaG_FD_180677 | JGI IMG/M metagenome (GOLD analysis project Ga0224557, IMG submission 180677) | Peat soil microbial communities from Stordalen Mire, Sweden - 717 S3 10-14 | ecosystem: Environmental > Terrestrial > Soil > Wetlands > Peat | place: Sweden: Norrbotten County, Stordalen...
GACTGCAGAGCAACAGATTCCGGCTGCAACGTCGTCACGCCCACCTCCGTCGCCTCCATCATCGGATGAGGGCTCATTTTCGACCCGCAGCCGGCGAGCAGTAATAGGGCGAGGACGATGGGTTTTGATAAAAACCCGTTAAATGTTTGGGCCATTTATGTCACACTTGCAAGAATGAACGTTCATTCTCAGTATGGGCGACGGCGCCCCTCCGCGCAACAGGCAAAGTCATGACGTCGAGAGCCGCCGCCACGACATCCGATGCCAAGAATCGGCGTCCTCCCAAGGCCGAGCGCGATAAGTTGCGTCGTGAGCAGATCGTGGTGGCGGCCCAGAAGTGCGTCGTCCGCCATGGCTTCCACGCTGCCAGCATGGGCGCCATTGCCGCGAGCGCAGAGATGAGTGTGGGGCAGATCTATCGGTACTTCGCCAACAAGGAAGCCATCGTGCACGCCATTGTCGAGGCCATCGTGGAGCGCCGGTTGCAATCCTTGATGGAACGACCGTTGCGTCGCCTCAACGCACCGGATATGGCTAGGCATTTGGTCACGAACGTTCCGGAAGAATTTCGTGACGACGACGTCCTCATGTTGGAAGCAACCGCCGAAGCCACCCGTAATCCGACCGTCGCGCAGATCGTCGCAGATGCCGATCGACGCCTCATGACCCATGCGGTGGCCAGTTTTCGAAGCGATCACCCTCACCTAGATCCCCGCGACGTCGCGGCGCGTGTGGAGGCTCTCGTGACGCTGTTCGAGGGAACATTGTTCCGCCGGTTGACCGGACGAGGCCGCAGCGACGCGAGAATTCGCAAGATTTACGAAGCCATGATCGAGGGAACGCTGTCCAAGAGCGATTGAGCGCGATTGCCGCGAGGAGGATGCACGCTGAGCGGGCGCGGCCAATTCAGGCTCCTATGTTCGACGGCCGACCGCGACGTATTCTAGCGTAAGGAAGCCGGATCACCGATCCGGCAGGTCCAAGAGGGCGAGATTGACGATCTTTTCGCGGCCGAGCGCTTCGGCCAACAGCAGCGAGGTTCATGCATGACCACTTCATCTTTCGAGAATTCAGCTACGATGCGCCCAAACGAGGATTCCGTCGCTCCCCGTGACCGCTACACGCGAGTCGCGATCGTCCTGCATTGGGCGATCGCCGCCTTCATCGTCCTCAATCTGTGCATTGGGTTCCTCATGGAAAGCTTGCCACCTCCGGTCAGAATCGTGGCGCTGACGCTGCACGTCTCGTCGGGCCTGACCGTACTTGCACTCACGGTGGCGCGGGTCGTCTGGAGGCTGCTCAACGACCCACCGCCGTATCCGGCCGGGATGAAGCCGTGGGAACGCCATGCGGCGCACTTCGCCCATTTCCTGCTGTACGCGGCCATGGTGCTCATGCCGCTCACCGGCTGGGCCGTTCTGTCGGCGCATTCGCCGCCGGGCTCGCGGGGTGCCGCCGTCGAGTTCGCCGCCCTGCCCGCCTCGCCGGGGATGCAATCCGGGGCCGCTTTGCCCCGGGGTGCCCCTGCGCGTCCGTTAGGGCCGCCGCCGCGAACCATGATTTGGAACCTCATTCCCATGCCCATGATTGCTCCCATCGCCGCCATCGGCAAGGAGCCGGGCGGGGTGGCGCCGCAGCATGTACTGCACGATGAATTCGTCGAGTGGCACAGCGTCGGGGGCTACCTTCTGCTCGCTCTGCTCGTTCTGCATATCGGAGGCGCGCTCAAGCACCAGTACATCGACGGGCAGTCCGAGTTCGCGCGGATGGGAATCGGGCGCAGGCGATCCTCCTGAGTGCTCTGGAACGGATCGGGCGCCGCGGTACAAAAGTGACACCTAGCTCCATTTCCACGCGGGGGTAGTATGGACAGCCAAGCTCCCTGAGGGGGGCGGGTCACCTTCGAGGTCAGGATTTCATCCAAGATGCAGGTCAATCAAGCACTACGCCCGGCATCGGCGCGATCTATCCGCCTTAGACGCATCGGCCTTCTGGTTGCGATGTCCCTTCTGCTGATCTTGGCAGTCGCGATCGTGCTCAGGGAACGTCGGGAACGCACCGATCTGTTGCAGGCCGACGCCGATCGCATTATCGATGATGCACGCCTGGCGCCCAAGGCGCTGGCCGCGGGACGCGATGTCTTCCGGACCAATTGCGCCGGCTGTCACGGCGCCGACGGCCACGGCAGCACGGCGACGGGCACGCCGGATCTGACGGACCAGGATTTTCTATACGGGACCGGACGCGCCAGCGAGATCGAGCAGATCGTTCTCCATGGAATCCGGTCGGGGGACGATAAGGGATGGAACCTTGCCTCGATGCCGGCCTATGGCCACTCCGTCCCCTATGCCCGGGAAAAGCTGCCGTCTCTGTCACCCGGTGAGATCGAGCAGCTGACGAGCTTCCTGCGAGCGTTGAATGGATCAACCAGCGAAGACCCGACGGTCGTTGCGGCCGGCAACGTCTTATACGAAGGGCGCGGCGGATGCTGGGATTGTCATGGCCGTGACGTGCAAGGGGATGCCGCAATCGGCGCTCCCAACCTCAGTGACGGCAAGTGGTTGCGCGGCGACGGCAGCCGGCGCGACATCAGCCGCATCATTCGGGAAGGGCTCCATGGAGTCAGTCCCGCTTTTCGCGGACGCCTCGATCCGGCGAAGATCAGGGCGGTCGCCGTCTACGTCGCATCGCTTCACGCTCGAAAGGAACATGAATGAACCTCGCTGCTGGTGAGACTCGCGCGAACCCGCCCAAATGGTGGCGGCCCGACCGGCACAATGAGCGCCGCTCCCTGACGCTTTGCGCGGTCGCGGCAGTGCTGGGTCTGGCCATCGCCGGCGTGGGGCTGTTCAACGCCCGCGGCACCCGCATAGCGGGCGTCCCGCCGGAAGACGCCGCCGTGGTGAATCGCAGCCCCATCCTGCTGAGCGACTACGTGGCCCAGCTACAGGCGCTCTACAGCGTCTCCCCGAGCGAGGCGACGCCCGCCCAGAAGCGCGCGACCCTCGACTCCATGATCCGCGAGGAGCTCTATGTCCAGCGGGGCATCGAACTCGGTTTGCAAAACGACTTCATCGAAGTCCGCAATGCGCTGGTGACTGCAGTCGAGGCCCAACAGGAAATCGACGCCAATGCGACCGTCCCCACGGAGCAGGAGCTGCGCGATTTCTACCAAAGCCATCTGCAGAGTTTCCAGCCCGAGGGGCAGATGACGGTCACCGACTATGTGGCGCCCGACCTGGCCAGCGCGCAGCGCGCCGTCATGGCCGTTCGATCGGGCAAGGATTTGGCATCGGCCATGGTCGCCGACGGCTTGCATTCCAGCGGCGCAACGGATGACGGCGAAGAGTTCTATTTCGCAGCCGAGCAGCACCTCGGACCGACGCTGTTCGCCATTGCCAAGCGTCTAAGCGATGGCCAGGTATCAGACCCCGTGACCGAGGGTGGCCGCGTCCATGTCCTCGCCATGCACTCCAATCGGCAGCCAGCCCCAGAAGACTACAGCCAGGCGCGAGACCAAGTGTTGGCCGCCTACCGCACCGACAAAATCGCGCGTATGCGCGCCGGAACGGATCGCTTCCTGCGCGAGCGCGCCGACGTGCAGATCGCCAAGCCCCTGCAATGAGCCGTTTGCGTTCATTCGCCGTCCCGATCAGCCTTTTGCTGCTCTTCGCAGGGGCACCCGCGCTGGGCCACATTCGCAGCGAATCCCACTCGAGCTGGTTGATCGACAAGCGCCTGGTGCGCACCACCGTCACCTTCGCGGACAGGGAGGCGGAGAGCATCACCTCCGGCCGTCGGCCGTCCGACCGGGAGGTCTTGACTTACCTCACTCCGCGCATCGGCGTGTCGGCCGCGGGCCAAGCCTGTCGTCCTACGGCGCCTGGGCACATGCTGGAGGCCGCGACGGGCTACAGGCGAAGCGAGTACGACTTCGATTGCGCGACCGATCGGAATCTTGTCTTGCAGTTCGACGCCTTCGTCGATCTCACGCCGTCCCATGTCGACTTCGCCCAGATCCAATTCGCCGACGGCGATGTCGTGGAACAGCTCTTCTCACAAAGCGACACGCAGTTCGATATCGCCGCCAGCCAAGGCGGCAGGTTCAAGAGCACCGGGTTCATCGATTTCGTGGAAATGGGGATCATGCATATCTTCACGGGCGTGGACCATATGTCCTTTCTGCTCGGGCTGGTGCTGATCTCGCGCCGGCTCCGCGACTTGGTCTTCGTGGTGTCCGGCTTCACCCTTGGGCACAGCATCACGCTGGCCCTGGCCGTGACCGGGATCATCCGTCCGCACGCTCAATACATCGACGCCTTGGTCGCCCTGACGATTGCCCTGGTGGGGGTGGAGAACATCGTCCTCTCGCTCGAGAAGCCCACTAAACTCGCTCTGACAACCGGCGTGTTTCTCTTGGTCATGGCGCTATTGAGCGTCGGGGGCATCGGTGTGCTTCCGCCCGCTCTGTTGTTGGGCGCTGCCATCTTCAGCGCCGCTTATCTCTTGATATCGGGTCAATTGCACGACAGCGGTCGTTTGAGAATGGTCGTTACCACCGTGTTCGGCCTGATTCACGGGTTCGGATTCGCGGCGGACTTGCTGGAGGCCAAGCTCCCGCCCGAAAAACTCGCGCAGATTCTGTTCGGCTTCAATATCGGCGTGGAGGTCGGCCAGCTCACGATTGTGCTCGCCGTTTCAGGGCTGGTCGTGCTCGCCAGGCGGATGAAGGTGGCCACGCCCCGGCCGATCACGGTCGACGTTCTCGGTTCCGCACTCATCGCCGAGGGCGTGGCCTGGTTTGTGAGCCGAAGTTTTGCGTAACCGCTGCCGCATCGCGGCAGGCCCGGGAAGGGGGATCCATCAATTGTGGCATCTATCTTTACGGGTCCTCGGCGGCAAAGATCGCGCTACACTGGCGAATCGAAGATCGCAAGACAACGATTTTGAGTGTGCATCGCTCAATTGGTATTCCGGGCGTTCCGGCGGCATTTTCCGGCTGAACTGGAGCTGAAGCGTTGGCGAGGCGCCGGCACAGGAGCGATTTATCAAGCATTCGGTTCCGAGGATGAACGTGAAACTAAAAGGCTGGGTCCTACTGACCGCAGTGCTCTGCTGCAGTTCGGTCGCTTATGCGCACCACTCGTTTGCTCTGTTTGACTTCTCCAAGCTCACGACCCTCAACGGCACCGTGCGCGAGTGGAAATGGGCCAATCCCCATACGTGGCTGACTGTGGTTGTCCGAAAAGCCGATGGCACCGAAGAGGAATGGGCTTTGGTGGGCTCCAGTCCCAACATGATGATCCGCTGGGGTTGGAATGCTGCCGACATCAAGGTCGGCGACAAAGTGATGGTCGATATTCATCCGGCCCGCGATGGCAAGACCATCGGCCAACTGCAGACGGTTTTCCTGCTTGGCGGAAAGGTATTGGCCGATCCGGCGGGCCAATCCGGCGAGGCTTTGGCCGGCGGTCCGACCAATCTACCGACCAAGCCGCAGGGGGAGCCGTACAAGTGAAGCTCGCTCAAACGAATGCGCCTCGGAACGGAACGGCGCGGAAGCTGGGTGGTTCCATCTGCTCTCTTGTCATGTTGGCCGTGATTGCTCAATCGGGTGATGCGCGTGCCGCCGCCGTTCCTCAATCGAAGGACGAGCAGGCTAAGGCTTGGCGCGAAATTGCGGCCTTGCCTGATTTTTGGCAGGGGACCTGGCAATCGGTCAGCCCGATCGCTGACGACTTCCCTACGCCGCCTGACTACACATCGGCGGCATTGAGTTACATCAAAAATTACAAGCCGGTCGAAGACAGTCCGTTCGCCAATTGCAAGCCGCTCGGCCTGCCGTTCGTGATGAACATCGGCGGCATGCCGATGAAGTTCTTCCAGTCGCCGGGCATGATCGCCCTCTACATTGAATCCTCGGGCATGACCCGTTTCATCCATACGGATGGTCGCGAGCACAGCGAGCGCCCAAATCCGACCTATTTGGGAGAGTCGATCGGGCATTGGGAGGGTGATACTCTGGTTGTCGATACGACCGGATTCGCGCCGGACACGTTGTTCCAAATGGGAAAGTTGGATAAAAAGACGCTTGCGCAGGGAGATCCGTCGCCGCTGGCGGGCGTCATTTTCGGCACGCACGGGCCGAATCTTCGGTTGGTTGAGCGCATGCGCCTGCTAGACTTCAATACGCTCCAGATCCAGACGACGATTTACGACGACACCGTTTTCAAGCGGCCTTACAGCCTCCCGCCGCGTCGGTATATTCGGGGCATCGAGCGCAAAAACGAGTCTCAAGAGTGGGCTTGCACGGATAACCGAGACTTCCTCGACCCAAGCGGCAAGCTGGAATACAACGTGAAGGATAAGTCTCAGAGCCGCTAGCGGTGGTGTGACCTTATCGCATAACGGCCGGGGGACATGATGCCGTTCGGATCAACCGCATCCTTGATCGTCTCCAGAAACTCGCGCAGCGCGTGATGGTTGTAGGAATACGTGCCCATGATGAGGTCGTAGAAGGCGGGCGCCGTCCGATACTCGCCCCAGCCGCGTTCGGCGGAGACCGCGACGAGTTCCCGGATGATGTCCCGTAGCTTGGCGTTGACGGTGGAGGAGCGGGTGACCGGCAGGCCGACGGCGAACAGGAAAGCCCTCTCGAAGATCGTCGACGGGAACTGCAGCGGCGGGCCGGGCAGTTTGTACTTACGCCCGATCGCGGCAAAGACATCCATGGCCTCCATCGCGGCTTCGCCCGTTCGGGGGATGACCGGCGAAAAGAACACATGGCCGACAACGTCCGCTCCCTCATAGGAAAACATGGGGCCGAGGTCGAAGGTCTTCAGCGTTGGAATGCCGAAGGGGCCGAGATCGCGAGTCTTCGTCTGCTCTTGCGGCGAAAGCGGCAGTTTGCGGATCTCGCCCAACTTGAATTTCGCGCCCGGGATTGTTCCCAACGCGTCGCAGACGCAGTCCCACTGTGCCTTGATGAGTTTCGCCGGGCCGTAGAAGTTGAAGTCGCAGGCCAAGAAGGGCAGCCCCTTGGACTGGGCGGCGGCGTCGAGCTTATCCATGTCGACGCCCGCCGGATCGTTCAGGATGGCGGCGATCGTGGGATCCAGCGGCTTGGGCGGTCCGGCCTCATGAGCGGCGAAGGGGGGCGTGCCGGTGGTAGGGCTCGAAAGATTCCACAGGCCCTGTACGATTTTGCTCTGCTCGAGCCGGCCGATGATGTCGACGAGCGGAATGATGTCCCGGAACCTTGGGACCGTGACGACACCGGTGGCGAAGTTCTCCGGCGGCGGCATGAGCCACAAACCCATCTTGGTCACGACGCCGTAGTTCGACTGCTTGAACAGCCCATCGATGCGAGGGCCGAAACCCGGCTTGAACTGCTGCCAGGTCTTAGCGCCCGGCATAGCACCCATACCGGTGCGCATCATTCTGCCGTTCGGCAGGACCACCTCAATGCCGCATTGGGCCTCGAAATGGTTGCGGTAGGGTGCGAGCGTCACGCCGACGCCGCCGTCCAGCGCATTGCCCAGCACACTGCCCCAGCCCGGGCTCGGGACGTCGATCCAGAGCTTTAGGCCCTTTTCCTGTATGTAGTTGTACAGGTCGAAATAGCTGACGCCCGGCTCCACTACGACATAGCCAAGCCGTTCGTCGATATCGACGATCCGGTTCATTCGTTTCAGGTCGACAACGACGCTGCCAGCGAGGGCGGGGGCGGCCCCGCCGTAGCCCAGATTCTTGCCTGTGGAGATGGGATAAATCGGAATGCGATACCGGTTGGCGACCTTGACGAGTTCGACGACCTGGTCTGCACTGTCAGGCGCCACCGCCGCAGACGCGGTGCGCTCATCGGCTTCGCCCCACAAGATCGAGTAGGAGTCGCGATAGAGTTCCAAGTCCTCATCGGTCGTGAAGACCCATGGGTCTCCGACGATACTCGCGAACGCCTCGAGGGCTGCTGTGAAATCGGCCTCGCTGACATTTGGCGGCAATTTCATGGTCAGGTCTCTCGGCGGCTCTGGCGAAATTGAGGGCTAGATTTTTGCATGACCCAGGCGTGCAGCATTCCGTCCGCGCGCGACGGTCGGTAGGCGCGGACTAGGGGCGAGGAGCTTGCGGCGACAGGCTGGGCCCCGGCTAGATAGGCAGCCACATCTTGCCGACATGCGTCGTCGCCTGGGTCGCCGGCGCTCCGTTCGCTCCTCGCCGTCAGGCGGAAGCCATGATCCCACGCAATGCGTTCCAGACAGAACAGCGTGGCTCCGGAACTGACACCGACGATGGCTTGACTCTTGTCCAAGACGCGCATCAATCCAACTTGTCCGGGCGCGTCGAGCTCGATTCCGACGACGCGTAACGCTCGCCTGTTGGCCTCGATGAACGCAGCCATTGGGCGGGACATCTCAATTGTTTTGTCGATGAGCAGGGCGTCGATCCATCGCGCTTCGCGGCGGTGGCGGGCGGTCGGGCCATACGCGCCGACAGCGGCGGAGCAGGCGAGGGTTGCGAAGGCTAGCCCAGCACCGATAGCGGTCCGTCTCGTCACCATTTGCGTTCACTCCCCACTGGCCTTGGTTTCAGGGCTGCTTCGTCACTCGCGGTGTCCGTCACTGCGACGGCGCGAGGTAGGCGGCCAGGAGCGCCAGATCGGCGTCGCTGATTTCCGTCTTTCGAAAGGAGGGCATGAACGAAATACCATGCCGCACCACCAGCTTTACGTAGTCCGGGCGCAGGTCGCTCCGCTGTTCCAGAATAGCAGGTAGGTTGCCTCGGTACTTTCGCTGGAGAGCGAGGCTGCCCGGCCCCTCCGCGGTGCTGTGACAATCGCTGCACCATTTGTCGAAGATCTTCCCGCTCGCCGACCGCGTAGGTGCTGCCGGAGGGGCGGAATTCGGCGAGGGGCGCTGCCACAGCGGCGAGCAGCCGCCCAGCGCTACGGCTAGGACGGCGCAGACCGCAACAGCGCGGCCACGCCTGAGTCGAAAGCCCTTCATCTCCTCACTCCCGCTGCGTCGATAGGCGTGGTAGCTACGATGCCCTTACACGTGAAGCCCTGAGTGCGCGATGCTAGCAGTCGCGCTGGAAGGCGTGTTAGGTGTAAGAATTCTGCTCGTCTTGCGCCTTCGGAGGTCTCCGAGGGAAGCCAGGATCACCAATTCTGGCACCTATCATTCCCGGCCCATGTGGGTGAAAATTACATATATCTAGTGACCATGTCCCGAAGTCATTGCAAAGGCGAAACTCGATGAAAGCGCATTGTCCCGCCCGTCTTCCGGGCGTATTGGCAGCATTACTACTTGCTTCGGCAGCTATGCCAGCTTCGGCACATCATTCTGCGGCGCCGTTTGACATGACGAAGTCGGTCTCGTTTCAGGGAACCGTAGAAAAGTGGGTATGGGCCAACCCGCACACTTGGCTTTACATTCGGGTCGTAAAAGCCGACGGCTCACAGGAAGTTTGGGGTTTCGAGGCCGGCAGCACAGGCATGCTGGCTCGCTCCGGCTGGAACGCCGCCGATATGAAGCCGGGCGACAAGGTGACCGTTACTGCGGCGCCCGAGCGGACTGGCAATCACATCGGATTATTGAACAAGGTCCAGTTGGCAGACGGCCGAATGCTGAGCGCCGGAGCAGGAACGCCGCCGCCCGGGGCTGCGCCGCCGCCAGGAGCTACCCCACCACCCGGAGCTGGTTCGCCCCCGTCGGGCCCTGCGAACAATGCACCACTCCCCCGCTAGTTGCCGAGGCCGCTCGATGATCAAACACAATACCCTACTCGCCGTCGCACTGTGTTCGGCGATGATGGCCCTGCCGTCCGGCGCCGCCGAGCCGCTGGGGTCGAGCTGGACTCACGTCACCAAGCTACCCGATTTCTTCACCGGCAACTGGCAGAGCCGAGCATCGTTTCTGGATCACCCGTCCAAAGTCCCGTTCACTGATCAAGCAAAGGCTTACGTCGCCAAGTACAAGGCCATCGAGGACATTCCGTTTGCAGGCCCCAACTGCAAAACCCCTGGGATGCCGATAATACAGCGTCTAGGCTCCCCCCTGAAGTTCTTTTATGAGCCGGGCATGATTGCGATCTACATCGAAAACAGCAGTATGACGCGCTTCATTAAGCTCAATGGGAAGCATTCGGCGCGCCCCAACCCGACCTTCCTGGGCGAGTCGATCGGGCATTTCGAAGGCAATACCCTGGTCGTGGACACGATCGGCTTCGATGACATCCTCCTGCAATACGGCGATTTGCCGGGGCAGGGGACGGGGCCGTTCGTTCTGCCTCCGGAGGCGATATTCGGGCCGCATGGACCTAACCTGCGCATGGTAGAACGTATTCGATTGGTTGATCCGGACACGCTGGAAGACAAACTGACTATCTACGACGACACCGTGTGGAAGCAACCCTACGTGGGAGACCCGGTGCAGATTTTCAAGCGCAGTCGCGGAGAAGATGGCTGGCCGCACGAATGGGTGTGCAATACGGCCGAAACATTGATATTCGATCCCAACCAGGGCAAGACGATCCAGGAGGATCCCGCCGAGGTTCTCAAGCGTCACGAGAAGAACGACAAGCACTGACAGTCGAATTTGTAACGCGGCGGTCGAGAGCTATACGCCTAGGGCTGGAGCTTCACGGCGCGCTACCGGGAGGAGGGCCGAGATTGGCCGTTCCAACGGTCTCCAACGGAGGCAGAGGCTTGCCGACCCCGTACTGAAACGTGATCTCGGGCAAGAAGTCTTCGGTCTCCACCACCAGGGTGTCTTTCTCCCAGTGGCCGACCGAATTGCCGTAGTATTTGGGCGATGTCTTGCCCTGCGCCTGGTTCATTTCGATAAATCGAGTGTGGCCGAGCGACTGCATGTAAATGCTGATGAGTCCGGGTGCGTAGGTGAACTTAATCCCGCCCCCCATGCGCATGGCTATTGGCAGCCCTGGCGACCTGCAGCCGTCCTGGGCCTAGGGAATATCCCTCTTCGGCTTGTAATCGGCGACAAATTTTTGCGCCTTTGCAGTGTACGGCACGTTCAGCTTCTCCAATGGAAGCATTCGCAGAACACTGGCTACGCAGGAAGCCTTGATTGCGTATTTCACAAGACTGTTCCGTATGGGTAGTGGGAGCACAGAGCACGTTGGCTGGGCGGCTTGGGGCCCGCAGGAGCGGAAGCGCCCGGGATGACTCGGTTGCTTCCGCTCCTTTAACAATGTGCCTACTCTGCAATACCCGTCTGTTGACAGCGCGGGATTGCTTCTACCGGTCCCGTTCGATCGCTGTGGATCAAAAGTGAGCAGACACAATGGCGCCGTAGATGCGCGGATCATTCCAATCCGCAAGATAGCTCTGCTCGCTACCTTGGAACGTGTAGGTGGTGTAACGCTCGTTGGTAAAGTTACGGACGTAGGCAGTAATCGACAAGTGACCATTCTGAGCCGACCACGTGCCAGAGAGGTTGCCGATGGTCTGGGAACCGGCCCGAACGTACTGCTCTTGCCCTAAGGCGAGCAAATCTGCATGCAAATTGTCGGTAAGGTGCGGCGAGTAATATTGCCCGTCAATGCGCCCCATCAAGGTTGAGCCGCCGGGCAAGTTGAACGTATGCTCGTAGAACGCGGTGACCGTGTTCGGAATGAGCGCGCGTACTTGCTGGGGGTAGGCGGCTTCGAATGCGGCCGGTTCATTCCTCCAGCGAGACTCGACGTAGCTGTAGTTCAGGCCGGCGCGGTCGTGTGCTGTGATTCGATAGAGCGATTCAACTTCGCCGCCAAAGTTTTCAGCCGGTACCGATATGGGAATGGGCGATATATCGATGGCGTGTACTCGGTACGAGGTTTGGAATCCCGCGTAATTGTAGTAATACAAGGCAACGTTGACCTGCAACGAGTCATCGAGAAAGCGATTCTTCGATCCAAGCTCAAACGAAGTCAGTTTTTCAGCCCCCAAAATATTGTGTGCGTAGACGCCGTTACCTGGGGTGTAAATGCCTACATCGCCTGGTTTGAAACCGGTAGAGACCATGCCGTACATCATGTTTTGCGCCGTCAGGTCGTATTCGAGGCGAGCCTTGTAGTTGAAATCATGGATGGTGATCGCCACGTTATCGATGGAGCTACCCGGAGGAGGGGGCACACTCGCCTGACCTGGGCCGGTGCAACTGACTCCGGGGGGCAACTGTAGCGAGAACGCAGCAAAAGTTCCGCAGAATGCATACGGATTGTTAAAGAAATATTCGCTCGTCTCTACACGGTTAATGTCGTAGCGCACACCGAGGGTGGCTCGCACAGAGCTGATCGGGGAGAAAGTCGTTTCGCCGAAGAAGCCTATATCTTTGGTGTCCTTTTGGTCGTTTGTAAACGCCTGACTGGCGAGCTCCGTGTTGGTCGGGGTGGCCAGGTAGGTGTTGTCGATCGTGTGCAGCTGGTTACGGTAATAGAAAGCACCCACCTGCCAACCCACGGCGGAATCCTTGGAGGCAAGCCGCAACTCTTCGGTGTGAAACTGGTCGAGTGGTGTTTGAATACCCTGTTCGAGGGGCACGCCGCTCCCAATGAAATTTGGCGACTGCAACAGGTTATCGTTTTGATACCAGGTGCGGAATGCCGGCTGATACGTGAGGAGGGCAGGACCCAAGTCCCAATTGAGTTCGGCCCAATATTGCCGCTGTTCCTTTAACCCCGGGAAAATGCTGCTGGAGGTCGTTGCGATCGCGTATTCCAGCTTGGTCACGTCGACCGTGCTCTGGTTACCGCCGGAGTAGGACTCATCCCTCTCGTAGGCGACGCCCGCCAGGAGCGAAAAATCATCGGCAGGCTTCCACAGAACCTTCGCGCGACCACCTAGGGTACTGTCCATACCTCGATTGGCCTCGTTGAAGTAGCCGTCGCCCTGATCTCGATAGTCGCCCGCGATCCGCACCGCGAGCGTGTTGTTGAACGGTAAATTGACCGCCGCGCTATAGTGCTTCAGGTCGAAATTGCCGAACTCGACTTCGGCGTCGCCGCCATAGGAGTCCAAGCTGGGATCACGCGTATGGAAGGCCACCACACCCGCCGTCGCGCTGCGCCCGTAGAGCGTACCTTGCGGTCCGCGCAGCACCTCGACCCGCTCGAGATCGTAAGTGCTGCCTATGCCTTCATACACCCCATCCACGTAGACCGCGGTCTCGGGCGTCGCTGAAAGTGCGCTCGGACCGCCACCTGCGCCGGACCGGGCGGGGGTGATACCGCGGATTGTTATGTTGTTGCCCTGAACGTCCGCACTTCCGGTGTTATTGGAGTTGTTCGTGACGGCAAACACGCCAGGGACATCTTGTAGAATCTCCACCGTGGTGTATCTGCCTTGCTCGGTCAGGTCATCACCCGACCGCACACTCACCGATGCGGGAATGCGCTGAACATCGATCGTGCGACGTTCGGCGGTTACGATGATTTCTTCCAGCGCGGTGTCTTTCGAGTCGGCGGCGGCGGTAGCGGATTTCGAACCCGCTTGAGCCACTCGAATCGTATCCGGGGCCGCAGCGGCCGTTTGCGCATGGGCCTGACTTACCACCAACGCGAAATTCAACGTGCCCGCCGAGGCCAGCACTGCCATGTGACGGAAACCGCCACCCGTAGACCTTATCTTCATGGTGAACCCCTCTTCCCCAAAACGTTATGTTCTATATTCATCCGAAGTAGCTTTTGCAGGCGCGTCCTTGTCACGGGCCGCGCACGGAAATTCCTGCGCAATCGTTGTCCAGTCCACGATCATCTCGCCTAGTAAACAACTGCAACAGCAAGATTATCTAACAATCGTTGAATTGTCGATTCCTCATTGCACAACCGATTCCTAAGAGAGATAGGCAATGTTCCCCAGAAATCGGCGGCGATTCCTTAGCATTGGTGGTCGACCGCGATGGCAGGGTGGTGTCACTCGACGCACATGGCGTGCCAATGCCTGAAGTCGCAAACCTCAGGCAGATGGCGTCCTATCAGATCGGACCGGCGGCAGACACACGCTTGTCCGTCTGCTGTTCCGGCTTGGATGGCGGCGGTACTCGCGGCTTCCGGGCGGTTTTTCTATGAGTGTATCGTCGTCGTGTCGATGGACCCGTTGATCGGTCCGCAGGCAGCCCCGCTGCAGCGGACCATCGAAGCTATCGTGATGAATTCAGTCGTTTGACAGTGCCATACAGACTCGCGGGTCTCGCCGCATCAGCGCACACTTGCGCTAGAAGGACGAGACCCAAGCCTGCGCGAATCCTATTTATTTTTGGTTGATCATGGACTTGCGCTGCAGGATCCGCCACTCACCATGGCGCTTCTCGAGGATGTCTTCGTAGTGGCCCGGCCATCCGACGATCGAAGTCCTGGTGTTTTGCATATTTCCCGTGTTCGGTTTTCCGTCTTCCGGTTTCTTTTCTGGTTGAGGATAAAGGCTGAGAAAGTATTCGTAGTGCGTTGCTCGGGTCGCACTCTCGAAGTGGATGTAGCTGTCCAACGGTAAGTGCCAGACTTCGCCTCCCTCGCCCCCGCCAGGGCCAGCCGGTCCGCCAGGGGGCATCGCACCCGGAGGCATCCCACCCGGAGGCATCCCGCCAGGCGGTGGGCCGCCCGGAGGCATCCCACCCGGAGGCATCCCACCCGGAGGCATCCCGCCAGGCGGTGGCCCGCCCGGAGGCATCCCACCCGGAGGCATCCCGCCAGGCGGTGGCCCGGCGTTGGGTCCGGGCTGTCCAGCCCCAGCTGGCGGCTGGAAACCTCCCTTCAAAGGCATACGGATCTCTAGGCCCGGACTGG
>Ga0224557_1002682_pt1 | contig 14776 bp, 11 predicted proteins | sample 714S31014metaG_FD_180677 | JGI IMG/M metagenome (GOLD analysis project Ga0224557, IMG submission 180677) | Peat soil microbial communities from Stordalen Mire, Sweden - 717 S3 10-14 | ecosystem: Environmental > Terrestrial > Soil > Wetlands > Peat | place: Sweden: Norrbotten County, Stordalen...
ATCCTTCTTCTTCGAGGACAGTTGCGTTATTTTCTTGTTCTATGTGTTTTTCGTCAGGAAAGGACAGTACAGGGAGCCCGAAAGAAAGGCTTTCAAGGATCGTCCCATGTCCTCCTGCAGTAATTACGAGGTCAGACCCTTTGTAATAAGGAAAAGGGGTTTCTGTAAAGCCTATAAACTCGACATTTTCGGAGATTTTTGAGAACTCTCTAGGATCTATTCCTGGGCCTGAAATAAATGTATAATGGATATTGTGGTCCAGTTTTGCAGCCTCAATCACACTTCTGAATATATCTGCTCTGTAACCGAAAGCCCCAATTGTTGAAAGAACATTTGGATGTTTGAAAGTTTTTGATTCGACTTCACTATATTTCCACCTAATAAGAGGACCGCTAAAAAACACAGTATTATTAATACTTCCATCAAGTGTAATATTTTTCCTGTTTATTGAATCAGGAAGTGGATAGTCAGGCACTATTATACCGTCTACGCTCTTAAAAATATAATTGTAAAAAAGTTTAATCAGCTTTCCTGCTCCTGCAACAAGAAAACCCTGCTTCTGAAAAAATTCCACCATATTGAACTGGTTACCAATAAAATAAACAGGCATCTTCTTAACCTGTGCAGCCAGAATTCCAATATAATAGCCATCTGAAAGTATAACATCGGGTTTGAATTCTTCAATAAACTTTAAAATTTTTCTGAAACCTAAAGGAGAAATCTTCCTAAGGGTCTCTTTAATAGACTTTTTTATATCAAAAACTCCAAAATCTCCAACTAGCTTTATTTCAGATGAGATCTCATATGCCTGATATCCTGTTTTTTCAACTAGCTCTTTTGAGTATCCATATGCTCCAAAATATACCATGTGCCCGGCAGCCAGAAACTCTTTGCCCAAAGCAAGGCAGCGACTCGTGTGCCCAAGTCCTTCTCCGCATATCAGAATTAAAAGTTTCATCTTATCATCTTAGCCTCTAATGCCCCCGATTCTCTCTACAGCTGTCTATTTACCGGATATCCTAAAAAATTTATTTTTGGGAATCAACAGGAAGTAAACTTTGTATTTTTCAAAAAATGAAACGAAGAGGTTTGAGGCACTGTTTCATTTATAAAAAAGTAACATGGGATTTTGGTTTTAGAGGTGTTCGCACTTTTTCTGGTTTGTTCATATATCTTTTCTGGTCTGGTCTGTTAGTATTATTCTTGCCCCAAACTACTGAATATGCTCTAACTATAATACTCACTTTTTTTATACCCTGATTGTTTATAAAGCCTATATAAGCAATTTGTTGAAATTGGAGGTTGATCAAAATTCTCAATAGTGTTCCAGTCGCTCCTGAGTTTAAAAATACGATCTGTAATATTTTCCCTGAAATGTGGTTGAATAAAATTGCCAAAAAACAGATATTATAAAACGTGAACGTGAAATTAAATTCAATGTAATTTTTGGATCATATTTCATGGTGTTTGTGTCCCTAACCAATGTACAATTGCAGGTTTATATGAAATATAAGCAAATACCTAAATGAGCAACCATAGATGGTACTATCGCTTTACCCTGAAACTTGTTGAATTCCTTCATTAATGTGTGATTACGGTATGGAGGAATAATTCTGGCTCCTCCTGGTCGGAATACTTTATCAGATTTATAGTTTAGAACTTACGCACGTGAGGTATAAATCCAAGTACAATAGATATTGTGGTTTAAATTTGCATTTAGGTTTAATGCCATTGATTCTTCAGTTCAACTGAGTAAGTCCTAAATATATATCTATTACTTTGTGATATTATTCTGTCACCTGAAGAAAAAGTGAGAATTGCAAGTATAATAAAAATTATGACGAGCCACTTCGCAATCTCCATAGAGAAACCAGCAATTCCACGTGCACCCAGTATATATGCAATCAGTGATAATATTAAAAATGTAACCACAAGTCCTATCAAATCCGCTATATTTTACTCTCCCTATTGTAACTAGACTTTGTCATATCAGACAGTTACTCCATTTATGATCATCGATTTCATTATGAATAATATATTTGGCATATGAGATTTAATTTTACAATTTCGTTGTTGGAATACAGATTGAGGTGTGTGCGCGAGTTACTGAAAAATAGTAAGCATAATAATCTCTCTCCATTATCCCCAAAAAGGGTAATATGCTTGTTTGTTAGATTTTATCAATGCCCCACTTTCACTACCAGCCTCTTTACTTGCAGGTATCCAAAAGGCTTCTCTTTTTACCTCCCCTTTCTTTTTCAGAGGGGTGTATGGACTCAACCTTAGCTTTTTCTGCTTCTTCTTTTGGTTCTGCCTTCTTTTCGGTCATCCTTTTTGATTCTGCTTCTCCTGACCTCTCTTTTTCTGTCTGCTCTAAAACCTCTGTCTGCCAGTAAGGCTTGCACCCGTAATAAGTATAAATATCGGCTAGCCACTCACGAGTTGAAGTGGCGAGCTGTTCACAAGTTACAGGCCAGTCGTCCTTATCAAAACCTTCTGCTTTTTCCAGGGTTTCTCTGCTAACGTTAAGGACGAAAACATGCTCATGCGACCTCACTGTAAGAGCTTCCCAGGGAACAGCAAACAGTTTATTTCCAAGACCCAGGAACCCGCCAAAAGAGAGTACTGCATATGCTACTCTACCATGTTCTAGATCAATCATTAGGTCTTCAATCTTTCCCAGATGTTCTTTAGCCGTATTGATGACTTTGTCTCCATTTATCGTTCTTGCTGTCAAAAATAAAGGAATAGTTGCAGTTGCCATAGTTTTAACTCCTGATACTTAGTTCTATATATGTGATAGGACTTACACACTTGATAATTAAAATCAAGTACATAAGAAAGTGTGGTCAAATTAACTATTTGGATAGTTTGCGGTTTTTGAGCTTGTTGATTTCTCAGTCCAATTGATCAAGTCCTTTCAGATCCCTATATTTTTGATTTTATTTTAAGTTAAAATCACCTTTTTTTGTATCACTGAAAAATTCTTTGACCCATCATTAGTGTTGTACCTATGATGGAGAGCCGATACATCCAGAGCGGTGTGCGGTATAATTGCCAGGTTATAATTTAATAGCTTAAGCTGGTCAATTTTTACTGCAGGCAACTTATTTGGAAGGAAATTAACGATGTTTCGTATTTTTGGATAGATAGTGTAGCTGTTTAAAGCTTCATGGAAGACCGTAGTATATTCGTTGCCTATGTTTTTCCATATCATTTTTCTGCCAAAATCATATGCATTTTGACGCATAATATTACACTTTTCTGGATTTTCAATTAAGTATAAAAGAGATTTTTTAAAGCCTTCAGTGTCTCCAAAATCCACAAGCAACCCACGGTTATCAGAAAGCATTTCCTCAGCGTACCAATAAGGAGTGGAGACTATTGCTTTTCCCATACCTATGGCATAGGTCAGAGTCCCGCTTACGATCTGTTCTCTGGAAAGATAGGGAGATGCATAAATATCACTTGCAAGAATATAATTACAGAGTTCCTCTTTTTCAACAAACTTATCATGGAATACTACATTATTCTCAATCTCAAGTTCGGAAACAATGTTCTTAAGATATTGCCTGTATGCTTCTCCATATTTCTTTTTTATCATAGGATGCGTGGCGCCCAGAATAAGGTAAACAAGGTCAGGATGTTGATTTATAACATCAGGAAGGGCTTTGAGCATACTTTCTATACCTTTGTTTTGGCTCAGCAAGCCGAAAGTGAGGATAAGTGAAGACCCTTTGAGATTCAGCATCTTTTTATACTTATCACAATTGCTAAACGGATAGTCCGGCATCCCATGGAAGATGACTTGGATTTTGTCTTTAGAAACTGCATAACTATTTTTTAGTATGTTGACTGCAGTCTGACTCATTACAACAAGTTTGTCGGAATACCTTACTAGCTTTTCAGTAGATACGCGATACTCGTCAAATTCAGGCTCCAGGATCACAGTGTGCATTGTTGTTATTACAGGCTTGCTTATTCCTGATAGAAGAGTGAAAATATAATCTCCTGCGTCCCCCCCAAAAAGACCGAATTCATGTTGAAGACAGACAACATCTGCATCGGAATGATTTATAAAATCTGCCGCTCGGTAGTAATCTTCGAGCTTGTTCCTTTCAATTTGAAAAACAACTTCTTCTGGATAATTACAATTTTCAGAAGGATCTATCAAAGCAATAACTTCACAATGAATGTCGTGATTTCCTACAGAAACCGAATGTAAAAGATCATAAGTAAATGTAGCAATCCCACATTCTTTTGGAACATAAGTTCCTATAAATAATACTCGCAATTGCTTATTCAATTTATCCCTCCAAACTTATAGAATTGTAATTTACTCCCCATTTTAGCCTTAGATTTTTTATAATAAATTTAGAACTGTGGTTTATTTTAATACCGTTTAATAGTTCAATGGTAATTTCTACTCACGCATTCATCACACATTATCCGATTAAGATACAATTTGTAAAAAATGTGTTACTTTTGTTGCATTTTTTGTAAACCTATATCCGGATGGGTGGATAATTTCAGTAGTCTTTTTAACGTTTAACAGTATTCCTCATTCGGAAACAACTGAAAAATTATTGGAAGAAAGCCTGGAAAGTTATGTTCCTTATCCCAACCCAAAGGTATATTACCTGAACAATAATATTTCCTGAACAATATTTTTCGGGCAATTCTTTCTTTTTATCTGCTAGCTCTCAATTTATTAAAAATAAGCTACAGAAAGTAATTATGTATTACACTTTATTTCTAATTTTTTCTACGAAAAAATGTTTATGAACAAAAATTAGTTTAACATATCTAATTATAGAGGCAAACAACATTTTGATATTAAACATGTTATTTTTAATTATTTGGTGATTTTCATAATTTAGTACCAAGTTCGTCACCAAAACCAACTCAACTTTAATGCACAATATTTAAAATAATCAAAGATCCCGAAAATGATTAAAATATCTAAAATTAATTTATTATGTTTCGATAAATCCCAAATTCCGTCATGTGCCATATCTTAACAAACATCAGGAAGTTAAAGAATGAAAACAGCGAGATCTGATAAAGCAAGTAGGAGGCATACTTTCATAGCAGCTTTTTATCCATAGTGTGTGGCTCTTCTTCAAACAAATTTTAGGATATATTTGAAGGTGAGGAGAATTGGAGAATACGATGACTTAATGATGAGTTACTAGAGAGTATTTAAAACAATAAATTGTTATTTTTTTCATATTATCCCTTTATGGAAGAAGAATCAAGCCATTAGAGTAATCAATAAATGCTGAAATAGCAGAAAGAGTTCTCATTTAAAAATAGAATTTAAAATGATTTTCAGAAATGTACTTACCCACCAAGAAACTGTTTGACTCGATAAAAGTTCAGTCACCTATTTCTTTATAATATATATAATCATAAAAGTATATTTCCTGGCAAATGCAGAAAGGAAATGCGACTAAATTGAGATGATTAAAATTATTATCCTCTGAAGGAATTCTTATCTTTGAGACTCTTGATCTAAGATAGTTACTTGCATATCCAAGATAATTTATAGAAGATGTTGCAGCACTGAATCAAACATTAAACACTTCTTGAGAGTTATAATTTTACCCATCCAGTAAAGTAATTATAAGACAAAATTATGATATCAACGATACAACATAATTCAGAATGCGCAGACAATAAACTGACTATGGCCACACTAGAGGTGGAGTCATGTTTCATTGTCAGAATCAATGACTCTATCAACTTTTATAAATATTTTGGGTTTATTTTGACTTATAAAAATAGTCTCATAATTGACTAAATTAGTAACTACTTAATTAAAACATAAAACTATGTGCTCTAAAAAAAATATTAGCATACATATATATTCAAGTATTAATTTAATGTAATTCTGGAGGGAACATGCAAGAAACCGAAACCAACCCAATAAAAATTCTGGGAATATCTGGAAGCCCCAGAAATATGGCAACTGATTTTTTGGTTCAGGAAGCTTTGCAGATCACAAAACAAAAATATGGTGCAGAAACAGATTACTTTTCCTCCAAAGGAAAAAAACTGAACTTTTGTATTCATTGTGATTTCTGTGTAAGGACAAAAGAGGGCTGTGTTCATAAGGATGACATTTCGGCCGAGCTGTACGACAAAATGATCTGGGCAGATGCCTGGATTATAGGTACTCCTGTATATCAGGGAACAGTGAGTGCCCAGACAAAAACGATCATGGATCGCTGCAGAGCTATTGTTGCCAGAGACCAGAAGATTTTTTTAAACAAAGTCGGGATGGGAATCGCAGATGGTGGAGACCGAATAGGCGGGCAAGAACCAGCCATCCAGACAATTTTGAACTTTTATGTAATCAATGAAATGATCCCTATTGGAGGTGGCTCCTTCGGAGCAAATCTGGGAGGAACATTCTGGTCAAAAGATAACGGGGTAGAAGGGGTTTCCGAAGATTTGGAAGGCATGAAAAGCCTTCGAAAGACCCTGACGAAACTTATCCAAGCAACTCATATGGTAAAAAAGGCTGCAGAAAACTCAATCTTATAAACTCAAAGTGTTGAGAAGAAGGTGCAAAGTATCTATGAGTTTCAGAAATGGGATTAAAAATCAAATTAATCAGGATCCGAAGTCAATTCAAAGTTCAGACTGAAACTTTCAAAGGAATGGGTTATTTTTGTAGAAAAGTTAACACAAAAATCAAGCGCATAGAAGAGAAAATTGTAAGTTAAGAAGGCCAGATGATTGGGGCGTATAGTATTCTGATGAATATTAAGGGATAAACAGGTATTGAAGAACTAGTTTTCCTGCAAAAGAAGACGAAAAAGTGATGAAATAGTATCATTTATGGAACAAGAGCTTGATGAACTTTGATGCTCACATCACTTTTCTAAAAATGGTATTAAAAAGTATATTTTGCTAATTTTGAAAATAGCAATTGCTTAACTGTAACAAAAATGGGGAGCATCCCATATAGAATATAATAACATACTATACACCCATAATTTGTGTTAAATCAACTAAAATAATTTAAGCGAAAGAAAACTTGTTGCCACATCTCCAAATACTTATTAATACATCTGCACATACAATGAGCAGGGTGAATAGCTTGTTATCCAAAATACCTGTAGACCTTCAGAACGTATCCGAAGAAAATATTGACAAGGAAATCCTAAGAGTAGCGATTATGGCAGAGCTGGATGCCATAAACCTTTATGAGCAGATGGCCAGTCTGACTAAAAAAAAGGATATCAAAACAATTCTCATGGATGTTGCAAAGGAAGAAAAAACACATGTTGGAGAGTTTCAGGCACTTTTACTTCGATTTGACACTCAGCAAAAAAAAGAACTTGAAGCTGGAGCTGATGAGGTGGAAGAAGAATTATCCAAATAATTCCTAATTCGAATTCCAAAATTTTCCTGGAGGATTTGCGAGAAAACTCGATCATTAGTCCCATTTTGCTGCAGTTCAGAATGATTAGTTTAGATATTTACAACTTTTCCTCAAGAGTTTGCAAGAAAAAAACTTCATCCATACATCTCATATTTTATTTTTTGCAATCGCCTCTGAAGAATTCAATATTATAGAGTTCTGAAGTAAAAATTAAACATAGTCTCCACTAAATTATTGTATAATTTTTTTGAGTATATTTTTGAGTTTACTTATATTAAAAGAGCACAAAAAAACTAGATTTATTTCCCGATTGAATTTCATTAAGTAATTCAAAATTAATTTTACTGGAATATTTATGATGCCTCGATTCCGTCTGTTCCTAGTTAAATAATATCCTGACTAATTACTGATTTCATTTGGTATGCCGCAATCTCAAAAATCTACTTTTAACACATTAAAAATGTCATTCATTACCTGTTGTCTTAGAAAAAAGAGGTCCTTGAAAAGGTGAATTTGGAACATGTTCGTATCTCAAAATCAGTTTTTATTTCAGGTATAATTTCTATGTTTGAGCCTTATGCGCCAATAAAGTTGGTCAGGAAAAAAATCTTTTTGTTGAGCAGATATTTTTCAGGCCATATAATAAGTATACAGATTTGTTTTTGTGAATATGAATAAATTATTTGAAAACTATACTCAACTGAGTTACATTAGTTTGTAAGTTAACAAAACATATATAGTAATACTTACAATGAGTTAAAGTATTATTTTATAGATAAATCTAGATAATTTGGTGGTACGATGGAAACAGAACTTATGAGAATAGGGGTTTCACTTCCTGACACCCTTCTAAGTAAATTTGATGAAATTATCGGAAAAAGAGGTTATTCTTCCCGTTCAGAAGGCATACGAGACGCCATCAGGAGTTATATTTCCTATTACGAGTGGATGGGTGAGATTAAAGGGCATCGTATCGGAACAGTTGCGATTATTTACGACCATACAAAAAGAGGTCTTTCAAATGCCCTTGCAGATATCCAGCACCACTACTCTAACCTGATAAAGTCCTCAGTGCATATTCACCTCGATCATGACAACTGTTTTGAAGTAATCGTTCTTGAAGGGGACGGCGAAGAAATCAAAGAGCTTTCAGAAGCTATAATGGCCCTCAAGGGGGTAAAATTCTCAAAACTCACAACTGTACCATCAAATGAAAAAATTTGATCCTCAATATAATTGTGCGAATCAACAATTCAGAGATGCTTTGAACCTTGTGGGACCCTAAAATTAACATTAATTATACTAACGATTGATTGAAATCAATAAAAAAATTGCGAGATAAAAAAGGTATTATGATTCAGAGTATTGAAAATTCAAGCATATGAAATAGGAAAAATCCTTTCGTTTCCCTCGATTCAAGATCCAAAAGAAGACTTTTGACATATTTCAGGGATAATCTCCAAAATCTGTGAGATCATAGTTCTGGAGTTTTGTCCGATTCGAAAACTCACTATATTTTAGGAGATTTTAAGGTGTAGGAATGTACATATCTTCTGATTTATAATTCCACAAGGAAACATGCGTATCGGTTCTGAATTTCAAAATTTTGAAAATTGAGCTTATCACCAAGTTATTGAACAAGAACCATGAATATTAATAATTTTTTTGAATATAATATGTAATAAGTCGCTCTTCCCACTATTGTTGAGTTTTTTGGATTTTTTGTTTAAAAATTCAATTTTTTAGCTTTAGAGCATCATGAGGTTTAAATGAAGTTATATCCATTTGGAATATATTCAAATTCCAGTAGTTAATTCCATTGCAACCAAAGGGTATAATTGCTCCACAGCTCTGGATTTAAAGGAATTATTCAAAATCAAATATTTTAATTTGCTTACATGCCTTCTTTTTTCGTGCTTTTTCTGATTTTCAATATAGTTTGTATGACTCGGAAGTTGTACCGTCATCAATAGTTCCAATGAAATTAAAACAGATGTTGAAAATCAGGACAGACCGGACTAAAAAGAAGCATCCACCAGTCCGTAGAGTTACACAGAAGTAGAAATTGTTTGCCTATTTGCCCACCATATTCATTGAAAATTAGATTAATTTTCAAGCTACTTAATATCGCAGATGTACACATATGCAAATTAGTTTGCCTATTTGCCCACCATATTCATTGAAAATTAGATTAATTTTCATGCTACTGTCATATTGAGAAAATGAGTGGCATTCTTGTGTACATCTACATAAAGTGAGTTCTTATTTAGGAGTCACTATTTTGATATACTCTTTAGGACCAGTTTTTGCTCTTTCGTTGGATATTACTATACATTCTTTTGGGCAACTGCTGACGCATTCAGTGCACATAATGCATCTGAATACATTAAGTTCCCACGTTTTTTCGTCTTTAGTAACTGTTATTGCATCAGGAGGACATTTTTTTTGACATATCCCACAATAAATACAGTTTTCAGGACTGAAAATAATTCTTCCCCTAAAATTTTCATAAGGCGCCCTTATATCGAAAGGGTAAAGCCTGGTAGGAGGTTTACGAGAAAAATTTGACAGAACAAGGTTTAACATACCCATTATATCACCTTTCTTATCTTTCAGTGCAACTAATACATGGGTCGACAGTAAGTACAACTACAGGAACATCAGCGAGTTTGATGCCTGGTAGCATCTGTAACAGTGCAGGTATATTTGCAAAGGTAGGCGTCCTTATTTTAAGTCTTTCCAAATTTTTCGTACCATTACCTTTGACGTAATATACAACTTCACCTCTAGGCTGCTCTGCTCTTGAAATAGCTTCAGCTCCTGCAGCAGGGGAACCCTTTACAGGTATTGAAATTTCACCAGCAGGTAATTTGGAGATCGCATTCCTTATCAACTTGAAGCATTCGTATAACTCATAAATTCTTACTTTAGTTCTGGCATAGCAATCTCCATCATTTTCAATAACTGCTTTAAAATTGAGATCTTTATAAATACTCCAGCTAGGTGATTCTCTTATGTCACTGTGAACCCCACTTCCTCTTAGTGTAGGACCAACAGCTCCAACATCATATGCAAGTTGTTTCGATAATACACCTAATCCCACCAGTCTTTTCTTTACTGTGTAATTATTTACAAATACTTTTTCGAGATTTTCAACTTGTGGTTCCAAGTTATCAATTGCTTTTAGGATTATATCAATATGTTCTTTAGACAAATCTTTGGTAGTTCCTCCGACTTTACACATTGAAGTTATCACTCTGTTTCCAGTAGTCATCTCCATTATATCCATTACTGCTTCTCGATACTTCCAGCATTCCATGAAGAGACTTTCAAATCCAAAACCATCTGCGAATAAACCAAGCCAAAGGAGGTGACTCTGAACTCTTGCTAGTTCACTCCATATCACTCTTAAATATTCTGCTCTTTCAGGGATCTCGACATTCATTAGTTGTTCGACCCCCCGTGCATAAGTTATAGAATGGATGGCACTGCAGATTCCACATATTCTTTCACAAATATAGAGTGTTTGATTATAGTCCTTTGTATCGATAAATTTCTCAAGCCCTCTGTGCACATAACCTAATGAGGGAAGTGCTCCAACAACAACATCATTGTCCAGTTCAAGTTTTAACTGCACTGGTTCGGGTAAAACTGGATGTTGAGGACCAAAAGGTATTACAGTTGTCATAATGATTCTCCTCTCAAATTGCTTTAAGCTAATGGAGTTTTTGGACTGTTGGGTGTCAAATACAGGTGACCTTTAAAGTCTATTGCCAACCCTTCAAAAGTTAATCCAAACAAATCCTGGTATTCATTCTCGATCAAAAGTGCGCATAAATAAATACCTGACATACTCTTTGGTTTCTCAGATGGCTTCACAAAATACCTTAGAGTTTTTAGAACATAGTTCTTGTCCAAAACATATATCAATTCGTGACCATCGTTAGCTTTTAAGCATATCATTGTCGCATATCGATAACCATCATTTTTTAATTCCTGAACAATTTTTAGCAGCTCTGAGCTGCTTTTTATTTCTACGTTATTCTCAAGCATTTGATGGCACCTCGTTTCCTTTGAGTTTTACATCTTTTCCTTTTATTTTTCCTTGGCTCTTGCTTTCAAGTACTGAAAGTGCTGCAACTACTCCATCGAGTATAGCTTCAGGTCTTGGGCAACATCCGGGGACATAAGCATCTACCGGTATTACCTGATCCACTCCACCTATTACATTATAACAGTCATGGAAAATCCCACCTGTAGATGCACAGGCACCTACAGCTAAAACAACTTTGGGATCAGGAATCTGGTTATAGATGTTCTTAAGCACATTCACATTTTTGTAATTTATCGAACCCGTAACCACCATTATATCAGCTTGCTTGGGAGTACCGATGTTTAAAACACCAAATCTTTCAGCATCATATAGAGGAGTAAGACAAGCCAATACTTCAATATCACAGCCATTACAACTGTTGCAATTCACGTGTATGATCCATGGGGACTTTGCCAATGCCATAAATATCCCTCTTTTAAATTAACTTAATCTTAGCAACGTACAGATATAGTACATTTACGACTGAAATTATCAATAAAACTGTCCAACTTAGTTTGAGCATCCATTGCCAGTATACTCTTGCCGTAATATTGTCCATTATAATTACAAACAAGAAAGCAATCAATGCTATAAACAAACCAATTATTATGTTTACTTTCCAGAATAGAAACATAAGTCCTAATAAAAATACGTATTCATAGAAATGGCCAATCTCAATTCCAGCTAACCCTGGTCCTGAATATTCGGTAAGCATACCTTTAACCAGTTCCTGATGAGCATGATGAGAGGTGGAATAATCGAAGGGTGATTTTTTAAATTTAATATTCATAACAAACAACATTGATATGAATATAAGTGGTATGTACATCAGGAGAGGGTTCGATATATTGTCCAGTGCAGATAATTTAAAGGTACCAGTAAGCAAGTATATTGCAAGAGCATATAATATTAAAATTGGCTCATACGACAATATAGCCATAATTTCTCTTGAACTCCCAATTCTGGCATATGGAGAACCAGTGCTCATACCCCCTACTATGAGAGCTACCGAAGATACTGTATAAACAAATACTATCATCAAAATATCTGCATCAAAGACTAACATTAAAAGACTCAAAATTACAAACACTACGTACATGACTACGTAGAGATTTTGAGATTCATTCACAACCATATTATCTTTTTGGAAAAGTTTCATGACATCATAATAAGGTTGGAGAAGGGGTGGACCAACCCTACCTTGCAACCTTGCTGTAAGTTTCCTGTCAATACCTGCAAGTAAACAGCCAAGGATAGGAGCACCAATTAAAACAAGAACAATTTTTGCAATATCTAAACTGTTCATAATACCACCACTTCTACCAATGCAACTACGATAAGTAATATGGAAATTACGTATCCAAGTGTTGTAAGTTTGTTTTCTTCAAAAATATCTTGAAGATAAATGTTAGAGACACTGCTTTTATCGTAACTGCCAATTCCATTACGAAACATCAATTTATCCTTTTCAAGGTTATTTTCCCCGCACATATAATACCCAGCTGGACGGGGAGTGAACATGTTTTTCGTAGCTAAATAGATCAGAATAGCCAAAGCGAACACTATGAATATTACTGCATAGGCAAATGCTCCTATCTCTGATGTAAATTGTCCACCTTGCCCTGAAACAGTAGGGACAATATTGACAATATTGAGCAAAGTCGTAACCTGAGGTTTAATGAAATAGTCATATATCGGAAATACAAGAATACTTGTAACTACAATACATAATCCAAGGAAAGATAGCGGGAAATAGGTTTCCGGTTTTAAATGGTGAACAGCATTTTTATCCATAGAAGAGGATAATATTGTCCCAAGCCATTTAACGTAATAAACTGTAGTAAGCGCACTCCCAAGTATAAGGAATATCGATACAATAGGATTGCTTGAAGCGGCTTCCATTGATACCCATTTAGTAAGTAAAACCCCAAAAGGAGGTAATAGCATGGATATCATTCCTAGAGATATGAGCATTGTAAGAAGGGGAGCTTTTTTTATCAATCCGGACATGTCTTCAATATCTCTGCTTCCTATTGTATGTTCAATTTCGCCTGTACAGAGGAACAGCAGACATTTGGATATTGCATGGAATATAATAAGCATAATAGCAGCAGCCACAGCCAGAGGCGAACCTATACCAGCACTTGCGATAATTAAGCCCAAATTTGCAATCGTAGAATACGCCAGCACTCTTTTAGCATTTCTTTGAGATAAGGCTAAAGCTGAACACATCACGAAAGTAAAGCTACCGTAAACAGCAATCGCTATTCCGAGAGGTGTGTTCGCAAAAGCCGGTACAAGTTTGATAATTAAGAAAACACCTGCATTTACCATCGTGCTTGAGTGGAGTAAGGCAGAAACCGGAGTGGGAGCTACCATCGCGCCTAAGAGCCAGCTCTGGAAAGGCATTTGGGCAGATTTTGCAAAACCTGCAATACATAGTAAAACTACCGGAAGAGCTACAGCAGCCGTCGTGGAACTAGTCCCAATTGCAGATAAGTTGGAGATATCAAATTTAACACTAAGCATAATTATGGCTAAAGAAAAAGTAATTCCGCCAATCAAGTTTAAAGCTAGAGCTCTGAATGCATTGGTTATGGATTCTTCATCCTGGTTGTATGCGATCAAAACGAAGGAACAGAGAGTAGTGATTTCCCAGAAAAGATACAGCCATCCTAAGGTATCAACCATGACCAGCCCGTTCATAGCTGCTAAGAAGAAGCTCATCGAAAAGAAAAACGTTTTTTGTCTGTCTAGATGCCTGTGTTTTTCATAATGATCCATATATCCTGTTGCAAATAATATAATCGCAGTACCAATTATATTCACAATTAATATCATGACCTGAGAAAATTGATCAATATTAAAAGAAGCACTTTCAACTTTTGCAACATTCATATAAGAATAAGCTGCTATGACTGCTTGAATTGCAATTAGTGCAAGTGTAGGCCAACTTTTATGTTTTGCTGACACATAGAATACAAATAGTATTACAAGTACCTCAAGTATAAGGACAATATTTTCGAATAGTGCAAAACTTGATCCAGCAACCTCAACTTTCCCAGTTCCATCTAATACTAACATAATCGAAGAAACTACTCCTACTATGAAAAAAGCCCAGGCGAGGAATTTATATAACGATTTGCCAAGAGCTAAGAATAAAAAAGAAAAAAGTATAGGTGCTGTAATTAATAGCATAATGGTGGTCTTCAACATACAATATATCCTCCAATCTACTGATTTCTATCTACTCCATAGATTTATCTTTTAATCTGCATATATTCTGTCTA
>Ga0224557_1002691_pt1 | contig 14755 bp, 14 predicted proteins | sample 714S31014metaG_FD_180677 | JGI IMG/M metagenome (GOLD analysis project Ga0224557, IMG submission 180677) | Peat soil microbial communities from Stordalen Mire, Sweden - 717 S3 10-14 | ecosystem: Environmental > Terrestrial > Soil > Wetlands > Peat | place: Sweden: Norrbotten County, Stordalen...
GCTCGTTTTTAAGGCCCATTTGGAAAAAACTCCACGGCAGGATAGCAGTTTCCCCGTCGGCGCGCAAATCCATTGAAAAATATTTTTCCGGCCACGACATAGAGGTCATATCCAACGGCGTGGATACGGAGCGTTTTTCACCAAAAAACGCCCCGCTTGAAAAATTCTCCGACGGTAAAATAAACATACTCTTCACCGGCAGGATAGAAAAACGCAAGGGGCTGATATATCTAATCCGTGCCTACCGCGAGCTTAAAAAAAAGTACCCGGCCATCAGGCTCATAGTCGTCGGCAAAGGGCCGCTGCTTACGAACCTGAGAAAATACATAATAAAACACAGGATACGTGGCATACACTTTGAGGGTTTTGTCTCCACCGAAATACTGCCCCGTTATTTCGCCACGGCCGATATTTTCTGCTCCCCGGCGCTTTTCGGCGAATCTTTCGGCATAGTCCTGCTCGAGGCCATGGCCGCGGGCAAGCCGGTGGTGGCGTTCAATATAAGCGGTTACCGCGACGTCGTGGACAACGGCAAAAACGGGCTTCTTGCCGAGACAAAAAACCACGGGGACCTGGCCGACAAACTCGGATCGCTTGTAAAAAGCTCGGCGCTGAGAAAAAAGCTGGGAAACAACGGCCTGGCAAAAGCAAAAAAATTCACATGGAAAATTATAGCCCAAAAGAACATAAGTTATTATAAAAAATTATGGAATACGAAAGGCGGCATCAAATGATGTACTGGATACTCAAAGCGGCTCAGGCGCTTATTTCTTCCCTGCCGATAAAACCCCTTTATGCACTCTCCGGGTTCATAACAAAGACGGTCTTTATGCTGTGGAAGGAAAAACGGGACAACGTTTACGCAAATTATACAATTGTCCTTGAAAAAAAACTTGGAAGAAAACCCACACAGCAGGAGCTTAAGAAAACCGTTGAGCAAAATTTCATAAACTACGGAAAATTTAACGTGGAATTTTTGTACATCCACAAGCTGGTAAAAATGTCCTCCCTGCCGCCGTTAAGGAACATGGATAAAATCGATGCCGCCCTGGCCGCCGGAAAAGGGCTTGTTGTGTGCACCCTCCATTTTTCCAACTGGGACGTGGCGGGCATGATAATCTCCGGACATTATAAGGACACCGGCGAGGTTTGGGCCGTGGCTGACGATCTCGGCGGCGGCTATTCGGAGTTTATACAGGAGTCAAGGAACCGCTACGGCATTAAAATAGTGCTTCCGAACAAGAACCTAAAGGACGCGTACACCTGCCTTAACAAAAACGGCATCCTCAACGTGCTTGTGGACCGGCCCCTTTCAAGTACGGACAAGTCAGCAGTGGAAGTGGAATTCTTCGGCAAAAAAACTTTTGTCGGGACCGCGGCCGCGCGTTTTGCCATAAAAAGCGGGGCGGCCATAATAGTGGGCTGCGCCATGCGCGATAAAGATTCCTTTTACGGCGCCCCCGGTGATATAATAGAATATAAGCTTTCAGGAAACAAGGATGATGATATAAAAACCATCACGCAGGCAATAATGAACTCCGCGGAAACAATAATAGCGGCCAATCCCGAAGAGTGGTATATGTTCAGGAGAATGTGGCCGGAAGAAATATCAAATAACATAAAATGAGGGAAAAATGACAAAAACAGCTGAAAATGAAACAAAGATCCCGGCGGGATTTTCAAAGGCGGATTACCACCTTCACACATCGGTGGGCGATGCCGTGTGCACACCGGAAGAGATTGTGGATTATGCGGAAAAAAATACGGACCTGAAGGTCATTGCCATCACCGACCATGACCAGATAAAGGGCGGAGTAACTGCGCAGGAATACGCGAAAAAGATGAATTATAAGATAGAGGTCATCATGGGCGAAGAGGTTTCGACGCTGAAAGGACACCTCATAGGGCTTTTCATGAAAAAAAGGATCAGGCGCTACACCGGCCTTATCGATACCATCAAATCCATTCATGGCCAGGGCGGCATATGCATAGTTCCCCACCCGCTTTCATACCTGACCACGAGCGTCGGGGAGCGCGCCTTCAGGCAGGTCATTGAACACAAGCACGACGATGTTTACTTTGACGCGGTGGAGCTGATTAACCCCGCCATAGCAGGAAAGGTCACGGATCCGAAGGCGAAAAAACTCAACGATTCATACTGGAAACTTCCCGCCACCGGAGGCTCTGATTCACATTCGCTCGACGGCATAGGGGACGCTTTCACGATATTCAAGGGCTCCACAGCCGAAGATTTCAGGGCGTCAATACTCGCCGGCACCACAACCTACGGAGGCAAATACTGGGATTTCAACGACCACTGGAAATTATTTGTGGAAAAATTCAAAAAATTCAAGGTGTTTTAATTTTTTACTTTTATTGTTTAAACCCGGCGTGCCGGGTGGACCGGGTTTTTTTTTCGGCCAGGCGTCCAACAATAACTACTGTGTCAATCAAGCAAAGGTAAAACTTTAATATCAATGTACTTACACGGCATTTGCTTTTGGCAAACTTGGACGACGGCCGTAAAAAAAAGCCCGGTCCGCCCGGCACGACACCGGGGGCAGGGTGTAATGTCATTGATTTTTATTACTCTCTGGTTTATAATTACTTGACCGCATAAGGAGGCTTTATGGCTGATAAACAGGAAGACAATATTGACCTTATTAACCTTGTTTTAATGTTGAACCAGAACGCCCTTATTTCTCTCGGCGAAGCCTCCCGTTTCAGCGGCGGCAAGAAAAACCTGAACCTCCCGCACGCGAGACAGACCGTTAACATGCTAAAGGCCATCCAGGACAAGACAAAAAACAACCTCACCCCGGGTGAAACAAAGCTTGTTTTCAGGCTCTTGGGCGAGCTTCAGTCAAAATATGTAAAAGCCGCCGGCCTTGACAGGCCCGGTGAGGTCAATTCATCCAACCCCAAAAAAGACAAAATAGAAGCGGCGCTCGATAAATTCAAAACAGAGGATCTTGCAAAGATACTTGCGGATATCAGCAAAAAAAATGAGAATAATAAATAATATAAGGGCCATCGGCCTTATATCCGACACCCACATCCCCTCGCGCGCCAGGGCCCTGCCGCAGAAGGTATATGAACTCTTTAAAAATGTGGCCCTTATAATACACTGCGGCGATATAGTGGATCTCAACACCCTTGATGAATTATCAGCCATGGCCCCGGTAATCGCAGTTAAGGGCAATATGGATCCTGAAAACCTTTCACTGAATTCAGAGGAAACCCTCTCAATAAACAACAGATTTACCATTTGCGTCAGCCACGGCAACGGCCCGCCTTTTGATATCAAGCAGAGGCTTTTTAAATCATTCAATGCTTTTAAGCCAGATTTAATATGTTACGGCCATACGCACGTCTGCAGCGATGAAATGTACAATTCCATAAGGTTTTTAAATCCCGGAAGCGCCACAGCAGGTTCAAAATTCAACTCTATTATTATACTGGATACGGGGAAAAATGAAATAAACTCAAATGTTATACAAATCTAACACGGTTTATCTATGTTAATTATCACTGCCAATCAGGGATACATAATATAAAATGCCATAAAAATAAGGAGTATTTTTGCTATTTTGAATGTTGATAACTGTGGAAATAATGTGGATAACTTCATTTTCTTAATATTGAATAGGGTGTTATAGGGGCGGTAGTTTCCACTGTCAAAAGATAGTCCTCAAAATTTTTTGTATGTGTTTGCTCAATCATTTTATTGTCCTGAATTCCCTTAACCGCCACATTCCCGCGGCTCCCGCCGGGAGTCAACACTTCCACAACATCGCCTATTTTCAGGGTGGCTTTTACGGATACCAGCGCCTTATTGCCGTTGATTTCCCTTACATATCCCGCGTAACTTTTTCCCGAGGCGTAACTGGAGGTTTTATAATTCTGGTTTATTCCGCCGTCGGGAAAATAAAATCCGTCGGTATATTCCCTGTGTGACACGTTTTCAAGTTCCTGATAAACCGTTTCGTCAAACTTGTAGTTTGCCGGGTCTTTTACATAATTTTCAGCCTCTTTTTTATAGGCAAAAGCCGTCACAGCGGCGTAATAGGAACTCTTCATCCTGCCCTCAATCTTAAAACTTTCTATCCCTATTTCAATGAACCTGTGCAGTTCCCTGATGGAACACAGATCCTTTGAATTGAATATATATGTTCCCCTGTCATCCTCAATTACATCAATATTTTCCCCGGGCCTTTTTTCCTCGACAAGGGTGTAGCTCCACCTGCACGGCTGGCTGCAGTCGCCGCGGTTTGGGTCCCTGCCGGTGAGGTAATTGGACATCATGCACCTTCCCGAATATGACATGCATATGGCGCCGTGCACGAATATTTCAAGCTCAATGCCGGGGCATTTCTGCCTTATCTCCCTTATCTCGGTAAAGGAAAGCTCCCGCGCCAGTATTATCCTTGAGGCCCCCAGTTCCTGCCATGCCAGCACCTCCGCGTAATTCAGGTTGTTTGCCTGGACAGATATGTGGGCCCTTATGCCCGGCGCCTCTTTTTTAAGTATATTGAAGGCGCCGAGGTCGGAGACTATGACCGCATCGACTTTTATCTCGTTTAAAAAACCGAAATATTCGGCCATGGGTTTTAAATCAGGGTTGCGGGGAAAAATATTTGCCGTCACATATATCTTTTTATCCGACGCTTTCACCCTTTCAACGGCCTCTGCCAGTTCTTTCCTGGAAAAATTCCCGGCCGCAGAGCGAAGGCCGAAGTTTTCACCGGCAAGATACACGGCATCCGCGCCGTAGCGCAGGGCAAATTCAAGTTTTTCTGGATTTCCGGCAGGGGAGAGTATCTCGGGTATTTTCATTTAAACCTGTTTTCTTTCAAGTATGGCCTGCCCCAGGGTTATCTCGTCGGCATAGCGGATGTCCGAGCCCATTGGCAGCCCCTTTGCCAGCCGTGTGGTTATCACGTTGTTATCATCATCGTGAAGCATGGCCGAGATGAACATTGATGTAGCGTCACCCTCAACCGTATGGTTTAAGGCCAGTATGAGCTCTTTGACGGGATCTTTTCCAATCCTTTTTATAAGTTCGGCGATGCGCAGGTTTTCCGGCAGGACATTATTCAGCGGATTAACCAGCCCCTGAAGGATGTGGTAATAGCCCCTGAATTTTCCCGTGCGCTCGATTGTGATGACGTCTTCGGATGATTCAACCACGCATATTATTGATTTGTCGCGGCCGTCGTCGGCGCATATATCGCACACGGGCCCCTCGCTGACGTTGAAACAGATAGTGCAAAAGCCAAGCGTCTTTATCTCTTCGAGTATTTCCTTAAAGTTGTCAATATATTCAACGTCCTTTTTCAGGATATGTATGGATACCCTTTCGGCCATCTTCGGCCCTATCCCGGGGAGTTTTGATATTTCGTTTATAAGCTTCTGAAGTTTTTGGGGATAATTGTACACTTTATCGGGCCTAAAACAACCCGGGAATATTGAGCCCCATATTGCCGGCTATCTTTTTTGACTCGTTATCCACCATTTCCTGCGCCTTTGAAAGCGCCTCATTGACCGCGGCGGTAACCAGATCCTGAAGCATCTCCACATCGCCCGATGACGCGAGCTCTTTGTCTATTTTTATCGACAGCACCTGCTTTGCGCCGTTTGCCTTTACAACAACCGCGCCTCCGCCGGAAGATGCCTCGACTTCCATAGTCTTAACCTTTTCCTGCATTTTGCCCAGCTCAACCTGCATCTGCTGTGCCTTGCGCATCATGTCGCCCATATTTCCCATGCCGCCGCGCATAAAAAGCCTCCTTTAGCCTACTGTTTGTTTTTTTTAAGCTCTATGCTGGAAAACTTGAAGACCTTTTCCAGCTCCTTCACCGTGGGATTGTTCCTTGCTTCCTCCAGCCCAACGTCCCTTTGCGCCCTGTGCCTGGCGTTGTATTCGCTCTTTTCATATATGGATGGTTTTAAATCCCTTTTAAATTCCTCTTTTAACACTTCCGTCAGGACTGCTTCGTTTCTTTTTATCATATCCGTCATGAATTTGTTTTCGCCGGTAATTAAAAGCGCAGGCTCCTCGTATGACACCACGCCGGCCGTTGACATTGCGGTGGCAAGCTGGTCCGCTTTTCTTGTCTTTATCCTGTCGATAATATTATCCCAGTGTTTCTCTATTATTTCCTTTGTCAAAACAGTTATTGTTTCCTCTTCCTGTATCTCGTCTATGAGCATGGGCGCGGCCGCGGGTTCATCCTCGCGTTCTTCGGTTTTTATCTCCGGCACGGACGCGGCTTTTGTTTCGGGCTGTTTTGCCTTCGGCGCCGCGGGCGCAGCGTGTGTTTCCGGCTCATCCGCGCCGTTTAAAACTATAAGCTCCGCCGCAAAAGCCTCGAGCACTATTGCAGCCATGGATGACTTCGCTATGCGCGACTCGGTTTCAAGGGATTTTTGCAGGTAAAAAAGTATGGTCCGTTTGTCGACATTGGCCCCGAGGGATTTTAAAAACTCGAATTCCTCGTCCGTCGTCTCGACCATTTCCCTCCCGGTAACCGTCTTTATGACAAGCATGTTCCTGAATGCCTCGATAAGGCTGCCGATAAAATCCTTGAGGTCAAAACCCTTTTCCATAACGGACTGGGTGACGGTAAGCGCCCCTTTTAAATCCTTATTCACGACGGCCGTGAGCATGTTATTTAAAAGGTCGGTATCAATCTCGCCGAGCATTTCGCTTGCAAGCGAATCCGTAAGCTCCTGCCCGCGCGCGTAGGTCACGAACTGGTCAAGCATCCGCTGGGCGTCGCGCAGTGCGCCGTCCGCGGCCCTGGCTATGGTGTAAAAAGCCTTCGGGTCGCATTTGATATTTTCATGGCCGGCTATGGCCGTGAGGTTTTTTACTATGTTTTCTATGGACATCCTCTTGAACCTGAAATGCTGGCAGCGCGAAAGTATGGTCTGAGGAATTTCCTGCGGGTCGGTGGTGGCGAAAATGAATATGACGTGCTTGGGCGGCTCTTCCAGGGTCTTTAATAACGCGTTAAATGCCGCGTCGGAAAGCATATGCACTTCATCTATTATATATATTTTGTATTTCGACCGTGATGTGGAAAGGCCGATGCGCTCGCGCAGTTCCCTGACCTGCTCGACGCCGTTATTGGAGGCTCCGTCTATCTCAATGACGTCCATGTCGGAGCCGTCTGTGATGCCCACGCATGACGGGCACACATTGCACGGAGTAATCGTAGGCCCGTTGACGCAGTTTAAGGCCTTGGCAAAAACCCTCGCCGTGGTGGTTTTGCCGACCCCCCTGGGGCCGGAAAAAAGATAGGCGTGCATTATCCTGTTGAGTTCTATGGCTTTCTGCAGCGGCTCGGTTATCTGCTCCTGGCCGATTATTTCGCTAAAAAGCTGGGGCCGCCACTTCCTTGTAAATACAAGATAATTATTATCCAATTTATTTCTCCTGATTATTTTTTTCTTTTTCCCGCAATAACGGTATAATTTAAAGCCATACCGGGCCTCTCTTCGAAACCATTGACAGCACTTAAGGCCCGCCTCAAGCTCCGGCCAGGCTTTCTTGTAACACCTCAGAGCAATCCCTTACCGCTGCTTCCTTCCGGACCTGACGGGGTTTAAGGCGCTTTGAGTGCACGAGACCCGGCTTTCAACGCTTGAAAACTGACTTTCATACTGAAAAATGGCCCCTCGGAAAAGCCGCTCGGCCCGGCTAAAGCGGATTGCCGGTACAGGGCACCGCTGGCTCCCCGCCTATGGTATGGCCTATATTTATATCAATTTTATGCAAAGAGCAGTAATTAGGCAAAAGTAATTATAGCACTAAGCGAGGTATATTTCAATCTTGGGATTTATGTTGATTTTAGTAATTGTCAATTGCCCCTGTTTAAAGCCGCCTTTACATTGGCAAAGTGTGTTTTTGCCATCAAATGCATTTTGTCCGCAATGTTTCGTTTTTTTATGGTTTCTATCGCGAAAGCGGCGTTTTCAGAGCTTCCCTTGGGCAGTTCAATTCCAAACCTTTCGGATAATGTTTTCAGCCCGTCCAGAAACGCCTTCCTTGCCAGTATGGAAGCCGCGGCTACCGCCGTGTATTTTTCCCCGCCGGTCGTATGATAGAGCTTGATTTCATCATCCCCGAAATTTTTGCTGATGAGCGAGCTGTCCGCGAACTGGTCGATTATCGCCATGGAACAATTGCCGTTTGAAGCCAGTTTTTTTATAATGGACGAATGCGCCCCGGCGAGTATTGTATTAACATTTTTATGGGCCGCATAAAGTTCATTATACTGTTCCGGCATTATTGTCATTACTTCGATTGAATTCCCGCAGTTTTCTTTTATAACATCCGCCAGCCGCAGGTTAATTTCATCGCTGTTTTCCTTGCTGTCTTTGACCCCGGCCGCGGCGAGTATTTTCTGCTGTGGTTCATTCAGCAAAACCCCGGCAATTGCGAGGGGCCCGAAAGTATCCCCCTTGCCCGATTCATCAGTGCCTATATAGGGATAAACGACTGAAATGGACTCTTCAGCTATGGTTTTCTTGCCCTCAATTATTGATTTCACGGCATCGGCCTTTTCGCCCTTTAGCGCCGAATAATCAATATTTATCTTCCCGTTCTTTTTCTCATAAATCCGCATCATACTCCGCCATTCTTGCTTTCGTATCTCAAACTGTATGCCGTAGTTAATCTCCGCCGGGGCGGAAACAACAAAATCATAGCGGAGCAGTTTTTTCAATATTATTTCATAAATCCCGCGCAACCCTGCCGTCATCAAGCCCCTCCGGGTAAATTTTTTCCGTACTTTTTTACTGAAAGCAATCTTTTTCCGGATTACGCGGATATATAAAACCATTCCAACCCGATTTTATCGCCCCCGGCCGGAGTGCCCGATTGTAAATATCTGCATTTAATCCCCTTTATTTAATTTCCTTAAGTATATCAAGCATCCCGAACAAACCGGTTCTTTTAACATTTTGCGTTATGTGTGACATCTGCGGATTGTCTTCAAGGGTCACAACCTGGGCCGTTGACCATGCTATCTTATTGTTCTTACCTATAACAAGCTCTATGTTTTTTGCTGCTTCAGTTCCAACATTTATGCCGGATTTAAACTCAAACAGATGAAACTTCCCTTTTTCTTCTATTAAAAGGTCTATTTCAGGGCCTTTATCCGCCCTGTAAAAATTCATATTGCTTTTATAAAATGAAGTATTGATCAGTTTCTTTCTTGCCTCTGACACACAGTAGTTCTCAAATATCTGCCCTGCCATGGCGTGAGAGTATATGTCATCCCCTGTTCTAATGTTGTTTACCCTGCATACCAGGCCGGTATCATAAAAATATACCTTGGGTGTTTTTACAAGCCTCGTCCTGATATTGGCGTGATATGGATGCAGATAAAAAATAATACCGCTTGCTTCAAGTATGGAAAGCCACCTTTTCAGTGTACTTACGGATACGCCGCAGTCATTTGAAATGGTGGACATATTTAGCAACTGGCCCGGCCTTGAAGCGAGTATTCTAATAAATCTGTCATATGTTTCAAGGTCCCCTACATTGTAAAGGCTGCGGACATCCCTGTCTATGTATGTTGTCAGGTAGCTTTCATACCATCCGGGGATATCAATGGTTTTGTCCCGGACAGGTTCAGGATATGTTCCCCTGGTGCAGGCAAATTCAAATAATTGGCGTGTTGAATCAATCCTGGTGAAACCGGCTAATTCCTCCGCATTAAGCGTATTCATGTGCAATATCCCCACACGGCCGGCAAGTGATTCGGTAAAACTTTTCATGAGCAGAAAATTCTGGGACCCGGTAATTACAAACCTTCCTTTTATTTCACGGTTGTCATATCTGGCGTTATCAATTTCAATTTTAATATATGACATTACCCCCGGCGCGTATTGCAATTCATCAATTATGACCTTTTTCCCCATTTTTTTTACAAATAAAGCCGGATCCTTTATTGCCATGGCCCTTTGTCTGGTGTCATCAAGGGATACATAAGCATATTCTTTACCCAGTATTTCCCTTAATGCGGTACTTTTGCCGCATTGCCGCGGCCCGGTAAGGGAAACTGCGGGGAAACTACCTACATACTTCTTGATTTGACTTTCAATGTTCCGTTTTATATAAGTTTTCATCCTTTAATTATATATTAAACAGTTAAAGTTGTCAATTCGCAAATTTACTACATAATAGCAAAATTGCGAATTTTCAACTTTCGTTTAATAAAATAAAGTATTTTTTATGTGTCGTGTTCCAGGTTTTATGGTATTTCAACATAGATTTAAAGTATATTAAAGAAAATTAACGGCAATTTGCCGGGAAGAAAAGGGGTCAAACCTTGAGTTAAGACTTGATAACTGATGTCAACTCTCAACTCAAGGTTTGACCCCGTCCATCCCTTCTTTATCGCCCTTTTTTCATCATCTCCAGGACTATACGCTCTAAATGTTCCACCAGGTAGAGCGGCACATTTATTATATTACCGTCTTTCCTATACCCCGCCATTGAAGTACGCACGGCGGCTTCAGGCGCGTATTTTTCAATATAAGATTTCAGGCTTTTGGCGCGCAGATTTTGTTCCGCCTTTGCTTCGACCGGTATAATCATATCACCAACCTGAATCAAAAAATCTATCTCCGCTTTTGCGGCTGTCGGAGCCCAGTAGTATATGCCGTGTATCCCGGACGCTATCATCTGCTGCAGCACATACTGCTCTGTCAGCGCCCCTTTAAACTCGGTATACACCCTGCTTCCCTCCAGAAGCGCCTCTTTTTTCAGGCCGCACATGGCGGAAAGAAGCCCCACGTCGCATATATAAAGTTTGAAGACTGAAACGTCCTCAAAAGCCTTTAACGGCATCTCCGGTTTTTTTACTTTATAGACGCGGCTTACCATACCGCAGTCATTGAGCCAGGCAACGGACATCTCATACTCTCTGGCCCGCGCGCCTTCCTTTATGACGCCGTAAATAAACTTGTGGTTTTCTTTGGACAGCTGCGCGGGCATGGAATTCCACAGCATATTTGTCCTCACGGACGTTTCGGACGGCATGTGTTTTGAGAAATCATTTTCATAAGCCCTCAGGATATCCATCTGTTTTTCCCGGGCGGCGTCATAATCCTGGTTTTCCGCGAATACTGCAACAACTCCCGGCATGCCGCCGGTAAAATAATATTTTTTCAGCCATTCCATAAATTTGCTTTTAAAGACATTCGCCGTTTCAAAATCACCGGCCTTCACAGCTTCCGCGAGCCCTGATTCGCCCATAGCTTCAAGATATTCAAAAAACGACATGGGATGCAGATTCAGAAATTCCACATTCCCCACGGGAAACGACGTTCCCGGATGGAGCGCCACGCCAAGCAGGCTGCCGGCGGCCGCAATAAAATACTCGGGATTGTTTTCATTAAAATATTTCAGGGAAGTAAGCGCTCTCGGGACTTCCTGGACTTCGTCAAATATCAGCAGTGTGTCCTGAGGCGTTATCTTGATCCCGGTCTCAAGCTGTATGCCGTGTATGAGTGTCGCGGGTTCGAGCGAACTTTCAAATAGCTCTTTCATCCGAGGGTTTGAATCAAAGTTCACATAAGCCGTATTTTTAAAATACTGCCTGCCGAATTCCTTTATAAGCCATGTCTTTCCAGACTGCCTGACGCCGCTTATTATGACAGGCATTCTGCCTTTCTTATTTTTCCAGCTAACCAGTGATTCCATAGCATATCTTTTCATGACAATCACCTTCCCTTTGTTCTTGTTACAATTATACCATTAAAATCACACTTTTCAACCCAATTTATGTAAGCCGTGACGTTTTTTGGGACTAATTATGTGATTAAATATCACTTTTTAGGCCGAATTTTTACTTATCCTATGATTAATTAAGGATATTTGGCCGCCATGGAGCGGAATTTATATTTCCTCTCCATCTCTGCTAATGCTTACCTTATGCAAGGGGAAAGCCGTTTTGTATAGTTCAGGGTTCTGCGTATGTATGGGCACAATAACTCCGGTTTCACAGCCTCCACCAGCCGCCGCAAAGTTTTCACATACGCGTGGCCTGAAGCGTTGATATGAACGATTTTTGCCCCGAAGCCGTCCCAGAAGCAGAACAAGAAAAGGTGTCAAAGCTTGAGTTAAGACTTAATAACTGATGTCAACTCTCAACTCAAGGTGACCCCATCCAGCATTCGGAAGTGCGTATATCCCGTATGCGTTCGAGTAACTCGGCAAAATACGCCTTTCCACGGCTTCCACCATCTTTTAAGCGCATATCATCAAGGGCAAATCCCTTGATCATATATTCCTTCAGAACTTTAGTGGCCCATATGCGGAATTTTGTTGCTTTCTCCGAGTTTACCCTGTAACCTACTGAAATAATGGCATCAAGATTATAAAATTGGGTTTCATACTTTTTGCCGTCTGCCGCAGTTGTCCGGAATTTCCGGATAACTGAATCCCCGTTTAATTCAGCTGTTTTGAATATGTTCTGAAAATGTTCGCTGATAGTTCTTATATCCACATCAAAAATTTCCGCCATACGTTTCTGGGTGAGCCAGGCTGTTTCACCGTACAGAAACATCTCCACTTTCATTTGGCCTGAAGTGTCAATGTACAAAACTATTTGCGAATTATTTTCATTTTTCATTTATTCCTCCTAAAATACATCGCCGAATTTTGTTCGTTTTTAACTATTGCAAAATTTGCAACAGTTGCCGTATGTCACAGCAAAACAACCCCGACTGTATTATCACATTAACGCGACCTATTATAACCTGATACCTGAAAAATTCTATCAAGTCTCAGGTTAAGATCTGACCCTATTTTTTTCATATCTGTCAAGTTTTTATAGATTCATGATTCCGGCTCTGACACCTTTTCTCTTCCGGTCAAGTCCCGAACCTAAAACTTCAATTTTCTATAAGCTATAAGCAAGGTCTGACCCCAGACTTTTTTCCAGCATCGGGTCCACGAGCTTGTCTATACGGCTTAAAAAGAAACTCGCCACGGAAGAAACTTTGTTTACCGGTTCACCCAGAGCCAGCCGTTCTTCAATACCCTCGATATATGCCTGGGCCACCTGCCGGTAGCGGGGCAATCCAAAAAGCAGGGTTACGTTGACATTTATCCCATCAGTGATCAGTTGTTTTATGGCAGGCAGGCCCTCCGCTGTCCCCGGCACCTTTATCATGATGTTCGGGCTGTTGACGTCGGCCCACAATCTGCGAGCCTCTTCAATGGTCCCTTTTGTATCATGCGCCAGGCGCGGATTTACTTCCAGGCTGACATATCCGTCTCCGCCGCCTGCACTTTCATACAGCGGCCTGAATTCATGCGCCGCAGCCTGCACGTCTTTTTGGCTGATCTCTTCATAAATTTCTTTTGCGTTCATCCCTTTTTTCGACAGTGCCGCGATATCCGCGTCATAAACGGAGCTTTCCGCTATGGCTTTTTCAAAAATTGCCGGATTTGAGGTCATGCCCTTAAGGCCGTCCGCGGCTATCATGCGTTTTAGCTCGCCGCTTTCAAGCAGGTCCCGCCGGATATAGTCAAGCCAGACCGACTGCCCGAACATTCCAAGCTGTTTCACGGGATTATTAGGCATGTTCAAACTCCTGAAATTTTTTTAATTCATCAGCCGTTTTTTACCAGTACTTCGGGCGCCCGTAGTATTCATAAAGTTGTTCCTCATATTCCCGGTCAATATCCTTTGACGGGTCATAAACAGGGCAGTTTTTTATTTTTTCCCTGGAAAGATCCACGATTACTTCGGCATCTGCCCAGCTTATCCCGCGCAGCCAGTTTATAGCAACCAGAACCCTGCCTCCGGGCAGCCAATTATGAGTATCCACAACCAAATATGCGATTCCCCAATGTTTATCGTCGGCAATTATATCGTCAACATGACCTATATCGCCGTCGTTTGCTAAAATTTTATATTGAATGATTTCCTTGAAACTGCGCAGATGTATGTCTCCCGTTATTATTTCCGGTCCGGGCGGCAGGACCCCTTTAAACGGGTTTGGGCCGGGTACGGGCATGGGAAGCCCGGGAAATCCAGGCACCTGCTGCCAGTATATGGGCCAATTGAAATAGGAAAGTATTTCCGTTTCTTTTTGTCTTGAAACGGGTTTATGAACATCAACATCAGGACATTTTTTGACTTTGTCAATGCTAAGAGATACCGGAAATTCCCTTTTATTACGGTCCGGAAATCCCGTAAACGAAACCGGTGAAATAAGCACGTCTTTACCTTTGAACCAACCGCCTATTTCCGTAACCATGTAACGGATGATCCAGTGTTCGTCATCAAAATAGAAATCTTCAATCTTTCCTATGTTCCCGTCATTTGCGTGGACCGCAAAACCAAATACACCTTTAACACTGCGCAACATAACAAACCTCCTGATGTTTTTATATAATTATACATACGTTCTTTTGCCCGCGAAATGACTGCATTCTTTTAACTATAGACTTTATTCCGCACAGCATAAGGGCCCGGTTTTAGTTATAAAAGAATAGTATTTACAGCGCGTGAATTGCCGGATTTTTAGATGTTTATGGTATTAACCCAAAAGATACGTCATATAAAGTTTATCAAGCGAAAATGATAAAGTCAAACGCAGGTGCCATACAACCTTCACAATAAGACCGAAGGGGCCCGATTGCCAAGATAACGGCGCATCCCAATGCCCTTCGGTCTTATAATCCTTTACTTAGCTTCCAGGGAAAAACCTAATATCTCAGCGGGAG
>Ga0224557_1002695_pt1 | contig 14738 bp, 13 predicted proteins | sample 714S31014metaG_FD_180677 | JGI IMG/M metagenome (GOLD analysis project Ga0224557, IMG submission 180677) | Peat soil microbial communities from Stordalen Mire, Sweden - 717 S3 10-14 | ecosystem: Environmental > Terrestrial > Soil > Wetlands > Peat | place: Sweden: Norrbotten County, Stordalen...
CAGCGCCAGAACGTCGGCTACGTACTGCTGCGTATCCGGGTACAGGCCGTGTTTGCGCACCGACGAGAGCCCTTGGTAGTAGGAAGCCACCGCCAACGCCTCGTTGTCTCCCGTTACTTCGAGCAGCTCGTGCAACAACAACACGCCGCCGCGCACGTTCTCCGCCGCCGATGCCGGCGCCAGCGGGTCCGAGGGCGTCAAGTACTGGTCTATCCAACTCCAGGTGCTCGGCACGATCTGCATCACCCCGACAGCCCCGATACCGGAAACGACGTCGTTGTCCCAGCCGCTCTCCTGCCAGGCGATTCCCTCCGCCAGTCCTGGCGGAACGCCGTCGGCATCGGCGATCTGAGCGATCTCAGCGGCTGTCACGTATTGCGGGGTCGGCACAGGTGCACTGTCGCCGCTGCTCACGGCCGCCTTGGGGGCGGCCGTTGTGGTGGTGGTCGTGCGCGGAACGGTCGTGGTAATGCTCGCCGTGGTCGTGGTGGTGCTCGCCGTGGTCGGCTTGGCCGCCGTGTATGGCGTCAACGCCGGGATCTGCAGGACCTGACCGACGATCAGCTCGGCGTTTGGCGAGAGGTCGTTGGCAGCCGCCAACGACGCGATGCTGAGTCCGTCGGTCCTGGCAACTGAGGTGAGCGACTCACCGGGCTGAACGACGTGCGGGATGTCAGCGGCGGCACCAGCCGGCAGCGCCATAACCATGACGCTGATGACCAGTGAGACCGCAAGAGCTGTGCGGCGAATGGGCATGAGCCAGTCTTGCGCGCCCCCGCCACATATGAAACCCCTGCAAAATCGCGCCCAAACTGCAAGTCGCCGTTCGTTGCAGGTGATCCCGCAACTTCTCCGACGTGGTCGCGCTAAGGCGGCGCCAGGGCCCTAAAAGAGACGGCGCGTGCGCTGCTTAGGGCCTATCCCGGGATAGGCCCTAAGCGCCCGCCAGGGCCCCAAGCGACGTGGCCGGCAGCAGAAGTGCGCCATCCGCGTCCGTGAACCCCTCGGCCAGCTCCGCGATCCGCGCCCGCAGCTCGCGGCGCTGCTCGTCGCTCAGCTGTAACCAGGTGGATTTGAAGACGCGAGACAGGTCGATGGTCTCGCCGACCCAAGCGGTGACGGACGAGTAGCTGCGGGGCATCTCCACTGGCTCTATTTCGATGTCGAACAGGCCCGCGTCCTCCAGCAGCTCGCGCAGGCGCGCCGGATCGGCCAGCGCGAACATGCCGGGGGCCCCGGTGGCCGGCGGCTCGACGTGGCCAAGTTCAATCAGGGCGCGTTGCGGGATCGTCGTCCACGGGTTGCGCTCAGCCGAGTCCCAGACCGCGATCACGAGCCTGCCGCCGGGCTTGAGCACACGGCGGCATTCCCGCAGCGCCGCCCCCGGGTCGAGCAGCAGCATCACCGCCCACTTGACCAGAACAACATCGACGCTGGCGGCCGGCTGGTCGATCCACTCGAGCTGCAGCTGCTTGAACTCGACGTTGTCGACGCCGAGCTCCTGCGCGCGCTCGCGGGCGACATCGACCATGCCGGCAACCGCGTCGCTTGAGATCAGCGTGCCGCCGGGCTTGATCCGCTCGGCGGCCATGAACCCTGTGTCCCCTGGCCCGGCGGCCAGCTCAAGCACGGTCTGACCGGGCTGCGGTGAGGCATGGTCGAGCATCCAAACGCTGACCGGCATCGCAGCGTCGCGCACGCCGTCGGCTTGGCGGCCCCACCCCTGTGACGCTTCCTGCCAGCCGTCCAGCAGGATGTCGCGCTCGTCGTCTCCCTCGAAGGTCTTCATCGCAGCTCTCTGCGCAGCAGTTTGCCTGAGACCGTGCGCGGCAACTCCAAAGCGAACCCGATCTGCTTGGGAACCTTGAAACGCGCGAGTCGTTCGCCGGCAAACGCCTGCAGGTCCTGCGCTGTGGCGCTCACCCCGTCACGCAGCACGACGGTCGCGACGACAGCCTCCCCCCACTCGGAATCCTCGCGACCAAACACGCCCGCGTCCGCAACCGACGGATGCTCCAGCAGCACCGCCTCGACCTCGGCAGGGGCGACGTTCTCACCGCCGGAGACGATCGTGTCGGACTTGCGCCCGACGATCCGTAGACGCCCGCGCTCATCGAGCTCCGCAAGGTCACCGGTCCGCAGCCAGCCGTCGGGATCCAGCGCGCTGGGGGCGATGTTCGGCCCCCGCACGATCAGCTCTCCGTCTTCGAAGCCCAGCTCGACGCCGTGAAGCGGGATTCCGAAGGTCGCGATCTGCGAGCAGCCCTCGGTCATCCCAAAGCTTGGCGCGACCGGAACCCCGGCTGCCTGAGCCCGGGCAAGCAGCCCGGGCGCGATTGGGCCACCGCCGAGCAGCGCCCAGCGCAGCGTCGGGGGGTTCTTGAGCCCGGCTTCCAGCAGGCGCGCGAGCATCGTCGGCACCAGCGAGACGAGCGTGATCGCCCGCTCTGACGACATCAGCTCTGCGAGTACCGCGTCCGTGTCGTAGCGCTGATGCACGACGGCGGTGGTGCCGTAGAGCGTCGAACGCAGCAGGATCGAGAGGCCGCCGACGTGCGCCAGAGGCATCACGCAAAGCCAGCGCTCGTTCAGGTCGAGCCCTAGCGCGAGCGCACTGCCGACCGCATTCGCCTCCCAGTTGCGCGTGGTCAGGTAGACCGGTTTGGGCGCCGAGGTCGTGCCCGACGTGTACATGACCGTCGCGACGCCCTCATACGGCGCCGGGCCGCACAGCTCACGCGGTGCCTGCTCCTCAGCGCTGAGCCGCACGTCGATCGGTACGCAGACGGCGCCGTGGATCAGCGCTCCGTGCAGGGCGACGGCGAATTCGAGCCGGTCGTCGTCGCGCAGCGCGAGGAGCTCTCCCGCGATCACGCCACCGGCCCGCTGGCCGGCGGCTGACGCCCGCGCCCGCTCCAATAGGACCTGGTAAGTCAGCTGCGCGCCCGAGTCGTGGTCGATCGCGATCCGCTCCGGGTGCAGCAACGCCGCTCGCTCAAGCCAGTTCCGCATCCGTGAAACGGTAGTCTCACCGGCCGTGAGCGTCATCTGGCAGGCTGCGGCCGAATACGAGGACATCCGCTACGAGCTGTCGAGCGGCGACGACGCCGGGATCGCGAAGATCACGATCGACCGTCCCGAGGTCCGCAACGCCTTCCGCCCCGAAACCGTGGTCGAGCTGATCGACGCGTTTGTGCGCGCTCGCGAGGACCCGGGCGTGGGCGTCGTGATCCTCACCGGAGAGGGCCCGCTCGCGTTCTGCAGCGGCGGCGACCAGCGCGTCCGTGGCAGTCGGGGCGGCTATGTGACAGGCGCCGATCCTGCCGAAGCAGGGCACCACGAGGTTGCCGGACGCTTCCACGTCACCGACCTGCACGTCCAGATCCGGCGCCTGCCCAAGCCGGTCGTGGCGATGGTCGCCGGCTATGCGATCGGCGGCGGCCACGTGCTGCACATCATCTGCGATCTCACGATCGCCGCTGACAACGCGAAGTTCGGCCAGACCGGACCGAAGGTCGGGTCTTTCGACGGTGGCTTCGGCGCCAGCGTGCTCTCACGCCTGGTTGGCCCCAAGAAGGCCAAGGAGATCTGGTTCCTCTGCCGCCAATACGGCGCCCAGGAGGCACTCGAGATGGGCCTCGTCAACACCGTGGTCCCGCTCGACGAGCTTGAGTCGGAGACCATCAAGTGGTGCAAGGAGATGCTCCAGCTCTCCCCCTTCAGCCTGCGGCTGCTGAAGGCCAGCTTCAACGCCGATGAGGACGGCCTCGCCGGCATTCAGCAACTCGCACACGACGCGAACCTGCTCTTTTACATGAGCGAGGAGGCCGCTGAAGGTCGCCAGGCGTACCTGGAGAAGCGCCCGCCGGACTTCTCGAAGTTCCCCCACCGCGCCTGATGAGCTCAGCTCCCGCAAAGGCGACGCCAGCGGTCGGACCGCCGAGCTCGCTTCAGATCTGGATGATGGCGACGCGCCCGAAGACGCTGCCGGCCGGGATCGCTCCGGTGCTCGTCGGTACCGCGCTGGCCGGCTACCTGCACGTCTTTCACCCCTTGCGCTTCGTGGCGGCGCTGTTGGGCTCGATCCTGATCCAGATCGGCGCGAACCTCTCAAACGACTATTCGGACGCCCGTCGCGGCGCGGACACGGAGGACCGGCTCGGTCCCGTCAGGGTGACCGCGGGTGGCCTGGTGCCGCCGCGTCAGGTGCTGATCGCGACCTACTTCACGTTCGCCCTGGCGGTGCTCTGCGGCGGCTATCTGATTGCCGTCGCCGGCTGGCAGCTGCTACTGATCGGGGTGGCCTCGATCGCCGCCGGCGTGCTCTACACCGGCGGGCCGCGGCCGTACGGGTATGAGGGACTCGGGGAGGTCTTCGTGTTCCTGTTCTTCGGCGTTGCGGCAGTCGCCGGCTCGTACTTCGTCCAGATGCGCCACTTCACGTGGGAGTCGCTGGCGCTCTCGGTTCCGGTCGGCCTGATCGCCTCGGCATTGCTGGTCGTGAACAACACGCGCGACATCGACACCGACCGCCGCGCCAACAAACGCACACTGGCCGTCCGCTTTGGGCGTGAGCGCTCGCGCCAGCTCTACGCCGGGCTGATCTACGTCAGTTACCTCCTGGCCCTCCTCACCTGGGTATTCGGGCCGCTGCGGCCCTGGCTGCTGCTGAGTTGGCTCTCACTGCCGCTCGCGATCCCCGTGGTCAAGCTCGTGCGCACCCACACCGACGGACCGTCGCTCAACCGCGCCTTGGCGGCCACCGGCCGCTTACAACTCATCTTCTGCCTGCTGCTTTCGGGTGGGATACTGCTGAGCAGGTGAAACTCGAGGCGTTCGTCCGGCATGTCAGGTGGCGTAGCCCACTGCGTGCCGCCCACGCCACCGACATCCTCGCGGCACCGGCCCCGCGGCCGCTCGTGTTGGTGCGGATCGAGTCGGCTGATGGAGCCGTCGGCTACGGCGAGGCGGCACCGCTCGCCGACTATGACGGCGTCACGCTCGACCAGGTGGTCGAGGCGCTACGCCTGTACGAGCGGGTAGTCGCAGGCGCCGCGGGAATGTCGCACGCGGAGCTGCTGGCCGACTGTACGGCCGTCGCGCCGCTGCCGCAGGCACTCGCTGCGATCGACCTGGCGCTCTGGGACCTGGCCGGCCAGCGGGCCGGCCAGCCGATCTGGCAGCTGCTGGGCTCCGACGCGCCACCGATCGTTGAGCTGAACTCGGCGGTCGGCGCCGAGCAGCCGGGACATGCCGCCACCCAGGCGCGTCATGCCGTCGCGCGTGGAATCGAATGCATAAAGCTGAAAGTCGGCGTCGGGGACGACCTCAATCGAGTGCGGGCTGTGCGAGCGGCCGTAGGACCGCAGGTTCGCCTGCGCCTCGATGCCAACGGCGCCTGGTTGCTAGACCAAGCGGTCGAGATGCTGCGGGCACTGACCGACTTTGGCATCGAGCTCTGCGAGGAACCGGTGCACGGTGTTTTCGGGATCGCCGCCGTGGCCAGAGCGCTGCCTTACGTGACCATCGCCGCTGACGAGACCGCTGCCGACCCGACGCTCTTCAAGGCGCGCGTCTGCGGCTCTGTCTGCCTCAAGATCTCACGCTGCGGCGGCATTACCGGCGTTCTGCGTGATGCGGTCGCCGCGCGAAATGCCGGCTACGACATCTACCTGGCGTCGACCATGGACGGCCCGCTCGGCATCGCTGCGGCGCTCCACGTCGCGGCCGTGGTCGAGCCCGTGCGCGCTTGCGGTCTGGCAACACTCGAACGCTTCGAGGCGCCTGAGGTGCTGAGGATCCGTGGCGGCCGGCTGGCGCCACCGGCAGGCTCAGGTCTCGGTGACCGGCTCGTCGGCTGGTACGACGCGTTGTAGTTCCGCGACCACCGCGTCAGGTCGCTCGAGGTGAACCGCGTGGCCGGCTCCGGGCACGATCACCACTTCCGCCCGCGGAATCAGCGCGGCCATCTGGCGAGCGAGCCCGGTGAACTTCGCGTCGCGGCCGCCGCAGATCAGCGTTACCGGCACGCTCAGCTCGCGCAGACGCTCCCAGAGCGACGGCAGCGCGCCGGTTCCGAGCCCCCTCAGGGCTGCCGCCAGACCGTGCGGTGTGCTGCGCACACGGTCGGCGTGTGCGGCCGCGGCGGTCTCCGCGTCGAGGCCGCCCAGCACCGGTGTCTGCGCCCAGATCGTCGCGAACTCCTCGATCGAGAGCGTCTCGATCTGCTCTGCGAGGCGCTCATCGGCGGCACGACGATCCGCGCGCTCGGCCTCGTCCTCAAGGCCGGGGCTGGCGCCGATCAGCACCAGACGCTCGATCCGTCTGGGCATGGCCAGTGCGGCGTGCAGCGCGATCCGTCCCCCCTGGGAGTAACCGACGAGCGTGAAACGCGGCTCGTCGAACCTGGCGAGATCCTCCAGGACGGCTTCCAACGTGACTGGGGTCGTCTCTGACGCGGAAGCGTGCCCGCGGATATCGGGAGCGAAGGCGCGATACCGTTGACCAAGCCCCGAGATCACCGGCTGCCAACTGGCGCCGCTGTTGGTGAAGCCGTGCAGCAGCACGACGGCGGGCGCTTCGCTCATCCCCGAATCATGACTGCCACTGACAGCCACCTGTTGCTCCGCGCGCTGGTCGACGAGTTCGCTCGTTGCGGAATGGAGCACGCCTGCACCTCACCGGGCTCACGCAACACCCCGATCGTGCTCACGCTCGCGCGCGATCAGCGCCTGCGCACCTGGTCCCACGTGGACGAGCGCTGCGCCGGATTCTTCGCGCTGGGTGCCGCCAAGGCCTCTGGCAAGCCGGTGGCGATCACCTGCACGTCAGGGACCGCCGCCGCCAACCTGATGCCCGCGGTGATCGAGGCGCATGAGGCCGGCATCCCCCTGATCCTGCTGACCGCCGACCGGCCGCCCGAGCTGCGAGACATCGGCGCCGGACAGACGATCGACCAACTGAAGCTGTACGGGGACGCGGTCAAATGGTTCTTCGAGGTCGGGGTCCAGGAGGCGACCGCAGAGCGGATGCGCTGGATCAGATCGCTCGCCTGCCGTGCTTACTGGACCGCTCTGGACGGCCGCCCTGGCCCTGTCCACTTGAACATCCCGCTGCGCGAGCCGCTGCTGCTCGAGCAGCCGCTGGGTGACGATGAGCCGGGGAGCGGTGGGCGCGACTCAGGCGAGCCTTGGCTTACGCAGCAGTGGCCGCCGACAACGGTCGCCTACGCCGCATATCTCGACCCCGATCCCCCACGCGCGGTCGTCATCGCCGGAGATCTCGGAGCCGACCGGGAGTTCGGGCGCCGGCTGGCCGACACGGTCGCGGCCGCGCGCGTGCCGTTGCTGGCCGACGCACTTTCCGGCGCTCGCAGTGGCGTCGCCACTGTCGCACATTGGGACCTGATCCTGCGCGATCCAGAGACCGCAGCCGCGCTGGCGCCCGAGGTGGTCTACAGACTCGGTGACCTGCCGACCTCCAAGCCGCTGCGCAACTGGCTGGCTGGACTGGATGAGGCGAAGCACATTCACTTCGCGTCTGACGAACGCGTATCTGACCCCGTGTCCCGCGACAACCTGCGTCTCATCCGGCCACTCGCCGAGAGCATCACCGATCTCAGCGCCTACCTTCACCCGGACAACAGCGATTGGCTTGATCAATGGCTGAGCGCCGATAGCGCCGTGGCGCACGCGATCGCCGAGCCGCTGAGCGGCGCCGGGCTCTCAGAGCCGACCGTGGCGACCGCGCTCGGCCAGTTCCTGCCGTCGAGCGCGACGCTGTTCGTCGGCGCCTCGATGCCGATCCGGGATGTCGAGGAGTTCTTTCCGGCGCTGCACGAGCCACCACGGGTACTGGCCAACCGTGGCGCCAACGGCATCGACGGGACGGTCTCCTCGGCCTTCGGAGTGGCCGCCGTGTCCGACGGTCCGGTGGTGCTGCTGACCGGCGACGTGACGCTCGCCCATGACATCGGCGGACTGCTGGCCGCGCGCCGCACCGGTCTCAAGCTGACGATCGTGCTCGTCAACAACAACGGCGGCGGCATCTTCAACTTCCTGGCGATCTCGCGTGAGGGCGACGTCTTTGAGCCGCAGGTTGCGACCCCGACCGGACTCGACTTCAGCATCGCCGCGCAGCTGTTCGGTTGCGCACACGAGTCGGTTGATGACATCGATTCCTTTGCCGTCGCGCTGATGCGCGCCCTGCGTGCTGACCAGACCACGATCATCGAGGTCAGGACCGAGCGCGTGGCAAACCGTAAGTTGCACGCGGCCGTCGAGTCGGCGGCGCTCGCAGCCCTGCGCAAGCTTCGGTCGTAGCCCGACGGCGCGGCTGTCCCGCGACAGCTCAGCCCGAGACGACCGGCAGCAGCGCCTGTAGCTTCGTCTCCGTCTCCGCCAACTCTTCAGCCGGATCCGAATCGCCGACGATGCCGCCGCCGGCGAAGCACGATGCCAGCCGACCCCGCAGCAGCGCACAGCGCAGCGCGACACAGAACTCGCCGTCACCACTGGCGTCGGTCCATCCCACCGCACCGGCATACCAGCCGCGATCCATGCCCTCGAGCGCTGGGATCATGCGCTGCGCCACCCCATTCGGCTCGCCGCCGACCGCCGGTGTCGGATGCAGCGCCCCGGCCAGCTCGATCACCCCGACCGGAGACTTCAGCTGGGCGCGGATCGGCGCGGCCAAGTGCTGGATGTTGGCGACGCGGATCACAACCGGCTCGGGCGCGACCGTTACCCAGAGCGCGAATGGGCTCAGCGCCTTGGCGATCCGCTGGGCGACGATCGCGTTCTCATGGCGGTTCTTGCCGCTCTGGAGCAACGTTTCACCGAGATGGTCGTCAACCGCGGGGTCGGCGCTGCGGCGGATCGAGCCCGCGAGCGCGACGGTGCTCGCCCGTTGCCCCTGACGCCGCACCAGCAGCTCCGGGGTGGCGCCGATGAAGGTCGCGTCGCCGCGTCCCACCGCATAGATGTACGACGACGGGAAGCCCCCGCGAAGCACGTCAAACACCGCTGCTGGATCGTGATCGGTGGGCGCCTCAACCTGGACCTCTCTGGCGAGCACAACCTTCTCCAGCTCGCCAGCCTGGATCCGCTCCACCGCACGCGCGACCGCCTCCTCGTAGTGCGAAGGCGGCATCGCGCTGTGGACGTGAAAGGTCCCGGTCGGTGCAGGGTCGAGCAGCGGCAACGGCCGTTCACGCAGGCCGTCCAGACGCTCTGCGATCCGCTGTCGAAGCGCTTCCGTGTCGTCTGCCTTCGCCAACGCGACGTTGACGGTGATCCAGGTCTCAGCGCCCGAACGCACGAACGACACCTCCGGGACGATCAGCGAGGCCGCGGAAAACCCACTCCACGCAGGGCTGCGGGCGCCCTCGTGGGTGAAGGCGAAGCCACCGACCGCCGCCAACCCGGCCCCGGCTGGGCCTTCGTAGCCGTCGTCGCGAGCCCTCGAGCTGAGTTCGCGCCAGAGCAAATCGAGCTCAGTGAAACGCTGCTCACCGCGCGCGCTCAGCTCGTAGGCACAGCCCAGCGCCGCCACCGCGGTGTCATCGCGGTCAGGCTGCTCCAAGCAGAACCAAGGCTCGCCGGCCCGTCGTGAAGAGAGCGCGATCGCAGACGGATCGTGCGCCCCGGTCAGCCGCTCACAGACGCTGACGAGCGTTGGCAGATCTCCCCTGGCGTGCCGCGCCGCGCTGTCCAGCCGCGCATGCAAGCGCGCATGCGCGGCAGCCGAAAGCCAGGGGGATGCGAGTGTGGTGCCTGTGGTGCCCAGGACTTCTTACGTCTCGTTACGACCGCGACCGATCGCGATCTCGCCGGTTCGCGCCATCTCGATCAGGCCGAACGGCCTGATGAGCCGCTCGAAGGCGTCGACCTTCTCCTGCGTGCCGGTCACTTCGGCCACGACCGCGCGCTTGCTGACATCGACCACATGGGCACGGAAGATGTCGCAGATCTGCATGACCTCCGCCCGTCCAGCGCCGTCGGCTGAGATCTTGAAGAGCGCCAACTCGCGGGCGAGCGTCTCCTCGGGCTCGAGGTCACGGATCTTGAGCACGTTGATCAGCTTGTGCAGCTGCTTTGTCACCTGATCTATCGAGTGCACGGCACCGTCAAGCGTGATCGTGATCCGAGAGACCGAATCATCATCGGTGGGGCCGACGGCGAGCGTGTTGATGTTGAAGCCGCGACGGGCGAACAGGCCCGTGACGCGTGTCAGGACACCGGGCTTGTTCTCCACCAGGATCGAGACGATGTGCTTGCGGCCTGAGCGGAAGTTGCCGGCGGCCTCAAGCTCCTCCAGCGACAGGATCTCCTTGGTTCCAGGTTCACCCATCGCTCAGCCCACCATGTCGCGCGCGGCCTGGCCGGGAACGATCATCGGGTACACGTTCTCCTCGGCGGTGACGCGAACGTCCACCACCACGGGCCCGTCGGTGGCGAGCGCCTGCTTCATGTCCTCGACGAGCGTCGTCTTATCGGTGAAGCGCAGGCCGGTTGAGCCGTACGCCTCGGCGAGCTTCACAAAGTCGGGGTAGTTGCCCATATCGACGTGGCTGTAGCGGCGGTCCCAGAACAGCTCCTGCCATTGGCGAACCATGCCGAGGTAGCCGTTGTTCATGATGAATACCTTCACGTCGATCCGGTCCTGGGCGAGGGTCGCGAGCTCCTGGATGTTCATCTGCACGGAGCCGTCGCCGACCAGCGCCACCACCTGCTGATCTGGGCGACCGACCTTGGCGCCCATCGCCGCAGGCAGACCGAAGCCCATCGTGCCCAGGCCGCCGGAGTTGATCCAGCGGCGCGGCTTGTTGAAGTGGTAGTGCTGAGCGGCCCACATCTGGTGCTGACCGACGTCACTAACGATGATCGCGTCACCGCCGGTGGCCTCGTAGAGCGCCTGGACCATGTACTGGGGCTTGATCTCAGTGTCGACGGAATCCTCATAGGTGAGCGGGTACCGCTCCTGCCAGCCGGAGATCCGATGCCACCACTCCTCCAGCCGCTGCGGGTCGGCACCCAGCGCCCGGTACTCCGCGGTGAGACGCGGCAGGATGTTCTTGGTGTCGCCCACGATCGGAATGTGCGCCGGCACGTTCTTCGAGATCTCGGCCGGGTCGATGTCGATATGCACGAACTTGGCCCGCGGCGCGAACTCGGACAGCTTCGCGGTGACGCGATCGTCAAAGCGGGCGCCGATCGCGACGATCAGGTCAGCCTCGTCCATCGCATAGTTAGCCGTGCGCGTCCCGTGCATGCCGAGCATGCCGAGCCACTGCGGGTGTGACGCCGGGAAGGTCCCGAGCCCCATCACTGTGCAGGTAACCGGCAGGCGGTCTGAAACCGCCAGCTCGACGAGCTCCTCGGACGCGGCGACGGCGCCGCCACCGACGTAGAGCACCGGACGTTTGGCATTGGCGAGCGCCTTGGCCGCGAGCCGGACCTGCTTCTGGTTGCCCTCCGTGGTCGGCTGGTAGCCGGGCAGATGCACGTCCGTGATCGGGTCGTAGGCAATGTCGGCACGGCTGAGGTCGGTCGGAATGTCGACCACGACCGGGCCTGGGCGACCCGTACGGGCGATGTGGAAGGCCTCGTGGATCGCGCGCGGCAGCTCCGACGAATGCTGGATCATCATGCTGTGCTTGACGATCGGCATCGTGATGCCGATCGTGTCGGCCTCCTGGAAGCCGTCGGTGCCAAGCAGATCGGTGCGGACCTGGCCGGTGATGAAGACCACCGGAACCGAGTCCATCATCGCGTCACAGATCGGCGTCACGAGGTTGGTGGCGCCAGGGCCGCTGGTGCCGAGCGCGACGCCGACCTTGCCGGTCGCCTTCGCGTAGCCCTCGGCCGCGTGCCCGCCGCCGGCCTCGTGGCGCACGAGGATGTGGCGGATACCCGCGTCGTGGAAGGCGTCGTAGGTCGGGAGGTTGGCGCCACCCGGGTACCCGAATACGACGTCGACACCCTCTGCTTTGAGACATTCCATCAGTGCGTCGACTGCACGCATAGCGCTCGCCTCCTTTCGCGGAGCTCGTGGCCGCCGGCGACACGATGCCGCCGGAGATTTCCAGCGAGTCTAATAGCTCGCAGGCCCGGCAGAAGGACGTGCTGGTGTTACTGATCTTCCGCGGGCTCGACGGCAGCAGCAGCGCGATCACGGTAGAGCGCGTAGTCGCTGCGCTTGGGGCAGAGCGACGCCGCCACCGCCAGCGGCACTCGCGCCTCCGCGTGACGCCCGAGCAATTGCAGGCAACGCCCGAGACAGAAGAGCGCGTAGTCATTGGTCGGCGCCTGATCCACGACCGCCTGAAACTCAGCGGCCGCCTCCTGGAAACGCTGCGTGTGGAACAGCGCGCGTCCGAGTGCCTCGCGGATCGAGGCACTCTGCGGAGAGAGATCGCGGGCACGCCTCAGAGGCACGGCGGCCTGGTGGTGATGACCATCTGCCAGAAGCGCACATCCACGGCTGTAGAGCTCGTAAGTGTCCTCCATGGTCAGGTCAGCCTGCCACCGATGGTTGAGTGCCCAAGGGTCCCGCGAGCATGCTCACGACCTCCTCCATGATCGCGCGCGCCACATCGCCCTTCGCGCTCTGCTCGATCCACCGTTCGGCGCCGTCGCGTCCGAGCATCACGACCTCGTTCTCAGCCGAGTCAAACCCGATCTCGGGCCGCGAGATGTCGTTCACGACAATCGCGTCGAGCCGCTTGCGGGTCAGTTTCTCGCGCCCGTACTCGAGCGCCCCCTCCCCGTGCTCGGCAGCGAAGCCGATCAGGAGCTGGCCCTGGTGGCGCTCGGCCGAGAGCGCGGAGAGCACATCCTCGGTTGGCTCGAGCTCGATATTGGCGAGTGCTTCGGGCCCGGTTTTCTTCAATTTGTGGTCGGCCGGCGCGACCGGGCGAAAATCAGCGACGGCCGCCGCCATCAGCAGCACGTCGGTCTCGGCGAACCGCTGATGACAAGCCTCTGCAAGCTCGGCCGCCGTCTGCACCGCAATCACCTCGGCGCCGGCTGGGGCATCGAGCTTCACGTTCGCCGCCACGACGGTGACGTTAGCCCCCAATCCGGCGGCGACCTCGGCGAGAGCGAAGCCCATGCGGCCTGACGAGCGGTTGCCGATGTAGCGCACGCTGTCGATCGGCTCCTGAGTCCCGCCCGCGGTCACCAGCACCTGGACGCCCTGAAGGCTGCCGGCCTGGAGTGCCGGGGCGGCACTCCCCTTAGCCGGCTGGGCGGCACTCCCCTTAGCCGGCTGGGCGGCACTCCCGACGGCGAGCGGTTCGGCCTGGTGCGGGTCCGGATCGCCGGCCAGCGCCTCGCACGCCGCCAACAGCTCAGCCGGCTCCGCGAGACGCCCGATCCCGCGCTCCCCATGGGAGGCCAACTCACCATCACCGGGTGGGATCACCGTGAGTCCGCGCTGCTCGAGCAGCTGCAGGTTGGCCTGAGTCGCAGCGTTCAGGTACATCCGGTTGTTCATCGCCGGCGCGACAGCGACCGGGCAGGCAGCCGCGAGCGCAGCGGTTGTGACGAGGTTGTCGGCGAGGCCGGCCGCGAGCTTGGCGATGGTGTTCGCGCTCGCCGGGGCGATCAGAAAGACATCGGCGCGCTCCACCAGCGCCAGGTGGCTGATCGGCATGCGCTCGGGCAGCGGCTCGCCGGGATATGAGCCTCGTGCAGGGTCCTGCTCAAACTCGTCGGTCAAGACCGGAGCCCCGGTGATGCCAGCGAACGAGGCGCGGCCGACGAACCGTTCGCTCGTCGGAGTCTGAATCACACGCACGGAGTGCCCGGCCTTCACCGCCAGCCGGGCCGTCTCGAGCGCCTTGTAAGCCGCAATCCCGCCGCTGACGCCAATCAGCAGTCGCACGGCGTGGGACCTAGCGGTAGTGGTACTTCAGCTTGCCCTGAGCGACCTCTTCAAGAGCGATCGTCAGGTAGTTCTTCGAGCGTGTCTCCACCATCGGGGGCGGGAACTCGTCGAACGTGCCCTCACCGAGGTTGTGGTAGTACGAGTTGATCTGGCGCGCGCGCTTGGCGGCCACGACGACGCTGGCGTAGTCAGAGTCGACGTGTTCAAGCAGCTTGTCGATACGGGGAGAAATCAAGGCAAGAAGTCCTTAGCTTGGTTGAACCACCAAGCTTAGCGTTCGCCGTGGCGGTCCGATCTACCTGCTCGCCGCGGGGATTCCGGTGCCCCGCCGATCCATTCCGCGAGCAGCGCCTCGGGCCGCGACTTAGGGTCACCTAATTAGGGCACCTAACTTGTGGTACAGTCCTGCACAGCACAATTCCGAGCCGTTCGCTCGGGATTCAAAGCGCTGCCAAGGCATGCCTCGGGCACCATTTCCGCACGACCTTCGGCGCTGGCGCGGAGGGTTTTAGATCTGATGTGCTCACAGCACACTGGATCTAAGACCGCTATCCAGATGATCGGTGGTCGTGCAGAAGTGGTGGCGGCGGGCCAGCTCGGGCTCATCACTCGCAAAACCGCTCCCGTGGTCGGACGGTCTTGAGAGTTGCCCGCCGATACGGCTCGCGACTCGCAGGGGCCCGGCTCGACCACGCTCGGCCGCGCCGGCGCACGCTCGCCACCCACGCTCGGCCGCGCCGGCGCACGCTCGGCCAGCCGGACTCGGCAATCCCCCCGCGCTCGGCCCGCTAAGGGCCTATCCCGGTAGGTCCGCAACCAGGCGCGCGAACCTACCGGGATAGGCCCTA
>Ga0224557_1002702_pt1 | contig 14714 bp, 11 predicted proteins | sample 714S31014metaG_FD_180677 | JGI IMG/M metagenome (GOLD analysis project Ga0224557, IMG submission 180677) | Peat soil microbial communities from Stordalen Mire, Sweden - 717 S3 10-14 | ecosystem: Environmental > Terrestrial > Soil > Wetlands > Peat | place: Sweden: Norrbotten County, Stordalen...
CCGACGCGAAGCAGACGGCTGAGCAAACCGCCCAGGCGGCCCCGCAGGTTGCAGAAGTTGCGAGGGTCGCGGCGCAGGTGGCAGCCGACGCGAAGCACAAGGCAGAGGGTTTGGAAGCGATCGTCGCAACGGCGCGCGCAGCCGATACGCCGGCAGCGTGGAGCGAAGCCCTCGGACTCGCTGCCGTGGCGATGGAGACCCGAGAAGAGCTCGTCTCAGGCGCTTGAGCCTCGATCGACCGGGCGAATCCGACAGCGCACATCGGTCGAAAACGACGGCGCCGTCGGTCGGAACCAACTCGGAGGTAGGACTCTCCATTTGCGTGAGCAGATGATTGCGACATGGATAGATGCAGTCATGTGCCCTCCTTTCGGTGGCGACGATTCCAGCCCCCGGGCTCTACGCCCGTAATGCCTGTTCAGTGCCGATGGTGGTTGGAAACGATCCCCGAACGCAGGCTCGTTGCCGATCGCTGCGGGATCGACCCCCTCCGATCGGCCGGACCCCGATAGCTGACGCACATCAGGCTGATCAGCTCACCGGAACCCGGCCAACAAGAATAACGATGGTGAGGGCCCGGGCCACCGCTCACGTGATCATCCTCGGCGTGGCTACCACGCTTGCGAAGGTGATGGCCAGCAAGGCCGCACCAGACAGAACCGCCAGACCCAGCCGACGCCCCGATTGGTTGAACCGATCGAGACAGGCAATTCGAACCTCACCGCTGATTTCGTCACTACGACCGGTCACCACTTGATCATCGACCGGTTCAAGCCTCACTTTGATCTCCAGCAAAGGAATCTCCTTCCAGACTCCTGACCGTGGGCTTTGCTCGATGGCAAGACCGACATCGGGAGGGTCCTGCCGAGCCACCGTGAACCTTGTCATACGACCGTGAACAACGATTTGTCTCAAGAACGATTGCCAAGAGGTCGAACACTTCACCATGAGCATTTTCGGCACCGAGGTCGACGGCCGGCCCCGGCAACTATTGGAGGAGCTTCGGATCGTCCCCTCCGGGGATTCGCCCCACCCCGCCGGCAGGGATGGTGAGAACAACGAGGAACCGCACTCCCTGGTGGCCGGATTGCCGTCACCCAGCACGACCGGCCCGGTGGATTCACTGGACGCAGCCAATTCCGCGAACACGCTCCTCGAGATCGAGGACGGCGAAACGACCCTCTTCGAAGCTGCCATCAGCGCCTTTCACGCCGGCGAGTTTCAGCGGGCGGAGTCACTCTTCCTCGAAGAGGCCGAGCGCACCCTCGATGTCGCCCCTCAGCGGGCGGCGATCGCCTTTCGGCAAGCGGCCCTGGCCGCCCGACAAGCCGGCAACATCGATGGGTCGGACCATTGGATGCGCCTGGCCGGCCGCGAGTACCTCCGGGTGAGCGAAGATGACCGGACCCCGCTGCCGTTCATCCGCGAATCGGCCCTGATGGCGGCCAAATGCTTCCTCAGCGTCGAAAACCTCCACGTCGCATCCAAAGGACTGCGTCGAGCCCAGGCCATCGAAACGGTACTCCGCGCCGATGACGACCTGATGGTCGGTGCTCCCGAGATCCCGTTCCGCCATGGCAACGTCGGCTCCGCCGCAACCGCCCCCCCAGACGGGGCCACGGATACCGTCGTGCCCATTGTCGGGCCCGCCTCACCCATCCCCGGCAAATCCCGAGCCGGGTTCCAGGTCACCGACACATCGCCGGCCGCCGGTCAACCCGGAGCCACCGCTCGTGTCGCCGGCTGGCTCCAGCGCTTCCGTCATCGCCGCCCCAGCCGCAACGTCGCCTGATCCGCACCGTGGGCAACTCCCGCCTGCTGGCACCGGCCGAACCACCGCTCCGAGCGGAAGGCCGCTACGGGTCCGGCACCGTCTCCGATATCGACGTCCTCCTCACCACCGAAGGCACGTACCCCTTTGTGACCGGCGGGGTCAGCACCTGGGCCCACCAGCTGATCACCGGTCTGTCCGAACTACAATTCGTCGTCTACTCGGTGGTGGCCAACACCAACATGGCCGTACGGTACGAGCCGCCCCCCAATCTGGCCCACATCGTCCACGTGCCTCTGTGGGGAACGGAGGACACCGCTGAGTTCAACCCACGACCCGGCTGGATCGCCCGGCGCCTGCGCCGACCAGGGAAGCGCTTCGAGACCGAGTTCCTCCCCGCCTACGCGCAGCTGGTCGTGTCGGTGGCCCTGGGCGAAGGCGGGCCTGATGACCTGGTGGCGGCCTTGTGCGCCCTGTCCGAGTATGCCGAGCGCTTCAGCCTGAAACTTGCGATGCGGGACGGACGGACCTGGCGGCTCTTCCGCGACACCCTGGCAGCCCACCCTCTCTTTCGGAGGCTGACCACCTACGAAGCGATCGACCTGGCCCGCTCCGTCTACCGGTACCTGGCCCCGCTCGACTATCCCCCTGAACTCCCCGGCGTCGTGCACGCATCGGCAGCTGCGTTCTGTGCCATTCCGGCAGTCGTGCTCCGCGAGAGATGGGGTATTCCCTTCTTGCTGTCCGAGCACGGCGTCTACTACCGGGAGCGGCTGTTGGCCCTCGGGCGCAACGACACCAGCAGCCCCTACCGTGCGTTCTTGTCGAACTTCTATGCCGCGATCGTGGCCATGGCCTACTCCAGGGCCGACCTGGTGGCCCCCGTGGCCCGATTCAACGCCTCGTGGGAGATGCGCCTCGGTGTCGATGAAGGCAAGATCCACCCGATGCCCAACGGGGTCGATCCCGACCGCTTCCCCCTCGTTCGGCCGGCCGGCAGTGGCAACGACCCGCTCGTCCTCGTGGCCATGGCCCGCCTCGAGCGGCTGAAGGACATCCACACCCTGCTTCGGGCATTCTCCATCGTGCGCACCCGGATTCCGGGGGTGCGACTGGAGATCTACGGTCCGGAAAGTGATGCCGGCTACGCAAGAAGTTGCTACGCGCTGGCCGAACAGCTGTCACTCGGACCGTCCTGCGCGTTCAAGGGTCCTACCGTCGACGTGGGCAAGGCGCTGAACGAAGGGGACATCGCAGTGCTCTCCAGCATCTCCGAGGGCTTCCCCTTTGCTGCCGTCGAAGCCCTGATGGCCGGCCGGCCGATGGTGGCCACCGAGGTGGGCGGTGTCCCCGAGGTGATCCAGCCCCCCTACGGCCGTTTGGTCGCTCCGGGGCGCCCTACCGATCTGGCCGACGCCATCTGCGACCTGGCCGCCGACCGGAGGAATCTGGCCCGGTTGGGCGAGCTCGGGCGTGAGGCCATGCTCGAGTCCTACACCCTGGATGTGTTCCTCGACGGTTACCGGGCCCTCTATGACGAGGTACGAACTCGTGTCCGTCGACACTGACGCCCCGCCAACCGGCCCCGTTGGCCGTATCGCCCGCAACCTGGACGAGTTGAGGACCGAATCGTCCGTCTACGACGACCTGCACGTCGAGGCCCGCAGAGTCCTGGATCGGAACCCCGAGCCCCGCAACCTCCGCGACGTCGCGGTGGCGCTCGAATCGATGGGGTACACCACCACCGGGGCCAGGGCACTGGGCTTCGACAGCGTCTTCGACCTTGCGGTTGCCGTCTTCGACCTTGCCTACCTGTACTACCTGCCCCGGGCTCACGTCGCTCCCGAGCGCCGGAGCTCCTGGAGACGGTTCGCTGACGACTACCTGGCCGGGTCGTGGTACGGCGTGCCTTGGATCATGGCGATCGTCGTGCTGTTCGTCGGCCGGGTGGCGTTGTGGTCCTCGCTCGACTCCACGCCCCAGGTCGCCGCCATGGTCTCTCTGGCGTTCTTCTTGGCCGCGGTCCTGGCCGGAGCCTGTTCGCAGATGTTGGCTCGCAAGGGGACCTTCTACTTCCTGCAAGAGAACTACCCGTTGGTGCGCTGGACCGTAACCCGCTTCCTCGTCTACAGCGTGGCCATTGCCTTGCTCGCCGTGGCCGTCACCTACACCTTCTACGTGGTGCCGTACTACGGTCTGCACCTCGGTGAGGTCTTTGCCGAGTTCGCCGTCGCCATCTTCGCCTTTCTGCTCAGCGCGGCACCGCTCTACATGCTCCGTCGGTTCTATACCCTGGCCTTGGCCACGGGCCTGGCCCTGGTCGTCACTCTGGCTTCGGCCCGCCTGTTCAGCGGGAACGCGACCGGCATGCGGCACGCCCAACTCCTCGGCTTGGCCGTCGGCTCCGGTGCCATGGTGGTCATCGCAGCCAGCTACCTCGCCGTGCGATCCGACACCGGCAGCGGGGACGCCGACTCGTTGACCATCGTCAAGCCCCCCGAGCTCCGGGTGGTGCTCTGGCAGTCGGCGCCGTACGGCGTCTACGGCTTCGCCTACTTCGTCATGATCCTGGTCGGCCCAGTGGTCGCCGGCCTTGCCTACGGCCACACCCTCGGAGTGAACCAATTCGTCTACCCGTCGACGTTCGAGGGGTCGTTCGATCTCGCCCTTCTCGATTTGGTGATCCTGCTCGGCCTGGTCCATGCCTCCATTGAACGTTTCGGACGGCGCCTCGTCCCCCTGCTCAAGGACCAGACCCTCGACGGTTGGGGCTTGGCTCGCACAGCACTCCGGCGCGAGTGGGCCATCAGCGTCTCGACACTGGCTGTGATCTCCGGGGTGGTGGCGTGGGCACTCCCCGGCCTGCTCCTCTACGTTCTCCCCTCGTCGATCACCGCAGCCGTCCGGTCTCCTGGTGGCCTGATGGCGCTCGAGGTGGCGTCGTTCGGGTTCGCCCTGGTTCCGATCGGCATGCTGTGCAGCCAGTACCTGTTCTTCCTCGGACGGCCACGTGCCCCGGTGATCGGCGCGCTTTCCGGTGCCATCGTCAGTGCCGTCACGACGACCGTCCTCGTACGCAACGGCGACCTGGCCATGGGAGCGTGGGGGCTCCTTGCCGGAACCACGGCGTACGCAGTCATCACCGGTCTGGCGTCCTATCGGGTGCTGGCGGCTGGCGAGGAGTCCTTCTATGCCTCATTCTGAACAGCCGGACGAGGACTGCGGCCGAGACGGTGGATCGGTCCCGGAGCCACCGCGCTCCCGTGCGGGCATCTCACCCAAGGACCCAGACCCTCCCGAACGCATCGAGTCGTGGGACCCGGTGGACGACCAGATGGAATCCGCGGTCCGCCGTCAGGTCCAATGGAACTGGCACGGCCGGCCGTCCTGGGGACGCAAGGCGGTGGCTGTCTTTCCGTTGGTGGCCGTGGTGTTGGCCGTCGGCCTGATCGTCCACACCACGGTCGAGGCCCAGGGCGCCATCGACCAGGTCCAGTCGGTGCTGGGCACCGGCGGCGCCACCCTCCTGCTGAGCGCCCCGCCACAAAGCAGCAACGGCAGCTCGGCGGGTACCGGCCAGACATCGGACTACCGCGATGTGACCTTCAGCCAACCGAGCGGCACCAACCAACCCATCCAAGGAAGCACCTCCCTGGCGGTGCCCCCGTACGTCGGATGGGAGGCGAACGGAAGCGCCGGGGCGGACAATGCGTTTGCGGTTGTCAACGGCGGTCTGCTCCATGTCGGGGTCAGGCGTCCCACCCCGGACTACCGGGGCTGGTTCCTGACCACCACCGGCGCCACTCCCGACACATGCGCCTTCCAGTTCTCGGCGGCCTCTCCCCCGCCGGTCACCGTGTCGACAGCGGGGGCTGTCGGAGAGCTGGTCATGGCCGTCCAGACCAGCAATACCGTCGCCACCGGAGACATCAACTACGTCGTGGTCGCCGAAAACGTCTACCCCGGTGGCCAGCGGAGCCTGGTTGCCGGCTACTCGCTGGGCCACCTCAGCCACGCCAGCGAACACATTCTGAAACGGGCCCCTTGGGCCCCAGGTCCGCTGCAGGTCGCCATCGAGACCAACGGTGAGAACAGCCTTGGCGTGTGGGTCAACGGCGCACTCTTCTTCAGCGCCACAGACCTGCACATGGGGATCGTTCCGCCGCTCGAGCCCTACCTCGAGGTCCAGGCCCGCCAAACGGCCTACACGGTGTCCTTCAGCGGCTACTCGAGTGTCTGCCAAAGCAATATCGTGGTATCCAACTTGCCGAATGGGACCGTAGCCACGCTCGGCCAACAGAGCATCGCTGCGCAAAATGGCAGTGCGGTCTTTCCTGGCGGGATGGCCTCGCCCCCGGTCACCGGAGTGCTCACACTGACCGTGCCCGGCACCACCCACCCCATCAGATTCGACCCGCACACCTACTGGCCGGGAGACCGATTGTCGTTTGCGCCAGGGACCTGAGGAGGCGACGAGGCCTTCAATTGATCCAAAGGCTGACGGGAGCACGGACATCGGTCGATCCATCTTCCGGGGGGGTAGGGTGCCCTGTGCGTTGGATTCGATCCATGATCACGTTCGCCATGGTGCTCGTGGCCGTTGGAGGAACCGGAATCGGCGTTGCATCGGCGACGGAGAACTCAGCCCCCTCCTCGAGCACCGTCTGGCTTTGTCGCCCCGGTCTGGCGGACAACCCGTGTACGCCGAGCCTCACCATGACCAGCACGACACCCTCGGGCAGGGTGCTCGGGGTACACGGGGCACAGCCGGCCCTTCACCCCAAGGTCGACTGCTTCTACGTGTATCCGACAGTGAGCGATCAGACAACGCCCAATGCCAACCTGACCGTTGATCCCACCGAGCGGTCGATTGCCTTGTACCAGGCGGCCATGTTCTCACGCGACTGCCGGGTGTTCGCGCCGATGTACCGGCAGTTGACCATCTCGAACATCAAGGGCCAGGCGACGCCTGCGGAGACGGAGCTTGCCTACGACGACGTCTTGAGTGCCTGGATTGACTACCTTCACCAGTACAACGATGGCCGGGGCGTCGTGCTCATCGGGCATTCTCAGGGTGCCTTCATCCTTCGTCAGCTCATCGCGTCCCAGATCGATCCCAAACCGGCAATGCGCCACCTGTTGGTCTCCGCTGTGCTCCTCGGCGGCAACGTCACCGTGAAGAAGGGTTCGGATGACGGTGGTGACTTCCAGCACATCCGGGCGTGTCATTCCGCGACGCAGGTGGGGTGTGTGATCGCGTACTCGACCTTCGGTGCCACCCCGCCGCCCGACTCGGTATTCGGTCGGACCACCGCGCCGGGCATGCAGGTCCTCTGTACCAACCCAGCCTCTCTAGCGGGTGGATCGGGCCTTCTGGATCCCATCTTTCCGACACAACCATTCGCTCCCGGGTCGTCAATCGCTGCCGGGATCAATCTGCTCGGTATCACGATGCCGCCGGTCGCAAGCCCCTGGGAGTCTGCCCCCGGCGCCTACAGCGCCCAGTGCTCATCCGTGGGCGGCGCCAATGTGCTCGCCGTCACGCCTCGTCGTGGTGCGCCGGTGATCCATCCGAGCCCGGTGGCCAGTTGGGGCCTTCACCTGGTGGACGTGAACCTCGCCCTGGGGAACTTGATCAGCGTGGTGCGCAGCGAGTCCGTGGCCTACCGTTCTTCCCACTGACGTGTGCCGAGCAAGATCATCTCGTAGACGAACCGTTGCTCGATGCAGTACCTGTGATCGCCGGATCCGAACCATGCAGGGTGGTGTTCGAACAACGTCGAATAGCGTGCCAGCGCACTCCTGCGTTGCCGGAGTGGAGTTGAGCCCGAAAAGCTGAGATCGTTCAACCTGGACTGAAGATCTCAGCCCCTAGGGCTGAGGGGAGCAGCGGTTGAAGTTCTCGGCTGCCCAGGCTGGGAACGCCGACACGTCTCCTGCCGGGACTGCGAACAGGCGCCCGATCGCCCGTCGGCGTTAGGGACGTTCGATCCGTCGGCGGAAACCAGCGACCGTCATCTCGACGACACGGTCATGCCCCCACTGCAGTATCGGGCGGCCGATCCGACTGGCGAGCCGCATGGCCGGCTGCCGCATCTCGACCGTCCACGCCACCTCGGCCCAGGTCCCCCCGGGCCCCGGGCGGAACCGGAGCCGGGCATCCCCAGTGAGGTCCCCCTCGATCGTCGCGTCGATAGCGAACGGGCGCTCGCAATCCACGAGCTCGACACTGAGCCTCATGCGGTAGGGAAGCGGTGGGTTGACCACACCGTGGAGAACGGATCCCGCCGACAACCCGTCACCGTCGAGCCTGAAGTCGGTGAGCCAGGGCCACCACCCCTCGAACTGATCGACTTCCTCGATCCGGTCCCACAACTGATCCGGGGACACGTCGAACCGATAGCCGCGCCGGTAGGTGATCACGGGTGCCGACACGGTTCCCAGGGTACGGCCTTCTTGGGAAATGGACAGCCGGGGGGCTTACCCCGGAAACGCTGAGCTACGCCCAGCCTGTCGGACTGCGGCCAATTGACCCCCTGAATGCTCCGTTCGCACCGCATCCCGGGGTCCCTCGGTCGCCTGCCACCGGGTTGACGGCCGATGTGCACCGCAACCGGGGGACCATGACCGAGTTCCGGGCTTGCCTGGCAGGAGTTTCGATCGATGCCGACATCCTGCTGCAACACGTTCGTCCAAACGGCGAGGACTATCCTCGGCTGGCCAGGTTGAGAACCCTAAAGTCTGACTCCTCATGGTCCTCGGCCTCTGCGGCTCAGCCCATATCCGGCAGGCAGCACCCCCACTCAGCATGGGATCGCGCCCTCGCCCCGTGAGGGCTCGGCATGGAGGTCGGCGTGAGTCCGTGCGCTACGGCCGAAACCTCTGGCAACGCGTACGTTCACGGATCGAGCCGGCCGAGGAACTCCACGGTGCCTGTTCCTAGTTCTCGGATCTCGCTGGCGAGATCGTCGAAGTTCACACTGACCGGATCTTTGACAGAGAGAGCCACGGTCGCCGCCCTGACCTGCAGTGGGGAAGTTGCCGGCCGTATTCAGTGAAGGGCGGCGTCCGAGTCGCGCGCAGGGGACTGCTTCTGTAGCCAGGCTTCCATGGCGTCGTAGACGGCTGGATGGTTGAGCAGGTCGAAGTGGTGTGAGTGTCCGAGGTGGTAGCGATGATCAACTTCGAACGGGACGTGCCGGTTCCGTGGGTGGCGGCCATTGGCGCTGGCAGGGGGCACGAGAAGGTCGCCGAAGATCGAGCCCAGCGGGTGGCGCTGTCCGGTGGTGATGGTCGCGCTGATCGAGTAGTGGTTGGCGGTCGACAGCAGTGGCAGGTTGTGGCGGTGGCTCTTGAGGTAGGTGTCGGGGTCGCAATCGCTCCAGTCATCGTCGACGACGTAGCCGAAGCGCAGGTCCTTGATGCCGGCGCTGCGCCTGTTGATCAGCGCCGCCATTGGCCGGGTCAGCTCGGTTTTCGTCAGCGCCCAGGTCCAGTAGCTGGTGAGGCGCTCAAGGGGTGCTCCGAGGTGAGGCGCTCCGAGATAGAAGACGTGGCGTACCGCTGGAATCCATGGTTCCTGGGTTTGCTCGCCATAGTGACAGGCGCCGCGGGCAACCAGGCCACCCATGGAGTGGGCGATGATGACGATCTCTTCGACTGGTGTGGGCCAGACCGAGACCACCGCAGAGAGCAGGTCGGACAAACGCTTTCCGTTGTCGGAGATGTGAAGACCGGTGTTGTAGCGCAGGTACAGCGGCGTGTAGCCGGCGGCGGCGAGACGCGAGCCGTAGGTGACGGTCGCGTCCTGGTAGTGCTCATCGGCGTGAAGCTTCCAGGAGTTCTCCGTTTCACCCAATCCGTGGAGGAACACTGCCAGCTTTGGCGTGGCCTCGGGGTAGACGGCCTCCAGCCTGTCACGTCGGATCCGGACGTCGCGGCCACCGGAACGCAGAGCCATCCGGATCGCCAGGGTGCTGTTGGCGTCGCACAGCTGGTCGCCGACGGCGGCGTTGAGAGCGGCGACCGCCAGATTCGTTCGTTTCTTCGTTGTGGCAGGCAGAGCGGAGACCTTCGACGCCATTCCGCCGACCAGCCAGCCGGTGGCCAGAAACGCAGCCCGGACACCACCGTACGCGGGGCCGGCAATGGCGTCGTGAGCGGCGCGGACCGGGGCACTCCCGGGCATCGATCTGGTCGCTCCAAAGAGGTAGGCCGCTACGCAATGGTGGGCCTCTTCGATGTAAGACACCGCACCCGCCATGGCCCGTCCAGCCGACTGACCGAAAACCTGAGCCTTCTCTGGTGTCATCGATGGCACCCCCCTGATTCAGACGGACTGTAGCTCGCAATGGAGCACGCACGGCGGGATCGGCCCTGAATCCTGCTGGTTACTGCTCGTTCACGCCCCGATAGCCCCGCTCCCGGCCGGTGTCTTTCGCATCTGATCAGAGCGACCTATCGTGGAGGTGCGTCACTGCCACGCCTGCTCGGCATAGAGAGGGCCCTGACGGGATTGCTCGGTCGGGCCAATACACCTAGCCAGCGGCCGCTGCCGTGGCCCTCTCCGAAGTCGACAATCCTTGGGTTGTTCGTGGTCGAGGTCGGTACGGCCGGGCCGCGATGAGCCACCACTCGCTAGCCGACACCGATGTTGTGAGGGACCCGGAGGATGGCTCAGCGAGGCCCATTCCTGAACATTGCGAGGACGTACTTCTGACCGGGGCGGTCAGCGAGTCCTTCGAGCCCACCGGGTGGTAGAACATGCACATGTGGCGGCAGGAAGTGAAGCGATCCCTACTGGCGCCGGTCTTGATCGGCTGCCTGGCGGTGCTCTTCTCGAGTTGCGGGTCCAGTTCACCTGCGAGCTCATCTGCCACGCCGTTGGGCGTCACATGGATGCAGGGCTTCGCCGCTCCTGGCACCCCTGCACAGTACGACAAGGTCGGGATCATCAAGGTCGGACCGAGCAGCGCGAAGAACGTCTTGGTGCTCGAACCGGGTACCTCCGCAGGGAGCGCCTACTTCGTGCCGCTCGCGAAATGGATCGTCTCGAAATCGAATGGCTGGCAGGTCTGGTCGGTCGAGCGGCGAGAGAACTTGCTCGAAGACCAGTCGGAGCTGAATCTGTACAAGGAACACAAGGCCACAACCACACAGCTGTTCGACTACTACCTCGGCTACTTGAAGGATCCGAGCGTCACGCGCCACTTCCAATCCGTTTCCAACTCGACCGTCGGGTTCGCGAAGCAATGGGGAATGAACGTCGCCGTCGAGGATCTGCACGTGGTGATCGATGGCGCCAAGAAGCTCGGCGGCAAGGTCGTGCTCGGCGGCCACTCGCTCGGGGGATCGGTGGTCACGGCGTATGCCACCTGGGACTTCAATGGCCGCGCCGGAGCCGATGACCTGGCCGGCTTGGTCTACATCGATGGTGGCAGCAGCCCGAGCCCGGTGAGCGCCCAGACAGCAACCCAGCAGTTGCAGTCGCTCGAAGCTCCGAGCTCATCCCCCTGGCTGTCTTTCGGAGGTATTTCCGCTCCCTACGCCGGGTTGTTCGAGGCCACAGGATCGGCATCTGCCCTTGGCGACCCGAATGGGCCTTCCTTGGGTCAGAGTTCGGGGCTCCTGCCGGCTGACATCGTTCCTTCGGTTCCCGTGACCAATGTGGGCCAGTACGGCTATGCGCTCAACGTTGCGACCTCGCCGCCGAGCCTGCTCGCCGCCCAAGGGCACCTCGGCCAGGGGATCGCGGCCTCAGGTCCGGACCATGGCTGGAACGGCTCGGGAGCTCTCACGCCGATCGACCGCTTCGCAACGATGTTCTCTGGGGCAGGGATCCAGAACGCCGATGGGACAGAGTGGTACTTCCCCCAGCGCTTGACCGATGACACGGGAGCAGTGGCCAACGGGAACGCGAATCCGGCCCAGAGCGTGCTCGACGTCGACGCCACCATGGGTCACGCCCTCCCGAAGAGCCTGCTGATCTACGCCTTCGGAGCTCGCCTTGGAGGAGCTGAGGTGCTTGACGCGGCGAAGATCCTGGCTGAACAATCGGACATACCGATGAGCAACCTCACCCTGGTCAACCGCCAGACCACCTACGCTCACAACGACCCTGCCGGGGCCTACCCCAACAACGCATTCTTCGATCACCTCGTGCCGTTCCTGGGCAAAATCAGTTCGCACGGTTAGGTTGCGTCCCGGCCGGTTGCGCGCGGCGTGGAGCCAATTCCGCTGGGAGTAGTTCCAAGCCACGGCGTCGATTCGTTTCGCAAGCACGTCGGTGTCTTCAGCCCCGCAAGCAGAGCACTCTGCTACCACGCCTGGGCCTGGACATTTGACGGTGTCCAGATCCGCCCCGCCGAAGGTCTGCATGGACCGGCAACGCCCCCCCGGACGGTTCCCAGGCCCATGGCCCCAATGACAGGTGCTCGCCGGCCACTGAAAGATCGGTCCGCAGGGACAACGGCCACGCCCCGAGATCGACGAACTGGCCGGCTGGGCAAGCGGGCGACGGCCGCAAGAGGCACCTCCATGCCGCGCGTGGTCTCACCGGGACTCTCTGCGTCCCATAACAACCAGACCCGCCTCTGCGTCACCACCCGGCCGTTCGGGGGCACGCCATATTCGCCACCGTCAGGTCTCAGTCTTCGAAGCTCGGAGCAGTGGCTGGAGATCTCAGCTACATGGGCTCAGAACACGGGCACCGAGCATCCCGGCCATCAAAGTTGCCCACGTCGGCGATCGGGGCTACCACGTCCTTCCGCGGGTCCAGTGGGATTCGGAACTATGTCCGAGCGGAAACTGAAGCTGCGGCTTCAAGGTATTGCCAAGCGGTATCAACCGGGAGGCCGCCGATGAGGGGCTGCAGGGCTAGCGGATTGCCATTGGCCATGTAGGTGTACGCCTCGTCGGGAGTTACGATCTGGTAGTGGCCGCGCTCGGCCTTGAGTTGCTCGACGGTGGTGGCAAAGGAGACTGCAGCGGTTCCCGCACGGTCGTTATTCCACTCTCCATAGCTTTTCGCGTCGAGGAGCAAGTACTCGCCGATTTCTGCCCATGCTCTGTCCGGATCTTCGGCGACAAATACGGTCAATGGAACGCCAGCCGGAGGGAAGATGCAGCCAAGCGGTACCGTGCCTGCCTGTTCAGCGGCCTCTTGGTAGGCAGTCTCCAGAGTTGAGCCGTGGGCCTCCGCGATGAACAGCATGCCGAGCCGTCCCGCCCGCCGGGCGGCCGCTTCGGTACCGCCGCCGTAAGAGAGCATCGGACCTCCCGCTGTGAATGGAGGCGGTGTTATCCGAGCCCGGCGGCCATCGATCTCGACCAACTCGCCAACCCAAAGCCTCCGGAGGATACCTATGCGTTCTTCGACGAGCTGCGCTCTCCGACGGCGTTCAACGCCAAACATCTCGAACTCTTGATCGCGATATCCGATTCCAACAACGTAGGAAACCCGTCCCCTACTGAGTAGGTCAACGATCACAAGATCCTCCGCCAACTTGACCGGCTCGTAGTGGGCCAAGAGGAGAGCTGCCACGCTGATCGGTAGGGTTGACGTCCGGCCGGCGATGGCGGCAGCGAGTGGTATCGGAGACGGAAGATAGCCGTCCTCGACGGCGTGGTGCTGGGACAATACGGTCGCCACGCAGCCCCTTGTCTCGGCCCACGATGCCATGTCAAGAGCGGCGCTGTACATATCCGCTCGGGCGGTAGGGTCTTCCGTCCCGGATCGCATGGCAAATCTCATGATGAACATAACTTGCGCCTTTCGTCGTGAGACAACTACGCCTACTGGGGAGATGCCGAGCGCCCCAGCCCCCGGTTGCGTCTCAGTAGGGGCGCGATGGTAAGGCCACTGGGGGCACGACGGCGACTATCAACGAAGTGCCCGTCGGAGGAAGACAACAATCACGAGCTCAGCTTGACAGGCTCAGAACGTCGACTCGCAATCTCAGCCTCGGCAGCTGAGAATACCTCTAGGCAAGCTGAAGCCCGTGAGACCACTCCCTCCGCACGAGCGATGCACTGAGCGACCTGTCCGGGTGTCCCTTACCGGGCGCTGCCACGACCTCAAGGATCCTCCCCCTCCGAATGTGCCGGGACCGATAGGCGCAACATTCGTCGACAGTGCCCCCGGTACCTCGGACCAGAAGCCCCGTGGCGGCTGACTACCGTTCCGTCGACTCCCGCAGACCGGCCGCCCGGTGCTCAAGGTTGCGGATCTTGACCACCTTGGTGGCTCGTTGGATTCCCGTACCTTGGCGCATGTCCGGAACCCCTTTCAACAGGCGTAGGCCTGGATGTCCCAGCCCGTTCCGAGCGTGTAGTTGGCCAGGAAATCAATCCCGTTGATGTTCCCGTCGACCGGCGCGGGATGACCGTGAAAGCCGGCAGGCATGCGTGTGGCATACCAAGTGATTGTTGGGAGGGAGGTCTCCCGCTCACCGCCGCAGCTCATGCAGCCCGAGTTTCGCCCAACGAGGTTCTGGAGGAGGACTGCGAGGTCGGCTGCAGCCCGGGAGTCGGGAGCCGCCACCGTGACCGGGGGAGCCTTGGCGGCTACGGCCCGGGCCGCGGCCAGGTCGGCGCTGAACGAAGCGGCCGCCTGGGTGCCGTTGCCCAGGCAGGACATGGCTTCCTGCGCCCATTGGTCCGAGAGCAGGACGACGGTGCCTCCCGTGCCGAGGTTGGCGCGTTCAAAGCCCCGCAGGGCATAGAAGCGCGACATGAGGTCGCTCTGGACCCGCATCACCGGCAGTAACAGATCGGGGGTGAGCCCGGTAGGGATGGCGTGCCCCGCTGCCGTCGGATCCCTGTCTGTCAGGCTGACGTGAGACACCTGCCGTAGCCGTTCCTCCCTCCAGGGCGAGACAGGAAGTACCGAAACCATGACCTTGACCAATTCCACACCTTTGATCGAGCGCGCCCAGAATGAGGA
>Ga0224557_1002704_pt1 | contig 14709 bp, 14 predicted proteins | sample 714S31014metaG_FD_180677 | JGI IMG/M metagenome (GOLD analysis project Ga0224557, IMG submission 180677) | Peat soil microbial communities from Stordalen Mire, Sweden - 717 S3 10-14 | ecosystem: Environmental > Terrestrial > Soil > Wetlands > Peat | place: Sweden: Norrbotten County, Stordalen...
ATGGGGCTGGTTTCGTTGCTGGAAACCCGGCAACGCTTCTTGTCTGCTTCATGAACCGCCGGATGCCGAACGGCACGTCCGGTGGTGTGGGAGGACGGCGGGAGTGATCCCGCCTCCTACCCGATTGCCAACAAGAATCTTGAAGGGAAACAGAAACGAAGATGAGTACTCTGCCGACAATCGATTTTGAAAAGATGGATGGCCTCGTACCGGGGATCGTGCAAGACGCGCGCACCGGCGAGGTGCTGATGCTGGGTTTCTTGAATGCGACCAGCTACGAGAAGACCCGGGAGACCGGGTTTGTAACCTTCTGGAGCCGCACGCGCCAGAAGCTGTGGATGAAGGGCGAGACCAGCGGCAACCGGCTGCGCGTAATCTCAGCCGCGACCGACTGCGACAACGACGCGCTGCTGTTTCGCGTGGAAGTGGAGGGCGATGGGCTGGTGTGCCACGAGGGCACGGTGAGCTGCTTTACGAAACCAATCGCGACGAGCGCGGAGGTGAGCCGTGGCTAACAAGCTGAGACTGGGAATCCCCAAAGGCAGTTTGCAGGACGCGACCATTGCGCTCTTCAAGCGCGCGGGCTGGAACATCTACGCCGACGGCCGCTCCTATTTTCCGTCGATCGACGATAGCGAGATCGAGTGCATGCTGATTCGCGCGCAGGAGATGGCGCGCTACGTGGATCACGGCGTGCTCGACGCGGGATTGACCGGCATCGACTGGGTCGTCGAGAGCGGGCTCGACGTGGAGAGCGTGACCTCGCTGACCTATGCCAAGCAGAGCCGGCGCAAGGTGCGCTGGGTGCTGGCCGTGCCGGAGTCGAGCAGCTACGAGAAGGCCGAGGACCTGGAAGGCAAAATCATTGCTACCGAACTGGTGGAAACCAGCAAGCGCTACTTTGCCGCGAAGGGCGTGAACGTGAAGGTGGAGTTCAGTTGGGGCGCGACGGAAGTGAAGCCGCCGATGCTTGCCGACGCCATTGTCGAAGTGACCGAGACGGGCAGCTCGCTCAAGGCCAATCATCTGAAGATCATCGACACCGTGACGGAGAGCGAGACGCATCTGATCGCGAGCAAGGCCGTGCTGGCCGATGCGTGGAAGCGGCAGAAGATCGACCAGATTGCCACCATGCTGCGAGGCGCAATCGATGCGCAGTCGCAGGTGGGGCTGATGCTGAACGTGAAGCGCGAGAATCTCGAAGCAGTGCTGGCCGTGCTGCCGGCCTTGAACTCGCCCACGGTTTCCGAGTTGCGCGACTCCGAGTGGGTAGCCGTGAACACCATCGTCGAAGAGCGCGTAGCGCGCGACGTCATTCCGCGGCTCAAAGCGGCGGGCGGCGCCGGCATCGTCGAGTACCCGCTGAACAAGGTGGTGCTGTAGTCGCGTTTATTTGAAGTCTGCTGCATTGCTGGTGTCGGCGGGTCTTGTATCAGGGCACGACTTTAGTCGTGCCGTAACGCCGAGAAAAGTGAGAGGGGCTTTAGCCCCTGTGCGAGACAAACGATGAAACTGATCCGGACGAATGGACGTGGAGCGCAGGCCGCTGCAGAAACGCTGACGGCTCTCGAACGGCGCGGCGGCGCGGCGCTCGACGCGGTAATGCCAGCCGTGAAGCGCATTGTCGGCGACGTGCGCAGGCGCGGTGATCGCGCGCTGCTCCGTTACGCGCAAGAACTCGACGGGCTGAGTGGGCCCGACGCGCTGCGCGTGACGCCGGAAGAGATGGCCGCGGCGTGGAAGACGCTCGACCCGGCGCTGCGCGAGGCATTGCGCACGGCCGCGGCGCAGATTCGCGGATTCGCCAAACGGCAGATGCCGAAATCCCAGAAATCGAGAATTGGGAGCGCCACATCGGTGCGCGGTCTCAAGACCGGCCAACTCGTGCGGCCGCTTGGCTCGGTCGGCTGCTACGTGCCCAGTGGGCGGCATCCGTTGCCTTCGACGCTGCTGATGACGGCAATTCCCGCGCAGGTGGCGGGCGTCGAGCGCATCGTAGCGGTTTCTCCCAAGCTTGCGCCGGAGACGCTGGCCGCGGCGCACTTGCTCGGCATCAAGGAGTTCTATCGTTTGGGCGGCGCGCATGCCGTGGCCGCGCTGGCCTACGGCACGGCTACGTTGCCGCGCGTGGAGAAAATCGTGGGACCGGGCAATCTGTACGTGACCGCGGCCAAGCGGCTCGTGGCGTTTGACTGCGCCATCGACATGCTGGCAGGGCCCACGGAGATTGTGGTCACGAGCGAGCGCGGTCGCGCCGAGGACATCGCGGCAGACCTCGTGGCGCAGGCCGAGCACGATCCCGAGGCGCTGGCGATTTTCGTCACCACGCGCGAGGATCTGGCGCGTGCGGTCATCGCAGAGACAAAGATGCGCAGCCGCGAAAACCCCGTGGCGCGCGAGGCGTTGTGGCGTAATGGGGTGGTGATTATCGCGGCCTCCGTTGCAGAGGCGCGCGCCATCACGAACCGGCTCGCGGCCGAACACCTGACGGTGGATGCGGCAAGCGATTTGGAGTGGGTCGAAAATGCCGGCTCGGTGTTCGTGGGCCGCTGGTCGGCGCAGCCCATGGGCGACTACATCTCCGGGCCGAATCACACGCTGCCCACGGGCGGCATGGCGCGCGTGCGCGGTGGGTTGAGCGTGAACGATTTCGTCAAGCTGATCACCGTGCAGGAATACACCGCCGAAGGCGTGCGTACGCTCGGACCAAAGGCCGCGCTGCTCGCCGAGGCCGAGGGATTGATCGGCCACGCCGAGGCGATCCGCACCCGGCTCGGCAAGAGGAGCGTGCGATGAACGCTTCTACGACCGAGCTCCGTGCCCCATCCTTGCGTCTTTTTTCTGGCGCAAGGGTGGGAATGCTCTACGCTTCACAAACCAATGTCATCCTGAGCGAGTCCGAAGGACGAGTCGAAGGATCTGCGGTTGCTTTTATCCTCACTTGCAGGATCGGAAAATGAACCAATCGCCCAGAATCGCCGGCCCCGCTCCGCGTCTTCGCGTGCAGGCCATGAAGGAGTATCATCCTCCGCTCGGCAGCCGCGACAAACTGCGCCTCGACTTCAACGAGAACACGTTGGCCTGTTCGCCGAAGGTTCGTGAAGCGCTGGCGGAGGTTTCTGCGGGCTCGCTCACGCGCTATCCCGAGCGCGAGCCGGTGGAAGCAATTGTGGCCGCGCACCTGGGCCTGAAGCCCGAGCAGGTGGCGCTGACCAACGGCGTGGACGAGGCGATTCACGTGCTCTTCGAGACCTTTCTCGAAGCGGACGACGAGCTGCTTCTGCCCGTGCCCACCTACACCATGTACGAGGTCTACGCCTCGGCGACAGATGCGCGCGCCGTCGCCGTTGAGGCCGCGGACGATCTGCAGTTTCCGTTCGAGCGGCTGCTGGCCGCGATTAATCCGCGCACTAAAGTGATAGCCATCGCCAATCCCAACAGCCCATCGGGCTCCGCGGCCACGCGCGAGCAGTTATTGGAGTTCGCCGCGCGCGCGCCCCATGCCGTGCTGCTGGTAGACGAGGCCTATTTCCACTTCCACGGCGAAACCGTGATGGACCTGGTGGGCAAACTCCCGAATCTCGTTGTGGCGCGCACCTTCTCGAAGGCGTACGGACTCGCCGGGTTGCGCCTGGGATTGCTGGCCGGGCCCGTGGAATTGATGCGCTGGGTGCGGCGCGTGCTTTCGCCCTACAGCGTGAACTCGCTGGCGCTGGTGTGCCTCAAGGCCGCGCTTGAGGACACGGCCTATCTCGATTGGTACGTGGGCGAAGTGCTTGCAGCGCGGAGTGAATTCGAAGCGGCGGTCGATCGCTTGAAAATCCGCCGCTGGCCGAGCCGGGCCAACTTTATCCTGGTCGAGATTGGCGCGCGGCATGAGGAATTTGTGCGGCTCATGCGCGCTGCCGGCGTGCTGGTGCGCGATCGATCGAGCGATCCCGGCTGCGACGGGCGCGTGCGCATTACCATTGGCACGCGCGAGCAGATGAAACACGCTGCCGTGGCCTTGAACGAGGCATTGACGGCGCTCGGCAGCGGAGGCGAGACACAATGACGACGAAAAAAGGCGGGAAACGCGCGGGCGCGCGCACGGCAACCATCGCGCGCAACACCACGGAGACGCGCATTGCGTTGGAACTGACCATTGAAGGCAGCGGCCGGTACAAGATCTCCACCGGCATTCGCTTCTTCGATCACATGCTGGAGCTGTTTACGCGGCATGGCGCCTTCGATCTGACTCTCAAATGCGATGGCGACCTCGATGTCGATCAACACCACACGGTGGAAGACGTGGGCATCGCGCTCGGCGAGGCTTTCGACCGGGCTCTCGGCGACAAGCGCGGCATTCTGCGTGCCGGCTACTTTGTGATGCCCATGGACGAGACGCTCGCTGTTGCCGCTGTCGACCTTAGCGGCCGTCCCGCATTCGTCGTGGATGCAAAAGTGCGGAAGCACTTAGTGGGCGATCTGCAAACGGAACTCGTGACGGATTTCTTCGAAGGCTTTGCGCGCGGAGCGCGGGCCAACGTGCACGTGAAGACTATGTACGGCCGCTCGAATCATCACAAGATCGAGGCCATCTTCAAGGCGTTTGCGCGGGCGCTGCGCGTGGCGTGCAGCCGCGACAAGCAACTGGGCGAGATGCTGCCATCGACGAAGGGGCTTCTCTGATGCGCGTGACGGTGATCGACTACAAAGCCGGCAACCTTACGTCGGTGCTGAAGACGCTCAGGCATCTGGGCGCGGAGCCCGTCGTTACAGACGGCGATCTGTCGCTGGTGGAAGCGGCCGAGCGCATCGTGCTGCCGGGCGTGGGGCACTTTGCAGCCACGGAGCGGCTGGATCGGACAGGGCTGACGGGTGCAATCCGTGCGGCCATTGCGCGCGGCGTGCCGTTTCTGGGCATTTGCGTGGGCATGCAGTGGCTCTATGCAGGATCGACCGAGGCTCCCGAGCAGCCGGGGCTCGGACATTTTGCCGAATCGTGCACGCGGTTTGCTGAAAGCACGGAAAAAGTGCCGCACGTGGGCTGGAATTCGCTCGAAGTGCGCGCAGGATCGCGGTTGCTCGCGGGTGTCGAGCCGGGCGAGTTTGTCTACTTCACGCATTCCTACAAGGGGCCTGTAACGGCGGATACGACCGCAGTGACCGAGTATATTGAGCCGTTCGCGGCAGCCGTCGAGCGCGGGAACGTGATGGGCGTGCAGTTTCACCCCGAAAAATCGGGCGCGACGGGGCTGAAGATTCTCCGCAACATTCTGGAGATCGCATCATGAGAATCGAGTACGAACCAACTTTTGCGGATTACAAGGCGGCGTACATCGCCTACAGAAGGAAGACGCGCGCCTCGGCGGCTATCAACTTCACTTCATTCAAGCTGCTGCCTTTGGCGGCAGTTGTCTTCACGATCCTCGCCATTGTTCAAGCACGCCAAGGCCGAATCGACCCTCTGATTTACAAGCTGGCCCCTCTACTGCTCACGGTGACAGTTGTCACGTTCGTGAATCGATATTTCTACATTCGGCGTCAAGTCAGGAATCTGTTTCCGGTGGGCGCGACAGACAGACGGATCATTGCAGAGATCGGTGAGGAAAGTGTCGTGACTTCGATCCCCGGCGCCAGGAGGACGGAGTATTCCTGGCAATCGATCTCGTTGTTTATCTCGAGCGCTCGAGTGAACCTGCTGTACATTTCTCCCGAACGCTTTGTCTTGATCCCGAGCCGGGCATTGACAACGGAAGACAAGGCGGCATTGCACGAGATCATCACACGAAAAGGGATCAAAACGAAGTTATGCTGACCAAACGCATCATTGCTTGTCTCGATGTACATGACGGCCGCGTGGTGAAGGGCGTGCAGTTTGTCGATCTCGTCGACGCGGGCGACCCGGCGACGCAGGCGGCGCGGCATGCGCGCGAGGGCGCGGACGAAATTGTTCTGCTCGACATTACCGCGACGCACGAGGGACGGCAGACGCTGCTCGACACGGTGCGGCGCACGGCGCTCGAATTGTTTGTGCCGTTCTGCGTGGGCGGAGGCATTCGCACGGCGCGCGACGCGGAACAGGTCTTCGAAGCCGGCGCGGACAAGGTGAGCATCAACTCCGCGGCGCTGGCCGACCCCACGCTCATCAGCGCCATCGGCAGCAGCTTTGGCGCGCAGGCCGTCGTTGTTGCCATCGACGCGCGGCGCGATCCCGAGGCTGCCGATCCCGTGCGCGACGCGCAGGTGTTTGTGCACGGCGGGCGCAAGCCGGCGGGTCGGCGCGTGGTCGAGTGGGCGCGCGAGGCCGAAGAGCGCGGCGCGGGCGAGATTCTGCTGACCTCGATGGACGCGGACGGTACGCGCGCGGGATTTGACTGCGAACTGACCGCGGCGGTGAGCGAGGCCGTCGGCATTCCGGTGATTGCCTCGGGCGGCGCGGGCACGGTGGCGCATTTTGCCGATGTCTTCTCGCGCGGCAAAGCCCACGCGGCGCTGGCGGCGAGCATTTTTCATTTCGCAGTTTCCACGTCGCGGTCGCTCAAAGAGGAGCTCGCGCGGGCGGGCGTTCCGGTGAGGCTGCCATGCTGATTCCTTCGATTGATTTGCTGGACGGGCGCATTGTGCAGCTCGTGCAGGGCGAGAAACTTCGCCTGGCGTTTGACGATTTTGAATACTGGATCGAGAAGTTCCGAAAGTTTCCGCTGGTGCAGCTCATCGATCTGGACGCTGCGATGCGGCAAGGGGAGAACTCCGCGCTAGTGGAGCAGATTGCCAAACGTCTTCCGGTGCAGGCGGGCGGCGGCATCCACACTATCGAGCGGGCACGGCAGGTGCTGGAGGCGGGAGCGAAGCGCGTGATCGTCGGTTCGGCGCTTTTTTCTGCCGAGGGAAAAGTGAACACGGAGTTCGCGGCGAGCCTTGCGGCCAGCGTGGGCGCGGAGCGCGTAGTGGCCGGCATCGACACCAGGAACGGGCGTATCGCCGTGAAGGGCTGGAAGGCGCAGGTCGAACTGACGCCGGACGAAGCAATTCCGCAACTCGAGCCGCACGTGGCGGCGTTTCTCTATACGCACGTCGACACCGAGGGCACGATGCAGGGATTTCCCATCGACGTAGCCGCGCGGCTGCGCAAGCTGACCGGGAAGCAGCTCATTGTAGCCGGAGGCATCCGCAGCCAGCAGGAGGTGGATGCGCTGGGTGCGCTGGGCGCCGATGCTGTGGTGGGTATGGCGGTGTATACAGAGCTGCTGGCGGTGTGAGGAAGGCAGCGGGTCAGCAAGTCGGCGAGTCAGCGAATCGGCTAGCGTCCCACCCTTTAGCAAAAAACGCAAAGAGATAAGGCACAGGCGCGAAGTCAACAAAGTTCCTTCAGGCAGGGTTGCGTTCCTTGCTTCCCTGGCCGGCTTTCGTGTGGGCCTCTGGCCCGCACATTCCTACGCCACTGCGCTCGTCGCGTTCCGCGCTTCGACTTCCATCCTCTGGCCGGCTTCGGCTGCGGCCCTGGCCAGCACCCGGTGATGAATCGTGAACAAGGCCAGCTCCAGCCGGTCGCCCACGCCGGTCTTGTCGTAAATCGACCGCAGATAATTCTTGATCACCTGTTCGGTGGTCTTGAGCCGCTGCGCAATCTCGCGGTTCTTGCAGCCTTGCACAATCAGGGCCACGATGCGCATTTCCTTGGGCGTCAGGCGGTCGCGCACGCGCGTGCCCACCAGGTCTTCCTCGGGCGACTCCGGCTGGGCGGTTTGTGTGGGTAGCCACGTGTCGCCGCTGGCTACGCGCCGCACGCACTCCACCAGCGCCGTTCCGCTCACGTTGCGGAAAACCACGCCGCGAAATCCCTGATGCAGGAAGCTGGCCGCATTCTCGTTGTTTTCGATCACCACAATGCCGCGGCTGCCTGTGCTCTCCAGCAGCATCGAGAGGCGCGCAAAATCCGGCTGCAGCGAGGCCGCAAGCAGCACAATCGACCCAGGGAATGTGGTGATGGCGTGGAACATGCGCTCAAGATCAGTGCATTGCGCAATAATGCGCATGTCCTCGTCCATGGCCAGGACCTTCGCGGTCCCGGCGCGGAAGATCGCTTGCGAATCCGCCAGGATGATCTTGTTCATCGTGTTTGCCCTGACTGCCCTACCCCTCTCGGGAAAAACTCAACAATTCGAACACGGCAACTCAAAAAACCGCCTCCATGGAACTTGGCCAAGAGATGTCTTCATCCCATCGTCTTTATCGGCTGAAAGACAGTAACTCTTGGCAGTGTCCGTTCTTCGAACACTGCCTGCCGTCGGCTTGCCCAGCTTCCCTCGGAAAGTTAGCAAATCGGTGGCATCCTGAGGCGTGTCAATGAGAGCTTACAGCTTGTTGGCCCTCCTAGTCATCAGGTCCATCGAACGAGTTTGTGGTAGCTATTGACCAGAAAGTTGCAGACTCTAAACTCTGAATATGGCGAGGCCGATCCTGCTTGCAGTTGACGACGATGGGAGCGTCCTTGAGGCCGTGATCCGGGAGCTGCGGCGGCAGCAACGGCACGACTTGCCGGGTGACGCGCGCCCCCCTCGCAGCTTCGCGAAAACCTGCTTTGCCCGCAGGAGCTCTGCCTCCGCGGCAGCGCGAAGCCTAGAACTGGTTGCATAAATCATCGGAACCAATTGAAAAACATGCCCCAGGGGTTAAAACCCCGCTGTTTGCGCGCCTTTATGGCACGGCTAATGCTGTGCCCCTTCACGACCGATTGATGAAACAGCTCGAACAGCTAAAAGCTACTAGCTAGAAGCTAGTAGCCGCTTTCGAAATACCGCGGCCCAGAAACACCGGCGCAATGTGCCGATCGTACAGGTTTTCCGTCACATTTTTGGCGATCACGGGTTCGTTGGCCTCGAGCAACTTCAGGTAGCGGGGTCCCATCTTCGCGGCCACCTTGAAGCCCACGTGCAGCAGTTGCCGCAGGTTCGGATTGTAGGCCGGGTTGCTTTCCACGTGCCGCAGCGCCGAAGTGTACTCGTCCGAGGTCCAGCCGCGTACCGCATCGGCCGAGGGCAGCTTCCCAGGATCGATGTCGATCACCGCGGCGTAGGGCGCGCACAGCTCTTTCCAGTGCGCCAGCGCCTCGGCATACACTTCCTTGGCCAGCGCCAGGCCCTCGCCGCCGGCTTCGGCCAGACCGATCAACTCTTCGAGCCACGTCGTGCCCGCGGTCTTCAAATGCACGCCGACGTTGAAACGCTTCATGGTCGCGTGGATCCCCGGATAAATCGAGAACTTATCGCTGCCCGAGTGCACGCTGAGCTTCAGACTCTCTGGCAGCCCGTATTGCTCGACCGCGTAGGCGATGGCCGCCACGTCCAGCGCCATCTCACGCTCGAATTGCTCGACATCGCCCAAGTAATCCACGCCCTTGTTAAATCGGCCGCTGAACTTCGGCGCGATGGTCTCGACGGGAATGCCTTCGTCGGCAATCGCGGCAAGAATGATCAGCAGCTCCACGGGGGTCTGTGCGCGGTCGGTCTCGTCCAAAGAAACTTCGGGAATAAAGTTGCCCGCGCCCTTCGCGCCGAGCACGATGCGGTAGACCTCGCCGGCCTTCTTCACCGCGGCCAGAAACTTCTGCGCCGTTTGCTTCAGCAGATCCGGCGTAATCTCGAATGCCTGGCCGGCTTCCGGAAGCTCGATGCTTCCATGGAGCTCCGGATGGCGCCTCACAAAGCTCTCAATCTCCGGCGCCGCCGCGGGCTGGCCGATGAAGTCGGCCACGTCGAAGGTGAAAAAATCGCAGGCGGGGAGAAAACGCTTTACCGTCGCGCCCGAAATGTGGTCGGCGTCGCAGAAGTAAGGCAGCTTCCACCCCAGCGCCTTGACCGCCGCATCGGCCGCGGCCCGCACGCTCTTGGGCTCGGAGCCGATGATGTTGTGCTCGCGGTTCGATTTGTTCCAGACCGGCACAACCTCGACTCCGTGCTCAAGAGCCTTCACGCAAGCCTGTAACTGCGCTTTCGCCTGGTGCGCAAAGCGGTCGCCCATGCCCACGGAATACTTGTTCAACTCCAATCCTCGATCTCCCAAAACCAATCTGTCGTAGCGTTAGCCCGCGTGGGCCACGGCGGCCGGCGCTGCGCTTTCAAACCGGCTGCGATGCGCCCACAATCCCAACCCCGGATTGGCGACAAAGAAAACCTCCTCGCCGTTCACGTGGTTCCATCCGTGGCGAAGTTTTTCCGGATCGTATTTTTTCGTCATCGCCTGCAATTCGCCGTACGCAAAGCCCACGCCCTCGATCTCTTCGCGGCTCAACTCGGCCGGGCACCATACGATCTTGAAGCGCCCTTCCGACGAGCCGTGGATCAGGTGCGCGGCGGCGCTCAGGTCCGAGGCCAGATCGCGATGCTCGTCGACCGCCCGCAGCGTGGCCGGCGTTCCGCGATAGCCGTACTTGCGAATCAGCGCGTCGATGCCTTTGTCCTCGCCGAACTCGTGTACGCCCGGCGCCAGAATCACCAGCTCCGCTCCATCGGCCAGCGCCATGCGCGTGCGATAAATGGCCTTGTTGCCGATCCACGTCGAGTGGAACTCTTGGGGATCGAGGTAGACGACGGCTTTCTGGATCGGCTTGTCGAGCATTTCAAAATTCACTTGCAGGCTCAGCTCCGAGGCTTTCAGGAAGCACTCGAGATCGTCGCCGATGTAGAGCCCGCGCACCGCCAGGCCGCCGTCCTTCGCGCGGCCCACCACCGTTTGCACATAGACGATCGGCAGGCGCCGCAGGAATTCGTCGCTGGCGCGGTTGAGCACGTTGCGCACCGGATTCACGGCGCGGCCCATAATCCGCTCCATGCCGTACACCGCGCCCAGGTAGTGGCTGCGATTGATGCCCTCGCGCCCGCCCGTGCCGATGAGGATGTTCTTCGCGTGGTTGGCCATGCCGATCACTTCGTGCGGCACCACCTGGCCGATCGACAGAATCAGATCGAAGCCGCCCCGCGAGATGAGCTTGTTCACCTGCGCCGGCCAGGTGTAGTTCAGCTTGCCCTCGGATTGCTCCTCAATGAACGAGGCCGGCAGCTCGCCCAGTGTCTCGATTTCGGTGCGCCAGTTGTGTGCGCGGAACAGATCCCGCGGCATGTTGCCGAACATATGCGCAATCTGGTCGGGCCGCATGGGCGTATGCGTGCCAAGGGCCGGCAGGACCGCCTTCAGCTTGTCTCCATAGTGCTCCCACGTGAATCGCGTCAGGTCACCGGCGCGCGAGTGCTCGCGGCTCTGGTCGGGCGGTACAGCCAGCACGTTGCTGCGCGCACCCAGCTTGGCCAGGCTCTCCACCAGCAACTCATTGAGTTGCGCGGCGGAAAGATCGGTGTCAACACTACCAACGGAACAATAGAGACTCATCCAACAAACTCGCTTTCTTTGTCCTCGAACCATAGGACAAAGCAGATATTGGCAATGGGCAACGGTCAGGAACTGAAAACAAACCACTGACCACTGATCACTGACCACTGACCGCTGTCTTACAGCCGATACGCTTTCTTCACCAGATCGATCGTCAACTGGTGTGCCAGCTCGTGCGCTTCGTCCTCGTCCAGACGGTGCTCTGCAACCAGCCTGGCCAAAAACGCGCAATCGACGCGCCGCGCCACGTCGTGCCGCGCCGGGATGGAGAGGAAGGCCCGCGTGTCGTCGTTGAATCCGACCGTGTTGTAGAACCCCGCCGTCTCCGTGACCTGTTCGCGGAATCGCATCATGCCTTCGGGACTGTCATGAAACCACCACGAGGGCCCGAGGCGCAGGCAGGGATAATGGCCCGCCAGCGGCGCCAGTTCGCGGCTGTAGCTGGTCTCGTCCAGCGTGAACAGAATTATGGTCAGATTCTTCTCGTTGCCGAAGCGATCGAGCAGCGGACGCAGCGCATGCACGTAGTCCGTCGCGCTGGGAATGTCCGAGCCCGTGTCGCGCCCGTAGCGCTCGCACACAAACTTGTTGTGGTTGCGCACGCTCCCAGGGTGGATCTGCATCACCAGCCCGTCTTCCAAGCTCATGCGCGCCATCTCGGTGAGCATCTGCGCCCGGAACAGCTCCTGCTCGGCCGCGTCCGCCTTGCCGGCAAGCACCTTGCCGAAGAGCGCCGCGGCATCGGCCTGGGTCAGGTCTGCGGTTTGCGCCGTGGGGTGCCCGTGGTCGGTCGACGTGCAGCCCAGCGTCTTGAACCGCGCCCGCGCCTTCCTCAGCGCATTCAGGTAGCCCTTCCAGGTTGCGGTATCTTCGCCGTTTTGCTCGCCCAGTTGGGCAATCGATCCGGCAAATCCCTTGGACTCCGGATCGACCACCGGATCCGGCCGGAAGGACGGAACAATGCGCGCCTTCCAGCCCGAATCGCGAATGGCCTGGTGCGCTTCGAGCGGATCGAGCGGCGACTCGGTCGTCGACAGCACCTCGAGGTTGAATCTCTCGTAAAGCGCCCGCGGCAAAAACTCCGGCGTCTTCAGTTTTTCCGCAATGGCATCAAAATAGACGTCGGCAGTCTTTTCGCTCAGCCGCTCCGTCATGCCAAACAGCTCCTGAAACGCGTAATCCAGCCACATCCGCGTGGGCGTGCCGCGGAACAGATAGTAATGGCTGGCAAAAATCCGCCACACCCGGCGCGGATCTTTCACTACCGGCTGTCCAATCTCCAGGTCGTCCATCGAAACGCCCTGGCTGTACAACATGCGGAAGACGTAGTGGTCCGGTTGCACAAGGAGCGCCGCCGGATCGGGGAACGGCTTGTTTTCGGCAAACCAGGCCGCCTGGGTGTGCCCGTGAGGGCTCACAATGGGCAGGTTGCGGATGCCGGCATAAAGTGAGCGGGCTATCTTCAGGGCGCTCGATTCGGAAGGGAAGAGGCGGTCTTCGTGGAGCAGCATGGCTTTTATTCTACCTCGTAACGAATCTTCTCAGGCCGTATTTCAGCCATGGAGGTCAGACCACGAGTATACACCACAAGAAGCCACGGCCGCTGTGCCGCCCATCCTGCTCGCCGCTGCAAGTTTATCGAACCAAACCCGTTTTTCGGTGATAATCTCGCTATGAACTCGATTTCTTGGATTGGCAAGAAGGTGTCCGATCCTATGCCGCAGGCGATAGAGGAAGAACAAACGACGCATCGCACCATGCAAGTGGTGAACCACATCAGTTCGCTCATCGAGAATGGAACCCTGCAGCCGGGCGACAAAATCCCGCCGGAACGCGAATTCGCGCGCTCCCTCAAGATCAGCCGCGCCAGCCTGCGCACCGGCATTGGCTATCTTGCGGCCATGGGCGTCATGAAGATCCGCCACGGCGTGGGCACCTTCGTGGCCGACGGCCCTCCTGAGTTTGGCAAGACCTCCATGAGCCTGATGAGCGCGCTGCACGGATTTCAGTCGTGGCAGATGTTCGAGGCGCGCATCATTCTCGAGAGCCACGTTGCCGCGTTGGCCGCCGAGCGCGGCAAAGACGATCATCATGCCGCCCTGGCCGAAGAGGTCGCCGATATGTTCGCCGCCATCGAGAGCCCCTCGGACTATCTCATCCACGATTTGATGTTTCACCGCATCATCTCGCAGGCTTCCGGCAATCCCATCCTGGCCGCGATTATTGAGACCATCACTACGGCGCTCTACGACAGCCGCCGCAAGACCGTGGAGCACTCCATCGACCTCCGCGAGTCCGCCGAGATGCACCGCGAGCTTTACCGGGCCATTCGCGCCCACAAGCCGCAGGAGGCGCATAACCTGATGGAGCAGCACCTGCGCATGGCTCAGAGTGCCCAGGGAATGGAGCGTCCCCACGGACGCAAACCATCCCCGGGATCCTCCAGGAAAAAGTCATCCCCATCTGCATCTGCCGCTTGAGCGCACTGCATCTGTTCTCTTGAACACACTGCGCGGCCTCTCGACCGATGCCGTCATTCTGTCATCCTGAGCGACCGAAGCGCGCGTGTGCGCGCGAAGGGAGTCGAAGGATCTGCGGTTGCCTTCTTCCTGCCAGGTGGTACACCATTCCCGGAATCGCAGAAGCGCTTTTCCGCGTCCGTCCATGCCATTCCAAGAACTTGAGCTAAGGACAGACTGAACAGGTTGTTCTCTTGTGGTCTGACCATATTTCCCGGCATTCTCTCTTCACAGCCAACCTCTATCAAAGTCGCTGGCCCCCTGAGACTCATGCAAGAACCGGAAATCAAGAGGAAAAATCGATGAAAAGACTGAAGCGGCAGAGCAATCTGGCGGGATCTGGAGCAAAAATCGCCGACAGCGGTTCCAGAATTGCTGTACCCCGGAACCACTGCTGCCGAGTGGCATTTTCCTCAACCGGGGTCCCCACAGACAGGTCTTAGTCTGCGGAGTGGAAGTAAACGCCACCTTTCGCCACCCTCGAAAGGGCACGTGAATTCTGGAACCGCTCTGATATGGAGTGACCCTGTCAACTGCTGCACATCTGTGGGGTTGTTTTTGTCGTTGCTGTTGCTTTTGCCGTTTCTCGAGGACAGGGCCAGCAGCAGCCGGGGCAGGTTTGAGCGACGATTGATCAGTCTGATATTCGCGGGTCGAAACCGCATAATCTTGATCCGCCGGGAGCTGCCTCTGACTATTGAATGCTGTATAAATAATGCAATACACTAGGGCAAAGAAAAAGGCAGCTCGGACTGGGCCATGCAGCCGCGCAGTTTTGCTGGACAATTGCGTATGACCTCGATGGAGTTGAGGACGTTCT
>Ga0224557_1002706_pt1 | contig 14698 bp, 11 predicted proteins | sample 714S31014metaG_FD_180677 | JGI IMG/M metagenome (GOLD analysis project Ga0224557, IMG submission 180677) | Peat soil microbial communities from Stordalen Mire, Sweden - 717 S3 10-14 | ecosystem: Environmental > Terrestrial > Soil > Wetlands > Peat | place: Sweden: Norrbotten County, Stordalen...
ATTCTCGGCGGGAAACTGGACATAGCCGGCGGAGGCTGGGTGGGATGGATAAACGTAAGGGCGCGCGGGGGGAAAATAAAAGCCGTGCTTCCAGGGTATGCCCTGCCTGAGGATAAAAAAAGCGGAATTCTTGTCTTAAAAGATTCCAATATTTACAGCATAAAGGATCTGAAAGGAAAAACCGTGGCCGTTAATATACTTGGACTGACGGGGGAATACACACTGAGGCTGCTGCTTAAAAAATACGGGGTTCCGGAGGATTCTGTGACGATTATTCCTGTGCCGACAAACAATCAGGAACAGGCTTTAAGGAGCCACCAGCTTGATGCCGTGGCCGACACAATGTGCGGCGGCACTTCGTTTGACAGGGCGCTTGACCACGGCGGCGTCAGGCTGCTTCCAAATTCCGGAAACCGCGATGTGCAGGGGGAAAATGTGGCGACCGGAACCGGGTTCAGGGAGGAATTTATAGAAAAGCATCCTGACCAGGTGAAGCGTTTTGTGGAGGCAAACGAGGAGGCTCGCGACATCATATGGGAAAACTACACAAAAGACTCTGAACGCGTGAGGCGGGCATATGCGGCAATCGCCAAAAGAAAGGGCGGCAACGCGGAGCTTGCAAAATATTACTCGCCCGGGTTTTCTCCGGACCACAGGTTTATCAAGGATTCTGACGTCCAGTGGTGGATAGACCTGCTTGTATCACAGGGAAAGCTGAAACCGGGACAGATAACGGCTTCCGATATATACACAAATAAATTTAACCCCAGCTATACGAAGATAAAAAAACACAAAGGAGAAATACAATGACACAGGAAGCGGGCAGGACTTTAAGCAATGAGGAAATAAAGCAGGAACTCTATAAGGAAATTGAATTAAAGCTTGATATCAGCGTAAAGGGAATAAACATTGACAGGGAGGAACTGAAAAAACTTGATATCAAGGCGGGGCCCGATCTTCCCGGTAACAGGTCAGGAGTGCTGCCTCCATGGAATTTTGTCAACAGCAGGATACCGGATGACCGCATCGGCGGAGGCGGATTCGGGCAGGATTATATAGATCCGCTTTACGGGCTCGAGGTGGAAGACGGAAAACCTTATATTTACAAATACGGCAGGAATAAGACAAAAATCGGAGAGGTTGAATTCAAGGAGCGCAAAAGGCCGGAGATATTAAACAGGCTCACCAGCGACGGGGTACCTTTTTACTCCATTGCCAGCATAAATGACGCCGGTCAGGTCCATGTTAATTACAGCCAGATATGCGTTTTAAAGGACAAGGGTGAAGATTGCTATTTCTGCAATTACGGCGTGAGAAACGCGATAGTAAAAAATCCGAAACAGGTGGGCGAGGTATTTTCAGAACTTTATCTGGCGGGCGTCGGTAAACACCTGAATCTTACAAGCGGTTTTATGCAGGAAAGAAGGGAACTTGAATATTATCTTGATGTGGCCGAGGAAATAAGGAAACGCACGGGTTTAAAAGAATTCAGGGGAACGGCTGTCATTGGTGCGCCCGTTGATTTGAGCCAGATTGAAAAATACAAGGAAGCCGGTTTTTTCAGCGTTAGGATGAACATAGAAATATGGGACAAATACATCTGGCGGGCAATATGTCCTGGCAAGCACAATCACTGCGGCGGGTGGGAAAACTGGGTAAAGGCGCTTGAAAGGGCCGTTGAAGTTTTCGGCAAGGGGAAAGTGGCTTCGAATATTGTGGGAGGCATTGAATCAAAAAAGACAATACTTGAAGGCATTGAATATGAGGTATCAAGGGGCATAGTCGGGTCGGCTTCAACCTGGAGGCCGGTAAAAGACTCGTTCCTTGAAGGGCACAGGACGCCGGAAACATACTGGCACCTTGACCTGCAGAAGAAAATAGCGGCAGAGTACAAAAAGTACGGTTTTACCTACGCGGACCTTCATAATGTTAGTCCGAGCGCCGGGCTGGCCGTGGATATATTCCATGTCGAGGAAGAGGCTTTTGAAAACGGAAAATTAATTCCCTGGAGATATCCGGAAGCGGTAAAAGCGTAAGCTTAAAATATCGGACGTCTAATTTTATGAGAAAAGAAGGGCTGAAAATACAATGACCAACAATGATAAGGCGAAGAAAAAAAGCAAGGAATCAGGCTGGTATCTTCTGTGGGAATACGCAAGGGAGCACCCTTTTATTTATTTTGTCTCCGTTGCCAGCATAGGGCTGTCGGCAATACTGGCCGTGATAATACCAAGAATAATCGGGCAGTTCACCGATTCTTTCAAGGCCGGAACACTTGATGTGAGCGGTGCCTGGAAATACACATGGCTGGTTTTTGTGGTAGGCATCGCACGCGTCTCTTTCGGGTGGATCGGCAGGCTGCTTGCCGCACAGCACGGGCGTGTCATTACATATAAGATCCGTGAAAAGCTTTTCAAAAAGTGGGAGAGCCTCTCCCCGTCGTATTACCACGGCCACAGCGTTGGTGACCTTCTTTCCCACGCTTTAAGCGATGTTGAAGTGGTAAGGCAGGTTGCTTCAATGGGGATAAATATTACGGTTAACGGTATTTTTATGCTTGGCGCCGCCCTTTACATGATGATCATTCACATGAACTGGCCGCTGGCTATAGCGGGTCTAGGGCCGCTCATCGCGATACCCGTAATGGTAAGATATTACGGGCCGCGTATAAAGGAGCAATCCGCAAAGCTTCAGGCTGCGCTCGGCAATATGTCGCAGACTGTTGAGGAAATTTTCGGCGGTATCAGGACCGTCAAGGCTTTTGGAAATGAAAATGTGGTCATAGGGCGTTTTGAGGAAAAAGTCGACAATATCGTCAGCGAAAGGATCAAGTTTGTGAAGCTTTCTTCGATATTCGGGGCGCTGGTGCCTCTGATGGCCTCGCTGGGATTTGTAATAGTAATAAGCTATGGCAGCTTTTTGACGATAAACAGGACCATATCCCTGGGAGACTTTGTGGCATTTCTGTTGTATCTGACGCTTTTACGCCAGCCCCTTGAACAGTTGGGAAACATGCTTAATGTAATTCAAAGATCATCTGCGTCACTGGGCAGGATCTCGGAACTGCTCAATGTCCCGCCAATGGTATTCGACGGGACGGGAAAACTGCATAACTCGCCGGTGAAAGGCGACATTGAGGTTAAGAACCTGACCTTCAGGTATCCCGGTACGCCGGTGAATGTGCTTAAAGATATATCATTTACCATAAAACGCGGAAGGACCCTCGGGATAATAGGCCCCATCGGTTCCGGAAAAACAACCCTTGCCCATTTGATGCTCAGGCTTTATGAGCCGCCGGCAGGATCCATTTTTATTGACGGCGTTGACATCAGGGAATTTTCAGTTGAACACTTAAGAAAATCCATCGCATATGTCCCGCAAAACGGGTTTTTATTTTCAACCACCGTACTTGAAAACATAGCTTTTTCCGAGGATAAAGCCGACGAAGAAAAGGCGGTCAATTCCGCTATAATTACCGCAGTTGACGAGGATATAAGAAAATTTCCGGACATGTACGGCACGGAAATCGGGGAGCGCGGCGTGAGGCTCTCGGGCGGGCAGAAGCAGAGGGTTGCGATAGCAAGGATGATATATAAAAACGCGCCGGTGCATATACTTGACGATTCGTTAAGCGCCGTTGACACCAAAACAGAGAGGCTGATCCTTACAAACATGAAGAACGAAAAATTCCCGGAAATTGCCGGCAGGAGCAAATCTACAATAATTATATCGCACAGGTTGAGCGCGGTGATGAATGCCAACGAGATAATTGTCCTTGACAGGGGGCGCGTTTTTGAGCGCGGCAACCATGCTTCGCTAGTCAAAGCCGGAGGGTTGTACGCCAGGTTATGGAACATGCAGGCCGGAATTTCGGGCAGGCATGGATTCCCGGACGATGATGGGGCCAACAGGACAGAAATGCTGGAAGCCCTTATTGACGAAGACGCACAGACTGTTAAAATTAAAGAAGCGGAAGAAGGTGCCTGAAATGGCCATTAAATTCAAGGCGGCCCTTGATATCTTACTGCCTTACCTGAAAAAGTACAGGTTCCGCATGGTTTGGATCTTTTTGCTTGTGATTCTGGTCGTAAGCACGGATCTTGTGCAACCCATTATTGTAAAAGAGGCCATTGACAAACATATATCGGTACCCCACCCCGACATGGGTTCGATCACGTTAATGACCGGCATATATTTTATTGTGGTGATTGCGGCTTTCGGGCTCACTTATTACCAGAACATACTTCTTCAGGAAACTGGGCAGTCTATTATAAAACATATACGGACGGATCTTTTCAGACATTTGCAGGGGCTTTCCCTGAAATATTTTGACAGAAACGCGTCAGGCCGCATAATAACAAATGTTGTAAGCGACACCGAGGCGCTGAACAATTTCTTCACGGACTTTCTGGCAAACAACATTAAGTCTATATTTACCCTTATTATGATTATTGTTTTTATGTTTCAGTTGAATATCAAAATCGCGGCATATTGTTTTCTTGTTGTCCCGCTGATAATTATTATTTCGGCATATTTTCAGGGGAAACTGCGCGCCATAAACCAGGAAATGCGCAGCCGCCTGTCGACTGTTATAGCTTTTCTTGCGGAAAATCTTGCAGGCATGTCAATAGTCCAGATATTCCACCAGGAAAAAAAGCAATTCAGGGAATTTGATTTAAGGAACACAAAACTGCTGGAATCAACCATGGTTGAGAATCAGCTGACCCTGGCCTATTTCCTATTTACGGAATCGCTGGGAGATATTGGCGTGGCGGCACTTGTTTGGTTCGGAAGCGGACCGGTCATCCGCGGATCGGTTTCTTTCGGTGTCCTTTACGCCTTTATAGGGTATATAAGGCGTTTTTTCCAGCCGATTAATTCCATAACAATGCAGTTAAATGTCCTGCAGACAATGCTTGTGGCCACGGAAAGGATCGTCAGGACTTTTAATGAAAAACCCGATATCACTGAAATTGCCGGGGCAAAAGTCCCTGCGGTAAAAGGCGGCATCAGTTTTAACGCAACGCATCTGGCATATAAAGAAGATAATGACATTTTAAAGGGAATCGACCTTGAAATAAAACCTGGCGACAGGGTGGGTTTTGTCGGGGCCTCAGGGGCCGGTAAAACGTCCTTGATGAGCCTGCTTGCCAGGTTTTATGACCCGACGGGCGGCAGTGTAAAAATTGACGGTGTGGATATCAGGGAATGGCCTCTAAAAGAACTGCGGCAGACCGTGGGCATTGTCCAGCAGGATATCACGCTGTTTGCCGGCACAGTTCTTGATAATATAAGATTTTTCAGGAAAGAAATTCCGGCAACGCGCGTATATGAAGTCAGCAAAATGATAGGCGCGGATGATTTTATCAGGAGGCTTCCTCTTGGATATGAAACACTCCTGTCCGAAAAAGGCGCCACTTTATCTTTCGGTGAGAGGCAGCTGCTCTCTTTTGCCAGGGTAATGGTATTTGACCCGAAGATACTGATCCTTGATGAGGCAACAGCAAGCCTTGACTCGGAAAGCGAAGCCGTGCTTCAGGAAGCAATAGGCAAGGTTTCTGGCGGCAGGACGCTTCTTGTAATAGCCCACAGGCTCTCCACGGTCCAGCAGATGGATTACATTGTTGTCATGGATGACGGGTTGATTGTGGAAAAGGGGACTCACGAAGAATTGCTGAAAAAAAGCGGCCATTATACCACGCTTCATAAGTCGGGGCTGCTCATTGAAGAGGCCTTAATATGAGGATATTATCATGTCATATTTAACCGAGCTGGCCTGTTCAATCTGCGGGAAAACATTTGACGCTCATAAACTTCAGACATTTTGTACTGACTGCAAGGCAACGCTTGTTTCCAATTATAACCTGGAAGAAGCGCGCTCCAGCCTTGACAGGGACTCGTTCCGCAATCGCCCGGCGGGAATGTGGCGGTGGCACGAACTGCTGCCGGTCTTTGATTTAAATAACATCGTAACCTTGGGCGAGGGGGATACACCGCTTTTATCCGTACCAAGAGCCGGGGCTGAACTGGGGATGGCGTACCTTTATGTGAAGGATGAAAGTTTTAATCCCACCGGATCCTTTAAGGCGCGAGGTATTTCCACGGCCATTTCCAGGGCAAAAGAGCTGGGAATAACAAAAATTGTGATACCCACCGCGGGTAACGCGGGAGGCGCGGCCGCAGCTTACGCGGCGCGCGCGGGAATAGCGGCAAAAATTATCATGCCAAAAGATACTCCCGGGGCAAATATTCAGGAGAGCCGCATTACCGGAGCCGAAGTTATCCTGGTGAACGGCCTCATTGACAAAGCCGCGCAGCTTGCCGGAGAATTCTCCCGCGATGAGGGCTGGCTCGATATTTCAACTTTTAAAGAACCATATCGCGTGGAAGGCAAAAAAATAATGGCCTATGAACTTGCGGAATTTTTTAAATGGGAGCTTCCGGACGTGATAATTTATCCGACCGGGGGCGGTACCGGGCTTGTGGGAATGTGGAAAGCATTTGCGGAAATGGAAACACTGGGCTGGCTGAAAAACAGCAATAAGCCGCGCATGGTAACGGTTCAGTCCGATGGTTGTGCGCCCGTGGTAAGGGCATTTAACGCGGGGTCGGATACAAACGAGTACTGGTCCAACGCGCAAACAATTGCATCCGGATTAAGGGTTCCAAAGAGTTTCGCGGACAGGCTCATCATGAAAACACTTTATGAAAGCAAAGGCACGGCCGAGGCGGTAAGCGACGAAGAGATATCAGCCGCTCAGAAGTTTTTGGCATCCAGGGAGGGTATTTTTGCCGCGCCCGAGGGGGCGGCGACACTGGCGGCGCTTAAAAACCTGCTGAAAATGGGATGGATAAAGCCCGGCGAAAAAACAGTGCTATTCAATACGGGCACGGGACTGAAATATATAAATTAAAAAATCCACAGGAGGAAAAAATGAAAAAAACGTTTATCACGGCGGGAATATTCTTTGTTTTTATTGCGCACATTTTTGCCGCCGATTACCCAAAGGTAATAAACATAGGTCTCGGGGGCAATCCTTACAACAAGCCCTTTGTTTCCGGCGGATTCGGCTACGCGCAGGAAGCGGGGTTATTTGAAAAGGAATTCGCGAAAGACGGTATAAAGGTAGCGTACCACCTTTTCAAGGGATTTGGGCCGGCGACCAACGAGGCCCTTGCCAACGGGACAGTGGATTTTGCGGCGTACGGGGATCTGTGCGGGGTTGTAAGCAGGGCGGGCGGTTTAAAGATTCATGTCCTGGCAGTTACCGGTGGAGCGGGTGACACCTACATAGTCGTACCGGCAAATTCGCCGATAAAAAAGTTTTATGATCTCAAAGGAAAAAAAATATCGCTTGCAAAGGGCACATATATGGACCTGAGCTTCAACAAAATAATCAGCGACAGGGGATTAAAAGAAAGTGATTTTAAAATATACAATTTGACTGCAATTGACGGGCTTACGGCTCTTGCGGGCGGGTCTGTTGATGCGCAGATCGGCACATACGCGGCGCTTGACCTGGTAAACAGGGGGCAGCTTAAGGTGATTTATTCAACCACCGGGCCGGATGTTCCGGACAACTACAGGGCCTTCGGGGAAATAGTTGTCCGCGAAGATTTTGAAAATAAATACCCGGAACTTGTAAAAAGGGTATTGAAGATCATAGCCCGGGCGAATATTTATATTACCGATGAAAAAAACCGTGAAAAAGTGCTGGCGCTTACTGAAAAAACAGGAGTGCCTCCCGAACTGGCCGGACAGGAACTTGGTGACAAGTCATTGAGGTGGGTCAACGGCCTGTCCGTTGATAAAGACGCGATAACACGCCTTAAGGAGACCGCGGAATTTGCGAAAAGACACAATATGATACGCAAGGATATTGACATAAACGACTGGGTGCGGCCGCAATACCTGACGGAAGTTTACAAAGAACTCGGCGTGCAGGATAAATGGGTTTTGCCCGCATCCGCACATTATATCAAAAACACAAAACATAAATAATAACAGGTGTAAAATGAAATTAAAGAATATATTTTTGCCGTGGCTGCTGCCTGTCTTTTTGCTTGCGGTATGGCAGGCGGGATCGGCAACTGGGATTTTTCCCGAAACGATCCTTCCTTCCCCCGTGGTAATTGCGCAAACATTGTGGGAGGCAATAGCCGGCGGGGAGGTTATTTCAAATCTTGCAATAACCTTAAGGCGCACCATAATAGGGCTATCAATAGGCGTCTCTGCCGGATTTTTGCTTGGAATACTCACCGCAACAATGCCTCTGCTTGATGCGCTGTTGAGCCCGTCCATAATTGCGTTCAGGCAGGTGCCGATGTTTGCGTGGATCCCGATGATAATCCTTGTTTTCGGAATTGAAGAAGGCTCCAAGATAGTTTTCATTTCCATAGGGACATTTTACCCGATGGTTATTAATACATACGACGGGATAAAAACCGTGCCGAAGAAGTACCTCGAGGTTGCGCGTGTTTATGAATATACGCCTATACAGACATTCCAAAAAGTAATATTTCCTTCAGCTTTTCCATCCATAATAACCGGCCTGCGTTTTAGTATCGGCATGTCATGGATGCTGGTGGTGGGGGCCGAGATACTTGGCGCGGCCACGGGCATCGGATTTTTAATGGCCTGGTCCAGGCAGATGTTCCAGCTGGACCGGGTTTTTGCTTATGTGATAGTAGTGGGCGCGATTGGTATCATAATCAATAGCCTGGTTACCGGCGTTGAAAAAAAACTTCTGGCATGGAGGGGGTCCGGCGATGGCGGTAGTATTTAAGAACAGATCATTGCCAAAACATTATCAGGCGTTGGGATTTGTCTTCCCGGCAGTACTGCTCATAGCCTGGCAGTTTTTTTCATATAATAAAAAAACACTTCTCGGGCCACCGGGGGATTCAATCCTAGCACTATGGAACATAATACGGGACGGAACCGCGCTTAAACTCCTTGCGACAAGCATGGAAAGGGTAATAAAGGGTTTTTTGATCGGTACCGCCATCGGATTAAGCATCGGAGTATTAATGGGAAGCTCTAAAACGGGCGAGAAAATGATGTCAGCCTCATTTCATGGCTTACGACAGGTGCCCATGGTGGCCTGGGTTCCCCTGATAATGATGTGGTTCGGTAAAGCAGGCATGGCCCAGGTTGTTTTTATATCATGGTCCGCCTTTTATCCTGTCGCTCTAAATACATATGACGGCATCAGGGGCATACCGGGAAAATATCTCGAGGTGGGGCGCGTTTACGAATACACACGCTGGCAGACAGTTAAAAAAATAATCATTCCCGCGGCGCTGCCGTCAATAAAGACCGGCACTATATTAAGCCTTAACATGGCATGGACACTATTGGTTGCGGCGGAAATAATGACATCAGAACCATCCGGAGGGCTTGGCGACCTTTTATCAGAAGGCAGGGAAACTTTCAACATTCCAATGCTCATAAGTGGTATGCTAATAATGGGCTGTGTCGGGTATATGCTTAATCAAGCAGCCGAAGCCGTGTGGGGTTTCGTTCTTAAAAACAGGCCTGATATTATAAAACAGGGTGGGGCATAATGGGCATATATTCTCTTGAAATATCAAATCTTAATAAAAAATTCAGTGTAGGCGGACGTGACCTGCCTGTACTGGAAGATATAAATCTAAAGATACAAACAGGGGAGTTTGTTTCGATTGTGGGGTCGAGCGGTTGCGGAAAGACTACACTGCTTCGCATTATCCTAGGCCTTGAAACCGGCTATGAAGGCGAGGCAGTCCTTAATGGTAAAAAAATTACCGGTCCGAGCGCAAAACGCGGCGTCGTTTTCCAGGAACACAGGCTTTTGCCGTGGCTGACTGTTGAAGAAAATGTGGCATTTGGACTTATAAACATGAAAAACAGGGATGAAAAAAAAGAACTTACAGATAAATACATGAAGTTGGTCGGCCTGAAAGGTTTTGAAAAAGTATTTCCGTCGCAACTTTCGGGTGGAATGGCGCAGAGAGCTGCCATAGCGCGGGCCCTAATTAATAACCCTGAAATACTCCTTCTGGATGAGCCTCTTGGGGCGCTGGACGCTTTAACCCGCATGTATATGCAAAAAGAGCTGGAACATATCTGGGAAAAAGAAAAGCTGACCACCATAATGGTAACACATGATATTGAGGAGGCGGTTTACTTGAGTGATAGAATAATATTGATGTCTTCCAGGCCTGGGAAAATAAAAAAAATAATTAATGTGCCACTTTCAAGGCCTCGTGACAGGGATGAAATTTATTTTATGAGGATAAAGGACGATCTGTTGTCGGAATTTCATCTTCAGGCAGAGAAACACTTTTTTTATTCAATATAATGATAATGACAAAAAATGAAGGAGCAATAAAAACCCCAAGGAGGTTTTATCATGTCAAGAGTTTTTGAAGACATCACGAAAACGGTCGGCAACACACCGCTGGTCAAGATCAACAGGCTGACGGAAGGATCCAAAGCAACGGTACTGGTAAAACTGGAATCGTTTAATCCGGCTTCCAGCGTAAAAGACAGGATTGGCATCGCACTTATCGAAGATGCGGAGAAAAATGGGCAGATCAACAAGGATACCGTAATAATAGAGCCCACTTCCGGCAATACGGGTATTGCGCTGGCTTTTGTCGCGGCGGCGAAAGGCTACAAACTTATACTCACAATGCCCGAGACCATGAGCATAGAACGCAGGCAACTCTTCAGGATATTCGGTGCTGAACTCGTCCTTACAGAGGGTCCTAAAGGCATGAAGGGAGCCATTGCAAAGGCAGAGGAGATACATGCTTCAACGCCCAACAGTTTCATTCCACAGCAGTTTAACAATCCGGCAAACCCGGAAATACACAGAAAAACCACAGCCGAGGAGATATGGAAGGATACTGACGGGGCTGTTGATGTGTTCATATCAGCAGTCGGCACAGGCGGAACAATTACAGGAGTAGGAGAAATTCTGAAACAACGCAAGCCATCCGTAAAAATTATTGCCGTGGAACCTGTTGATTCGCCGGTGCTGTCAGGTGGAAATCCCGGTCCGCATAAAATACAGGGCATCGGTGCTGGATTTGTGCCGGCAGTATTGAATACAAAAATATACGATGAAATTATAAAGGTACAGAGCGCTGATGCCGGGGCAACCAGCAGGAGCCTGGCACGCAAGGAAGGAATTCTTGTTGGCATATCCAGCGGTGCCGCCATGTATGCCGCACTGGAAGTTGCCAAACGTCCGGAATCAGTGGGTAAAACAATAGTTGTTATTCTTCCGGACACCGGGGAAAGATATCTTTCAACATGGTTATTTACTGAAGAAACCAAAGTTTAACAGATTATTGCATTTATTTAATGTATCCCGGGGGACAATCCCCGGGATACATTAACAAATTTTTTGTTATAAAATAGTTCAACAAACCCCAAAAAGCCTCTGCTAGGGGCTGTTTTGTGTGTAACAGGGGGTTATATATCCAGAGATTAATTGTTTATTTAGATTTATGTGCTTAACGCTTGTTAAATCATTAAAAAACTCACCGGCAAACATGATATAAAAACTACAGAATATGGCCGGATTATTAAACCTTTATAAACCTTGCGCAAATTCAGCCTTTTAAACGCGCGTTTTGCAACTTCGCATAATGTATGTTATGTAAACTACAAGAATGCGAAATATGTTGCAGCCGTGCCGTGTTGGCTGTGTCCATTTTTTTAAATTTAAGGCCGGTTAAAGGTTATTGGTCAATTTTTAATCTTAAAGCAATTCATTAAAACCATATTATACGTTTTGTTTTTAAGGTTTTTTTACGTTTTGTAAGCCTTGCTAAAGCTGTTTTTGCGGGTCTTTTCGGGGCAGGCGTTTTGCTTTTTTAGAACGTCATCAATGAGGTATTTCAAGCACACAATCTATCAACATGTGGATATCCCCTGTTATGCACATGTTGATAACCTGTTGAAATCACATGCGGCCAAATGGTTTGATCCATTAAGATAAGATTCATACGGGTAAATGAAGCCTTGGTTTACGCGCTTTCCCTGATTATCAATTCGGGTTTCAGCACCACGTGCTGAAGTTTATAAGGTTCTTTTTCCAGGGACCTGACGGCTATGTCAAATGCCGCCCTTCCCATTTCCTCCATCGGCTGTCTTACCGTGGTAAGTGACGGAGACATAATGCCTGCAACTTCAACATCATCATAACCAACCAGGGCTATATCGGAGGGTATTTTTATCCCGTATTTCGCAGCCTGCTTTATGACACCAAGCGCCACCATATCGCCGGCGCCGGAAAATATCGCGTCAATATCCAATGCGGCGTTTTTAATCATTTCCATTACGCGCATTCCCTCTTCCTGATTAAAATATATTACAGGTATAACTTTTTTAGGGTCATATTCAATGTTATATTCTTTAAGCGCGTCCATATAACCGCGCAGCCTGTCCTTGACAACAGGATTTTCCTCTTCGTCATAGGCGGATGGACCCATGGGTCCGGTGATATACAGTATTTTTTTTCTTCCGCTTTTAATAAGATGTTCCGTTGCCGCATACGCCCCCGAATAATTATCAATACTTACCGTATGGGCTCCTGTTGCCTTGTTTTCAATAAGTATAACCGGTATCTGACGCGCCCTGAATTCAAGCATAAGTTTTGGCTCGGGTTTGATGGTTAGCATTATGACAGCGTCGACTTTTTTTCCGTAGAGAATGTTTTTTAAAAGATTTTCCTTTATTTCCGTCGCTCCCCTTGTCCCGTAATGTTCCAGGCTGTGTTTGAATTTATTCAGTTCAAAAAGCCTGCGTTCGACCCCGGAAAGCACCGCTATTACAAACGGAGAAGAAAGATAAGAACTGACAAATGCAATCGCGTCTGATTTCCCCCTCGCAAGGGCGCGCGCCGAGAAATCCGGATAGAAGTTTAGCTTTTTTATCACCTTTTGGACCTTGGCTTTTGTCTTCTCCGACATTCTTCCGGTGTTGTTTATGACATTTGAAACGGTCACGTATGAAACCCTTGCCGCTTTTGCCACATCCCTGATTGTTATTTTTTTAATTTTATCACCGCCGTTTTTACGCGCTTGCCCTTATAATCAGCCCGGGGTCTATAACAGTGTGTATCTCTTCCGTAAGCTTGCCTTCTATGCTGTTTATCGCAATATCAAAAACCGCGTTTCCTATCTCCTCAAACGGCTGATTTACAGTGGTCAGCGGAGGATTCAGCATTTTTGCGGCCTGAATATCGTCGTATCCGGCGACAGGAATGTCCTGAGGTATCCTTAAACCATCTTTTACAGCCTGGTCCATGACTCCCATCGCGAGTATATCGCCCGCGGCGCAGAATATCGCATCAAGTTTGACTTTTTTATTCATAAAATTGGCCATGCACTCCCTGCCCTCTTCATATGAATAATGCCTCACATACTGCACAAGAGCCGGGTCATACTCTATTAACTTTTCATTCAGGGCCTTTTTATATCCCTTCATGCGTTCCAGCGACGCGTAATGCACTTCCTGGCCCAGAGGAGGGTTGGTCTCACCTACGATAAAACCGATATTATTGCCGTATTTTTCAAGAAGATATTTTGTAGTTTTATATGCGCCGTTCATGTTGTCAATAGTTATTGAATGACAGCCGCTCATGCTGTTTTCCACCAGTATTAATGGCATGCCGCTTTTTTTATATTCTTCCACTATTTCCTGTGACGGCTTCATTGAAAAAAGCACCACAGCGTCCGCTTTCCTTCCGTACACCATTTTTTTCAGAAGCTCTTCCTTTGTGGCAATCTCGTTTGCCGTGGAATAAGGTGTTATGCCGTGTATGTATTTTCCGGTGCGGAATGCCCTGATTTCCACGTAAGAAAGTATTATTGAAATGAACGGGGATGTGAACCTCGGAGCTATGAATGCAATGGAATCGGTCCTACCGCTGGCAAGCTTTTTTGCCGATTCATCCGGATAATAATTGAATTCAAGGGCTATTTTCCTGACTTTTTTCCGCGTTTCCTCGGATATGCGGGGATCATTGTTTAAAGCCATGGAAACTGTCCCTTTTGCGAGTTTCGCCTTTTCGGCTATGTCCTTTATTGTAACCTTCTTTTTCATTCAGCACCCGCCGCCCGTATAATATTAAATTATATCAATATTATACGCTAATAATTCACTTTATCAAGCATTTTTGTTAATCAATTGTTAATCAACTTGCGCTCCTGTAAGTTTTTAATTAATTAATATTATTTTCCCGGGTTTTGTCACAGCAGATGTGCCGTCGCTGTACTTTTTGTCTATTATGAAATAATAGACGGAATTTGCCATGCCTTTAAAATCCGCCTTGTCTAAATCAACCTGCATAATTCCCTGCGGATAACTTCCAAGGCTTTTTTCCCTGACCAGCCTGTATCCGGGCGTAAACATTAGGAATTTTATCTCAGAGGCGGCCTTTTCAACCGTTACGTTCATCTTTATATCATCCGTCCCGGGTTTTGCCGGGTTCGGATATGGTATCGGCACCACACCGGCAGTCATGGTTGCCGTGGCCGTTGCCGCCCCACCCGGCGTTGCCGTGGCCGTTGCAGACGCCTGCGGCGTTGTCGTATATGTCGCGGTTGCCTGCTGTGTCGGGCTCTGCGTCGCCGTATTTACCGGCGTTACAGGCGTGTTGCTCGGGCTCACCTGCTCCGTAGCCGTTGCAGTGAAAGTCTG
>Ga0224557_1002709_pt1 | contig 14688 bp, 18 predicted proteins | sample 714S31014metaG_FD_180677 | JGI IMG/M metagenome (GOLD analysis project Ga0224557, IMG submission 180677) | Peat soil microbial communities from Stordalen Mire, Sweden - 717 S3 10-14 | ecosystem: Environmental > Terrestrial > Soil > Wetlands > Peat | place: Sweden: Norrbotten County, Stordalen...
GTCTGGTTTTACCCGAAGGCCAAGGTGGCTATGCCACTCCAGATAAAACTGGGCAAAAAGTCCAACTACCGAGATCGGTTGGAAGCACTGCAGTTTCGTTGCACTTGGCACCGGGATGTTCCGTTCACGGTTTCCTTGACCGCCACCCATATCTCGATTTCTTGGGATGAAAAAGCGGAGCCGTTGAAGCGGAAAACCAATCCCGACCGGGTACTGGCTCTGGATTTGAACCCCAACCGGATTGGCGCCGCGGTACTCGAGCGGGAGGGTGAAGCCTGCAAGCCCCTCAGCTGGTCGATTTATGATTATCCAGAGCTGAATCGCAGGCTGAGGAAGGCATCCGATCATCCAGACTCCATCCATCAGCGTGACAAGCGGGTGTACGAATTGTCCTGCATCGCCAGGGAAGTCACCAATTTAGCAGTTCACTTCCGGTGCAGTGCCGTCATCACAGAGCATCTGAACATCCAGTCCCAGGACCACGGCAAGGGGCGCTCCTTTAACCGAGCTGTAAATAATCAGTGGACGCGGAAGGGATTCATCCTGCCGCTGGTCCGCCGGCTGGAGGCCGCCGGCCTTCGGCACATGGAAGTGAACCCGGCCTACAGCTCCAAGCTGGGCAACCTGCTCTGGGGCTGGCCCCTGCTGATCCCCGACCCGGCCTGCGCGGCCGTGGAGTTGGGCAGACGATTTCTTCAAGGAGACCCGAAAAGCTCCGAGCGCACGAATGGCGGGAACCGACGGAAGGAAGAACGCCAAGCGCAGGCATCGCAAGATGCCAAAGCTCGCACGGAGTGGAAACGGGTCTGGAATCAACTTCACCCAAAATCTGGTGATACACCCAGATGCACGCTGCTTGCCTTGAGGCAGAAGTTCCCGGAAGCGTGTCCAAGTTCGAGTCCGTTCAAGGCGCCACAGTCGTTTGTGTCACGCCTGGAACCCGCTCGGATAGCGTCCGATTTGCGCATTCACATGCGCAAAGATTTATGACGCTGTGTATAAAAACTTGCCTTCAGCAGACCATCTCATAAAATGGCCAGAAAGAATAAAGCAATCCGAAAACTGAAACCAAAGGAGATACAAGACTCCCCAAAGTGCATGGTTGCAAGGATTGCGGCGAGGAACGCATCCCACGAACCGTAACTGGAAAGCTCACCTGTCCAGAATGTGGCTCTGAAAACATCGTCTGCATTGAATGAACAAGTTTTACATCACAACTCCCATCTATTACCCCAATGCCGAGCCCCATCTGGGCCACGTCTACACGACGATCTGCGCCGATGTCCTGGCGCGCTTCCATCGGCTGGCTGGGGATGAGACCTTCCTGCTAACCGGAACCGACGAGCATGGAATTAAGATGGTGAACACGGCCGCGGAAAAGGGCCTGGAACCCCGCCAACTGGCCGAACGCATGTCCGGCGTTTTCAGGTCCCTCTGGCAGGAACTCAACATCACCAACGATGACTTCATCCGGACCAGCAGTCCCCGCCACCAGCAGTGCGTCCAGTCCATCATCAGGCGCCTGCTGGACAACGGAGACATTTACCTGGGAACTTATGAGGGATGGTACGACGAAGGACAAGAGGATTTCGTGACAGAAACGGAGGCCCGGACGCGCAACTACACCGCCTTCAACGGGAAGCCCCTCACAAAGTTCTCGGAGCCCTCCTACTTCTTTCGGCTTGCCAAGTACGTTGACCGCCTCCTCGCCGTGTTGACCAGCAACCCGGATTTCATCCAACCTCCGGAGCGCTACAACGAGGTCGTCAGCAAGCTCAAAGAAGGCGTCCGGGACCTGTCCATCAGCCGCACCACTTTGAAGTGGGGAATCCCCTTCCCGAACGATCCGGAGCATGTGGTTTACGTGTGGCTCGACGCCCTGAGCAACTACATCTCGGCCCTGAACTACGGCAATGACCACGACGCCCGCTTTCAAGAGCTCTGGCCGGCCGATGTCCACCTGATCGGCAAGGAGATCCTCTGGTTTCACGCCGTGTACTGGCCATGCATCCTGCTGAGCCTGGGGGAGCCCCTCCCGCGGAAGATATTCGCCCACGGCTGGTGGCTCAGCGGCGGCAGGAAGATGAGCAAAACCGAGGGCAACTTCATCGGCATAGAGAAGCTGCGCGGGGAAATCAGCACCTACGGGCTGGACTCGCTGCGCTACTACCTGCTGCGGGCGTCCTCCTTCGGCAACGACTTGAACTGGGTTGATGCAGAGCTGGCCAGAAGCTTCTCCGAGCTGTCGAACACCGTCGGGAACTGCCTCCAGCGCACACTCAAGATGGTCGCCAGATACCGCAACCGCATCTTGCCTGCGCGTGAGGCTGATTCACTTTTGACCCCCGAGGATCGTGCCTTGATAAGTCAGACACAGGCTCTTCTTCCCGCGTTATCCACAGCCTACGAGGAATTGCAGCTCCAGCGCTGTGCCCTTTTGCCTGTGGAACTGGCGCGCGCGGTCAACGTGTACATCGAAACGACCGCACCCTTCCAACTGGCAAAGGACCCGGCCAAAGCGCGCCGCCTGGATACGGTACTCAACCTCACCACCCAAGGCGTCTACACAGCCTTGGCCGGCCTGCTCCCCATTTTGCCGCACAAGGCCCAAGAAGGGTTGAACCAACTGGAGGTGCCGGCAGGAACCGCAAGCTGGAGAAACCTGCCTTTACCAGACGGGCACGCTCTCTCAGAAGGCAAACCTTTATTCCAACGTGCATGAAGCTTGATGTCGTCAAGTACGGACACCCCGTCCTCCGCCAAAAAGGCGCCCTGCAGACTCATGCGGTGGGCAAGCTGAACTCCCTCAAGCAGAACACCCAGTTGAATTGAACCCAAGAAGAAGCCGATGAGCTGACGCTCAAAAGGCCTCAGATGCATGAAAATCAAAAGGTTACTTTGGATAATTTGGTACATCTGCTGGTATCCGTTCGTCCGCTTCATCATCCTGCTCGATTACGTTCCTCGCCGCATCTTCCGAGGCTGGGGAGTGGTCTTCCAGAAGGCGGGCTTCCTGGGCGGCTGCTGGCTCTCCCTCGCGATCATCGGCTTGAGCCTTTGGGGATTTCCCTTCCTGATCCTCTGGTACCTCGGCCGCTCGACCTACCGCACGGATTATGTCCCCAAGATCGAGCGCCTGCACGCAGACTTTAACGCCATGGTGTAACCAGGATATCCCGTGGGCCCATCGAGATTATTTGCACAACTGGAGAAAGCTGGACGTAAACTGTTTGAACAGATGGCCAAGAAGCCAAATCAAACGGCGAGATACGGGGACGCTAGGCAGTTCGCAAAAGCGGAAGCCGCAAAACCTGAATGAAAATGATTCTCGCTGAATTCGCTGGAAAACGCACCGGCCAGTTTCGATTGAAGCCGGTTTACAAGGTGGGCAAGAGGATCTGCCCAATTTGTGGATCCAACTCCCACGTCGGCCGCACCACATGTCCGCCAAACCCTCAGAATACACAAAAATCATGAACATCGAAGTCGTTGTCCAACAGATGCCAGGCAAAACTTACGGAGGCAAACCTGCCGTGCAAGCCTTTCGCAAGGGCCAACCGAAGAGCTGGGAAGCAGGTTGGTGCGTCTGCGCCTACCAGTAGAGTACGGTGATTAAACCTATGACAAAATCACCCAACACCCCCACCTTCGCCTTCAACTTGCTTCAGCAGGTGGGCACAAAGGGGCAAAACGTCTTCTTCTCCCCTTATAGCATCAAGGCATGCATGGCCCTGCTCTACGAGGGCGCCCGCGGAGCCACTGAAGCACAGATGGCCAGCGTCTTTGGATTCTCGGACCGCTTCACTGAGGGCGGCAAACTCCACCAGGAGCTGCTCGCACTCAAGGCGGCCAAAGGCTCCTCCCTGGCGCTGCGCATCGCGAACTCCATCTGGCTCGACCAAAAAACCGCGCTCTGCCCGGAGTACGTCGAAGTGGTCCGCGGACATTACCAGGCCAAGGTCGAGCAGGCGGATTTCCGCCACGCCGCAGAGGAGGCGCGCGGGGCCATCAACGCATGGGTGGCTGAGGAAACCCTCGGGAAGATTCGCGACATCCTGCCCCCTGGGTCCGTGGACCAGCTGACCAAGCTGGTTTTAGTCAACGCCATTTATTTCAAGGGGAAGTGGGCCAGCCAGTTTGAACCCCGGCATACGAAACCCGCGCCATTCCACATCAGCCCGGCCGAGAAGGTCACCGTGCCGCTGATGACGATCACGGACGACTTCGGCTACACCGAAGGGGTCGCTGGCCAGGCCGTCGAGTTGCCCTACGTTGGCAACAAGCTCTCCATGGTGATCCTGCTGCCGAAGCCGGACCAGACGCTGGATTCCCTGGAGGCAAACCTGCCTGCGGTGCTGGACCGAGTTCTGCCTCGACTGCAGCCGCAGGAGAGGGTCCGCGTGTTCCTGCCTAAATTCAAGCTGGAGACGCAATACAACCTCACGGACACCCTTTCCAAGATGGGGATGGTCAATGCCTTCACTCAGAAGGCAGACTTCTCGGGCCTGGATGGAACCACCGACAACGTCGTCTCGATCGTGGTCCACAAGGCATTTGTCGAGGTCAACGAGGAGGGAACCGAAGCTGCCGCAGCCACGGCCGCAGCCGTATGCCGGTCAACTTCCTTCAGCCCCATCCCCGACTTCCGTGCCGACCGCCCCTTCGTATTTCTCATCCGGGACCGGGAAACAGGGGCCATCCTCTTCCTGGGTCGGTTCGCAATACCCTGAAAATGGAAACCGCCTCATGAGGAGCTCGAGGATGACCGCGCGTTCTTCAGGGTTTTCTGCGGTTTTCAAGAGGTCCCGGTCAGCCCTGATTTTACCTTGAATCTCGATCCCGCGACATTACATTGAGTTCAACAAAGACAAACATATGGCTTATATTGTTCCACCACCACCACCTCAACCCGGAGAAGTGCAAAAACGTTGGGATGCCGGCGCCCGCACCTTCGCCGCACTGGATCCGAGTTTGGAATGTTGGAGGAAGGCACACATCAACGGCGGGATGATCATGCTGGGCGTTTGCACGGTGGCTGCCGTAATTACCCTCGTTTGGATGGCTTGCTCGTAACACATGGACCCGGAAGAAACTCGCAGGTTTGGCCATCTGACCGCCGCCCAGCTTGTTGAGCCCATTGGCTTTACTTTTCCCCCTTAACCCTGGTTGCCAGCCCCCGCACAACCAAAATCGTTCAGAAGTTCAGCCCATCCAAACCCCTGCCCAAGTTCCCGGTGGGACCCTGCCTCTTCGCAAGCTCAACCTGACCAAATTTGGCCCTCCCTCGAGGAATCCACCGGACGCAAGAGCCCGTGCCTGTAGTCGCAGCACGTCCACGCCCTGACCATACTCCTCTGTCTGGTTGCCACGCCTCGCTGCAAGAAGCGCGTGCTGGAGCTGCCCTGCCACCTGAACTGTCCGCAAGGACTGATCCTCCCGCCAGCCGCCGCTCGCGAAGGGCAATCCGGCCAGCAGCTGGCCAGAAGCCCCTTTTCATATGCGTCTTCAGCATCATGGACACCACCACGGGCCTGGGCAAATAAGCGCCAGCCTCCATGGTGTTATGTGACACATGTTGCATAACATGCTCTCAAAAATCGCCGGCCTCGACGTCGAGCAGGTTCTCGGCCCCTCTTTTTTTGGCACAGTCGAGATCCATCCAAGACCTTGCCCAAGAGGCAACCAATGACACACGGGGAAAGTTGCAAAAAGCTTTGCTCAAAGCCATTTCGCCACGATCCCGATATGAACGCCATTTCCATCCCGAAGGTTGAAGCAGAAGCCGCCCTACTTTATGGCATCCAGCTTACAGAGGTCACACCCCGTCTTCTTCGCGTCACAGGCCCGAATGGAACCGCAGACATCCGACGCGGTGCCGGCGATGGCCAACTGCGGCTTTTCTCGGGAAACGTGTCCTGCGGGGTCATGTCCGAGCTCTACATCTTTGAGGAAGCCTTCAGCTTGGTCAGCCATCGGTACAGCCAGGAAAAATTTCATGAGCATGTCGCAGTCGCCCAAGAGGGAGAAGAAAGCTCCGCTGAGAAACCTTAATCAACATATGAATACAACCTGCAGTATCAACTCACTGGTCAGATCCGCCATCAACGTGTTCGATCCCGCTGCGTGCCTGGATGAGGATTACGAATACCAAGTCGCCACCGTCACCCAGCTGGTCACCGGCCTCCAGCGGGAAGACCCGGCCCTGGCCATGGCGCTCAGTCCGCAGGAACTCTGCAACCTCCTGGAAACGGCCTTCCGAGACGATCAGGACATCACCGAGGTGTTCAACGAGTTCGCAGCCGAGAATGCCGTGAACGCAGTCGCCGCCTGAGGTTCAGCCACACCACTTTGCTCGTACAATAAACCATCATGGAAACAACAACTTGGACCAAAGCCTTCGCCGCCGGCCACCCAACGGAAGCAATGACCGTAGAGGCCAACGGCTCCCCAGAGTAAGTTCAAAACCATGAAAACCGAACCCATCACCATGCTCGCACCGCGAAATGAGGCGGCTGTCGCATTTGCCAGCACTTTCCTATTTGATGATTGGGGTTTTCTCTGCACCAAGGACAATTTCCTGGCCGCCATGGAAAAAGGCGACCTCGCTGAGGCAAAAAGAGTGGCGGACCAGCACCTGTTTTTATTGGGTGTTGAGAACGCAAAGTAAAACAAGGCCCCGCCCAAGCATGGGCGAACATTCGTCAACGGGAAGGGGAATTATATACATTGTTACAGTGAACCTCGGAAATTTTTGGCACTGTTTTTATTGGCTGATTTCAAGGTTTTTTCGGCGGTGGCGGCGTATGCGCCAGAATTGTTCAAACGGTGTTTCGCTTTGTGAGGATTTTGAAATCATGTTGCTCAAACGGGAAGTGATCTAGCGGGTAATATTTTTGGACAATTCCCTGCGCTTTCCAAGTCGCCATTTTTCTTTTTTCGTCTTCACACATGCAACGGATCATCCGTTTCCGTTCGCTTTTTTGCATTTTCCAAAACACCTTCTGCAAATTCATATTGAGTATGAAATCTAAGAGTCTTGGCGGCGGAGATTCCTTTCCTTCATTTGCCACATATTTCTCAGTGAACTGACGAAAAACATATGCAGTCAAGTCCGCCGCTTGAAGCGGGAGGTGCTTTGGGTCTTTGTCATCTTCAAATGACAAGCCTCCGATCCGTGAGTCTTTTGAGAGGTATTCTGAATGGATTTGGTGCAATAAACCTACCCATTCCTTGTTTTTGGAATGGTCGAGTATCAGCAACACTTTTCCGTCATATTCCGGCCAATGTGAATTTAGGATGGAGATTAGGCTGTCAAAAAAACTGCGCGTTATTATTTCCAATGGGTTTCCAGGTAATCCCAAACTTATATTTCTTTTCGCGGCGTATGCTCCCCCAATTGCCACCGCGGATTCCCCGGTCTGAATCGCTAAATCATAAAGAAAACCATGCCTCTTTTTGTCACTCCACCCATGATAAGGAGTTCCTGGCGTTTCACAAAGATGCTTATTCGCGAATTCTCTAAAGTGAAAAAACTCGGCATTGTAGCTATCCAATGTCCGCTGCCACTTCTTGCAGAAAACAGTCCAATTTTCCGATGTGTCCATTAAACCAGAAAGAGCCGGAACCGCCGATCCTGGCTGCTGCCCAGTGATGTCGTTCGTTCCCGTTTCGTCTCCGTAAACCTTAAGAATCACAAAAATGCCCTCTGAGAACATGGATGCCCATTCTCGGAACTGCGTGGCGCTTTTATTCGGCTTTCGTTCACGAGTTGTAATCATGCTCCACCCTCTCGCCCTGCATCAAGGTGATTCCAAAAAATGTCAATAACCACCTTACCTTCAACGTCTTGCACTCTGAAACCGTGGTGGTTTTCAGGTGTATAATTCCCACGGGAAGGCTTCCGACGACCTCCCCGATCAGCCTGGTTTCGGGGAGGTCCAGGGGCTGGGTCAAGATGCGCTGCGCGCGCTACGGCCTGAAGGAGGTCTCCATCGCGGGGCGTCTTTTTGCGAACGGCGAGCCCAAGTTCCCAAATGGCCGGGAAACTCGAAAATCGCTGTCGTGAGCTTTGCTCATCTGGCAGGAATGACATGAGAACCCCTCAAAAGCACATGGTTTCCGCAGCTTCTTGCCTCCTCCTGATGGCCGCGCCGGCGCAAGCCCAGTTTTATTACACGGCCAGCAACGGCGTCGCCACCATCGTCGAGTATGCCGGGCCTGGCGGCGCAGTGAACATTCCTGGCGCCATCAACGGGATGCCCGTCATCATCGGCTCGTACGCCTTCGACGACGATGCCAGCGTGGAGGCCGTAAACATCTCCAACGGTGTCATCTCCATCGAATCAGCAGCGTTCCTCAACTGCACCAGCCTGGCCAGCGTCACCGTCCCAGGCAGCGTTTCCAGCATTCAAGAATATGCGTTCTATTACTGCACCAACCTGACCAATATTGTAATCGAAAATGGCGTCACAGACATCGGCCCTTGGGCATTTTTAATGGACTACAGCCTGGCCAGCATCTCGATCCCCGGCAGCGTCACGAACGTTGAGAGCTACTGCTTCGAGTGGTGCACCGGCCTCAAATACGTCACCCTCGCCAATGGGGTTCAAAACATTGGCGGTTCAACCTTCGAGTATTGCACCAACCTGATCAGCGTCACGATGCCCGACACCGTCACCACCATCGGATTCGCGGCATTCTTCGACTGCACTTCGATGCCAACCATCACCATCGGCAAAGGCGTTGCCACCGTGGGGGAGTATGCCTTCAACTACTGCACCAACTTGACCGGCGTCTACTTCAGAGGCAATCCTCCCACCGTGGATTTGATCACGACAGACACAACCTTGTTCTACGCTGACCACAACGTGACGGTTTACTACTTGCCAGGAACCACTGGATGGATCTCCCTCTGGCATTCCCTTTACTGCAGCAAGCCGGCCGTGCTGTGGAACGCAGTCATCGGGACGCCCAGCCTTGAGACCGGGAGCAACATTGTCACAGCCAACGATGCCACAGCCAGTGATACAGCCGGCGCACTCTCATTTGGGTTCAACATCGTGGGCACACCCAACATCCCGGTCGTGGTGGAAGCCTGCAACAACCTGGCCAACCCGGTTTGGACCCCGCTGCAAGCCGTCACTCTTGCCGGCGGTTCCGCCTATTTCTCCGAGCCCATGCAGTCAGTTCCTGGTCGGTTTTATCGCCTCACCCATCCCTGAGTGGCAGGTAGGTTCTTCGCGCGGTTCTCCGGCCCGGAGTATCCGAAAACGAAGATGGAGATAAGGGATGATGCCAATGGCAAGGGCATCCACCTCTGCCGAGAGGCCAACGGCATGGGGGAAGCCAGCTACAATACCCATTGAACTTGTACCCCAAAGGCCCGATCGAATTCCGCGGTTTGATCAAGATGCCTCCGGATTACGGGGAAAGAAGATGCTGCGCAAATCCAAAATGGGCTGAGAGCATAGAATACCAGAGAGATCAATTATGAAAAAAGCACTCCTCGCACTCGCTGTCCTCACAGCCTCGCTCCAGGTGGAAGCCCAGACCAAGACCAACCGCGCGATCGTCTTAACCAGCCAGTCGCATACGGCAGCGCACACCAACGCGATTCTCGTCCTGACCAACAAGTCCCTGATGTCGGGCGTCTTGGTCAGCCAGAGCAGCTCCAACATCGTCATCTCCTCGTTCGGCGAACAAATCAGCTTCTCAAACAGCCAAATCCGCTCCTGCGATCTGAAGTTCGTGCCGGCTGCCCAACCGGCCGCAGCGCTGGCTTGCAGCGGCCAGCCGGCTTACCCGGCCGGGCAGACCTCCAGCGCGACCGTCGATCCTCTCGCCGAGTGCTTTCAGCCCCACTCCGAAGACGAAATGCGCGCCCTGCTCCGGACCCCGGAGGCCCAGGTTCTCCTCAAGAGCGTCGCGGACACCTACATCGGCGCCGGCACCGATCCCCAGACAGCGGCAGCGCGGGAGTCCTACTACGGCGCCATGCAACAGTTTGCCAGCGGAAGCATCGGGATATCGGACATCCAGGGGAGCGCCCAGGGGATGCTGGGACAGCTGCACAACTTCCAAAAGGAAATGAACGAGGATCCGCAGGCAGCCCGGTGGAACGGCTACCAGCAGGCCCTCCAGCAGTTCGTCAACCCGGTGCAAACCCCGGCAGGCCAGTCTCTGCCGGTCTTCAACAAGCCGCTGCCGGTGAATTAAGGCAAAATATGAATCCGAACTACTCGTTCCAGCACCGCTCCGGCCGCTGGGCCACCCTGCAAGCGGTGGAACGATGAACCCTCGCCTCCCCTCCGGGGAGTGTGAAAGCCGCCCCTTTCCGCTCGCTACGGCTTACGCCAATCAAGTCTGCAAGGCTAAACAAACACACTATGAAAAAACACCTGGAAATCATCATCGCCGGATTGACCCCCAGGACGGGCTTCGCCCAACTTTTCATGAGAAACATATGACAACACTTGTTTATAACACGATCTCAATCGCAAAGACACTTCCGCGCGACGTCCTGGCCACCCTGGGTTGGATACCCATCGGAGTGGTTTGCCTCCTGAGCTGGAAGCTGAACAAAGAGGACACTTACAGGGCCCGCATCGTCCGCATCCTCGTGACGCTGGTTCTGATCTCCACGGCTTGGAAGGCGATGCACACGGGCAACGAAATGGGGACAGGTGACGAGAGCTACATCGTTCTCGACCACGACGCCTATACGATGAACGGCCTGAAGGCGCTGGCCTGCATCCTCCCGCTGGCCTTCATCTGGGTCTCAGCGTTCGCGGCCTTCTTCGGCAACCTCCTGGCCGGAACGCTTGACCCCAAGGATTCGCGCCGCGCCAACCTGAAAGTGAACACCAAGCTCGATCGCCTCGCGAAGTTGGCCAATTCGGGCCACAAGTCAGCCGCCATCAGCCTCGCCCGGCAGATGAAGAAATCGGGAAATTACAGCGCGCCCGCCATGGACACGATGATCGCCCGGTTGCGGCCCCAACACAATTCCACTGTAGGAGGTTTGGCGTCGGACACAAAACTGCACTTGAAAAACCTGTGATTGAAACAACCATATCCCATGCCAAAAGTTAAGAGCCATCCCTTCCCGCTCGCGGAGAGCGTCGCAAGCCTCGCCAGGGTCTTCGGCGCCAGACCGGCCGGGAGGTCCGACAGGCCAGGCTGGATATTCGACACCGTCAACGGACCGCTGGAGGTCACAGCGATGGACCACTGGATCGCCCTCCGCTTTCACGAACCCAAAAAGGTCCGCCAGCTGCCCGGTGGCGAGTTCAACGGCCACTCCGGCAAGTGGAACATCCACCGCTACAAGAACACCGGCCAAGAACTGCCGGATTCAGCGGCCTGTTACGCAGAGCTGGTCCGCCGCATCAACGAAATTGCCACCCATGATCAGGGGGAAGCCGTCCTTGGGGCTTAACCGTCCCAGCAACAAAACGGGCCGCCCTGGTAAATCGTGACCCCTTGTTGGTGGAGAAGAGACTTCAAAACCACTTTTGATCGTGGGCTGAGAATTCAAAGATTTTGATTTGATGGTCAGCGTAATACTTTCGCAAAAACGCTTCGGACATTTGCCACGCCGAGACCTTGCGCCCACCAGGAAACAGCTTCTGCAAATGGCGGAGTGAAAGCAGGAACACTCGAATTTTTTCGCCAGCATCAATAACGAGCGCAAAATAGGGAGTGCAGCCAAACGCATCGCACGCAGCCTTAGCTTTAGCAAACCCGTCATGGGGCAGTGCGAGGTGTGAGCTTTCAGTGCCAGTTTGGCGGCTCCGACTTTTTACAGAAATTCCAAGCACTTCTGGTGAGTTTGGTCGCCGCGCTATCAGGTCGATTCCAGTGTGGTCAACCCGGGCACATTCAAAACCGTGGCGGGAAAGCAGATACAACACAATTGATTCACCAAAGTCGCCGGTGATTTTCGAGTGGCGTGAACTTTTAGTGAGTTTCATGGCGTTGGGTAAAGTGCAGTGATCTGGTCACGAACAACCGCAGCCACATCAAACGGATTTGCACTGTTCTTGAAAATGCTTTCGAGGGTGTATGCCATGACTTCAAGCGGACTTCGACGATAGCCGTTCCGTTCCAGGCCATCGGCGTAAGCGGCGATGAATGCTTTGGGGCCAAGCAGTTGCCACTGGAGGACGTGAACCAGTTCGTGGAAGTGAAGACTCTCGTTCCCACGCCCTTCCTCCCGTGAAAAGAACGTATCAAGATACGTAATACCCATCGCGTTCATCTTTTCAAAGTCCGAGAATTGGTTGAATCCTAGCGCGCTCAATGGAGGGGTGGGCACTGCTGCAACGTAGACCACCTTTGAGGACGCCAAAAACTCTGGGTTGAAGTAGTGCCGCAGACGTTTGAAGCTGAGGGAAGAGACCGGGTGTGCTTGGGGCATGTGTCTGGCGAGCGTTCCTTGAATCCAACTCAAGATCAACGGATACTTCGCGTCAAAATCCTCTAGCCTCACAATTCCCTTCTGGTGGTTCCGCACAACATGGCCGGCAAACACCCAACTCGGCCCCCAACTCGCCTTACAGCGTCTTCCTCCCCTCCGCCCTCGCCTTCGCCCATCTCAGTTTGGCCGCCGCTGAGAGTTTCTCCCTGACCGCCGGACTGCTGCGCCAATCCTTCCTGGCCGGCTAGGGTGTTGCAGATGTGCCCTTGACCTTCGCCCATCTCGCTTTGCCCGCAGCACTCATGGCCGCCCTTCCTGCCGCGCTTATTCGCCTCTTGCCCTTGTTCGCCATCCCCTTCGCCTTTGCCCAGCGTATTTTCCTCGCCTTGGCCAAAGCTTTTATGAGTTTGCGTTTATGGGCGGCGGACATGTGATATTTGCGTTTGCCGGGAGTGGGGGCGTCTTCGGTTGAAGGAGATGGGACTTCACCTCCAGCAATGGAATCAAGTTGGTTTTGCAGTGCCTCGATCTGCTCTTTTAGGGCGAGAACTTGGCGGAGTTGGCTGGTCGTTAAATTTGTAATATTTGTCATGGCGGAATTTGTAATGTGGGGAGGGGTTGGGAGTCAAACACGAAAATGGGTGGGGCTGAGCGATTGGGACAATGGCTCAAACCGGAATTGGCGGAAAACTCGAGACTTTTATTTTGACCGCGGCGCCCAAACCATTAAATTCGCGGGCTAAATTATGGACAATCTCGAAAACGACTGAAAGATCTCAAAGGTTCATCGCCGAACTCAAAGCCGACCGTGCCGCAACGAAGGAGAAGGAAAAGAGCGAGTCCTGGACCAAATACGTCTCGCTCACCGTCGTCATCATCGCGGTGGTGGGGTCCATTGCCGCTCAATGGTCGGGTGCGGCATTTACTGGCCATGCCTCAAGAAGTACCCAGCTGGCATCATCATCATCCGCTGGGATGAGATATCCGACCCCGCAAGGTTCCAGTTTGCCGAGTCCTCAGCATAAATCCATTCCAGGGCTAGCAGGTACGCCGCACCTTAAGTCCCTGCCCGCTCCTGCCCGCGGGGGCTCCCCAAGCATCTGGAACGATGGACCCTCGCCCCTTCGGGTATGAACCGGGGAGTCGGCCGTGCGGCCGAACAACCCTTGAAGCCACCCATCGGTACGCCGGCCTGTTGCGGATCGAAAGTGGCTCCCGGCGCAACAGAACAACTGGAGGGCCCGTTCTATTCCGCATACCCCGGGGTAAACAGCGTGTGTTTTGGAGGCGCCCTGTTCGGCTGGAAGTCTTCGGGCCAGACGGGGTCCATGAACATTTGGAACGATGGACCTTCGCCCCTTCGGGTATGAACCACAGCCGGCCTTACGGCCGAAAACTCTCAAGGCCACCCCCTCCCCCGCGTCGGGCTGTCGCGGACGGAAAGGGACCCCGGGCGCTCTCCCATCTCCGTGGAGGGCATGCCGCGATGCATCAGCTCCGCTCTGACAGGCATCTCCGGGAGGCGCCAGACATGATGGATGTGTCCACCGAGAAACCCGACGCCAACTTCGAGAATGGGGACATTGGGAACCCTCCCTCAGCCAGATAGGTATCCATTTGGAGGCTGGTTCGGAACAGATTGAGGCCATGATTTCGTACCGATCCCTGCCCCGGGTAAGCTCCCATCGCTGTGGGGGGAATGCCGCGGATCACGAGTTTGGACCCGGTGGTAACACCGCCAGTGGTACCAGGACCGCGCAACATGTCGATGCATGCCTCCCCAAGTTGATTATGCGTATCTTCAGCAGGTACCGTACTGGCTTCAGCGAGCGGGATCCAGGCGCGTTTTCCAGGGTCAATACCCTTCGCAAAGTTCCTCGCCAGACTTAAGTGCATGCATACCGTTCATTTGCAGTTCGCCTCCGCAGAGGACGCCAAGTGGGTTCGCGAGATCTGCCAGAAGCAGCTGGAGAACCCGGGGAAGAGGGTCGACAAGCTCCACATGGGCATCCTGTTCCGCTGCGCGAAAATTGCTGAAGTAAGAGGTTGATTGCTTCGCAGTGATTGGGGAGGTGTCGGAGCACGGTCTGCCCATATCGTGAGAGAGATCATGGGTCTGGAGGCTTGAGAGTGAGGCTGAAGGTTGCGTCAGACGGAGGAGTTTGCAAAGGGGGCCAGCTCGGTTATCAAAGACGTTATGCAAACAATCTATCCAACCTCACTGACCCCCGAACAATATGCCCAACAGAAGTATCACCAGCAAGTCCGGC
>Ga0224557_1002712_pt1 | contig 14675 bp, 16 predicted proteins | sample 714S31014metaG_FD_180677 | JGI IMG/M metagenome (GOLD analysis project Ga0224557, IMG submission 180677) | Peat soil microbial communities from Stordalen Mire, Sweden - 717 S3 10-14 | ecosystem: Environmental > Terrestrial > Soil > Wetlands > Peat | place: Sweden: Norrbotten County, Stordalen...
CGAGAGGGACGATCTTTGGCGTGCTTCGGGCCTAACGGTGCCGGCAAGTCAACGATGACGCGCGTGCTCTGCTCACTCACCTCACCGGACAGTGGTGAGGCAGCTGGTCGAGAGCGATCAGGGCACCGCGCAGGCATCGCTCTCGGGAGTGGCCGGACTTGCCGGCGTCGAGGTCAATGGGCGCGCGCTGCGGGCGCGCGCTGGCGACGGCGCGGCTGTGCTTCCGGCGCTGCTTGCCGCGTTGGACGCGCACGAGGTCAAGGTCGCCTCGGTGAAGGTGTCTCGGCCGTCGCTTGACGACGTCTACCTGCGTCACGCCGGGCGCGCGTTTGACGAGGCCGAGAGCAACGCGAGCGGGGTGGCGGCATGAGCGCTGTACGCCAGACCTGGCAGGTGTACCTGCGCAACCTACGCGTGCTGCGCCGCCAACCCGCCTACCTGTTGATCACGATCACCCAGCCGGTGATCTGGCTGCTGCTGTTCGGAGCGCTGTTCAAGGCCGTAGCCCACATCCCGGGCTTTCATGGCACGTACATCAACTTCTTCACCCCCGGCGTGGTTGTGATGCTGGCGCTGTTCTCGGCGGGTTGGTCGGGAATGGGCTTTGTAGAGGACATCAACAGCGGCGTCATGGATCGGATGCTGGCGTCGCCGGTCTGGCGGGGCGCGCTCAACCCGGTCAACTGGGCAGTCGTGGCGGGCCGCGCGGCGGCGATGCAGAAGACCGACTGGGGCGTGGTCGGAAGTCGTGTGGGCATGCTGCTGGCGCTAGTCCTGGTCTCCGCATTCCTGGCACAGCGAGCCTTCGCCAGATATCAGCAGTCGTTGTAGATCTCGCTAGGCGCAGATGCGTTCCGCTGGTTAGGCTCGCGATCCTATGACCGAGCCGATCGACCGGCGGACGTTCCTTGCGGTGAGCGGCGCAGTGGTTAGCGGCGCAGCGGTGGGCCTGCGTGCCAACCCGCGCCGGCTGTTGCGCCAACCGGTGCCCAAGCCGCCGCCGCGGCGGCTGTCCGAGGCGATCCGAGGTCAGGTGATCAGGCGTAGATCGCCCGGGTTCACAGACGCGGCGCGCGTCTACAACGAGCGCTTTGACGCGATCGTCCCGCAGGCGGTCGCACGGCCGCTTGACTCCGCTGACGTGCTGGCGGCTGTCCGCTGGGGGCTCGCCAAGGGCATCGCGCTGCGGCCACGGTCCGGCGGGCACAGCTATGCCGGTTACTCGACGCTGTCTGACGGAATCGTGCTCGACCTGCGGACGCTGAGCTCGATCTCGGTGGACCGCGTCGCCGGGACCGCGACGGTCGGTGCCGGCGCGCAGTTGATCGATGTTTACACGGCGCTCGCGGCACACGGCGCCACGATCCCGGCGGGCTCATGCCCATCGGCCGGCGTCTCCGGGGTCACGCTCGGCGGCGGCATGGGACTCGCGGGAAGGGCGTTCGGGCTGACCGCGGATCACGTCATCGGCGTCAAGATCGTGACCGCAGAGGGCTGGCTGCGGACGGTCGACGCGACCAGCGACCCGGACCTGCTCTGGGCGCTGCGGGGTGGGGGTGGCGGCAACTTCGGAGTGGTCACTGAGTTCACCTTCCGTCTGCGCCCGCTGCCCGCCGGCGCGGCGTACTTCTTCGTCTCCTGGCCCTGGGAATCGGCGGGCGAGGCGCTCGACGCCTGGCTGCGCTGGGCGCCGCGGGCGGATCAGGCGATGACCTCGATCTTCCACCTGAAAGGCGGCGCCGGTAGCACCAGCGCCGAGGCGTCGGGACAGTACCTCGGGCCATCCGATCGCTTGTCAGGCCTGCTCGGAGCGCTGCGCGCCGTGCCGGGAGCGAACGTCTCCACCGGTCAGGAGAGCTACCTGCCGCTGCAGATGCTCTGGGCCGGTTGCTCCTCGCTCAGCCAGGCCGCCTGTCACACGGTCGGGTCGGCGGCAGGCGGGACGCTGCCGCGAGAGAGCTTTGACGCCAAATCCGACTACCTGACGAAATCGCTGCCGCCTGAGGGCCTGAGCGTTCTGACCAGAGCCGTCGAGGCTCGGTCCGCGATCGCCGGGTCCGGCGCGATCCTGTTCGACTCCTACGGCGGCGCGATCAACCACATCGCCCCGGACGCGACCGCTTTCGTACACCGCGACGTGCTCTGCGCGATGCAGTATCTGAGTTACGACGGCGACGACGGCTGGTTGGCCGAGACCTGGTCAAAGATGCGCCACTACGTCTCCGGGCAGGCCTATCAGAACTACATAGACGCCTCACTGCCACGTTGGCAGCAGGCCTACTACGGGGCCAACTATCCGCGGCTGCTGGCGACGCGCGAGCGGATCGACCCGTACCGCTACTTCAAGTTCCCACAGGCGATCTGAGCGCTGCGCTTACGCTCCGAGCGCCCTCGCGATCACCATCTCCTGGATCTCATCGGTCCCCTCGCCGATCGTGAGGATCTTCGCGTCGCGGTAGAAGCGGCAGACCGGGTACTCCTCGATGTAGCCGTAGCCACCGTGGATCTGGACCGCCTCGTCCGCGGCACGCACGGCCAGGCGGCCGCTCATCAGCTTGGCCTGTGCTGCCAGCAGCGAAAAGTTCTCTCCCTGATCCTTCAGCCATGCGGCCTTCTGCACGAGCAGACGGCACGCTTCGATCTCAGTCGCGAGATTCGCGAGCTTCGCCTGGATCGTCTGGAAGCGTGAGATCGGTTGACCAAATGCCTTGCGCTGCTTGGCGTAGGCGAGCGCCTCGTCGAACGCGCCCTGTGCCAGCCCGACGCCCATCGCGGCCACGCCGATGCGGCCGATATCCAGCACCTGGAAGAACTGCTTTAGCCCGTCGCCTCGCGGGCCGACGAGGTTCTCCACAGGCACCCGGCAGTCGCTGAAGCTGAGCGGGCGTGTGTCCGAGGCGTGCCAGCCCATCTTGCGATACTGCGGACCCTGTTCGTAGCCGCTGGTCCCGTTCTCGACGAGGATGTTCGAGATCTCGCGTCTGCGCTCACCGTCGTCGCTCGTGACCACGGTGATCACCACCACCCCGGAGATGTCGGTGCCGGCGTTGGTGATGAACTGCTTGCTGCCGTTGATGACCCACTCGTCCCCGTCCAGACGCGCGCGCGTCTGCGTGTTGCCGGCGTCGGAGCCGGCCTCGGGCTCGGTCAGGCCGAAGGCGCCGAGCATCTGACCGCTGCAGAGCCGGGGCATGTACTCCTGTTTCTGCTGCTCGGAGCCGAACAGGTAGATCGGCTGCGTCCCCAGCGAGGTGTGGGCGCAGAGCGTGATCGCCACCGATGAGTCGATGCGCGTCAACTCCTCAACGACCATCGCGTAGTCCTGCGTGCTGCCGCCGGCGCCCCCGTACTGCTCGGGGAACGGGATCCCCATCAGGTCGAGCTCTCCGAGCTTGCGGACGATCTCGTAGGGGAACGCCTTGTCGTGGTCGAGCTGCTCCGCTACGGGAGCGATCTCGCCGCGAGCGAACTCCCGGACGGTGTCGCGCAGCAGCTTGTGGCCATCGGAGAGCTCGAAGTTCATCTCACGAAGATAAGGCCAATGAAGTGGCTGCGTTTACCAACAGACGCAAGCCAAAGCCGGTCGCGCCCTTATCGGCGATGTACGCGCTGCGCACGTCCCAGGCGGTGTCGGCTATGTCAATCTCGTGCAGCGGCATGCGCGCAGCACGCGCGTAAGCCGTGACGGCGGCGACCCGGGCCCGTTCTGCGTCAAAGCGCTCACGCTCACCGAGTCCGATCAGCAAAACGCGTAGTTCGCCGGCGTGTGTGAGCGCCAGATGCTTGAACTTCGTTTTTGCTTCTCCACGGTCCAGCAGCGACTGCAGAACGCCGTTGGCAAGGTCGTGAGTGGGGGCCTCATCCTGGAAGACGCCGACGACGACGGTGTCGCCGCCTGCGGTCAACGCGGGCGCGGTCGTGGAGGTGATCTTCATCCTTCACACACTACGATCACAGCTCTGAGGCCGCGTCCCAGAGGCTGCGGCCACGACTGACCTGAATCCGGAGATGTACTGAACATGCCCAAGACCGTGATCCTCTCAACCGCACGGACGCCGATCGGCAAGATGGGCGGCAGTCTCGCGTCTGTCGACGCGACCGAGCTCGGCGGCGTCGCGATCAAGGCTGCGCTTGAACGGGCCGATATCGCTCCCGAACAGGTCCAGCATGTCGTGATGGGGCAGGTGCTCCAGGCTGGGCAGGGGCAGATTCCGTCCCGCCAGGCTCAGATCAACGCCGGGATCCCTAAGGGGGTCTCCTCGGAGACGATCAACAAGGTCTGTGCGTCGAGCGTGCGTGCGGTTGGCATGCTGGACTCGGCGATCCGGGCCGGTGACCTCGAGGTCGCAGTCGGCGGTGGCATGGAGTCGATGTCAAACGCGCCATATCTGCTCAAGGGCGCACGGTTTGGCTTCCGCATGGGTGACGCCAAGGCGATTGACGCGATGGTCAACGACGGTCTCACCAACCCGTTCTCCGGTAAGCAGATGTACGTCGAGGCGACCGAGGTCGCGTTCGAGCTCGAGCTGACTCGCGCCGACCTGGACCGCTGGGCGGTGCGCTCGCAGGAGCTGGCCTCCAAGGCCAGCGACGAGGGCAAGCTCGCCCAGGAGATCGTGGCCGTGACGGTCAAGGGTCGTAAGGGCGACACGGTCGTCGACACCGACGAGGCACCGCGCCGTGACACGACGCTAGAGACACTCGCGAAGCTGCCGGGCCTGCTTGGCAAGGAGGGCTCGCACACCGCCGGCAACTCCCCGGGCGTGAACGACGGTGCCGGGGCCCTGGTGCTCGCGAGCGACGAATGGGCTCAAGCCAACGGCAAGCCGGCACTGGCGACCGTGATCGCTCAGGCGCAGGTCGCCGACGATTTCGCATACCTGGCGCGGACGCCCGCCAACGCTGCCCTGGCAGCGCTCCAGAAGGTCGGGCTGAGGCCGAATGATGTTGATCTCTGGGAGATCAACGAGGCGTTCGCCTCGGTGACGCTCAACTCGGTGCGGATGCTCGAGATCGATCCTGACCGCGTCAACGTCAACGGTGGCGCGATCGCGCTCGGCCATCCGATCGGCGCTTCGGGCGCGCGCATCATCGGCGTGCTGGTACACGAGTTGCGCAGGCGCGGCGGTGGGCTCGGTTGCGTCGCGATCTGCTCGGGCGGCGGTCAGGGCGATGCGATGCTGATCCAGGTCAACGGGGGTTAGCGTGGCCGGCGCGGCGTTCTTCGACCTGGACAAGACCCTGATGCAGGGGTCTTCCGGGTTCCAATTCGCGGTTGCGGCACGCGAGGCCGGGGTCATCAGCCGCCGGCAGCTGGCTTCAGATGCGGTGGCCAACCTGAAGTACCGCCTTCGCGGCGCGAGCGACTTGCAGTCCGAGGAGCTGCGTCACCGGATCGCGGCGGCGCTTGAGGGAGTCCGCGTTCGAGAGCTCGACCGGCTCGCGGTGCGGGTACTCCAGGGAATCCTGCCGCGCCTCTACCCACAGATGCTGACGATCGCGTATGAGCATCAAGACGCCGACCGCCCGGTGTATATCGTCACCGCTGCTGCCCAGGACCTCGCCGACGTGCTCGCCCGGGTCCTGACGTTTGACGGTGGTCTCGGCTCACACCTCTCGGAGGTGGAGAACGGTCGCTACACGGGACGCGCCACCGGCACATTTCTCTACGGCGAGGCGAAGGCGGTCGCTATTCGCGAACTGGCGGAACGCGACGGCATCGACCTGGCTGATTCCTACGCGTACTCGGACTCGGCCTCCGACCTGCCGATGTTGAGAGCGGTCGGCCATGCGGTGGTTGTGAATCCGGACGCCGAGCTGCTCGCGCTGGCCCAGGAAGGCGGTTGGGAGGTCCTGCGGCTCGACCGTCTCGGTCGCAAGTTGATGATCGCGGGGGTCGTGTCGGTGGCGGCAGCCGCCAGTGCGATCACGATCGGCGTGCTCAAGGCCACCGGTATTCAAATAGAATTGCCCGGCCGCGACCACTAGACCAGTGGCGCTGACAGGAGGGTGAAAGTTGCGATGAGCGCCGCCGTCGATAGGAAGATCCGTGTCGTCGTCGCCAAGCCCGGCCTCGACGGACACGATCGCGGCGCGAAGATCATCGCCCGCGCACTGCGCGACGCCGGCATGGAGGTCATCTACACCGGCCTGCATCAGACGCCGGAACAGATCGTCGAGACCGTGATCCAGGAGGACGCCGACGCGGTCGGGCTGTCAATCCTGTCGGGGGCACACATGACGCTGGTGCCGCGAATCATGGAGTTGCTCAAGCAGCAGGGCGTCGACGACGTGGTGATCACAGTGGGGGGCACCATCCCCGCTGAGGATGTCGTCGAGCTCAAGGCGCTCGGCGTCTCCGAGGTCTTCACGCCGGGCGCTTCGGCGCAGTCGGCGATCGACTTCATCCGCGGCGCAGTACGCGACTGATCTTCGCGGCTCAGTCCGCGACTGATTGACTCGTCAGTCAACACGGTAAGATTTTCCGCGTTCTAGTGATGCTTAGGAGGCACCCTTGAAAATTTGCGTCCTGGTCAAAGAGGTTCCGGACGCCGCCGTCGAGAAGCGCATCAACCCCTCGACGGGGCGTATGGACCGATCGGGTGAGAAGAACCTGAACCCCTACGACACCCACGCGATCGAGGCTGCGATGCAGCTGCGCGAAGGTGGGGTAGTCGAGGTAGATGAGATTGTTGCTGTGACGATGGGCCCGGGATCGGCTGTGCGGGCGCTGCACAAGGCCGTCTCGCTGGGCGCTGACCGTTCCCTGCACCTCAGCGATGAGTCGCTCGCCGGCTCTGACGTTGCCGCGACAGGCTACGCGCTTGCCAAGGTGTTGGAGAGGGAGTCACCCGACCTGGTTCTGCTTGGCCAGCAGTCGGACGATGGCGAGTGCTACACGATTGGCGCAGTCGTCGCCGACCACTTGAAGATGCCGTCGCTGACTCAGGTGATCAAGCTCGACATCGAGGAAGGCGCGCTGCGTCTGGAGCGTCAGGCCGAGTACGGCTACGACACCGTCAAGGTGCGGTTCCCGGCCGTGATCTCGGTCGGTGACGCGATCAACGAGCCGCGGTACCCGTCGCTCAAGGCGATCATGGGCGCCAAGAAGAAGCCGCTTGAGAACGTCACGGCAAGCGACATCGGGATCGACCCATCGCTGGTCGGCGCGGCGGGCTCACGGGTCCAGTGCGGTGAGTTCCACGCGCCCCCAGCCAAGGCGTTGGGGCAGATCATTGAGGACGAGGACACGAATGACACGGTCGAGAAGATCGTGGCGTGGCTTGACGAGAGGAAGCTGATCTGATGCCAGACGTTCTGGTCTACGTCCTCCACTACGAGGGCGCTTTCAACAAGAACTCGTTGGGTGCTGTGTCCGAGGGTGCCGCTCGCGCCGCTGAGACCGGCGGCGAGGCCCACGCGGTCGTGGTCGGCGGCACTGATCTGACCGACGATCTGTGCAAGACGCTCGGTGCCTACGGCGCCAAGAAGGTCTTCCGTGCCAAGGGCCCTGAAGGCCTGGCGCAGCCGGTCGTCGATGTGATGGACAAGGTCATCACCGAGCATGGTCATAGCTATGCGCTCTTCGGTGGCGGTCTGCTCGGCTTCGAGATCGGTGCTGGTCTGGCCGCGCGTAAGCTGGCGGGCGTGACGATGGAGGTCACCGCGGTCAAGGCCGATGGCGACAAGCTCATCGCCGAGCGCCCGATCCTCGGCGACTCGCAGATCTCGATCTCCCGCTACCAGGGTGATCTCGGCATCATCATCGGACGCATCAACGCCTTCGAGATCAGATTCGATCCCGCCCACCCAGGCGACGCCGAGGTTGTTGACGTTGACATCGAATACTCGGCCTTCACCAACCAGACCGAGATGATCTCGCGCGGCGAGCAGCGCGGCGCCGATGTTGACATCGAGGGCGCTGACATCCTCGTCGCCGGTGGCCGTGGTCTCGGCAAGGCTGAAGGTTTTGAGCTCTGCGAAGCGCTGGCCGGCGCGTTCAACAACGCTGCCGTGGCCGCGACCCGCGCGGTCGTCGATGCCGGCTGGTATCCGTATGCCGCCCAGATCGGTCAGACCGGCAAGACGGTGTCACCGAAGCTGTACCTCGCGGCCGGGATCTCGGGCGCGATCCAGCACAAGGTCGGCATGCAGTCCTCGGAGAACATCGTCGCGATCAACAAGGACAAGAACGCGCCGATCTTCGAGTTCGCTGACCTCGGCATCGTGGGTGATCTCAACAAGATCCTGCCCAAGCTGACCGAAGCCATCAAGGCCAAAAAGGGGGCCTAGATCTATGTCCGCGAGCCACGCCCCCAGCGAGTTCCCGCCCCCGGTTGACTCGCAGGCCGAGTTCGTAAAGCGCGGCCTCGACCCCGACGACGAGATCATCGAGGTCGGTGTCGCGATCGTCGGTGGCGGTACTGCTGGGTTGGCAGCGGCCAACCGGCTGCTGCGGCTGCTCGCGGACGACCCTGAGCTGTTGGAGCAACTGGGAGAGGTCCCGGTTGCGGTGATCGAGAAGGCCAAGACCTGCGGCGGCCACATCATGTCCGGGGCCGTAGTGCGCCCGGAGCCGTTGCAGGAGCTCTTCCCGGACCTCTCCCGCGAGGACTGGCGCAAGGAGAAGTTCGCGTTCGGCGAGGTCACGAAGGAAGCGGTCTATCTGGTTCCCAACGCCAAGAAGGCGATCAAGATCCCGACACCGCCGAACTTCAAGAACCACGGCAACGAGGTGATCTCGGTGGCGGCGCTGGCGCGGTACCAGCAGCGGGTCGCCGAGGAGGCCGGGGCCTACGTCTTGACCGAGACCGCCGCGACGCAGTTGATCGTCGAGGATGGCGCCGTCGTCGGGGTGCGCTCCGGTGACAAGGGCCGTGGCAAGGATGGCGAGCCGTTGGGAAACTTCGAGCCCGGCACCGACATCAAGGCCAAGGTCACGGTTCTGGCCGAGGGCAACTGGGGCCACCTCACAGGCACCGCGATCAGGGAGTTCGATCTCGCCGAGGGTCGCGAGCCACAGGTCTGGGAACTCGGCGTCAAAGAGGTTTGGAAGGTCGCCAAGCCGCTCGATCGCGTGATCCACACGCTGGGGCCGTGGCCGCTCAACCTCAAGGCCAAGTACGGCCAGATCGGCGGCACCTGGATCTACCCGATGAAGGACGAGAACACTGGCGATGACCTGGTGTCGATCGGCTTTGTCGTGGACCTTGAGTACAAGGACGCAACCACCTCAGCACACGACCTGCTGCAGCTCTTCAAAACGCATCCGCTGGTGCGGGAGATCCTCGAGGGCGGTGAGCGCGTGGCCTGGAGCGCCAAGGCGCTGCCAGGCGGCGGTTACTGGTCGATGCCGAAGCTCTCGATGCCGGGCGCGGTGCTAGTGGGCGATTCAGGAGGCATGGTCGACACCGTCGCGCTGAAGGGCGTTCACCACTGCATCCAGTCGGGCAAGCTCGCGGCTGAGGCGATCTACAACCACCTCAAGCACGGCACACCGCTCGACCGCTATGAGGTCGCGATTGAGAACTCCTCGACCGGCAAGGAGCTGTGGCAGACCCGCAACACTCGCCAGCCCTTCCAGAAGGGATTCATCAAGGGTGGGCCGATGGTCAACCTCGCGTTGCTCACCAAGGGGCGGTTCCCGCCTGGGCGGCTTCCCTGGCACCGCAACGATGAGCAGCAGATGTTCATCGGTGACACGGCCGAGAAGTACCCGCAGCCGGACGGCAAGTACATCTTCGACAAGCTCTCGAGCGTCTACATCTCAGGCAACGCGACGCGTGACGACGCCCCGAACCACATTCGCGTGCAGACACACGTGCCACGTGAGATCGCCGAGACCTGGAAGTGGATGTGCCCCGCCGGGGTCTACGAGATCCCGGACGACGCGCCGCAGACCGGCGAGGTCGACGTGATCGTCAACTACACCAACTGCGTGCAGTGCGGCGCGATCACCGCCAAAGGCGGGCGCCTGACCGTGCCCGAGGGCGGCGACGGCCCGCTCTACACGATCGTCTGACCCGTTTCCCGGTCGGGTGGCCCGCTGGCCGCCCGACCGGCTCAAGCTCCGCGGCAACCGCTCAGCCGTTGCTCTCAGTCTTGGAGGCGGCCCAGCGGTGCCGCGCGTCGCGCGGGCACGAGTTTGAGGGCGACGCGGCCGTTGATTTCCGTGCGTCCCGCCAGCTTGTACAGGTGCGCACGCAGCTGTTGCTCGAAGACGCTCATCCGCCCCGGTGCGTCGTTCGCGCCGCCGGGGCTGTAGGCGATCGCGGTGCCTGACGTCGACACTGATCCCTTCGGCGCGTTCTTCTCCATCTGCCGGATGGTCGCTGCCTGCGAAGCGTGCTCAGTGGTCACGTGGATCGTGTTGTCGGTGGGGTCGTAGAGCTGCAGCAGGTTGCCCGTTTCGACCTGCTGATAGCCAGGAGGCGTGAACGAATCCTGGAAGAAGACGCTCTGCTCATCTCCGGTGCCCGAGGTCTCCGTGATCGTCGTGCCGGTGACGGTCACCGTTGTCCTGTGTTTGGCGCGACCGGGAGCGGTCTGGATTGTGGCGGAGTCCATCCTGACCACCTCGACCACGATCGTTCCCGGCTTGCGAGCTGCTAGCAGGCTGGTGCTGAGTCCGCATCCCGACAGGAGGCCTGGCAGCAGCACCACCGTCGCTGCTGCGGCCAGTCCGAAGCGACCGCCCAGCGGCGATCGACGCCCAGTGTGGGGAGCCGCGAACCGTTGCCGCGCCCACGTGAATCGGTCTGCACGCACTACTCGATTGTGGCTAGCTATCCTTGCGAGAGCTATGAAGACTGACATTCACCCCAACTACGTCGAGTCGCACGTCACCTGCACCTGCGGGAACGACTTCATGACACGCTCCACGAAGCCCGACATTCACGTCGAAATCTGCGCGGACTGCCACCCGTTCTACACGGGCAAGCAGAAGCTCGTTGACACCGGCGGCCGCGTCGAACGCTTCCAGCGTCGCGCTGCCAAGGGCCGTGTCGCTGCCGCCAAGTCCGGCGTCGGCGCCTAGTTTCACCAGTTCACGTGCGCGGCGCGGTCAGGGATCCAAACCTGACCGCGCGCGGCGACGCCCCGGTTGGCGGCCAGGCCGTCTTGGAGGGCGTGATGATGCGCGGCGTCTCGCACTGGGCGGTCGCTGTCCGTAAGCCCGTGCCCGAGGGCGCTGATCCCGGCACGCTCGGTGAGATATCGATCCAGGAGTTCGCTATCGAGGCTCGCCGTCGGCGACGTGTGATCGCGCGTCTGCCGCTGGTGCGTGGGGCGGTGGCCCTCTGGGAGTCGCTGTCGATGGGGATGAAGGCGCTCGGCATCGCCGCGGCCGCCCAGATGGGCGACTCAGAGGACGCGGCCGAGGGGCTTTCCGGCGCCGTCTGGGTATTGGCGATGGTGATCGCGATGGGCTTCGCGGTGGGCGTGTTCTTCATCCTGCCGGTGACGATCACGAACTTGTTCAAGCACCACCTGCACTCGTCCGTGCTGTTCTGGCTGGTCGAGGGCGTTATCCGCACCACGATCTTCCTTGCGTACCTGTCGCTGCTGGCACGAGCACGCGATCTGCGACGGGTTTTCGAGTACCACGGCGCCGAGCACAAGACGATCTCCTGTTACGAAGCCGGCGACGAACTGGTCCCCGAACGCGCGGCGCTCTACTCGCGTCTGCATCCACGCTGCGGCACGAGCTTCCTGCTGGTGGTCATGATCGTCTCGATCTTCGTGTTCGCACTGGCCGGCGTCCACGCCTGGTGGATCCTGGTCGTGACGCGGATCGTGGGCCTGCCGATCGTCGTCGGCATCTCCTTCGAACTGATCCGCCTGGCGGGCAGGAACCGCCGCTACCGCTGGGTTCAGATCGTCATGTACCCGGGCCTGCAGTTGCAGAAGCTGACGACGCGTGAACCAGACCTCGACCAGCTCGCGGTCGCGATCGCGTCGTTGAACGCGGTGCTCGCTCACGAGACACCGGGCGAGCACTCGGCAGACGACCTGCTGGGCCTGGAAGTCGTCGCTTAACTTCGCCTCGCAGCCGCGGTGACCGCTCAGCTCGACGAGCCGCCTGCGTAGTCACTCGCGAAATCGCGCTCCAGTTGCGAGACGATCGCTCGGGTGGTGACGTCGATCCCGAGCTCACGGTTGTACTTCAGCGATGTGGTGGACAGGTTCTGGGAGCTGACCAGCGCCGTACGGCCATCGACGAGCAGCAGCTTGGCGTGGATGTAGTAGCGCTGGCCGTAATGGAGGTGGACCTTGGCGCCGCAGCCAGAGAGCTCGCTGAGCGCGCGCTTCCAGTCGGATTCGTAGGTCATCACGACCTCAACCTTTACGCCGCGACGGGCAGCAGCGCAGAGGGCCTCGGTCGCCGGTGCATAGTCCATCTCCTCGTTCTCGACGTCGATCGACGAGCGTGCCGAGGCGATCAGCTTGAGCACCGCCGACTCGGCGCCCGGTGACCAGATCAGATCGCCGGTCCCGCTCGAGGGCGTGATCTGGCGCCCGGACCAGTCGGCGTCAAACGCCGATACGATCTCCCGCACGTCGGCCGGCTGCCGATCCAAGACCGCGAAGTCCCGCGTGGTCGCATACTCGCCGTCGAAGTTGAGGGTCATCACCGCGCTCTCATCGCCATCGACGGTCAGCGTCTTCTGGTGGGTCAACGCGAAGTACGTGGGCGTGTACCTGACGTGCACTCCGTGCGAGCGCAGGTACCCGTAGGCGGCGGCGTTGTCGGACTCGCGCTCGCTGTAGTAGCCGTCGTTGAGCAACACCCGCACATCGACGCCGCGTTTGGCGGCGCCCGCCAACGCAGCCTCGATCTGGGTGTCATAGAGCTCGTACATCGTCAGCTCAACCGAGTGGCGGGCGCCGTCGATCATCGCCAGAAATGGCGCGTTGCCGGCCTGCGGTTCGGCCACGAGTTGCAGCGACGGCCCGCTGGCTGCCGCTCTCGCCGCCGGCACCGGGCCGCCAGCCGCCCCAGTCGCCCCCGGTGCCAGGCCGCCTGCAACTGCTGCCGTGCCACCCGCAACGGCTGCCGCCGCCACAAGCACGAGCACAGCCAGAAGGGCGATCGGGAGGGGCCAGCGTCGTGCCATCCACTGAGCCTAAACTCGCCGCAGGATGATTGACGAGCTCGTACAGCAGATCCAAGCGCGCTTTCAGGCGCTTGAAGCGGAACTCTCGGCACCCGAGGTGATCTCGGACCGTGATCGCTTCACCGCTGCCTCGCGCGCTTACCGGGAACTTGAGCCGGCGGCCAAGCTGGCCGCCGAATACCAACGCGCCGCGGATGACGCGGCCGGTGCCCGTGAACTGCTTGAGGGTTCAGACGACCCTGAGCTCCGGGAGATGCTGACCAGCTCGCTGGCCCGGATTGAGGAGCTCGAGGATGAGATTCGCCTCGCGATGGTCGAGCCCGACCCAAACGACGACAAGAACGTGATCATCGAGATCCGGTCGGGTGTCGGTGGGGACGAGGCGGCGATCTGGTCTGGCGATATCTACAAGATGCTGACCCGTTACGCCGAGCGGCTCGGCTATAAGCCCGAGCCGATGGATATCAGCGACGGCACCTACACCTTTGCGGTAAAGGGGGACGGCGCCTACTCCGTGTTCAAGTTCGAGGGCGGCACGCATCGCGTTCAGCGTGTGCCGGAGACCGAGTCACAGGGTCGGATCCACACCTCCACTGCGACCGTCGCGGTCCTCCCGGAGGTTGACGACGTCGAGGTTGAGATCGACCCCAACGACCTGCAGATCGATGTCTACCGCTCTTCCGGGCCTGGTGGGCAGTCGGTCAACACGACCGACTCGGCGGTGCGGATCACGCACAAGCCCTCAGGCGTAGTGGTTTCTATGCAGGACGAGAAGTCCCAACTTCAGAACCGTGACAAGGCGATGCGAGTGCTGCGTGCGCGGCTCTATGAGCGCGCTTTGGCCCAACAGCAGGCTGAGCAGTCGGCGTCGCGTTCCGCGCAGGTCGGCAGCGGTGACCGCTCCGAGAAGATCCGCACCTACAACTACGGTGAGCGACGGGTCAAGGATCACCGCATCAACCTGCTCGTGCACAACCTCGAGGAGGTCCTGATGGGCGGCCTCGACGAGTTCACGGATGCGCTCCAGGACGATGAGAAACGCAGGCGGTTGGAAGAGCGCGCCGCGGGCGACTGATGACGACGGTCCGTGAGGAGTTGGCGGCCGCGGCCGAGTCACTCGCTGAGGTTGGCTGCGACGCGCCCCGCCTCGACGCCGAGCTGCTGCTCGCCCGGGTACTCGGCACCGACCGCGCGGGCCTGGTCATGCGATCGGATGACGAGGTCTCAGGGGACGACCGCACGCGCTATCTGGCCCTGATGACCAGGCGGGTGAAGCGCGAGCCGATCGCGTACATCACCGGTTACCGTGACTTCCGGAGGTTGACGCTCGCGGTCGACCCGCGGGTGCTGATCCCGCGTCCCGAGACTGAGCTGCTGGTGGAAGTCGGGCTGGGGCTGCCGTCCGGGGTGCGCGTGGCGGACATCGGTACCGGCAGCGGCGCCGTTGCGCTCGCATTGAAAGACGAGCGGCCGGACCTGCAAGTCGTCGGTGTCGACGTCAACGAGGGTGCGCTGTCGGTTGCGCGCATGAATGCGTCACGGCTGCGGTTGGAGGTCGAG
>Ga0224557_1002714_pt1 | contig 14669 bp, 15 predicted proteins | sample 714S31014metaG_FD_180677 | JGI IMG/M metagenome (GOLD analysis project Ga0224557, IMG submission 180677) | Peat soil microbial communities from Stordalen Mire, Sweden - 717 S3 10-14 | ecosystem: Environmental > Terrestrial > Soil > Wetlands > Peat | place: Sweden: Norrbotten County, Stordalen...
CCGAGCTGGGTGACGTTCGGAGACTGGAGGGCCCACTCGGACATCTGGCCGGTGGTCCACTGGACCCCGTCACTGACAATCCCGCCGAACCAGCCGTCGATGATGCCGTGGACGTGATCGTCGGTGGTGGTACCCAGCGTCGAGGCGTCGTCGCTGCCCGCTGCTGGAGTGGCAGAGGGCGCAGCGGTGGGCGTGGGGGCCGCTGACGGCGCCGGCGCCGGTGCCGGAGTGGGGGGAGCGGCGAAGACCACCTCGCCGCTCCCGAGAAGGAAGACCACGGCGAGCGCGGAGCCGAGCAGCAACCCGACTGGGCGAAGCCGCTTCATCCGCCCGCCACGCTGATGACGAGGTTGACCAAGAGTGGCGCCAGCACGAGGAGGGCGAGGCCATAGACGACATGGCGCAGCCCGTTCTTTGCCTTCATCACCGTCCCGGGGTGGCCCCCGGAGAGGATGAACATCAGGGCGACGACGGACAGCATCACGATCGCCGCCAGGCCGACAAAGCCCCAGATCCAGAGCTGGACGCTCTGGAGGAGGCTGGTGAGGTCGCTCGCGCCAGCGGGCGGGGACGTGGGGGTCCCCGCCGCATAGGCGGTGCCCGCGGAGAGCGCGGCTGCCCCGACAGCCAGCGCCGCCGCGACCAGGCTCCCGGGAACGAGGCGGGAATGACGACAACGCACCGCAGAAGCTCCTCTGTGTGGGGTGGGGTGAGGGCGCGCCGCCAGCGGGAGCCTGGGCCGTCTACGGTCAGGGCAAGGGCGCTGGTGCAGAAAGGTGATGGGCCGCCCCGCTCGGCGACGCGCTATCCCCTTAAAGGGCCCGGGGAGCCCTCAATTCGGGAGGTACCCGGAAACTCGTTGTCCCGTATGGGGATTCGCGCACTGCGCTTGGCGCGCTTGCGGCGCCGAACGCTCCGTGTGGAGCGAAGAACGGGCCCGTGAAGGCTCATCCGCCGCCCGCCTGGGGGGCCAGGATGCTCCCCTGCAAGTCTGGATTCGGGAAGGGGTAGTGGGCGACATCGACCATGCCGAGGCCATCCACGTTCATCTCGCTCACCCAGTAACCGCGCCCGTCAGGGTCGTCGCTGATCACCACGGCGACGTGACCGTCGCCCTGGTCCCCCGGGAAGCCCAGGTAGGAGACGGCAGATCCATACGGTGGGAGCACCGATGGCGGCAGGGTGGGCAGACCGAGGCCGCGGGCGGTCGCGTACCAGTCGCCGCCGTTGGTGAGGTTCTGGACGGTCCCCCCACCGACGCCCGCGGGGAAGGGATCGAAGTTGGCGGATGCCCAATACGTGCACTGCCCGAGCGGGTAGCTGTGCGGGAAGCCCCCAGTGGGGACCCAGGGGAACACCCCGGGGGTTGGGTAGAGCCCCACATCGCACTTGCTGCTCGCACACGCGGGTGGCGAGCCCCCCATGGCCGGCTCGCCGGCGGTGACCCAGGCCTGATACGCGGGCAGGTACTCGACGACCACGGTCTGCGCGTCAGTGCTCGCGGTGGGGGTGGCGGAAGGGCTCACCGTCGACGCCGCTGCGGGGGTCTGGAATGCCGTCACCGCTGCCTCCAGCGCTGCGGTGCCCGAGCTCGAGGTGACGCCCTGATCCGCCAGGACCTGGGCCGCAGCCAGGGCCTCGTCGGAGACGTCCAGCTCCCCGTGGGGCTCGCCCCACGCCGTGCCCGTCCCCGTGTCGGCCACAGCCGCAAGGGCGGGCGGCGATAAGCCGAGCTCCTCGCCGGCGGCGGTGAAGGCCGCCGGTTCCATCTGGAACTCCCCGAAGGCCGTGGGTGATCCGTCGGGGTTCTGGGTCTGGCTCACCAGCTCCTGGTTGAAGGTCATGCCGCTCTGCGCGGCGGCGAGAGCGATGAGCAGTGCCTGCGGCACGCCGGTGCGCTGCTCGGCGGCAGCGAACGCGCCCAGCTGGTCCTCGGGCGGGTAGACGAGGGCGCCCGCGGTGCTCACCGCGTCGAGCCCCTGGGGCGCGGCCTGGGTCCCCAGTTGGTTGCCCGGCTCCAAGTACATCGCGTACTCGCTGTATGCCTCGGTGAGGAGGTCCGCTGAGGGGACGGTGGGGAGGTGCTGCCCATCCCCGACGCCGGTCTCCTCGGACCAGTCGCCGACCCCCTCCTGTGTCTCGGCGAGGGTCGCGGCCTGTCCCGGGACGTACTCCCCATCGCCGTGCCAGGCGCCGTTATACGGGGCGAGATGGTTGTCTCGGATGTACATGGCGAAGGCCGCCTGGACGTCGCCACCGGCTGCCTCCAGGTCGTCGGTGAGCTCGATGACCGCACCCTCAGCCTGGACCGAGGGGTCGCTCACATCCACCGTCTGACCCTGCGCTCCGGGCGCCTGGGCCAGGCTCGCGCCCATCTCGCCAGGGAGCTGCTGGTAGCAGCCGATGTTGCCGCCCGCGCCCGGTCCGACGGCCTGGGTTGGGCTTGTCGACTGCGCCGTGACGAGGAGCGGGTCACCCTCCCCGTAAACGTCGCAGATGGCCAACGCCATCGCCGCCGTCTGGTCGTCCATCTCGTCGGTCGCCGTCTCCGACGTCTCCTGCGAGTCCCAGCTGGAGGCATACCCCTGGGCTTGGGCCGCCTGGTTCAGATCGATGGCGTCGGTTGGAGTCGCTGACGCCGCCGGCGGCGGTGAGCAACCGCACGCGCCGAGCACCCCCTGCAGCGCCTGCGAGAGGGTGAGGTCCGGGTAGCCGGGCGAGTACACGGGGAGGCTCGTCCGCCAGAGCGGTGTGGGTGCGCACGACTGGTACGGGCTCACCCGCGCCTGAGCGGCCTGGTTGACGACGTCCGTCCCGCCGGTGATGCAGCCGGCGATGGACGGGCCGAGCGGTGTGTAGAGGCAGTCACCGGTGGTGGGGTTGTCATTGGAACTGAGCTGCGTCGCCGCCTGATCGAGGAGGTCGAAGGCGGTGAAGTTGCCCTGCTTCACCTGGGAGAGCAACTCCGTGTACGCGTCCGGGACCATGCCCTCGTAGGGGGTGAGGGCCATGGCCGAGATGCACCGGCCCGAGGCGAGCGACTCGTCCTGACCGAGCAGGTCGTCGCCGTCGTAGTAGTGGACGAGCGGGTCGGCTCCGAGCCCGAAGGTGAGGATGTCGTTGACCGTCCAGTCGGTGAACGCCGCGCCATCCGGCACGCCCCAGGGGTCGAGCTGGGTTGGGGACCCCGCCTGCTCAGCCGAGATGACGCCGGCGAGCTGCTCATCCTGGGTGAGCGCTCCCTGGATGACCTGGGCCCAGTCCGGTGTCTGCGGCTGCGTAGCGCCCGGCAGGCCCAGACCGCAGTCCCCGTCCGGCCGCCCCGTCTCTGGGTTGGGCACCAGTTCGGCGAGAAGCTGACCGATGTTGGCGTCGAAGGTCTTGCTGCCGACCGGGATGATCCCCGTCACCGGGTCATGGATCTGCTTGTCCTGGTCGACGTGCCCCCAGGCGTGCGTGCTCGACGTCTCCGGCACGTCCGGCCCCACCTCGATCGGGGAGGCGCTGGGGTCGAGGAAGCTCCCCACGATCTCCTGGTTGGCGACCGACGTCGGGTCGCCGAGGACCTGGGCCTGGAGGTCGATCAGGTTCTGGCAGGTGATGAGGTTGGTGCCGAACTCGGACTGCAGGCTCGGGTCCTGGTTGAGCTGGTCCTGGCTGATGAGCAGCTCGTTGCTGGGAGGGACGATGTCGAGCAGGCCGTAGTAGTGCCAGCCGGTCTGCTGGATCTGGTCGCTCGTCGTGTAGTTGGCGGTCAGCTCGCCGATGAAGCCGAAGGTCGACCAGGCCAGACCAGCCCAGCCCAGCACCTTGAGCCCGACGTCCGCGACCACCTTGAGCCCAATGCTCCCGGCGGTCTCCGCGCCTGCCTCGACAGCGTCGGCTGCGGCCTTGTCCACGTCTCCGGCGGCCGCCCCCGGTCCATCGTCGCCATTCAATCCCTCGACGTCCGTGTCTGTGGCCGCGCCGAAGGTCTCGTCGGCGGTGGAGAGCCCCTCCTCGAGACCGTGGGTCGTGTCCCCGGCCGCCTGGGCCGCGTCGCCGCCGCCCTCCTCGGCCGCGGTCTCCAGCACCTCTTCTTCGATGGGGTCGCTCAGGTCAGGCTCGGTCCCATACGGCACGTCAGCGTTCAGATCGGCTGCGGCGTCGGCTTCATCCGTCCCCCCCGTGACCGAGTCCGGAGAGAACGGCACCGGTCGCCCGCGGATCGCTGCCCAGGCCCGCTGGAAGGGGGCCAGTACGGCCGCCTTGACGGTATCGCTCGTGTTCTTGACCGCGTCGACGGCGGCGGTGCAGAGCGTCGCTTTCTCGCAGATCGCGCTCGCCAGACCGGTCGGGGTGCACACATCGCTTCGGGTGACCACCTGGCACCACTGAGAGAGGACCTGCCACTCACTGCTACCGCAGCTCTGGGACTCTTTGGAGGAGCTCGCCTCCCGCGAGGTCGTCTCCGGGGTGTGCGGCTCCTCGCCAATGGCGGCGTTCCCGTCCCCTCCCAGCTCCCCGCCGGCCTCGTCCACCACTCCCGCCTGGAGCTGGTTCTCGAGCATCTGGACGAGGTGGCACTCGACCTTCTGGCCGATCTCCGTGACCAGGTCCCAGCCCATGGTGGTCGCGACGTTGACGAGGCTGCCGAACACGAGTAGGATGCCGCCCACTCCACCGACGCGCTTGGCGATCACGGTCAGGCAGCCCAGGCAGAGCGCGTCCGAAGCATCGCCGGCCGGCGCCGGCGGACCGCGTGCCCGGCGAGCATCGCGACCAGCCGCGCCTCAGCCCCACGGCGCCGATCGAAGAGCCGCGGCGCCGGCTGCCGCTGCCCACGGGCCACGGCCACCAGCTGCCGGCCCTCGAGGCGGGTGGTGACGATCAGAGTCGCCTCGGCCGCCGTCAGCACACCCTGGCGCACCGCGCTGTCGACCAGGTCCTCCGGATCCCGCGGAGCACTGAGCCGCAGGATCGGGGAGGCGAGCACGCCAACCACCTCCTCGAGGCACCGCTGCCGCCCCCGTTCCCCACACCACTTCGCCAGGGTGCTCCGGACCCGACGATGAACCTCCCACACCACGCTACTGGCCACCGCCGTCACCGGCGGCTTCCTCTCCACTGCCACCTCGGTCAACGCCAGGCAGACCTCAGCGTCGACGTCGTCGGGGTCCGCCCCCCACTGCCTGGCCAGCCGGCCTGACAGCCGGCGCAGCGCGGGGAGCAGCAGGCCGGTGAGCAGGAGCTTGCCATCCTCGCTCTCGCGGGCCCGGGCGATGACCGCCGTGAGGGCTCGGTCGCGGACCTCACGGGAAGAGCTCGCGAGCAGCGCACGGCGAGCTTCAGGGGCAGGGAGGAGATGGCCGCCCACCTCAACGGTCAGTGCCAACTCGCCGAAGGCCTGCTCGATGGAATCAAGCAGGCGGGGGGTGTTCCGTTCCATGGTGCGGTCTCCTATCCGGTCGGGATGACCGCGCCATTGGATGTGGCCTACCGTTCCAACTCCGTTCATCGCGGCGCACTGACCGCGGAGCCACCGTTCCGCGTGGCAAGCGCGTCAAACTCCGTCGGCGGCGAGGACGCGGAACGGCTCAGAACGCCTCCCCCTGGGGCACTCCCGCCGCCCCGAGTGGGAGCCAGCGGCCGTGTCTCCACGGATGCCGCCCGGCAAGCGGCCTCGACCCGCTCCTGAAGCAGGCTGTGAGTGCTGTGGCCGCGTCGCTCGATCCACCAGCCGGCCCTCTCCTCGGCAATCAGCGTGTCGGCGGCCTCGACGATCGCGCTGTAGCCCTCGGCTTCCTCGGAACTGAGGGTCCCGATCCGTAGCCGCCCCGCAGAGCCGTCGCGGATGGCGTGAATCTCCGGAAGGATCTCGGCTCGAATCCGAAGCGCCCAGGCGATCTGGGAGTCGGTGCCGCGCAACCGAGGAGGGGCAAGGGGTTGTCCGACGACGATCATGGGGAGGTCCTCCCGTGAGGGGAGCCGCCACCGGCTCCGTTGCCGGGCGTCCGCCACGCCGCGAGCCGCGGTCCAGGCCGGAGCGAAGCGGAGCCGTCAGGCCGCCTGGACCGAACAAGGCCGAGTGGCGTGGCAGCCTGCCGACGAGCTCGGAGCCGGTGGCCCACCCTCGAGAGGACATCTCACGCCGGGCCCCGGCCACAATCCCCGGGCTCGGCCGCTAGACTGGCGACGCCGAGCGGCCTGCGAGTCGCCTGAAGGAGACACCTTGCCCGACCGAGCACCAACCCGCGCGTGGGGATGGCCGGGAATGTGGCCAAGGAGCGCCGCTATTGACGGAGATTGATTCGAGCGTGAGTCGACCCGTACCCAAGATCGAGCTGCACGTCCACCTGGAGGGGACCATCCAGGCCCACACCTTCATAACCGTGGCTCGGCGCAACGGGCTGCCCCTTCCTGCCGACACGGTCGAGGGGCTCGCCGACCTGTACTGCTTCCGGGACTTCCGACACTTCCTCGCGGTCTGGGCGCTGACCACCAGCTGCCTGCGCACCGCCGACGACTTCCGGCAGGTGGTGGTCGACTACGCGGCTGCGGCCGCCTCCCATGGCGCCGTCTACCTGGAGGGGACCTTCTCTCCGGCCGAGCGCGTGGCCAGCGGCGTCAGTTGGAACGCTCTCTTCAACGGATACTGCGACGGAGCCCAGCAGGCGGAGGAGGAGCATGGGGTCCTCGTCCGGCTCACCCCCGATGTCCACTGGGGCATGGAGTCCGACGACGCCTGCGAGGTGGCTCGTCGGGCGGTCGCCTTTCGGGACCGCGGCGTGGTCGGGCTGGGCGTCGGAGGGCTGGAGGGGAAAGTCGCGCCAGGCCACTATGCCCGTGCCTTCGCCATCGCCAGGGACGGCGGTCTGGGCTCGGTGCCGCACGCCGGCGAGGTCGGGGGCGCGGCGTCGGTCCGGGACGCCCTGCAGACCCTCGGGGCCGACCGCATCCGCCACGGGATCCGGGCCGTTGAGGACTCCGGCCTGGTCGCCGAGCTCGCCGACCGCGGGACCGTGCTCGACGTCTGCCCCACCTCGAACCTGAGGACCGGGGTGGTCGCGAGCCTCGACCGCCATCCGATGGGCGCGCTCGTGGCTGCAGGCGTGAGCTGCTCGGTCTCTACCGAGCATCCCGCGATGTTCGACACCGATCTCAGCCGCGAGTACGCACTCCTCGGTCGGCTTGGCACCTCTCCCCAACTCGCGTACGAAGCCGGAGTATCTGGCGCTCTCTGCGACGAGGAGACCCGAGGAACGCTGCGGAGCATCGCCGAACTGACCAGCTGGGCCGACGCGTACCCATCCGCGATCAAGGCATGAGGGCACACCATGACGACGCATCCCACGCAGGGGCCGAATAAGAGCCTCGACGCAGCCTGGCGACGCTACGCCACGGCACTCGTCCACTCCATGGAGGATGTCCGCGCCGAGACCCCTGAGGATGTCCACACCCTCCTGATGGAGACCGCCGACTACTGGCTGTCGCTGGGGCTCGCCATCGGCACCGAGCAGCCAGAGATGGCGAGTCGCTTGCTCCGCCTCATCGAGACGGAGGAGCCCGAGCTGGTGGAGCTGACCGCGGACGCCCAGCACTTCGTGGCGGAGGCCCTGGGGTGAGGCCCCGCGGGCTGGTCTCCAACTTCTACCGCGCCGCGCGGATGGCCAACGACGTCTCGACGCTGGCATCGGGCAATCCCCACCGCATCGCCCGGCGCGCCAAGAACAAGATCATGGGACGGGCGGCGGCCCGAGCCGGCATCTGGCGGGCGCTCTGGCGCTGAACTCAGCCGTGGTGCGCCGGTAGTCTCCGGGCGGGGACCATCGCCGCATCGCGAGCCTCACCGACGGGTACGGGGGAGAGGCGATCGCCCCTCCCCCGCCGCCCTGCGGACTCAGTTGGACGCGGGCCTCTCCGGAGCGTGGATCCGGAAGTACCGGGCGAGGTAGCCGGAGAGGGCAACGCCGGTGTCCTGCTGTCGGGCAGCCGGCCAGCTCCTCGCCACCCGGGTCACCGCGTTTGCGACCGCCCAGGCGTTGCGCGGCTCCACATCGCTGAAGCCACGTTCGCGGTCCTCGGGGCTCGCCATCTCCTCGGGAGTGAAGTACCAGCCGTGCACCTTCCCGAGCTGATCCGGAGCGATCACCCGACCGTCCAGGGCCAGGTCGTACAGGAGCACCTTCGCTTCGCTGTCGCTGAGCGCCGTGTCGCGCAGCTGGTCCACCAGCTGCACCAGGTCCCGGTACGAGTTGAACGTGCGCTCCAGTCCCCGGTGGACCTCGGCCACCAGCTCGAGGCAACGCGCGCGTACCTGCGAGGTGCCTGATCCACCCACGTGGAGGGCGACACCGGGTGGCGGCCGAGGCCGCCATGTGCATGGAAAGACGCCCACAGCCTTGATGCCGGGCCGAGGCTGCCAGCGGGCGGAGATCTGCGGGACGTCTGGGCCCACTCGCGCACCGCGCCGCCCGAGGTGGCTGCTGTACCTCATCCCCGTTCTGCTCTCGGCGGCGCGGGCGTGGCTTCACTGTACCTCTCGCAGCGTTGGCCGAAAAGAAGGGAATAGACGGTAGTGGGTCAGTTCGCCCATGGCGAGCACCGAACGACTTTCGGGAGGAACGCATGTTCCGGTTGAAGCTTGGTCTTACCGTCCTCTATCCTCTCGGCCATGGCCCCCGAGGACGACGACAAGGACCAGACCTCATCGGTGCTCAAGCAGCGCAAGAGCGCGGACGAGGCGGTGCGAAATGCTGAGGCTGAGCGGCGGCGGCGTGAGCTTGAAGAGCAGGAGCGCCAGCGCCGCGAGCGCGAGGCAAACGAGCGCTAGGCGGCCTCCGCGGCACTCGGGGTCTCAGCGATGACGGACGCCGAGGGGAAGCGCGCGCCGAGCGAGGTTGCCGGGTCCGTCTATGCCGTAATCGTCAAGGACCAACTCTCCGAGGAGCGGCTTCGGAAGACGTCCCTAGAGCAGCGTGCCTTTTCGGTGATCGCCACGTCCGGCGCATTGGCCACGCTCCTGTTCGGTTTAGCGACTTTCGCCGTTCAGTCTGCCAAGGTCAGCCTGAACTCGTGCCAGCGAGATTCCATCGTTGCCGCCGTGGCGGGTTTCCTCGTCTCGGCTGTGCTCGCTCTGCTCGCCCAGATTCCCCTGCCCTATCACGAAGCCGGCCTCGACCCCCTCAATGACTGGACCAAGCGAGCACCATGGCAGTCGCCCGATGTTGTGGAGGCCGCTCGCGAAGAGGCTGTCCTCGGGTATTTCACGATCAAGGTAGCGCGACGCTGGAACAACCTCAAGGCGTGGGTACTGTTCGCCGCGGTCTTCTTCGATGTCTTGGCAATTGCCGCGGCTGCGGTGGCCGCGGCGGCCACGGTCATCGCGGCGGCTAGTTGAGTAGTCAACCCCAGCCGGATTCAAACTGACCCACTACCGAATAGACGGTCCTCGGGGGGTGGTGGCCGGCGCAAGCAGCACGGCTTTCTCTCGCCCCATCTGGCCGAGCACCGGGTGCGGCCCAGGAGTGGTCGCGGGAAGAGCCAATAGCTGGTCCGTCCCCCCGCCGAGTCGGGTGGCTCAGGCTATGCGATCCATGGGGTCTGTTGTGACCCGCTGTCGGCGTCCCGTAACCACTTCATCCCCAGATCGCTCGTGGGGCCCGCCTACGCTCCAGGGCATGGTCTCTCCTGACGACGTCGCCAACGCCCTGCGGCTCCCCGATGGCTCTCTGATCATGGATCGCGCCGACGGTGACGATGAGCTCGCCGCGGAACCCCGGCACCTGCAAGATGCTGGCTGGCAGGTCATCTCTCGCCGCGAGCGTCCTGGGCAGAGTACCGTCATCACCTGGGCCAAGATCCCGTAGGGCTCCTCCGCCGACCGGAGATGGGGACCACGAAGGGTAGGGTCGACCAGGCGAAGGCTGCCATAGCGGTTTGTGCGAAAAGCGCATCTTCCTTGACGACCCCACCGGGCGGGCAGGTGGGCTGCGGTGGCAGCGGGTGCGACCGATGGCTCTACCGCCTGCGCAGCGGCCCAGGCGGGCGCCTGACGAAGGCAGCAGGCTCACAGGTACGCTGCAGCCGTGCTCCACGTTCTCGCAGCCGCCTCCTCCGCCACTTCGGCCGCGGGTGATCAAGGTGGGGTGCCCTGGTGGGTTCCGGTTGTCACCCTGGTACTGGGAGCCATGGTCACCCTCGGAGTGGAGACGATCCGATCCCGCGACGCGCGAGCGGACCGCCAGCAGGCAGCGACAGAGCGACGTGCGGATCGGGCGGCCGAGCGGGAAGCTCTTGATCGAGAGCGTGGACAGAGGCTGGCCGACGAGCATCGTCGGCAACAGCGTGACTCCTTGACGGAACTTCAGGAAGCGATGTCGAGCTACATCCGCCTGATCGGCCGCGGTCACCACCACGATGTGATGGCCTGGCGCGCCGCAGGGGAGCCCGCCGAGTACCCCGTGGACATGTTGCCTGAGGGCCTGTCGGAAGAGATCAATGTGGTCGAGCGGCGCGTCCAGGTTCTAAGCCAGAGGGTCGATGACGCTGAGGTACGCGACGGCGTGCGGGAGGTGGTGGTCTGCGGCCTCGGGGCAATCCCGGCCCGTAAAGTGGGCGATGCGGGATCAGCCAACGCAGCCCTGGGTCGGATGGTGACGGCCTTCAGCACGCTCAACGAACGCATCGGGTCCATCCTCCGCGGCCTGCCGAACGACTAGCCGGCGACGAGGACCTGGTGGAGGGTCGTCAAAGCAGGTCCTCTCTCCCCTACCAGCTCCAGCTACCGGCTTGGAGCCGGTCGTCTCCCCAGTATGAGGGGCGCGCCTCCCACTCCACCCGGACGAAGTCGACGGCTCGCCGCCACTCCTCATCGGTCGCGCCGGTCAGCTTGACAGTCCGGGCTGCAAGCTGTGCTGCCGTCTTACCTGCACGCTGTGCGCACTCTGCAAGCTCTCTCACTCGGTCCCGGACTCTGGTTTCGAGATAGCGCCGTCCGGTCTCCTCCTCGGTTGCGCCGAGCAGTGGGGGCACGCGCTCAGCGAGGTCCGCCGCGACCGTGGCGGCCGCGGATGTCGCAGCCTGGACTCGGGCGTTGGCGATGAGAGCTCTCTGCCAAGACAGTTCAGGAGGAGGGGGGGTGCGCCACGCCGGTGGCACAGCGTGGCCAGCTAGGTGCGCACGCATGATCAACTCAGTCGTCACACCTGCCCACGACGCCAATCCCTTGACATAGGTACCCACGTCCTGATCGGAGTCGCTCACTGCCTGTAGCAGACGCTCCAGCTCGCTGAGGCGGATCCCCTCCTGGATCGACAGCACGGTCGTCGCCTCATCGAGACACTCGTCGAGATCGTGCTGAAGGCGATGGACGAGGTTGAGGACGAGGTCGCTGAGCGCACTGGTCAGCGCTACCAGCCTGACCCACTCAACCCGGGTATCGGTGGGCTCGTCCATCGCTACCGCTCCACGACCCGTGGCGCGCTCTCCAGCGACTCCATCAGCGCCCCGGTCTCGTCGCTGGGGGTCCGGTCCGCAGCGCTCGGAGAGCTGGCGGGCGTGCAGGTAGAGGGCATGGTCCAGGAACTGCGATCGCGGGGTGTGGCCCACAAAAAAACCACTGCCGATTCCTCGATTGCGGGGGCCGCGGTCGCGAGCAAAGAGATCTGTGGCCTCCTGGGTGGGGAGAAGCGCGCGACGATGATTCGGAGGGAGCCGAGCTGCGGGGCTGGCGGCCCCTCTCGTCTGCTCACGTCACTGTACTACCAGGCCCTGGACTCCCGAACGCGCGACGAAGTGCAAACTAGTTCCCGAACCACCCATTACGGAACCAGTGTGACCAGGAGGCTCAGTTACTACCGAGAGATGCCGGGCCGCAGGGAATGGTTGCGGATCATGTAGCGGTCGAACTGGGGCACCGTGAATGCGGCAAGACCAAAGCCCGGGGTGTACAGGAGGCCTTTCTCGATCAGCCGCGACCTGGTGGGCCCGAGCTGGTTTGAGGTGCGTCTCAAGACCCGTGCCACGTCGCTGGCCCTCTGCGGCTCAGAGCCGAGCTCGGCCATCGCCCGCAGGTAGCGGAGCTCGAGCTCGGTGGTGCGCTCAGCTCGGACACGGAAGAAGCTGCCGTCCAGCTTGGCCTCGACCAACTCAACGCATGCCGTAACGAGTTGGGGGTCGATCGGCGAAGCCTCCGCCTGGTCCCACACGGTCTTGCCGTACTCCTGGAGGAAGTACGGGTAGCCTTGCGTGTAGTCGACGACACGCTGAGCGGCCTCCGGAGCAAAGCTGACCCCGAGAGCCGCGGCCGGCGAGGTCAACGCCTCCGCCGCCGCCGGGGCTGGCAGCGGCCCGATGGTGGGAAAGGTGAAGAGACGCTCGGCGTAGGACTTCGCTTCGCCGGCGAGCCGGGGGATCTGAGGTAGGCCGGCGCCGACCATCGTGATGGGGAGGCTGCGCTGAACCGTGCGGTGGAGCGCCGCGATCAGCGCCTCGAACTCACGAACCTCCAAGAACTGAACCTCGTCGAACAGGAAGACAACTCCCGTTTCGTGCTCGCGGGCGGCCTCCCCAAGAGCAACAAACAGGTCGCTGAGATCCTCGACAAGGCTGCCGCTGTCCGCCAGACCCTCTACGGCGTCGATGTCCACGCCCAGACTGATGGCACCTTCAGGGCTGAAGGTTAGGGAGAAGGATTGGAGACACGCGGCGGCACGTCGAGCACGCTCCCGCCACCGTGAGCGAGGCGCGACTTGCAGAAGGGCTCGGCGGGTCAGCTGTGCGATGCGCTCGCCGAAGTCCCCGTGCCTGGTGATCTCCGCCTCCACCGCCGCCCATCGCAGCTTGAGGGCAATCTCCCGAAAAGCTCCGAGAAGAACGGTCTTCCCGACCCCGCGCAACCCGGTGATGATCATCGACTGCTCCGTCCCTCCACCGCGAAGGCGCTCCAGGAGGACCTCGAAGCCGAGCAGCTGATGGTCACGGCCGACTAGGGCAGGGGGCCGGGCGCCAGCGTTGGGCGTGTAGGGGTTGAGGCGTGGGTCCATGGCCTGACCTTACCAGCTTGATCCGACTTTATCGTGGTCTGATAATCTGGCCAGGGCCACAACGTCCCCGGCCCTGATGCAGGGCCGAGGCTGCCAGCCGGCGAAGAGCCGCGGCACCTCTGGGCCACTCGCGCGCCGCGCCGCCCGAGTGGCTGCTGTACCTCATCCTCGTTCTGCTGCTCGCCGGCGCGGCGTGGCTTCACTGTACCTCTCGCAGCGTTGGACGAACCGACGGGAAGAGACGGTCCTCGGACGACGACGGCCGGCTCCGGATCGTCCAGGCCTTCCGCGCCGCGCTCGATCGGCGGGGATCGGCACCGGAGAGGGATCAGGCGCCGCCGTTGCCGCCCTCGCCGGCGCCGAGCAGCAGCTCGGCGAGCTGGGGGCCGAAGGGATCGCCAGCGCCCTCGAGCTTGCGCAGATAGGTGGTGGTGGTAGCGAGCGAGGCGTGGTCGAGGGAGTGCTGGACGTCCTCGACTGACGCCCCCACCTCGCGGAGCAGCCGGGCGTAGCTGTGGCGCAGCGCGTGGACCGGGCGCCGCGTCGGGAGCTCGGCCTGGGCGGCCGCCTGGGTGATCAGCCGGGTGACGTGGCGGGGGCTGAGCGCGTCGTTGCCGAAGCGGCCGGGAAAGACGGGGCGCTCCGGCCCGGTAGGGACCTTGCAGCGGCGCGCGTAGGCGAGGGTCAGCTCGCGGAGGACGGGGAGGAGCGACCGCTTCTCGCTCCTACCCCCCTTGCGGGTGTAGGTGTAGGTGCCCGCTTCCAAGTCGAGATCGCCCCAGCGGAGCCGGAGGATCTCCACCCGGCGTCTCCCCGACAGCAGGTACCAGAGCAGCAGGCAACGCAGCCGCGCCCCCTCGTCGCTGTCGGGAATGGCGGCGAGGAGAGAGCGGACCTGGTCGGCGGAGAGGGCAGTGAGGTCGCGGTATGGCTCGGCGGCGCGGAGCTCGATCTGAGCCGTCGGGTCGTCGGGGCGAAGCCCCTCCCGCACCGCCCAGCGGTGGTAGCGGCGGAGTGCCGCCAGCTCCACCACCCGGGTCGACGCCGCCCGCGGCCGCGGCTCCCCGCCCGGTCCGGGGCGGGTGGCGGTTCGGGCCAGGAAGGCCTCGACCTCCGCCGGGTTCACCTCCAGGGGGTCGCCGACCTCGCGGATGTAGCGGCTGAGCGCCTCCAGGTAGGTGCGGCAGGTGCCCTCCGAGAGCGCCAGGAAGAGGGAGCGGCAGAAGCCCGGGATGGTCTCCACCCAGCGGGGCACGGGCTCGCCGCGGCGGCGGGAAGGGACCACGGCGGCCAGCGGGGTGTCGCGGGGGTCGACGCTCTCCGACCCTTGGACGACCGACACCGGACCTCCGCCGCCTCCTGGCACCCGGCCGCCATCGGCCATGGCAAATGCCCGGTGCGGCACCAGCGGCTCTCCTGCGGCGACCATGGACGCCATTGTAGGGCATGTCCCAAAAGAGGTATTTCGGGACATGGGCATCGGGACCCCCCTGTTCACTTTGCGCGACACCCCCGCTGTGTGACGCGGCGCGAAGTTCTCAGTGAAGTTACGCGCGAACTTGTCAGTAATCACAACTGCATGAGCCGCCTGACAGTTCTCAGTGCAAGGGCGAGATTCGCTTCAGTGCCTCGGTCGGGGTAACG
>Ga0224557_1002716_pt1 | contig 14666 bp, 15 predicted proteins | sample 714S31014metaG_FD_180677 | JGI IMG/M metagenome (GOLD analysis project Ga0224557, IMG submission 180677) | Peat soil microbial communities from Stordalen Mire, Sweden - 717 S3 10-14 | ecosystem: Environmental > Terrestrial > Soil > Wetlands > Peat | place: Sweden: Norrbotten County, Stordalen...
CGCTGGCCTGTCGGTGGCCGTGGACTGCAGCGACTCCATCTCATCGTAGGACGCGTACCCGGTTCCGACTGGTGTCGGAGTCATCGCGCCCTGACGACTTGGAATGCTTGGGTGGGGCAGCGCTGCTCCGACTCACCCAGGGGCAGGCGAGCAGCTCGGCCCGCCTCAGTGGCTCGGTGACCTGCGATCCCTGACCATGACTGGCGGGAATTCGGCAGCGTCACACGGACGAGGCAGTATTCCATGGTGATCGTTCTCCACGCCGTGTGGCTGGCCTCTTTCGGACGTCTCGCCGTGTGGGCGGAGGACGGTGGCCGGCCTCGAACCGCTCCGGCCCGTCGTGGGCGCCCGCCCCGGCGACCACGCCCGAGACCCCATCCCTTTGCCCTCGACGCCGACGGCATCCGACTCGCTGTCACCGAGCTCGGAGGGCTGGTGATCGGAAGCCCGGTCGGGATGGGCGAGATGGAGCTCATGCTCCGGCTGCCCGACGCGGTCGGAGGGCCAGTCGCCTCCCCGTGGCTCGAGGACGAGCCCACCGACCCGCTGTCCGATTCCTCGGCCTCACCGGAGCCTCTCCCAGTGTGGACAGTCCCGGGCCTTGTCCTCGAGTGGCCGGATGCCTGGCACGTCCTCTCGACGTTGGTGGCAGCGGCAGGCGACCCCATGGGCCTCTCGACCGCCGACCCGTCCGGCATCGCCCTCGCCGCCGACTTCCGATTCGCCGCACGGGCGGCGGAGATGATCCTGGAGTTGACCACCCGAGGACGTGTGCTCCCTTCTCTCGAGCTCGCCACCGACGGATGGCGGGCCCGCTGGCGCCCGCTCATCGACGGGCCTGACCGCGGTCGGATCGAGGCGCTCTTGTGGTCGCTTCCCGCGGCGTTCCTGGCCGCGGGCGCGACTTCTGAGGGGCAGGATCCCGCTGATGGCGACCCGGAGCCGGAGACACCAGACGAGGCCCTCCGCTCCCTCATGTGGGGCTTCACCGATGCGCTGGCCCGGCAGTTCGCGCCCGATCGGCCGCCTGCCGCCCGAGGACGCCGGCTGAGGAAAGCGGGTTCCGTCGACGCGTGGCTGGCCGCCCTGGTCTCGCCCGATGGAGTCGTGGAGGCCGATGGCGACGAGCTCGCCGTGCTCGCCGGGAAACTCGATGCCTGGCAGGCCACGGCGACCGCGCTCGCCGAACCGGTGCGAACCTGCTTCCGGATCATCCCTCCTGCCGACGACGCGGAAGACCGCCCTGGAGAAGGGGACGGTGGTCCCGAGCAGCGGGGGCGGCGCCGTCCGAAAGGTCAGCCCGAACGCATCGACGAATGGCGGATCGAGTTCGCCCTGCAGGCAGTGGACGACCCGAGCCTGCTCGTCTCCGCCGCCACCGTGTGGACCGACGGCCCTGAGCTCACCGCCCTGGAGCGCCACGTGGCGCACCCTGATGAGCATCTCCTCCGTGGCCTGGGCCGGGCCGCTCGGCTCGTCCCCTCACTCGGCCCGGCGCTGGCCGAGATGGCACCCTGCGACCAGACAACCGACGCCACCGGCATCCTGGCATTCCTCCGCGACGGTGCCCCGGTTCTGGAGGAGGCCGGATTCGGGGTGATGGCGCCACCGTGGTGGCGTTCCTCGAGAGCACGCCTGGCCCTTCGGCTCAAGGCTCGGACCAACTCGAAGATCGCGGCCTCGACAGGCACCATCGGGCTCGAAGGCCTTTGTGACATCCGGTGGGAGGCGGTGCTCGGGGACGACAAGCTCGGGCTTGTCGAACTACGTCAACTTGCGCGCCTCAAGCAGCCTCTCGTCCGGCTGCGCGGTCAGTGGGTGGAGCTGCACGAAGAGGATCTCGCCGCCGCCATCACCGCGGTCGCAAAGAAGGGAGCGACCGCGGAACAGATGTCGGCCGGCGAGGTTCTGCGCACGGCCCTCGGGCTCGAGCAGGCCACAGGTGGCCTGCCGGTGGCCGCGGTCGAGGCGGACGGGTGGCTCGGGGACCTTCTCGCCGGTGCCGACGACCGACACCTACGGTCGATTCCGACGCCCGACGGCTTTGCCGGCGAGTTGCGCCCCTACCAGGAGCGCGGGCTCGGGTGGCTCGCCTTCCTCGGTGACCTCGGCCTCGGGGCATGCCTCGCCGACGACATGGGGCTCGGGAAGACGGCCCAGCTCCTCGCACTGCTGGTCGACGAGCGCGCCCGTGGTGCCGAGGCGCCGGCGCTCCGGGGGGCCACGGCCGCTGCGAAGCGGCGGACCGCCGCGCCGGCACTGGGCCCGACACTCGTGCTGTGCCCCATGTCGCTGGTCGGCAACTGGCAGCGCGAGGCCGCCCGCTTCGCTCCGAAGCTGTCGGTCTACGTCCATCACGGACCGGACCGGCTCGACGGCAAGGCCTTCACCCGCCACGCCGGCACGGCGGACCTGGTGCTGTCGACCTACGGGCTGGCCGCCCGTGACCAGCAGCTGCTGGCGACGGTGCCGTGGCGACGGATGGTCCTCGACGAGGCACAGCAGATCAAGAACAGCGCGGCCCGGACCACCCAGAGCGTCCGGGCGATCCCTGCCGAACGGCGGATCGCCATGACCGGCACGCCGGTGGAGAACCGCCTGTCCGAGCTCTGGTCGATCATGCACTTCCTCAATCCGGGCATGCTGGGCTCGGAGAAGACCTTCCGAGAGCGGTTCGCCCTCCCCATCGAGCGCGACGGTGACGACGAGGCCGCAGCCCGTCTCCGCCGGATCACCGGCCCGTTCGTGCTCCGCCGCCTCAAGACCGACCGGTCGATCATCGCCGACCTGCCTGACAAGCTCGAGATGAAGGAGTTCTGCAACCTGACCCGCGAGCAGGCCACCCTCTATCAGGCCGTCGTCGACGACATGTTGGCCCGGATCGACGAGGCCGAGGGCATCGAACGCCGTGGGCTGGTCCTGGCCACGATGATGAAGCTCAAGCAGGTGTGCAACCACCCGGCGCACTTCCTGGCCGACGGCTCGTCGATCGCGGGTCGGTCGGGCAAGGTGTCACGGCTCGTCGAGGTGCTCGAGGAGGCAGTGGCCGAAGGCGACCGTTCTCTCGTCTTCACCCAGTTCACGCAGATGGGGGACATGCTGGAGCGGCACCTGCGTAACCGGCTGGGCTGCGACGTGCTGTGGCTCCACGGTGGGGTGTCGAAGAAGGCGCGGGATGCGATGGTCGAGCAGTTCCAGGGTGCCGAGGGCGCGCCGGTGTTCCTGCTGTCGCTGAAGGCCGGCGGCACCGGCCTGAACCTGACGGCGGCGACCAACGTCGTGCACTTCGACCGGTGGTGGAACCCGGCCGTGGAGGACCAGGCGACCGACCGGGCCTTCCGCATCGGCCAGAATCACAATGTGCAGGTGCGGAAGTTCGTGTGCGGGGGGACCCTCGAGGAACGGATCGACGCCATGATCGAAGCGAAGCGCGCCCTGGCCGACCGGATCGTAGGTTCCGGTGAAGGCTGGATCACCGAGCTGTCCACCGAACAGCTCCGCGAGGTCGTCGCCCTGTCGGCCGACGCCGTGGGGGAGGACTGATGCCGCCCCGCCGCCCGGCCTCCCGTCGTCCCATGGGCCGGTCCGGGCGACCTGCCGACGGGTGGTGGCCTCCTCCCTCGACGCCCATCGCCGTCGAGGGCGGCCTGCAGGCTCGTAGTCAACGGGGGCGGATGGGTGACACCTGGTGGTCGCAGCACTTCATTGCCGTGCTCGAGACCTTCGGCATCGGCAGCCGTCTCCAACGCGGCAAGCGGTATGCCCGAACCGGCCAGGTGCTCACCATGGAGGTCACCGCCGGTCAGGTGAAGGCCTCGGTGCAGGGTTCGCGGGCCAAGCCCTACCGGGTGTTCATCGAGACTGATGTACTCACCGCGGCCGAGTGGGAGGCGATCGAGTCAGCCATGGCGTCGAGCGCGGTCTTCGCGGCCAGGTTGTTGGCCGACGAGATGCCCGAGGAGATCGAGGAGGCGTTCGCCGACTCGTCGACGTCGCTGTTCCCGGCTTCGGCAGACGAGCTCGACTCGGCCTGCTCGTGCCCGGACTGGGAGAACCCGTGCAAGCACATCGCCGCGGTCTACTACCTCCTGGCCGAGGCCTTCGACAGCGACCCGTTCCTCATCTTCGCCTGGCGGGGCCGAACCAAAGAGGAATTGCTCACTGGCCTGCGGGCCCGCCGGCGTGGATCGGACTCGAACGACGCCCCCGAATCGCGTGCTGTGGCCAAGACTGCCGGCAACGGACCGTTCGGCTGGCCGGTGGCTGATCCCGAGCGCATCGCCGCAAGGCAGGGGGCCGGCTCGATGTTCACATGGGGAGCTGACGCCGATCTTGCGGGCATCGAGACCCGACCCCGCCTGGCCGTCGCCTCCGATCTGGTCCTCCGCCAGCTCGACCCCACACCGCTCGCCACCGACGGGGTACGGATCACCGAGGAGCTCCGTGGGCTCTACGAGGCGATCACTGCCGGTGCCGCGGCACTGGCCCTCGACGAGGAGTCGGAGTAGTGCACCGTTGTGAGCCGGTCGGCCCGTTGGCTCACCTCGCCAACCGCTCCAACCGCTCAATTCTTTCAGCCGAGGCCTCACCGGCCCGGAATTGTTGCAGTCGGTGCAAGGAATCCGTCGTCGCCAACGAGGCGCTCGAGGTGAAGGGCACAAGAATGTCGATCGCATCGCTGGATCTGGACTTCGGAGCAGCTCTCCACTTTTCGGACGTCGCGATTGTCGGATCGCTACAGTGCCCGTGAACGTCGCTGCCGAAGCAAGCGATTGTTTCGACCCTTGGGCTGGAGGGAGCGGATCCTTGCGGATCGTCGGGTCCGATGCATTCTCTACCGTCGACATTTGCGTTTGGCCGCTTTGCGTCACACCATCGTCAGGCCGCCGCTGACCGACAGAGTTTGGCCGGTGATGTAGCGGGCACCGTCGCTGACGAGGAATGCCACGGCGGGGGCGATGTCTTCCGGCTGCGCGGTGCGGCCGAGCGGGATGGCCCGGGCGAGCCCGGAGTAGAGCTTCTCGGAGTAGGCGGCCACCTGGCCCAGCAGGGCGGTCTCGGTGGGTCCGGGGCACACGCAGTTGGCAGTGATTCCGTACTGGGCGACTTCGCGTGCGAGGGTCTTGGTGAACGCGATGACGCCGCCCTTGGTGGCCGAGTAGACGGCCTCTCCAGAGGAGCCCACCCGGCCGGCATCCGAGCCAATCGTGACGATGCGCCCCTTGTTGCGCTCGGCCATGCCGTCGAGCACGGTTCGACAGCAGGCGATCGTCCCCTTGAGGTTGACGGCGATGATGCGGTCCCACTCGTCCTCGGTGGAGTCAATGAACGGCTTGATCACATCGATGCCCGCGTTGTTGACCAGGGCGAATATCGGTCCGACCTCCGACTCGATCTGGGCGACGGCGGCTCGCACCGAGTCGGTCGAAGCGATGTCGACAGCGATGCCGGCCGCCGGCAGACCGTGGTCGGCCGTGAGGGTCGCGGCCGTCGCAGTGGCGGCCGCCTCGTCGAGGTCGCACACGGCGACCGTCCAGCCGTCGGCGGCCAGGGCGTGGGCGATGGCGGCACCGATACCGCGGGCGGCACCGGTCACCGCCGCGACTCGTGTCGTTGGCATGGGGGCTGGCTCCTTCACTCGCTCGTCGGGCCGCTGAAGATCGGGATGCGCTTCTCGCGGTGCGGTGCGAGGCCCTCGGCTGCATCGGGTCCACCGAAGCCGTAGAACTCGTAGGCGAGCGATGCATCGAAAGCCGGGCCCGCTGAGCGGCACCAGTGGTTGAGCGTGTGCTTGGTCAAGCGCAGGGCGGCCTGGGCCATCCCGGCGAGAAGTGGCCAACGGACAGCCGCGTGATCGCCCGCCGCGACCCCGAGCCGGGTGTGCCCGTCGATGATGCGCGCCGTGCGCCCGACGATCGAGATGTCGGCCAGCAGCCCTGCGACCAGGCCGGCACCCACGGCGGGGCCGTGGATAGCCGACACGATCGGCTTGGAGCAGTTGATGACGTTCCACACGAGATCCCGCGCCTCACGCATGACGCGGGTACGCACCGCGTAGCCGCTGGTGATGCCCTCGAGGAGATCGCAGCTCCCGCCGGCCGAGAAGCCCTTGCCCGCTCCCTGGAGCACACCGACCCGGACCTCTGGGCCCCTGTCGGTCGACCTCCACACCTCGGCGATCTCACGATGGGCGCCAGGCGACACAGCGTTCAGTCCGGGTGGGTCGAGGGTGATCCGCAGCACGCCGTCGGAGGGACGGTCGAAGCGGAAGCTCGGATAGGTGGCGACATAGTCGAGACTCATGGGCAGGCAACTTTCGCGAGCACGATCGTGGCTGGGTGACCACACCCCGCGTGGACCCCAAGTGCCCCTTTAGCTTGGCTGACGCCGGTTGGCCGACTCACCCTGGTGATGCGGATCGAATCCGGACGCCAGGTCGCCCATGTGGCCGGTCTCACTTACCCGTGCGCCATGGTGATCGGAGGGCCGGCGCCAACGCGATGTGCAGATAGCAATTCCGCCGAACGGGATTATCCGTCACTCCCCGGGACCGTTCCCGCAGGACGATCCACATCGCCATCCTCGGAAAGGCCCGTCGCTCGGGGCACCGCGCTCCCTGGATCACCATGGCCCGGCTTGCCTGAGAACGGTTGTGACGGGAGTACAGGGAAGAGCCACCTGCCGATCGTACTGTCGCCCCAATGGTCTCGGAAGTCGTCTACATAGTGGTAGTAGGTCCTCAGTGCACGGCTGGTGGGGTGTCTCACCATCAACGGGTGGACATGAGTCGGGCCGGACTGGGCCCACAGCGCCATGTGAAGGGCCAACACGCTCGGGCCCTCGCTGTACCAGGGCCACATGACGTCATTGAATGGTGACGCCTTGGTTCGGTAGGAACTATCCGGTAGCTGCTCGAGCAGCGAAATGACATCGAGGCTTTCTTCGCGTTCGTGAGAGCGAAAACTCTGGATCAACGGCTCGATGATCGCCTCCGATTCGGAGGAGACCAGCCGAAAAAGGTCGTCCGCCTCGACTCCCTTGGTCAGCGCGTCCCACGCTTGTTGCAGCTTGGCCCGATGTTGGCACCCCTCATGCAGCCGGACGGCCAACGGTTCGCCGCCGGGCACGGCCTCCAGCAGAGGGCACAGGACACCGCCAAGGACAGAATCATGGACGGCAATCGCGGCGTTCAGCCGGTAAGCCGCCTCCGCCTGCTCCAAACCGATCCGGGCAGAACGAAATTCGACGATCAACTCCTCCACCGTGGCGTCGTAACCTGTGAGGACGTCTCGTATCGAGGGCGGCGATCCGGTCGGCTGGCTCTTCAGTAGATCCACCTGCTGAGCTCGTGGCGACTTGCGTATGGCTTGAGGATCCGACCATCCCCAATGGCTATCGCTCCAATCATGGAGTCTGTCCCCATAGCGGTAGATCGCCTTCAGCATCGCCGATCTCGGATGCTTCACCGTCGCTGCGTGGGCCCGAGTCGGAGCGCGCACGGCCTCGATGGCCATCCTTGCCGCGACAACGTCGGGGTTGGAGCTCCCCGCTGCAGCCTCCAATACCTCCCCGACTTCTATGGACTCGTCGCGGACGTGTTCGGCGAAACTGCGCTCCAGGCCCTCGAGGATCCGCTCGATCTCTTCGCCGGAAACCGGGTACACGTTGCGCGCTGCAACATTGTGGCTGACCGCCTCGAAGCGGCCCAACAGCTCGGCGCGCTCCTCGCAGCCATGCCGTAGTCGCTCGGCGACCGCCGATCCGCCGGGAAGGTCCTCAAGCTGCGGGCACAGGGCCGACCCGAGCACCGCATCATGCACGGAGATCGAGCGGCGCAGCGTGTTGTGCAAGACCCTGACCCGGTCGAGACCCGTGGTGGACTCGATCGCCTCATGCAGTGCATCCTCGACTTCCCGGTCGTACCCGGCGAGCAGGTCCGTCAGGGAGGTCGGGCTCGAGTGCGACTCGACACCCGCCTCCATGTGCTGCCTGGTTGCGGCGGCGGACATCGCCTCCGCGTCGCCGACCGGGCTGCCCAGCACCTCGGTAAACTGCGCCGAGCCGGGTTCCGACATGGCAGCCTCCGAATGCGGCAAGTTCTGCGCTTCCGCGCCGGTCGCATCCTCCCGCTGTTCCGACTCAAGGCTGCGCTCACCGGGGACGTTCATGTGCAAATTCCTCCTCCGGCGCCGCCCACCGATCCGACGCCACCGGGCTGATGGCACCAGCATGGCTCGGGCCCCGGCGAGCCGGTAGGGCCGAACGGCCCTTTGCCGGGGCGGACCCTGTTCGCGTGCCTTCGGCCCGGCGATACCCGGCGCGGGCTCGCAACCTGCCGCCACCAAGTCCCCGGTCATCGGTGAAGGCGGCTGCGCCGAGATCCGGTGGCTCACCCACGGCGAAGCGAACCCCGTGGCGAAGACGCGACCTGTCATGCTGTTGTGATGCTGATGTGCCGTTTCGCGCTCCATGGCGACCGCGAGCTGGTCCACCGGCGCGCAACGGTGAGGGATACCGGAGAGCACTCCTCGTGACTGGGCCGCCCGTTGCGCTGGTCGGTGACGGCGCACTCGTACCCTGCGTGGGCGGGACTCAGCGGCCCTACCTTTCCCTCGACGCCGCCGCCTCCACCGCCTGCCTTCCTTCGGTCCATCGCCGGGTCGACGAGTTCGTCCCCTGGTACTCGAGCATCCACCGTGGCGCCGGCTACAAGTCCCAGTTCGCCACAGCCGCGTACGAAGATGCCCGCCGTGCGGCGATGGCCTTCGCCGGGCGCGCCGGGCGAGACGATGTGGCCATCATCTGCCGCAATACCACCGAAGCGCTCAACCATCTCGCCTACCGTCTTCGCCTTGCCCCTGACGACGTCGTGGTGACCACCGTCGTGGAGCATCATGCCAACCTCCTCCCCTGGGCACGGGTGGCCACCCGCCGCTACATCGAGTGTGGGGCAGATGGCACGTTCAGCGTCGAGGCCGTCGAGGCTGCGCTGGACGAGCAACCACACCCTCGGCTCCTCGCCGTCACCGGCGCATCGAACATCACCGGTTGGCTTCCGCCTATCGAGGCGATCATCGGTGCCGCTCACCGGCGTGGCATTCCCGTTGCCCTCGATGCCGCCCAGTTGGCTCCGCACCGCCCCATGCCCGAGGACGCCGACTTCGTGGCCTGGAGCGGTCACAAGATGTACGCCCCATTCGGAGCCGGCGTACTCGTCGGGCCGCGCCAGGCTTTCAGTGCCGGCGACCCTTTCCTGGCCGGCGGCGGCGCGGTCGACCTCGTGGATCTGGACGAGGTCGTCTGGACGGACCCCCCCGATCGGGAGGAAGCGGGCTCGCCCAATGTGATCGGGGCGGTCGCCTTGCACGCGGCCATGGACGCCCTCGGTGACGTCGGCTGGCCGTCTCTCGTCGACCACGACCGCCGTCTCGCCCGGCTGTTGCGGAGCGGGCTCGCATCCATCCCCGGCGTTCGCCTGCTCGGCCCGAGCCTGGAGGTCGAGACCCTGCCGGTCGCGGCGTTCACTGTGGACGACACCCCCCACGCGCTCGTTGCCGCCCGCCTGGCGGCCGAGGACGCCATCGGTGTCCGACACGGCTGCTTCTGCGCCCATCCCTACCTGGTCCGCCTGCTCGGACTCCCCCAGGCGGACGTGGTCGCCTACCGCGACGACGTCCGTCGTGGGGACCGCAGCCGGATGCCCGGAGCGGTGCGGGCCAGCGCGGGGATCAACACGACCGAAGCAGATGTCGAGCGGCTACTGGCCGCCGTGGCCCGTATCGCCAGCGGTGAGGAACCGCCGATCGAGTACCGCCGGGATCCCCACACCGGCGATTTCGGCCCCGATCCTGCAGCGGCGCCCTGGAACCTTGACCTCGGTTCGCATGGATCCTGGTGCTCACCGGGGTAGTCAGGGCACCGGTGGAGTCGACCCCGGGCACAGGTCGGTCGCCAAAGCACTCGAGCAGGCCGCCCCCCGCCTCGTTGCGGCCCGCCTCCCCCACTGCCTCGAGCACCCCCAGGATGTCCCGACCATCGCCTTGCTCCGTAACGGCGTGACGGTGGCCACCAGCGTGGGGGTCAAGTTCTGGTGCCAGATCGAGGCCGGCCTGGGCCTGGCGGAGAGTTGAGGCGGGCACCGGTGCGCTCCCTCGACACCGTCGTGCCACAGACGGAGGACCGTTCAGACGGCGCCCAAGGCCAGACGGAACACTCAGGTCAACGCTGCGACCGTTCCCGTCCATCTTGTAGTCGGACCATCCACCACAGTCAGGTCTACGACGCAGCAGCCATTCGTGCCGTCAGTCCGGCTCCGGGCGATCAGTCAGTGCTATTCGGGATTGACCGCCACCCCCCGGGTGAACCAACTCCAGGGCTTCGGGCCGACCCCGTAGCGCTGGGCAACATCGTCGAGGACGAAGCCGGCACCCCGGACCAGGTAGACGGGGTCCCGGGTGAGATGGCAGCCGTCGGCCAGCCGGCGTTGGAGGGGCTCCAGGCGGTGTTGCCATGCCGCCACGCCCGGATCGGGGGCAATACCGTGCTCGAGGAAGTGGAACCGGCCTCCCGGGCGAAGGACCCTTCGGACCTCCGCCAGGGCGGCGTCGACGTCGGGAATCGTGCACAAGGCGAAGGTGCACAGGGCGTCGTCGCAGGAGTCATCGGGTAGCGGGATGGACTGGCCGTCGAGCCCAACGAGTTCGACTGGAACCGGTGACCGTTCGATTCGCTTCTGGGCAATCCGGAAGGCCCTGGCCGAGGGCTCGACGGCGAAGACCCGCTCGACCGACGAGGGGTAATGGTCGACATTGTGGCCCGAACCGAACCCGATCTCGAGGACCCGCCCCGACAGACCGCTGGACAATTCGGCGCGCCACCGCCGCAGTCCGGCAGTCCCACACGCTCGGTCCACCAGTACAGGGAGGATCCGCTCGCGGTAGAAACCCATGCCGCCAGGCTACCGAGCCGACGTCGCCGGCGATCGCCCGAGATGGCACGGCGCTGGGGCAGTGGGCCGGTCGAGGGCCGGCGAGCAGCGGATCGTCACGTCGTCAGCCGCCTGACGACCGGCCGCTCAGGGTCCCCCGGAGGTGGGCACGCGCGGTATGGCGTGACAAAGTGAAGGTCAGTCGGGAGGAACTTGCGCGATCCTTCGCGACGGCCCTGTCCCACCTGATCGAGGTGCAGCGCCGAGTGGTCACAGGGGCGATGTCGGCGGTCTTGGGCCGTGGCGGAAAGACGGCAGTGGCCGAAGTGTCGGGCGTGAGTCGCAACAACGTGATCAAGGCCGAGCGTGAAGTGGTGGCTGACATCGAGCCGTCGAGCCGTCAACGTGCCGTCGATGGCGGAGGGTCCAATGGTCACCGGGTGAAGATGTGGAGGATCGAAGTGTCCAAGGTGCCAGTGGAGATCGGACTCGAGATCACCGTCTGCCACTACCCGTCGGGGACCTCGAAGTGGAACGAGAACGAGCACAAGATGTTCAGCTTCATCTCGATGAACTGGCGCGGTCGGCCACTGATCTCCTACCGGACCATCACCGAGCTGATCTCAGCGATCACCAGCGCCAAGGGACTCACCATCGGCGCCGAGGAGGGCCTCAACCACTACGAGACCCGCGCAAAGGTAGTGACGCCGAATTCACCACCGTGCCCCTCACCCGCCACGAGTTCCACGGGGACTGGAACTGGACGATTGCCCGATCTGAGTCTCGGCGAGCCCTTATGGCTCTGATTCGCAATGGCCTGTCAGCTTCGTGCGATTCCTTGGTGAACGCAGGAATACGACTGGCAGCGCCCTGTTGTAAATACCATACCCCCTAGGGTATAATACAAACGAGTGGTCAAGCAAAGGAGACGCAGATGTCCTTGGTGAACTTCATGAGCAGCGGCATCGGGCGGGTGGCTCGAAGTGTTGTGGGATTGGCCATGATCGGTATCGGGTTGGCTGTGGGCGGGGGATGGTTGGCATTGTCGATCGTCGGCTTGGTCCCACTGGCGGCAGGAGCATTCGATTTCTGCTTGATCGCTCCGCTGTTTCACCACCCGCTGCACGCAACAGGCTCGCGCAAGGCTTGAGCAGTGGACCGACACCAGTGGGACGAGCGCTACAGCGGAGAAGAGTTGGTATGGACGAGTACTCCCAACCAGTTCCTCGTCTCTGAGGTAGTCGGCCTCCCGCCGGGTCGGGCGGCCGATCTTGCGTGCGGTGAGGGTCGCAACGCAGTGTGGCTCGCCGAGCAGGGCTGGCAGGTGACCGGAGTGGACTTCTCGCCGGTAGGCCTGGCAAAGGCCCAGCGCTTCGCCGCACTATGGGACGTCGCGGTCACCTGGGTCGAGTCCGCGGTGCAGGAGTGGACACCCCCGCCGGAGGGCTTCGATCTGGTCGCCGTGCTGTATCTGCAGTTGCCACAGCCGGAGCGCTCGATCGCCCTCGAGGTGGCCGCGTCGGCGGTGGCGTCCGGAGGCACGCTCCTGGTTGTGGCTCACGATCAGGACAACCTGGCCAGGGGCTTCGGTGGTCCCCCGAGCGCCGATGTCCTCTATCGCGTCGCCGATGTCACCGACGTGGCTGTTGCGGCCGGCTTGACCGTGGAGCGCGCCGATCAGGTGGTCCGGGTTGTGGACACCGATACAGGCGCCAGGGACGCAATTGACACCCTGGTGAGGGCCAAACGGGCCGAGTGAAGCGACGCCGATGCCCATTCGCAAGACAATGAGAAGTGAACCACGCCGGGTCTCGACCCTGTAGATGCCGGTCTCGGAGGCAGTATGGAAACGCCCAAGCTCACCGAAGTTCGTCTGCCGTCCACGAGGTCGGTCCTCGCCGTCTGCGCCCACCCCGACGATGAAAGCTTCGGACTGGGGGCGGTGCTGAGTTCATGGGCGGACCAGGGCACTCGCATCTCCGTCCTGTGCTTCACCCATGGCGAGGCCTCGACGCTCGGAGCCACCGATGGCAATCTGCATCGAGTCCGGGAGCAAGAGTTGGGCACGGCTGCGGACGAGCTCGGCGTCGAAACGGTACGTCTTCTCGAGCACCCGGACGGTCGACTCACCGGTGAGCCGACCGACCAGCTGTCAGCGGAGGTCCGTCATGCCGTAGAGCTTGTGGATGCGAGCCTCCTACTGGTGTTCGACGAGGGCGGGATCACCGGACACTCCGATCACGTGCGGGCCACCGAGATCGCCACTGGTGTCGCCAGCGACGTCGGCATACCGGTTCTCGGATGGGCACTCCCCGAATCCGTAGCAGCGCAGCTCAACGATCAATTCGAAACACACTTCGTCGGGCGCCGGCCCGAGAGCATCGACCTCGTCGTCGATGTCGACCGGGCCCGCCAGCATCGGGCTATTCGATGCCACGCCAGCCAATCGGGTGAGAACCCCGTGCTCTGGCGTCGGCTCGAGTTGCAAGGGAATCAGGAAGTGTTTCGCTGGCTTGGCCGATGAGGGCCCCGTGATGTGGGTTGCCTGTCCTCGGCCCCGGATGCCAAGGGCCACAGGCCGCCGCAACGACGACACTGATCACGAGTGGGCCGTCGCCCTCTGAGTGGACAGTTCCGGGCACAGGCGCGGACTACGAGCGCACCAGTCGGTGCTCGAGGAGGAAGTGGCGCTGCTCGGTATGCATGCGGTCGGGTAGCGCGGTGAACCACGATTGCCGGTCAGCCGCGGGTACGGGCTGATCCTCCTCGGGGTGACACAGGAAGGCCAATCCGACCGGGGAGTCCAAGCCGTTCAGATAGTGGCTCGGGTATTCGATGTAGCCCAGGAACGGTCCTGCCGATACCTCGAGGCCGAGCTCGGTCGCAGCGACTCGCCTGACGGCGGCCACCAGTGGCTCACCGAACCTCACCGTACCGCCCGGGATGTGCCACAGGCCCGCACATGGTCCGGACTGACGTTGCGTGAGCAGGACACCCTGGGCGGACGCGACGACGACCTCGACCGTCAGGCGAGGGACCTTCGCATAGATGTCCCGGAACTCCGCCTCCGACAGGGGTGGCTCACCCCCCAGCACTCCGGGGGGCACCTCCGAGACCGGCTCCTCCATCACTTCGGCTTCGGGGCGGAGAACTCTTGGTAGGCAGCCCAGGCCCGGGGTCCGTGGACCGAGGCGGCGCCCCCCTCCATGAGCAGGGCGACTGACAGCTCCTCGGCCACCTCCTCGGGCGTCGCTCCATGCACGGCGGCCGCTCTTGCGTTGGACGCGATGCACCCGTCGCACTGCTTCACGTCGGCGATCACCAGGGCCATCGACTCCTTGACGCGCCGGCTGAGAACGCCGTCGGCGATGGCGGCATCGTGCATCTGACCGAAGCCGGCCCAGGCATCGGGCGCAGCCTTGCGCAGCTCGCTGGTCGGCACCCGCAATTCGTCCAGGACGTCCTTCGCACTTCCCATCTCTCGGGCACCTTACTGGTCGGAATTGTGATCAGTCGTCACGATCGGGTCGAGTTCGAGCTGGCTGCTCGTCCCGTTGGGCTATTCGTGGGCGAAGCGCACGGGCGGGAGGACCCGCTTCAGCCACTTCGGCACCCACCAGGCTGCGTTCCCCGTCAGGCGGAGGAGCACCGGCAACAGGAGCAGGCGGACCAAGAGGGCGTCGAGCAGCACGGCAACCCCGAGGATGATGCCCATCTCCTTGGGCGGGAGCGGTCCGGA
>Ga0224557_1002719_pt1 | contig 14662 bp, 14 predicted proteins | sample 714S31014metaG_FD_180677 | JGI IMG/M metagenome (GOLD analysis project Ga0224557, IMG submission 180677) | Peat soil microbial communities from Stordalen Mire, Sweden - 717 S3 10-14 | ecosystem: Environmental > Terrestrial > Soil > Wetlands > Peat | place: Sweden: Norrbotten County, Stordalen...
AGGAGCCGGCGAGCCCGGCGGGCGGGTGCCGGGCGGCGATGCTGAGCCAGTTGAAAAACGTGTCGGCCGGCAGCGCGGGAAGCGTGATCTGGCCGGAACTGGACTCGGGGCGATCCACGTCGGGCAAGCTGGCGGCGACGATGAGAATGCTCGGGTTGGAGGAGTAGGCCGGTGGCCAGTTGCATTCGATTGAGGAGAACGAGTGGAAGGCGTTCCGCGCAACAGCGTTGCACGCTGCCTCGAGCGAAAGCGGCCGAGGCGGGATGAAGTCGGCGCGGCGCGCATTGGCCAGCACGATATCGGTCGCGATGGCATTCATGGCAATGCTGCCGCGCACGCTGAAGCCGACGGAGACGTCTCCGCGCAGGCCTTCGTCGCGTGCGAACAGAAGTTGACTGAGCCCTCCGAGTTGCGCGTCTCGCCATTGGCCGCGCAGGTCGATGGGGACCTGTGCGAGCGAACCGGCCAACCCGCCGGCGGGCGCATCCGTTCCCATTGGGCCCCCCGCGCCGAGTGTGCCTTCCATGCGCAGCGTGCCCGTTTCGCCGGGGATTGCGTCGGTGCGGATGGGGTGGGCCTCCAGCCGGAGATGCCACTGTCGCGGCTCGGGCAGCCATAGGGCAAAGTCGGCATCGGTCAGGGAGAACGGAGTCTTCTCCTCGCCGAGTTTAAGATTCAGGCGGGCGCCGGTGGCTTCGATGTAGGGGAAGCGCGGGGCCGCGCCGGCAAAACGCTGGGCGGTGGGCGCGGCTTCGATGTGAGAGGCCTGCAGCAGCAGGCTTTCAATGTTCCACCTGCCGTCGGCCAGGTGGACGAGGTTCACGCTGGGATCGGTGAGCGCGATCTTGGAGAACTCGACGCGGCGGTGCCACAGGGAGCTTACCCGCAGATTGACCTGAACCTGGTCGGCGCGCAGGGTGGGTTCGGAGCCGAAGGCGGGATCCTCGTCGATAACGAAGCTTTCCAGCGTGAAGCCGGGCACCGGAAGCAGTGTCAGCGAGAGCCGGTCGAAGTGGACGGGCCGGCCCAGAGCGGCGCTGATGTTGCGGTCGACGCTGCGCTGGAAGCGGCTGACGTTGATGAGAGGCGGGATGAAGACGAGCACGAGAACGGCGAGCAGAAAGGCCAGAACGACGGCAAGACGGTTGCGCACACGGTGCGGAGAACCGGCGCCGAGTTCAGCCTCGACGTCGGAAGGGGAATCGGAATGGTCGTGGGTCTCGTGCATCGGCGCGAATCGATCTCTGCGGACGGACTATTCTAGCGTGTCCGGGCGGCGAGGTCGTCGGGCACAACGGCGGCCGGCGTGCCTTCCCGGCACAAGCGACTCGTTCGCTGGGCCGCGTCCGCTAGCGGATGATGTGGAAGGTGCGGTTCCACCGGGTCTCGTCGAAGATGTGGATGAGGATGTGCCCCATGAAGGCGATGCGGTCGCCCAGGCTGGTCTTGTCGATCTGGTCGGGGGGTGTCTCGAAGGACCAGTAGACGAACATGGGCCGGCCGACGATATTCTCGCGCGGGACGAATCCCCAGAACCGTCCGTCGAGCGACTTGGTGCGGTTGTCACCCATCGCGAAGACAGTGCCCGGAGGGACAACCAGGTCGCCATTGACGATATGACTGGGCAGATCCACGGCCCACAGCGCGGCGTTGTTGTTGCTGGCTGCCTGCTCGATGCCGGCCAGGTCCGAGGGGAAATCGTCGCGGTAAGGGGTGTAGGCATCTTCGGGGTCGCCATCGTCTCTGGGCATCGCGGCGTAGGGCTCGTTCTGGGCGACTCCGTTCAGGTACACGATGCCGTGCTCAAGGTGGATGCGGTCGCCCGGGAGCCCGATGCAGCGCTTCACCAGGTAGAGGTCGGGGGTTTCGGGGTGAGGCTTCAGGAAGACGATGACATCGCCGCGCCGAGGCTCGCGGTAGTGGACGAAGGGCGCCCACTGCGACGGGGGTGCGAGCGAGATGCGGTCGACCAGCACGTGGTCGCCAATCAGCAGCGTCTTCTCCATCGACGCAGAAGGGATCTCGAAGTTCTGGAAAATGAAGGTCATGACGAAGAGGCCGACCGCCAGGACGGTGCAGATAGAGGCGAGCGACTCGAGTGCAGTCTCGTGGTCCTGGTGTTCGGGCGCGGGAGTGGAGGGCGCGGCTTTTTCGTCGGGGGTGGTGGCTGTTGTGTCAGGCAAATCGGGGTCTCCGCGCTTCACTTGATGTGCAGGAGATAGTGTATCGCGGGGAGTGGGGTCGGCGCGGGGAATGGGCCATGAGGGAGGTTGAGTGGAAGCTGCGGTATGGTATAACTGTTATACTTCAATGCGATTCCATTTCGACGTGCGGAAGAGCAGGCGATTGAGGGCAAACCCGAAGCGAGGCATTGGCTTCGAAGAGGTACAGGAAGTTTTCTCGCATCCGTATTACCTGGACCAGCGGTCGGATCTACCGGAACAATATCGCGCTATCGGTTGGGTAGGGGAACGGCTGTATACGGTGGTGTTTGAGATGCGGGAGGACAAGAAGGAAGAGTATTGCCATCTTGTCACGCTTTGGAAGGCGACCAAGGAGGAACAACAACTCTATGAAGAGCACTCATAACCGGAAGAAGGCTGTGGCAGCGGAAGCGATTGCACGTTTGGCCGATGAAGGAAAGGACGTCTCCCGTTTCTTCACCAATGCCGGGCGCATGGCCGGTCCGATTCGGCGGGTCAACGTGGATCTTGCGTTGCCGATGCTGGAGGAATTGGACGATGCGGCGAAGAAGTTGAATATTAGCCGCCAGGCCGTTATCAAGACTCTGATTCGCCAGGCGCTGGACCAGCATTATCTGGCAAATATGCGCACTTCTGCGACGCGGCTGCGCTAGGCAGCGCTTCGGGCGCTGACGGCAAGGTGGGCTGCGGATGGCAGGCCCGGTGGCCATCGTCTGCATCTGTCACGTACCATTCCGCACATGAATTCATCGTCTTCATCTTCGGTAAGTCGCAGGGAGTTTTTGCAGTCTACGGCGGTTGCGGGGACCGGGTTGGCGTTGGCGCAGGTTGCGCCGAGTCTGCTGGGGCAGGTTGTGACGGGCGCAGCGTCTGTGCCTGCTTCTGCATGGGCGCAAGAAACAATGCGCTGGGCGCAACTCACGCTGGTGGAGGACGATCCGGCGCACTTCGATCCGGCGTTCTGGTTCGACTACTTCAAGCGGACGCGGTCCGATGGTGTTTGCCTGAGCGGCGGCGGGTGCGTGGCGTACTACCCGACCGCGATTCCGTTCCATCATCGCAGCGCGTGGCTGGGCGACCGGGATGTGCTGGGAGAGCTGGTTTCGGGATGCCGCAAGCTGGGCATGGCAGTGCTGATCCGGACCGATCCGCATGCCACGTACGACGATGCGAAGGCCGCGCATCCGGACTGGATCGCGGTGGAGGCGAATGGCAATCCGCGGCGGCACTGGTCGTCGCCGGAGATGTGGGTGACGTGCGCGCTGGGGCCGTACAACTTCGAGTTCATGACGGCGGTGCACAAGGAGGTCATGGCGCGTTACCACCCAGACGGGATCTTCATGAACCGCTGGGACGGCTCCGGCGACTGCTACTGCGTGCACTGCCGGGAGAACTTCAAGGCGGCGAGCGGGTTCGATCTGCCGCGGACGACGGATGCGCGCGATCCGGTGCGGCGGGCGTTTCTGGAGTGGCGGCGGCAACGGCTGGTGGATGTACTGGATGTTTGGAATGGCGCGATACGCGCGATTAATCCGGAGTCGAGCGTGGTGCCGAATAACGGCAGCGGGGCGTCGAGCCCGCTGAACACGATCGAGATCAGCCGGCGCGCGCCGATGCTGGCGGCGGACCGGCAGGCGCGGCATGGCCTGGCGGCGCCTTGGCTGGTGGGCAAGTCCGGCAAAGAATACCGCGCGACCATGGGTGACAAGCCGGTGATCGGGCTGTTTGGGATTGGGCTGGAGGAGGCGTACCGCTGGAAGGACAGCGTGACCAGCAATGCGGAGATCCGCATCTGGGCGCTGGACGCGATTGCGAATGGCATGCGGCCTTGGTTCACGAAGTTCTCAGCAACGCTGCACGACCAGCGATGGCTGGGAGAGATCGAAAACATCTACGTGTGGACGGAGAAGAACCAGCGCTACCTGGCGCAACGGCGGCCGCTGGCGCGGATGGCGCTGGTGTATTCGCAGCAGACGGCTTGGTACTACGGTGCGAGGGTGGAGGATTACGCGCTGGGGTGGTACCAGGCGCTGGTGGAGTCGCGGATTCCGTTTGAGATGGTGCATGACCGGCTGCTGGACGCGGAACACCTGGCGCCGTACAAGACGCTGATCCTGCCGAACGTGGCGGCGCTGAGCGATGCGCAGTGCGAGCAGTTGCGGGCGTTCGTGAGCAGAGGCGGCAGCATCGTTGCCACGCACGAGACCAGTCTGTACGACGAGTTGGGGACGCGGCGGAAGAACTTCGGGCTGGCGGATGTGTTTGGCGTGGATTGGACGGGCAAGGCACAGGGGCCGATGCTGAATTCGTACATCCGGCTGGAGCACGAGGCGCTTCCCGGGAACGCATTGTTCGCGGGCCTGGAAGATGCGCCGCGGATCATCAATGGGGTTTCGCGGCTGGAAGTGACGCCGCGCGAGAAGTTTGCGGAGACGCCGTTTACGCTGATCCCGAGCTATCCCGATCTGCCGATGGAGAAGGTGTATCCACGTGTGCCGAAGACGGATATTTCGTGTCTGTATCTACGCCAGGCCGGAGGGCGGGTTGCGTATTTTCCGTTCGACGTCGATCGAACGTTCTGGGAGGTGCTGTGCGCGGACCATCTGAAGATGATGCGGAATGCACTTGCTTGGGTCCACGATGAGATGCCGGCGGTTGAGGTAGACGGGCCCGGGTTGCTGGATGTGACAGCGTGGCGGAATGCGAACGCAATTACGATTCACCTGGTGAATCTGACCAACCCGATGGCGATGAAGGGACCGTACCGGGACTTCTTTCCGGTGGGGCCGCATACAGTTCGGGTGCGGCTGCCGGCCGGGGTTGCGGCGAAGCGGGCACGGCTGCTGGCGGCGGACAAGGAGGTGGCGATGGTGCGGACGGGCGCGGCGGTGAGCGTTACGGTGCCGTCGATCCGCGATCACGAGGTGGTGGCGATCGAGGTGTAATCGCAGGGTCTTAGCGGACGGGGTGTTGGGAGAGGCGAGGCTGGCGGCCGTCGGTAGCTTTGCGGAAGAAGGAGCCGGCGGTGCAATACTCGGAGTCGGTCTTGAGCTTGTGGGAGATGTAGGGCAGAGGCGCGTCGACGACGTAGCGGCGATGGAGCCTGACGGCGCCGGTGCAGTCGGGGCAGCGAAACTCGGTGTCGTCGTCGGAGAGGGCTTCGATGACAGACTTGAGCTTCCAGAACGGTTCGTAGCCACCGCCAAGTTTGAGGCGGCGGCGCTTGACCTGGCACTCGTAGATCTTTTCGGATTCGGCGGCCATGAGGCTCCTTTGGTGGTGCGGTTGTGATGCGAAGGACGTTACCTCAGCGGCTGAAGCTGCGTTTGAGGGACCCTAAACGGCGCGACCAAAGCCGTGCCGTTTAGCAAGACTGAAGATCGTCCGCGAAGCGGCTTTACACCCGGGAGTCCCAAGGTTAGGGCACGCGGGGCAGGCGGCGCGGCGCTAGCCGCCAATCAGGAGGCCTGCTGATGGTGCGCGGGGGCGAATTCGACTGGCTGTGCGGAGTGTCGGGGTTCGCGGCCGTCGGTGGCCTTCTTGAATGGCATGCCGCTGGGGCAGAACTCGGCGTCCGCGGAGAGCTTGTGCTCAACGTGAGGAACCGTGCCGTTCTTGCCGTTGCGGCCGAGCAGCTTCACCGGGCCGTGGCAATCCTTGCAACGGAACTCGGTGTCGTCGTCGGCCAGGGCATCGACGACGCTCTTCACCTTCCAGTAGGGTTCGTAGCCTCCGCCGGCCTTTACCCGGCGGCGGCGTACCTCGCACTCGTACATTTTTTCGCGTTCTGTTGCCACGGCTTTATTCTCCTGTTCCGCCGACCGTCATGCGGTCGAGCCTTACGGTTGGCATGCCGACGCCGACGGGCACGTTCTGCCCGGCTTTGCCGCAGGTGCCGATGCCCTCGTCGAGTGCAAGGTCGTTCCCGACCATGGATACGTGCTTCAATGCTTCCGGCCCGTTGCCGATCAAGGTCGCCCCCTTGACCGGACGGGTGACCTTTCCGTCCTCGATCAAATAGGCTTCGGAGGCGGAAAAGACGAACTTGCCGTTGGTGATGTCCACCTGGCCGCCGCCGAAGTTGACGGCATAGAGCCCGCGCTCGACCGACTTAATGATGTCCTCGGGCATGTCCGTACCGTTCAGCATGTAAGTATTGGTCATCCGCGGCATGGGGATGTGGTGGTAGCTCTCGCGACGCCCGGAGCCGGTATTTGGCATGCCCATCAGCCGCGAGGACAGTTTGTCCGACAGATAGCCCTTGAGAATGCCATTCTCGATCAGCACGGTCTCCTGGGTGGGATTCCCCTCGTCGTCAAGATTGATGGACCCGCGGCGATTGGGCATTCTGCCGTTGTCGACGACTGTAACCTTCTCGCTGGCAACCTTTTGCCCGATCAGGCCGGCAAAGGCGGAGGTCTTCTTGCGGTTGAAGTCTGCTTCCAGGCCGTGGCCGACGGCTTCGTGCAGCAGGACTCCCGGCCATCCGGGCCCGAGGACGACAGGCATCTCGCCGGCGGGTGCGGCGACCGCTTCCAACTGCAGGATGGCGGTGCGGGCAGCTTCGCGGGCAAAGTGCTCCGGCGAGTGGATTCCTTCAAAGAAATCCAGGGTAACCCGGCCCCCGCCGCCGGAGGTGCCGCGCGCAGTCGAGCCGGCGCCGTTGTCAGCGGCCGCATCCTTCGCGATGACAAAGATGTTCAGGCGCGCCAGCGGCTGGGTATCGCTCGCAAACGTGCCGTCGGAGGCTGCGACCAGGATGCGGCGAAGCTCGTCGCTGAAGCCCGCGCGGACCTGGGTGATGCGCGGGTCGAAATCCCGTGCAGCCTTGTCGGCGCGTTGGATGAGCAGCAGCTTGGCGGCGACTTCCGCGTCGGCGGTGGCGCCGGCAATGGGGTAGAGCGTGGGCGCGTCGGAAGTATGGCGGAAGCCGGACATCTGCTCCTTGGCCGGGCCGCTGGCGATGAGGGCCGCGGTGCGCGCGGCGCGCAGCAGCCGGTCGGACGAGAGGTCGTCGGTGTAGGCGTAGCCGGTGCGCTCGCCGGAAATGACGCGGATGCCGCAGCCGACGCTGATGCCTTGGCTGGCCGACTTGACCAGGGACTCGTCGATGCCCAGCGATGTCGAGGTAACCGACTCAAAATAAAGGTCTGCGTAGTCTCCGCCGGCGGAGAGCGCCTCGCCGAGACAGCGCTCCATCAGGCGCTCGGAGAGGCCGAGCTTCTCTATGAAATATCGCTTGTGGTCGGATGTGGGCCGGGCCTGTGGAAAGGTCACAGTCCTTATTCTAGGCTTCTAAATGGTTCAAGGCAAATAAAACGCGAAGAATGCGGCACGGGACGTGATACAGTTGCAAGTTTTGCTTTTGTATTTTAAGGCGCAGGCAGGGCGGGACTGTCGGCCCAATAGCCATTGCGGGCGGAGACTTCCAGGTGCACGTAGTGGGGCACGGTAAGCGCGATGGCATGGAAGCCGGGGTGTGGCGACTGTGGCTGGAAGCTGAGCACATAGCGGTTGGGGATGTGGTTGGAGATGGTTTGCAGGTCACGCACCAGACTCTTGGCGCTGGTCAGCTTGAAGTACTCACCGCCGGTCAGGCGCGCGACCGTCTCAGGGACGTTCTTCTGCAGGCTGTCGCGCGCGGCCACGAAGGCAATGGTCGCAAGGCGCAGCGGCGGCGCGAGCAGGGCCAGGCAGTCGAAGGCCTGCGTGCCCGGGTTCTTGGTCAGGTCGACGTTGGGATCGTTGGGGTCGCGGCTGAAGCAACCGTGCGCTGGGCCGGGTTTGTCCGGCTGCGAGATCTTCGCGACCTCGTGGGCCACCTCGGGCTTGTCCGTAGAGAAGCCGATGGCGTAGATGGCGGTGTTGGTGTCGCCGATCTCGCGCAGGGCATCGTCCAGCTTCAGCTTGCTGCCGCGGTCATGGCTCTCGGCAATCAGCAGGATGGCGCGGCGGTATTGGATGGGCTGCTTGCGCAGCAGGTCGATCGAGAAGCCAAGCGAGTCCAGCGTCGCGGCGCCCGAGTCTCCGTTGTTGTCGTCGATCAGCGCCTGGATCCCCTTCACGGCCAGATCGGTGTTGGGGGTAAAGTCCCGCACCAGGACGGGCGAGCTGTCGTAGCCCACCACGGCGATCTTGTGGGCAACGCCGCCCACGACAGAATCCAGCATGGACTGGAGCGAGCCCAGCTTGGCCAGTTCGCCCACGCCCGCGCCTCCGCCCTCGATGTCGACCACCAGCGCCAGGGGCTCGCCGCCGGTGTCCTGCTCCAGGTGAAGCTTCTGCGGGATGCCGTCGTCGGACAGTTGGAAGTCGTCCGCCTTAAGGGTGAAAACAAGCTGGCCGCCCTTGCCCTTGTCGCGGACCAGCGCCGGCACCACCACCAGCGCCGACTGGCTGGTAATGGTCTGGATCTGGGAGTCGGGCTGGGAGTCGATCTGGAAGCCGGGCTGCCCGGAAGGCGGCGGGCTCTGGGCTCGGCCCGGCACAGCGGAGACCACGGCGAGCGCGAGTGCGAACCAGAGCCTCAATGGCGGTGTTCCTCACGAACAAGTCTAATCGTGCAGCCCTACCGCGGGCGTGAGGGATCGCGGAACGGCACGGCCGTGGCCTCGACATCCAGGGTCACTTGCTTGTCGGTGCGAAAGACAAAGGTGCTCGGATCTTTGAGGCCCCAGGCGACAAATGGGACCGTGAAGTGGGTCGCCAGTGCGACGCCGTCGCCCTGTGGGTGCAGGTCGACAGTAATCTTCATGGGGTGGTCCTGGCCATGGAGGTTGAGGATGCCATCGACGACGACCGACCCTGCAGCGGCAAGGTCGATCTTGCCATCGATGTGAGTGGGGCGGAAGGTGATGGTGGGATACTGCGCGCTTTCGAGGACGGCGCTGTGCATGCGCTTGTCGCGCGCGGAGTCGCCGCTCTCGCCGCTGGCAGCGTCGACGACGATCTCTCCGTTGACGCTGCCGGTGGCGGGATCGATCTTAAATGCGCCGTTCTTGAGCTTAAAGGTGCCGTCGACCGTATGCAGGGTGGTGTTCAGGGTCCAGCGGATCGAGGTGGTCGAAGGGTCGAGCGTGATGGCGATGGGAGTTGCCGGCGCCTGCGCGCGCGCGGCGGCGGTTAGCCCCAGGAGCACAAGCAGTCCGAGCAGCGCAGGGAAAGCGCGGATGGAATCGCGAGCGTCGCGAGTGCGGATTGCGTTCACGCGCGAACACCTTTCGTGAGCAGATTCCAGCCAAACCGCGGACCGCGGCGAAGCACCACGGAACCGAGACTCTTTTCGCCCATGTGAGCGTGAAGGAGTTCCTGAAAGAAGACTGGCGCGGAGGCAAACGCACGCATGGCGCGCACCTCGAGGGCGGGCCAGCGGTCGAGCGTCAGCATCAGCGCGCCCATGGCGTGGGGCAGCTTGCCGATCTGGCGATGGGCTCGGCGGTAGGGCTCGAGTGAGCCGGAGTGGATCGATTCCGCGACCGCGAAGGCCTGGCGGAACGAGATGGCGAGGCCTTCGCCGGTGATCGAGTCGGCTGAGCCCGAGGCATCGCCGACAAGCGCGACGGAATCGGTTGCAACACGAAGCAGCTTGCAGGTGGCTGAGACCGCGCCACGCTGCTGCGAGACGATCTCGGCGTCTTCGAGCCGGTGTGCAATCTCGGGAAATCCGGACAGGATTGCGGCGCGATCGCAGCGCGGATTGCGCGTGATGAAGACGACGCAGACGCAATCGGCCGCTACTGGCGTGACATAAAGCTGGCCGCCGCGTCCCCAGTGAACCTCGACGAGGTCGCTCCATGGGGCGACGCGGTAGTGGGTGCGAAAACCATAGCGGAGCGAGCGTTTGTGCGCGCGGTCCAGGCCCGCCCATCTGCGGACGGACGATGCTTGTCCATCCGCGCCGATCAGCCAGCGAAAGCGGACAGGCTGGCCGTCCACCATGGCGGTGCGGAGTCCGTCTGCGGCGGCTTCGCTGCTTGAGAACTGGACGCGGCTGTTCCAAAGCAGGCGTGCGCCGGCCTCTTCGGCCCGGCTTGCCAGAAGCGTGTGCAGATGGGGGCGGCGGACCCCGATGCCCGCGCCGCGGGAAAAGCTCGCGTCCACACGATGGAGCGAATTCTGGAAGCGTATGCCGCGGAAGGGACGGCCTTCGGACTCGTCCAGCACTACGCCAAGCTGCGCAAGCGACTCACGCGAGTCCGGCATCAGCCCCTCGCCGCAGGCCTTGTCGATCGGGGTTGCGCGAGCCTCGACCACGGCGCAGGCGATCCCACGCTGGCAAAGGGCGATGGCGGCGGCAAGCCCGGCGGGACCGCCCCCGACGATCAGGACTTCGGTGGCTGCGGGTGGCGCGAGAGTCTTATTGGATATTCTGGCAGGGTTGCCGCGAAGTTCGTGCAAGAGCAGGGCTCACTTTCATTTGGCGTTCGGCGACTGAGGTGAAGGCCGTTTGCGGCTGGCCGGAATGGGTCATAGGAGCAAAGCCAAACAATTAGTGTCTTAGACTTTTAAGACTTGGAAATGTTAGCCTATTTCCTAAAGCCTTAAGAGTCATCGATTCGATAATGCTAAACTCGCACCAATCGGGCACTTGGGAGTCAGTGGATATGCCTTTTCGAAACAGGCCGAACCTGCCCACCAGCGCGGAAATGCGCATCCTGAATGCCCTGTGGCAGTTGGGCGCTGCGACCGTGGATCAGATTGTGCATTCCTTTCCCGAGGGCCAGCGGCCCAACTACAAGACCACCCAGGCTTTTTTGCGCATCATGGAAAACAAGGGCTTCGTCCACCATACGGCGCGTGGACGTGTGTTCGTGTTTGAGCCTATGGTGAGGAAGGAAGAGGTCGACCAGCGGTCGGTCGAGGCGCTGCTGGCGCAGAACTTCGGTGGATCGGCGACCGGGCTCTTCGTAAACCTGCTGGAGTCCGATGCGGTGCCCGCAGCGGATATTGAAGCCCTGGAGAAGATGATTCGCGAATACAAGAAGAGGAAGAAGAGCGCGGCGGGCTGAAAGTTGAAACGATCGAGCTGAAAGGCGGGATGGATGGATCCGAGCTTGGGCTTGCACGCGGCTTCGGGGCTGGTCAATTTTCTGCTCAGGACCACGTTGGAGTGGCTGGTCTGTCTGTTGCTCGTCCGCGTCGCCGGATCGGCAAAGAGCCGATTCAACGTGTGGTTGATGCTGCTGTTCGCCTTTGTGGCGCAATGGATTTGGATGTTGGCCGGCGTTGCGCGTGGAGCATTTCCTGCCCAGGCTTTGGCGGCCGGCGCAATGGAGGGCATGCCGGCTGCCGCGGGAAAGCGCATAGCGATCGCTGCGCCCGCGGCCGGGACGGTCACGCAGGGGATGGCCGCCTTGTTGGTTGTCTATGGAGCAATGCTCGCTTGGCGGATGCTGGGAGCGCTGGCCGCGCGGGTGAGGCTGGCGCGGGCGATGCGGTACCGGAGCGCGCCCTCGAAACGGGTTGCGACGGCGTTCCAGGAAGCAGTAGAGCAGGCCGGGCTGGGCGGCGAATTGGATTGCAGCCCATGGGAGTGCGAACTTTGGGTGCTTCCCGGGTTGTCCTCCCCCGCGACGCTGGGATGGAGGAGGCCGCAGGTGATCGTTCCGCCGGCCTGCGAGCAGCAGGACGAGGCAGAGCTGAAGGCGGTCTTCTGGCATGAGCTGAAGCATGTGGAGCGCCGGGATGCGCTGTGGAATGCGCTGGTGCGAGCCTGCTGCAACCTGCTCTGGTTTCATCCGGCGGTGCACCATGCCGTCGCGTCGCTGAATGCGCAGCGGGAGTTAGCCTGCGACGCGGCGGTGGTTCGCGAGCATCCGCAAAGCCGGGATATCTACGCGGCCTGCCTGGTCCGGTTTGCCCGGATGCGGGACCTTGTGCCGGAGCCGGCGATCCCCGCCATCGAGATGGCGTCAAGCGCGGCACTGCTGACCCTGCGGGTGCGGTCGATCCTGAGCGATGGTGCAGAAAGCGCGGGCGCAAGCCGCATCGCGCGCGCGGGCCGGGCGACGGCGAATCTGCTGCTTGCGGGCGCGATGGCCGCAACCGTTCCGGGGCTGAATATCCTCTTCGCCGCGGAGCAGCGCAACTCTGTGGCCCCACTGTCGATTGCCGGCAAACCTCGCATCGCGCCGATGAAGCGCACGTTGGCTGCGGGTGGGAAGCCGGCGAATGCGAGGACCGGGAGCACCGCTTCGTTGCCGTCCGCCGCTGGGGCGGAAGCGGCGGGTCCGATCTCCGCGGCGGCGCTGCAGCAGGATGAGGGGCTCGCGGCGGAGCATCGCGCTGCCCTGAGCGTTCTGACGGAGTCGACCGGGATGGACGCGCAGGAGGCTGCCAGCGACGGACGCGCGTCCCCAGGCTTGAACGGCGGCGCGATCGACCGTGGGACGGCGGGCAAGACGTCGAATGCAAACTCGACCTCGTGGGGCACGGTTGCAGCGGATGCGGCGGCGCACATGGGGCCCCTGATGGGCGACCACGACGGCGACGACCGGCACTGAGCATCATCGGCCATGCGAAGGGTCGGGTGAGGCGGAGACGCTGAGGTCGAGCTGGACACCGGGAATGCCGGGAGCGTAGCAGTTGCCGTCGCGGTTGTAAGTTGCGGCGCAAACCTTGGTAACGGAAGGCTCGCGCGGTGACTGAGCATACTGCCAGGCGGCGAGGTCCGACGTTCCGCTCTGGTCGAGCGCAGGCACGTTGGCCGAGTCTATGACGCATCCGGGCGCGGGTGGGCAGGCGTCCTGCGCGTCCCAGAAGGCAATCTCGTGGAGTTTCCCCGCGGCGACGTGCTCGCGGATGTCTTGAATGGTCGTGAGCATGATCGGCTTGCCGTTCGCGTCCTGGTCGCGCACGGGCTTGCCGCTGGCATAGACGCCGGGGCGATAGTCGGTGGCGGCGACGGTTTCAGTCCAACTCAGCAGGTACTCCGCCTGTTCGGGGAGCAGGCGGCCTCCTTCCTCCTGATCCAGGAAGAGAATCGCTCCGGTGGGAAATCCTTCGCGGTTGGCGGCGGCGACGGCGACACCCGCGTCCTGCCGGCCGAGCGCGGCGGGGGACTTGCCCTGCTTCTTCGACCGGAGGATCTGCGCGTCCAGGCGGCCGTTGAAGACGATGAGGAAGCCGAAGCCGTTGCGGACCAGGACGTCGCGCTTGCCGGCCCAGGGGTTGTGAGTGGCTCCGGGCGGATTGTTGAGCCAGTATCCGGTGAAGGCGAACTGCTGGCGGAGGGTGGGGAGCTTTGCGTCGCCGGGATAGTCGTTGGCGTCGAAGCCGACGTAGCTGCGCGGGGCCGACGAGAGCGAAACCGGCGGCTGGGCTGATGCGGCGACGGCGGCGGAGGCGAGCGCGGCGGTCAGGAGCGCGGGCAGGCGCATAACGGTTCGATGCTTGCGGGTTGCGGTGCTGCCGAACAGCTGGGACATTCCTGCATTCTAGACCGGGCACATACCGGACCGTCTCCGTGGTACCCCCCCGGGGGGTATACCTCTACTATGTGATTGATTCGTAGAATGTTAGTCTCGGACTTCGTACATTTTTTGTGCACAGCAGCTGAGACGCTACGGTGAAGAGTCCCGCCCCGGTAGTTCCTCCCAAATGAAAAGCCCCGGCGCGGATGCCCGGGGCTTTTCTCTATCTCTTACTTACTTCTTAAGTATAGCAGATTGACCGTAACTCATCTGCATCCTATTTTCTCTTTGGAATGAGAGAGATAAGGAGTTTTGGGGCTTGACACGCGAATTTGCGGGCAAATCCGACAAAGATTTATTTCTTGGAGGCGTTGGGTCGGGCCTTCAGCCCTCGGATTTTGTTGGGAATTACATACTTGACTCCCTTGGAGGGGAAACATGGCCTATCAGTTCGATTGGGATACCTGCCCGGAGCACGATTTCCAGTTTGTGTGCGATTCCATGTCAGGACGCGACGTTGTTTGCTCGAAATGCGGGATGCCTGGCGACAAAGACGAGAAAACCGGCGAGGTTTTCTACCCCGCCACATAAAGGGACTGAAGTATATAAGTCCCATTTTGTTGGGGTGCAGTCCCTAGGCTGGTATAGGGCGCGCCTTCAGCGCTCGGACGTGGCCGCCTGGGTTAACTCGGTTCATCCCACGTCTCAGAAGCGAGATGTGGGGCACCCGGCAAAAGACAAATACGGGGATTCTTCGCTGCGCTGCGGAATGACAAACGAATGGCAAGAGCAGATTCCTTCGCTACGCTGCGGAATGACAACCAAGCTGCGCTGCGGAATGACAAGCGAGAGGAGTTGGTGGATCGAGGAAGAATCCCACGTTTCAGAAGCGAGACGTGGGGCACCCGGGCACCCGAGCCTTTGGGTTGGTCATGGGTGGGCTACCCCGCGAAGTGCGTTTTATGAACAGCTATCAGCGATCACTACTGTCCGGCTTATTTTGTGTTGACGTGTCGTAAGTTCATTTCCGGCGATGGTTTGGCGTTG
>Ga0224557_1002721_pt1 | contig 14644 bp, 15 predicted proteins | sample 714S31014metaG_FD_180677 | JGI IMG/M metagenome (GOLD analysis project Ga0224557, IMG submission 180677) | Peat soil microbial communities from Stordalen Mire, Sweden - 717 S3 10-14 | ecosystem: Environmental > Terrestrial > Soil > Wetlands > Peat | place: Sweden: Norrbotten County, Stordalen...
CGCCGCGCCGGTTTCGGCATCTGAACGCTCACCGGTTTGCGGGGCGTGTGGGCGGTCCCGCCGGACCGCCCACTTCTGTTGGCCTAGTCCGACCGTTCGGGCCTGCTCAGACTGCCTCGGCCGGTTCCGGCAGCATGATCTCGCCGCGCCCGCGGTCGTACTCGAACAGCTCCGCGTAGCGCCCCCAGTCGATCGCCGTATCAAGCTGCGCGCGGGCCTCCTCAACGCTGAAGTGACGGTTCAGCAGGTCTAGGAAGAAACCCTCGCGCAGCGCACCGTCGGCCGAATGCTGGAGCGCGCGATGGACACGGCGGACCAGCGGCACCCACTCGAGTGCGGCGTCGCGGAAGATCTCCTTTGAGTGCTGAATGTCGGCTCCGGCGAACTCAAGGCCGAGGGCCGTCAGTTCAAGGCGCCCGCTGACCACGTTCGCGAAGCCCAGCAGGCCCAGCGCGTCGACCAGCGGGAAGAGGTCGTCGATCTCGAAGCCGACCACCGCGGCCAGGTCGCCAAGGTCGGTGTCAGCCTCCGCCTGGCCCGCGAGCTCAGCCAGACCCGCGATACCGTCGACGGAGGCGTGCGGAAGCACGATGTGATGTACCCGGCCTGTGCCCGCTTCGGGCTCGTCACTCTCGACGCCAAGGTCCACAGGCACCGCCACCGGGGTCGGTCGCTCCGTCATCACGCCGTAAATCTCGTCAACCAGCGCTTCGAACTCCGGGGATTTGCGGTCACGGGGGCGCTCAATCTCCACGGCTAGCTCACGCCTGATCCGGCCGGGGTTGGTGCCGAGCACAATCACCCGGTCGGCGAACATGACCGCTTCCTCAATGTTGTGCGTGACGATCAGGATCGACTGCGCCGGAAACTCGCCGGCGCTCCAGAGCTCGAGCAGCTCTGTGCGCAGGTTTTCCGCGGTGAGCACGTCAAGTGCGCTGAAGGGCTCGTCCATCAGCAGCAGATCCGGCTCGACCACCAATGCCCGCGCGAAGCCGACACGCTGACGCATACCGCCGGAGAGCTCCTTGGGAAAGGCCGACTCGAAGCCGTCGAGGCCGATCAGGTCGATCGCCCTAATCGCGAGCTCCGCACGCTTCTCCGGATCGACGCCCTTTGCTTCCAGGCCGAGCTCCACGTTCTGCTGCACGGTCAACCAGGGCAGCAGCGCGAACGTCTGAAAGACGAGTGAGGTGCCCGGGTTGACCCCGACCAGCGGCGCGCCGCGGAACCAGACGGTGCCGCTCGAGGGCTGGATCAATCCCGCGATGCAGCGCAGCAGCGTCGACTTCCCGGAGCCCGATTTGCCCAGCAACGCCACGATCTCACCCGGTTGGATGTGAAGGTTTATCGAGTCAAGCACCGGCAGATCGCCGCCGTCGCGGTTGACGAACGTCTTGGTCAGGTCTTCGGTTGCAGCCAACGCGCGGCGCGCGGCTGAGTTGCCTGAGAAGCTGCTCACAGTGAGTACCTGCTTTCTGCCAGTCGGTAGAGCCGGCGCCAGAACAACCGGTTGGCGCTAACAACGTAGATCGACATCACCATCACCCCGCAGATCAGCCGTGCCTTGTTGTCGTGCTCGGACGCCTCCACGATATAGGCGCCGAGCCCGTAGGCCGTCAGTGTCGAATGGCCGTAGGTGACGACCTCGGCGACGATCGACGCGTTCCAGGCACCACCCGCGGCGGTGATACCGCCGGTTACGTAGGAGGTCATGATGCCCGGGATGATCAGCCGCTTCCAGCGCTGCCAGCCGCGGACGCCGAGCACATCCATGGCCTCGCGTAGATCGGTCGGGATCGCTGAGGCACCGGCGACGACGTTGAAGAGGATGTACCACTGCGCTCCCAGCGCCATCAGCAGGATGCCGCCGATGTTGATGCTGATCCCGAACTTGATGAAAAACAGCACCGCGAATGGGAACAGGAAGTTCGCCGGGAAGCTGGCCAGCACCTGCACCACCGGCTGCGCCAGGCGTGAGACTTTCGGGTTCATCCCGATCCAGACGCCGATCGGGACCCAGACCAGTGTCGAGAAGACCAGCAGCACCACCACGCGCCCGAAGGTGGCCAGGCCGAGCAGCGCGCATTTCGGGATCTGGCCCAGTCCGGCGTCGGGGCTGGTGGCGATGTAATGCAGGCACTCATAGGCGCCGATCAGGATCGCGGCGCCGACGATCCCCATGTAGACGTAGTCGCCGGCGCGTTGGCGCGTCGATACGGCTGAAGGTACGGCGTCGTCGTAACCCAGCACGCGCATAAACCGTCCGAGCCGCTCGGCCAGCCGCGTGCGCAGGCGGCCCAGTACTCGCGGCCAGTGGGAGTGCAGCAGCAGGTTCAAGGTGAACGACCGCTGCGTCTCCGCTGCTTCCGTTGTCTCGAACCGGTAGCGCTCACACCAGGCCACCAGCGGCCGCCAGAACAGCACGTTTACGCCGATCACCATCACGATCATCGTCCCGATGGCGAGTCCAACGCGCCCGGCCTGACGGTTGTGGATGGCGGCCCCGGCGTAGGATCCGATCCCCGGTAGGGAGTAGTTGGTGCCCTTGACCGTGATCGCCTCCGAGGCGACCAGGAAGAACCAGCTGCCGCCGAAGCTCATCATCCCGTTCCAGACCTGGCCGATCGCGGCGTTGGGCCACTCGATCCGCCAGAACCGCTGCCAGCGGGTGAGTCGCAGCGAACGTGAGAGCTCGTCCAGTTCGCGCGGGATGCTCTTCATAGAGGCGTAGAAAGAGAACGTCAGGTTCCACGCCTGGGCGGTGAAGATCGCGAAGATCGACGCGCACTCCAGCCCCAGCTCACTGCCCGGGAAGAGGCCGATGAACAGGGTGACCGTGATCGTCAGGAAGCCGAGAACCGGGACCGACTGCAGGATGTCCAGCATCGGCACGAGGATCTTCTCGGCACGGCGCGAGCGCGCGGCCGCGTAGCCATAGACAATCGTGAAGACCATCGAGAAGAACAGCGCGACGAACATCCGCAGCAGGCTGCAGGCGGCGTCGTAGGGCAACCGCTCCGGCGCCGTCGAGACGTTTGTGAGTCGCTGGGGGTTAAAGCTCGCTGTGGTGCCGCTGCCGACCCGCAGCACCACATACAGCAGCACAAGCACCGCCGCCAGGACGAAGGCGTCCAGCAGCGAGATGGGGCGACGCAGGGATGGTCGCCCAGGCATATATGACCGGAGTCCGCTCATGCAAGTGCTCTAATGGAGGCAAAGCCCGGTAAGGCTACCCGTTTTTGTCGCTGGCTCAGATAACGAGGGCGTGAGCGCCGGTGCTGGGCGGCGCTCCCCGGAACTCATTGAGGCCGCTCTGGCGGACCTGCCGGGGCCGCTCCGCCGGGTTTCACCCGACGGTGCGTATACTCGACCGCCGTATGTCAAAAGTTTGCCACGTCTGCTCGAAGGGTCCGTCCTTCGGCCACAGCCGCAGCCACTCGATGGTTGCCACCAATCGCCGTTTCGATCCCAACCTTCAGCGCGTCCGCATCAACGACGCGGGCACGCCGCGTCGTGTCTACGTCTGCACGCGCTGCCTGAAGGCCGGCAAGGTCACAAAGGCCAGCTGAGCTGGCGCGGGCGATACGCCCGCGCCTCTCATACGGCCCCATAGACCGCCAGATCGACCTGTGATTCAACCGGCGTTGTGACCGATCCCGCAATTCTTCGCTTCCGTGCGCTCGTCGAGGCCGGTCTGTTGGCCCTTGAAGAGCGCCGTGAGGAGGTCAACGACCTGAATGTTTTCCCGGTCGCTGATGGCGACACGGGCGACAATATGGTGCTGACGCTGCGCGCTGTGCTGCAGGAGCTCGATCGGCTCGCGGCCGCGTCACAGGACAGCACGATCGATGAGATCGGCCGTGACGAGATCGTGCGCTCGGTCGCACGCGCGGCGCTGCTCGGCGCGCGCGGCAACTCCGGCGTGATCCTCTCGCAGCTGATCCGTGGTGCCGCCGAGGAGCTGATCAGCCGCCCCGGCGAGTTGATCGACCCGGTGCTGATCGGGGCGGCGCTGGCGAGCGCCGCCGACCAGGCCTATGGCTCGGTTCAACAGCCCGCGGAGGGAACGATCCTCACGGTGGTACGTGAGATGGCGCGGCGGGTCTCACACGACCTCGCGCACATGGACGAGACCCGCCTCGGTCCCGACGCCACAGACGACCAGCAGGACAATCTCGCCGCCGAAGTGATGGAGCGTGCGCTTGAAGCCGGCCAGCAGTCGGTCAAGAAGGGCCCGGATCTGCTGCCCGCGCTGCGTGAAGCGGGTGTCGTCGATGCTGGTGGTTACGGGCTCACGGTTGTGCTGGCGGGCATGGTCGGCCAGCTACGCGGGACCGAAACGGTGCAGCTAGAGCACCACGCGGCCGCCAAGATCACCCATCCAGAGCACGATTCGCGGACCTTCCGCTACTGCACCAACTTCGCCGTAACGGGGACCGACCTGGACCAGCGTGGGTTCATCCGCGAGCTTGAGCGGCTCGGCGATTCGATCCTCGTCGTCGGGGACCAGACGACGGTCAAGATTCACGTCCACACCGACGATCCGACCTTCGCAACGGCGCTGTTTGAGCGTGACGGCAACGCCGTGTCCCACATCGATATCGCCGACATGCATGAACAGGTCAAGCAGCGCGATGCCCGGCTGACCAGTGCCGCCACGGCCGTCACGGGGGTCGTGCCCGGCGCGTCAGGCGTGCTCGCAGTGGTGACCGGCGACGGGTTCAAGCAGCTTTTCGGCGGCTTTGGCGCGGCCGTGCTCGACGGCGGCCCGACGCTGAATCCCTCGACCCATGACCTGCTGGCCGGTATCCACGCCGTTCCGGCAGAGCAGGTGGTCGTGCTGCCGAACAGCTCCAACGTGTTCATGGCCGCCGAGCGCGCCGCTGAGCTGTCGGACAAGACGGTGGTCGTCGTCAAGTCGCGCTCCCTGCAGGCCGGACTCGCCTCGGCGGTCGCCTTCAACGTCCGAGCCTCGGCTGCCGATAACGCCGCCGCGATGGTTGAGATCCTCGACCAGATTCGCACCGGCGGTGTCGCCGCAGCTGCCCGTGACGACACCCAGGGACGCTTCACCACCGGAGACGCGATCGGCTTTGTGGATGAGCAGCTGGTCGCCTGGGGCGATCCGGAACCGACGCTGCGCGAAGTCATCGGCCAGCTGGCCGATGACGCAGAACTCGTCACCTGTCTGCGCGGCGTCAATGCGCCGCTCGACGATGACGCCGTGCGTGCGATCTTCAACGGAGACGTCGAACTCGAGTTCGCAGCCGGCGGCCAGGAGAGCTACTGGTGGCTCCTGAGCGCCGAATGATCGGCTTGCCGCACGTGTCAGTCGTCAGCCGTCTGAATCGACCAGGCTGACGCCGTGCAGGCGTTCGAGCGCCTGTGTGAGCTGCTCGATCGGCTTGACCAGATCCTCACGGTCAGCCTTCTGTTCGAGCATGATCCGCAGCTCGGCCAACTCTCGCGCCAGAAACTCCGTCTCCGCGAGGGAGCGCGCGTTGGTCCCGCGGTCTCGCTCGATGTCGTCCTTGTCGCGGTCGGCCTGACGGTTCGCAGCCAGCAGGATCAGTGGTGCCGCGTACGCGGCCTGGGTCGAGAACATCAGGTTCAGCAGGATGAACGGGTATTTATCCCAGCGAAGCTCCCACGCGAACGCGTTGATCCCGATCCAGATGATCACCAGGATCGTCTGTACAGCCAGGTAGCGACCGGTACCAAGGAAGCGGGCTACCGACTCGGCCCAGCGGGCAAAGGCGTCCGAGTCGTAGCCAGAGGTACCGGCGGTGCCGCGTGGCGTCGAAAGATCGTCCTTGCGGGCCATCGGGTTAGACCGGTGAGTGGGTTATGCGCCAGCCGGAGGGCAGGATGCGGTCGAGCACGTCGTCCACGGTGACGGCGCCGACGAGCCGTCCGGCATCGTCGGTGATCGCGACGGCCACCACGTCATAGGCCGCCAGACGGCCTGCGACCTCGCGGTCGGAGGCGTTCGCGTTGACCGGGTCCCACTCTTCGTCGATGCAGCGTCCGACGGGCTTGGAGGGCGCCTCGCGCAGCAGGCGCTGCACACCGACGACGCCGAGGAACCTGCCCGTGGGTGTTTCAAGCGGCGCTTGGCAGACGAACACCTGAGCCGCCAGCGGTGCCGAAAGGTCCGGGTCGCGGAGTCGCGCCAGCGCCTGCGCGACGGTTGCGCTCGGCGCGAGGATGATCGGTTCGGGCGTCATCAGACCGCCGGCCGTATCCGGCTTGTAGGTCAGCAGACGGCGCACCGGCTCGGCCTCATCGGGGTCCATCGCGGCCAGCAGCTCCGCCCGGTCGGCGGCAGACATCTCGCCGAGCAGGTCAGCGGCGTCGTCGGCCTCCATCTCGTCCAGCACGCGCCCGAGGCGCTCGGGGTCGAGGCCCTCGATCAATCGCACCTGCTCGTCCTCAGGCAGCTCCTCCAGCAGGTCGGCGAGCCGGTCGTCCTCGAGCGCGGCGGCCAGCAGCCGGCGCCGGCTGAGCGGCAGGTTGCGGATCTCATCGGCCATCTCCGCCGGATGCAGACCGCCGAGCGTGGCGGCCTGGCGGTCGACCGGCCGCTGATCTGAGAACAGTTCGCCCGCCTCGCTCCAGTCGATCACCTCAGGTGTCCGCTTGAGCCCCGGCACGATCAACCCGGGCATGCGCCGGTTGGTCGCGAGCGCGACGGTGGCGACCTCCCAGGCGAACGGGTCTGGTGAGGGGGTGAGTCCGATGTCAACCACGCGGCGGCCGCTCACACGGCGACCGAGCAGCTCGCCGGAGGCGAGTTTCTCGCCGGGGCGCAGCTCGAACTGCCGCAGGTTGATGCTGCCTCGTCGCAGCCGCAGCCCGCGCGTCTCAATCTCACCGATTCGGCCGGCGCCGACGAACACGCGCCGGCGCTGCACGCCGCCTACCACAAAACCGTTGACCCGGGGCGGTCGACCGCCCATGTCGAGCACGACATCGACGACGTGGCCGACGTCCGAACCGTCAGAGCCCACGAGCGATAGACGCGTGATTCGCGACACGTACATGATCCGCCCGTTCATACCCTGAATCCTAGGGCGACCGCCGCGTGCTGCAAGCTTTGCCAGGCAACCCGTACCCGATGCCGACAGCCTTCACCACAGCCACTCCGCTCGCCGATGACGAGCTTCGCGGTGCCACGGTCCGCCGGCCGGCGCCCGAGCGCCTGAAGCGGCGCTTGAAACTTGACGGCGCCAAGGCGGCCCAGGGCGCGGAGACACTTGGCCTTGAGACGGTCGGGGACCTGCTTGAACACCTGCCCAGGGACCGGCGCGAGGCACGCACCGTCGCCGACCTGATCGACGGGGAGACGGCAACCGTCGTGGTGGATGTGAAGCAGATCGCCGCGCGGGCGGTGCGCCGCCGCGGCATGCGGCCGTTGGTTGAGGCGACGGTGGCTGACGCGAGCGGGTCACTACGGGTGACGTTCTTCAACCAGCCATGGCTTGTGGGCCGGTATCCGCCCGGCACGCGCCTGATGTTGCACGGCAAGGCCGATGGCCGCGGTCGCTTCACCGTCCAGGGCCACGCGCAGACCGATCAGCGCCCAGGGGGCGTGGCGGCTGCGGCTTCGACGCCGGCTTCCGGGCCGGCCTCCGGGCCCAGCTTCGCGACTGTGGGGGAGTTTGTCGGCCAGGAGACGACAAACTCCCCCACAGTCGAGCAGCGCGCCGCGTCCGTCGCCCACTATCCGGCGACTGATGGGCTCTCGTCGACCCAGATCCTCGCCCTGGTGCACCAACATGCCGCCAGTTTCGATGACGTGATCGACCCCCTACCGGTCGCGATCCGCCTCAGAGAGCGGCTCACCGACCGCCCCTCAGCCTTGAGGGCCGCGCACTTCCCAGTCGAACCGGGTGACGAGGAGCAGGGGCGCCGGCGCCTGGCCTTCGACGAGCTGCTGCTGGCACAGCTCGCGCTCCAGCAGCGTCGCCGCCACCGGCGGATCGCGTCGGCCGCGCCGGTTCTGAACCAGACCTCCGAGCTCACCAGTCGCTGGCTAAAGACCGGCCTTCCGTTCCCGCTGACCGGCGACCAGCAGGCGGCGATCACCGCGATCGACGCCGACCTCGTCTCGGATCAGCCGATGCAACGGCTGCTGATGGGGGAGGTCGGTTCCGGCAAGACCGTGGTCGCCCTTTACGCGATGCTGCGGGCCATGGAGCACGACCTGCAGGCCGCGCTGATGGCCCCGACGGAAACGCTCGCCGAGCAACACTTCGCCACGATCCAGACCCTGCTGGGTGCCGAGCCGGTCCGAGCCGGTCTGCTGACCGGCTCGACGCCGGCGCGCAGGCGCGCCGACCTGCTCGCAAAGCTCGCGACCGGCGAGCTCTCGATGATCGTCGGCACCCACGCCCTGATCGAGGACACCGTCGAGTTCAACCGTCTGGCCGTGGTGGTCGTCGATGAGCAGCACCGCTTCGGCGTCAGCCAGCGCGCGGCGCTCGATCGCAAAGGCAGCGGCGAGCAGCGTCCTCACGTGCTCCACATGACCGCCACGCCGATCCCCCGCACCCTGGCCTTGAGCCGTCACGGGGACCTCGACCACACAACCCTCAAAGAGCTGCCGCGCGGTCGTCAGCCGATCGCGACCCACCTCTGCTCGAGTGAGGCCGAGCGCGAGCGCGCCTACGCGCGTATCCGCAGCGAGCTGGCCCAGGGCAGGCAGGCGTTTGTGGTCTGTCCGCTCGTGGAGGAGTCCGAGACGTTGCAGGCGCGGGCCGCCGTGGTGGAGTTCGAACGCCTCAAAACCGGTCCCTTCAAGGAGCACAAGCTGGTACTGATGCACGGCCAGATGCGGCCCGCTGAGAAGCAGGAGGCGATGGCCGCGTTCGCGTCGGGCGCGGCCGAGGTGCTGGTCGCGACCACCGTGATCGAGGTCGGCATCGATGTGCCGAACGCGACCGTGATGCTGGTTGAAGACGCCGATCGCTACGGGATCTCGCAGCTGCATCAGCTGCGCGGCCGCGTCGGCCGCGGGCAGCACGCTTCGCTGTGTCTGCTGTTCGGGCGCAAGGACGCGGTGCGGTTGCAGGCGCTCGAGCGTGAGTCGGACGGCTTCGCGCTGGCTGAGATCGACCTGCAGCTGCGTGGCCAGGGTGAGCTGGCCGGCACGCGCCAGTCGGGCGAGGCCATGTTCCGCTTTGCCGAGTTTCCGCGTGACAATGAGCTGATGGAGCGGGCTCATCGCTACAGCCGCGACGTGATCGACGCGGACCCCGACCTCAAGGCGCCCGAGCACGCGTTGCTGGCAGATGCGTTGGCCGCGCTCTACGGCGACGAGGCGCGGGCGCCGATCCGGGCATGAGGGTCGTCGCCGGGACGCACAGGGGCCGCGTGTTGAAGGCCCCAAAGGGCCAGCAGACTCGCCCGACCTCTGACCGCGTTCGGGAGGCGCTCTTCTCGATTCTGGGCGAATCCGTGGAGGAAGCGGACGCGCTCGACCTGTTCGCCGGCTCCGGCGCGCTCGGGATTGAGGCGCTCTCACGGGGCGCCGCCAGCGCCGTATTCGTCGATAACGCTCACGCGGCCGTCAGCGTGATCACCGACAACCTCGAAGCGCTCGGACTCGAGGGCGAAATCATCCGCATGCCGGCGCTGCGGGCGCTGGCTTGCACGCCGGTTGCCGCTCGCCAATACGATCTCGTCTTCATCGACCCCCCATACCGTTTGGCGAGTGCGCTCGGTCCGGAGTTCTCGGTCGCCTTGGAACCCATCCTGCGCCCAACTGCCAGGGTGGTGACCGAGAGTGACCGCCGCGATCCGCTGACGCTCGAGTTGCCGCTCCAGCTGGAGCGACGCTACGGGGATACCCTGATCAGAATCCATGGCGCCAGATAACCGAATCGCAGTCTGCCCGGGCTCCTACGACCCGGTGACCAATGGGCACCTCGACATCATCTCGCGGGCGTCCGGCATGTTCGACAAGGTCATAGTCGCCGTCGTGAACCTGCCGATGCGTAAAGGCAGCACGCTATTCACCGGTGAGGAGCGCGTGGCCTTCGTCCAGAACGCGACCGCGCACCTGGGGAACGTCGAGGTCGAGCCGTTCAGCATCCTGACCGTGGACTTCGCGCGCTCCCACGGCGCCAAGGCGATCGTCCGCGGACTGCGCGCGATCTCGGACTTTGAGTACGAATTGGAGCTCAACCAGCTCAACCGCGCGCAGGCCCCGGATATCGAATCCGTTTACCTGATGGCTTCGGCCAAGTACAGTTTCATACGATCAAGCGGCGTTAAGGAACTTGCGACGTTCGGAGGACGGATCGACGAGCTCGTCCCCGAGGAAGTCGCAATCGCCTTGCAGGAACGCATTGGCCGCTGACGAAACAGAGGATCGGCTATGGACGTCCTAGTACTGATCGACAAACTCGACGATCTCGTTCACAACGCAAAGCCCATGCCGTTGACGGATCAGGTGCGCGTGGACAAGGAGGCGATCTACGACATCCTTGACCAGATGCGTGCGACGATCCCCGAGGAGATCAAGCAGGCACGCTGGATCGTCAAGGAGCGTCAGGAGATGCTCGCCGAGGCCAAGCGCGAAGCCGAGCGCATCATGAAGGAGGCTCGGGACCGCCAGGACCGCCTGATCTCCGACGAAGAGGTCACCAAGCAGGCCGAGCGCGCCGCTGAGGACATCATCGAGGATGCCCACAGCCGTGAGCGTGAGATCCGCCTCGGTGCCGAGGATTACGCCGACGAGATTCTGAACACGCTCGAGGTCAACCTCTCGAAGTTCATCGCCGCCGTGCAGCGCGGTCGTGACCGGCTCGCCGGCAAGGACGAGCAGGTCGAAGTCGGCTAGAGGGTCTTTCGCCGCTTTCGTGCAACGTAAGTTGCACGCTGTCCGCCGTGAGCGCAAAGCTCGTAAACGTGGACATCACCTGGCTGGCGATAGGGATCTGCTTAGGCGTCGCGCTGACGGCACTTGTGGTCTGGCTGCGGAGCCGTTCTGCCTTGAGCCGGGACGCCGAGGTTGAAAGGTTGGTCGGCCCGCTGGCCGACCAGCTCGCTCGTGTGGACCGGCAGTTGGTGGCGCTCGACCAGGAGCGGCGCGAGACCCGCGGGCGCTTGGAACAGCAGCTGCGTTCGCTGGCCGAGCAGGGCGAGCGGCTGCGCACGGAGACAGGAGCGCTGGTAACGGCCCTGCGCAAGCCCAACACGCGCGGTCAATGGGGTCAGATGCAGTTACGCAAGGTTGTAGAGCTCGCCGGCATGGTGCGCCACTGTGACTTTCAGGAGCAGTCGTCGATTGCCGGGCAGGACGGCACCCTGCGTCCTGACATGGTGGTCAACCTGCCCGGTGGCAAGACGGTTGTGGTCGATGCCAAGGCGCCGCTCCAGGGGGTGCTGGACGCCTACGAGGCGCCTGACGAGGAGACCCGGGCCGGCCACCTGGAAGCCCATGCCAGGCTGCTGCGCCGGCATGTGAAGCAGCTAGCTGACAAGGCCTACTGGTCGGGCATGGAGAGCGCCCCGGACTTTGTGGTGCTGTTTCTGCCCGGTGAGTACCTGTACGGCGCCGCGCTTGACGCCGACCCAGACCTGATTGAGGACGCGATGGCGCGCCGGGTGCTGATCGCGACGCCGACGACGCTGCTGGCGCTACTGCACTCGGTCGCGTACGGCTGGCAGCAGGAGCGCGTAGCCGAGTCAGCCCAGGCGGTCTCAGAGCTCGGCCGCGAGCTGCACGGTCGGCTGGCGCGACTCTCAACGCTGCTGGCGAACCTCGGGCGCCGCATGAACAGCGCCGTCGGCGCATACAACGATGCGGTCGGCTCCTATGAAGCCCGTGTGATGCCGGCCGCCCGGCGGCTAGCGGACCACGGTGCCGTGAGCCCAGGCCTGGAAATCCCCGAGGCCGACCAGATCACCGTGTCCGCGAGGGTCGTGAACGTTTCGTCCGACTAGAGCGTCTCAGGCTCACCAACAAGCGCCCCCACCGGAAGTAAGGGGCCTTGTATCTCAGATATGAGACATAACGGCCCTTACTTCCGTGTTTGGCTGGCGCTCTTCCAGAATGTCCGCGTCTGCCAGGGCGCGCGTGACCTCGTCGCGCGCCCCAGGGTGATATTCCCGGTCCTCAACGAGGTTCAGGACACGGGTCACACCGAACGCCACGAGCAGGCGGACGTCTGCGGCATCCAGCGGCACCGCACCGACGACCAAGCGGTCGTGGACCTCAGCGAAACCGTATGTCTGAAACCAGCGCGACATTTCCCGGATCATCGCAGCCCTCTCTAACCTTTCGGGCGTGAGCACCATGACTGACACCTTTGACCTGATAGGCCTGCGCATGACCTCGGGTGAGGGCCGCAAGCTCGAACTGACGGTCGCGATCGATCCGTTTGAGCTGGGACAGGACACCTACACCGTGACGCCGCCGGCGATTCCGGTCGAGCTGCAGATCTCGCGCACGACGGGGCAGGGTTACGCACTGCGGCTGAAGTTCGAAGCCACGCTGGATGGCGCCTGCATGCGCTGCCTCGAGCCGGCGACGCTGCACTTCATCGTCGACGCACGCGAGGTGTCACAGCCGGGCGCCGGCGATGAGCTCGACTCTCCGTACGTGGAGGCGGGCACACTCGCGCTCGCCGCCTGGGCGCGTGACGCGCTGGCGCTGATGCTTCCTGCGACGTTGCTCTGCAAGCCCGACTGCGCCGGGCTCTGCGCGGTCTGCGGAATCGACCTCAACACCGCCGGTCCCGATCACCATCACGAGTCGCAGCCGGACTCGCGCTGGGCGAAGCTCGCCGAGCTGAAGTTCGATCGGTAGGGGTCTATCGCGGTAGGGGAAGTGCGAGTGGGGCAGGCCCGAGCCAAGCTGATCAGACGATCTGCCTGCTAGTCTGCAGCGTCTATGGCCGTCCCCAAGCAAAAGCAGTCTCACTCGCGCACAACGTTGCGCCGCTCGACCCACAAGGTCACCCCAAACGCCCACAACGCGTGTCCGCAGTGCCAGAGCCCGAAACTGCCGCACCGCGTATGCCCGGTTTGTGGCAGCTACAAGGGTCGCAGCGTAGTGGCGACCGACTCGACGCTCCGCTGAGCGTCCGTCGCCAATGGTGACCGTCGCCGTTGACGGTAACGGGGCCGACCTCGGTCCTGTAGAAGTCGCCGCAGGCGCGTCGCTGGCAGCGGCGCGCGGCGTGCGCGTACTGCTGTTCGCGGACGCATCGAGAATCGACTCGGTCCCCGAGGGGGTCGAGTTGGTCGACGCCCCGGTTTCGATCGCCAAGTCGACTGACCCGGCCTATGCCGTCCGTTCAACGCCCGAGGCGTCGATCGTGCAGGCCGCCAAAGCCGTGGCCGACGGGCGCGCACAGGCACTCGTCTCGGGCGGCTCAACCGGCTCGGCGCTCGCCGCCGGGCTCTTCAACCTCAAGCGTGACCGCGGTATCTACCGTCCGGCGCTGGCGCTCCCGATCCCGCGCCCCGGCGGCACGCCGGTGATGGTGCTCGATGTCGGCGCCAACGTGAGCTGCCGACCCGAGCACCTCGTGCAGTTCGCGCACATGGGCTCAGCGTTTGCGCAGGCGGTGATGGGCATCGACTCTCCGCGCGTGGCGCTGCTGTCAAACGGTGAGGAGCCGGCCAAGGGGACCGCGGACGTGAAGGAGGTGCATGAGCGCCTCAGCGGCGCCGGTGGTGCCGGGCTGCGCTTCGTGGGCAACATCGAGGGCACTCAAGCGATGGCCAACGTGGCCGATGTGATCGTGACCGATGGCTTCACAGGCAACATCGCGCTCAAGCTGATCGAGGGCGTCTCAGCTCAGACGATGGCCGCCATCCGCGACGCAGCGATGACCTCGTGGCGCGCCAAGCTCGGTGGGCTGCTGCTACGCCCGGCCGTTCAGACGCTGCGTGAGCAGATCGATCCGGAGATGACCGGCGGCGCGTACATGCTCGGTCTGCGTCAAATCGGGATCGTCTGCCACGGACGCTTCACGCGCCGCGGTTTCGCGCGCGCGATCGAGCTCGCCGCACTCGGGGTTGAGGAGGACGTGATCGGTCGTACGCGTGCTGCCCTGGAAGAGGCGGGGGCACTGCGTCCACCGTCCAGCGGTGACGGCTCCGACGAAGACGCTGCAACGGCCGCCTAGGATCATTAAGGGAATTCCGGGAACAGTGCACCAAAGGCCGACTGTCCGGGCGCAGGAATACGGTAGAGAGCCATGAATCGCGAGCAGATTCTCAGCGTGATCCGCACCCACCTAGCCGATGAGCTCCAGGTCGAGCCCGACTCGATCGGCGAGTCCACGCGTTTTCGGGAAGACCTGGAAGCGGATTCGCTGGACCTTTACACGCTTGTTCAGGAGCTTGAGGACAGCTGCGGCGTGCAGATGTCCGATGATGAGGCCGCCCATATCTTGACGGTTGGACAGGCGGTCGAATTCGTGCTCGCGAGCGGCGTCTCGGCCACGAATTCCGCTGAAGGCCCGAGTGGCGACTGAGGGAAAGTCAGCGCAAGCGTCCGTTGCCCGGCTGCGGGAGCTGCTGGACGAACTGCCTCCGGATCTCGCGGTACACGTTTTCACGCACGCGTCGTGGACGTCCAAGCGCTCCGAGTCATATGAGCGCTTGGCGTTCCTGGGCGACAGCG
>Ga0224557_1002722_pt1 | contig 14636 bp, 12 predicted proteins | sample 714S31014metaG_FD_180677 | JGI IMG/M metagenome (GOLD analysis project Ga0224557, IMG submission 180677) | Peat soil microbial communities from Stordalen Mire, Sweden - 717 S3 10-14 | ecosystem: Environmental > Terrestrial > Soil > Wetlands > Peat | place: Sweden: Norrbotten County, Stordalen...
CCATCGAGCTCGCCGACCAGCCCGCATCCCCGCCGGCCCGGCCGGGAGATCAGCCCGCTTAACGCGGGAACAACCCTCCGCAGAACATCCATAACCGCAGGCCATCAGAGTTCTGTCGTTGGCCCACACAGGGTTACCGACAGAACTGCCGGTGTCATACCGACAGAACTGTGGCGGTGACTCGTTTCTTATTGTGCCTGCAGGGTCTGACATCGGCTCTGGCTGCAGTGCAGAGCTTGTTTCAGGACGCCGGCAGCCGATTTGGGGTGTTCTGGCGGGTGTGTGCCGTGGCTGCCGCCCGGCTGCGTGGTGCTGGTCGGTGGTGGCGGTGGGTGCTGCGGGCTGTCAGCCGTCTGGGAGATAGTCGCGCAGGCTGGTGCGGCGCCGCCGTGCCCGGCGGGTGATGGTCTTGTCGCTGGCGGTGAGGGCTCGCCAGGCGCGGATCTTGCGGATGTTGGCGGCCATCAGCAGCAGCGCGGTGAACAGGGAGCAGGCGGTGATGCCGCGGACGCGGCGGCGGCCTGGCTGGGCCAGGGCCTGGTGGGCGGTGTCTTTGGCGTAGCCGTTGAGGCCTTCGATGGTGTTGCGCAAGGTGGCGTAGCACTGGTGCCAGGCGGGGCTGCCGTAGGGCAGCTCCTGGCGGTACCGGGCGCCGGTGTCCGGGGCGATGGTGATTGCGGTCTGGTGGCACAGCCTGGGCGGTTCTTGCGGCGGCTGGAGCACCTTGGGGCGGCCGTCGCGTGGTGAGCGCGAGGCCTGGCGCAGCGGGCAGATCAGCCCGGGGTGGCGGCCGAGGGCGGGGCAGGTCAGCCGCTGGTAGCCGTCGGCATCGGGACCGTCTTTGCGTTTGAGCTGGTAGCAGGTGCGGGCGGTGATCTGCTGGTCATACAGCTCACGGGTGATGAGGTGATCGCGCAGCCCGGCGGTCGCGGTGATCAGCGGCTCGGGCAGGGCAGGGCAGGGCAGGGCAGGGCAGTACCAGGTTCCCTCGACGAGGATGGCGCCGCCGGTATTCGCCTGGATGCCGAGCTGGTCGTCGCGGTAGTCCATGACGAGGCGGTAGCCCAGCGCCCGGGCCGGGAGGTGGAAACGGCCGGGGAGTGCCTGGGTGTAGGCGCGGTCATAGCCGAGCCAGCCGGCCTTGTGGCCGCGGGCGGCGGCAGAGGCCAGGACCCGGGCACCGGTGCCGCCGGGGTCTTGACCGGGCCGGGTCAGGGCCATGCCGATGGCGAGGTTGGGGTGTGCGGGCGGGGCGCCGGGCGGCCGGGCGATGGTGGCGATGGTGGCTTCCAGCGCCCAGGCGAGTTTGCGCAGCGGTTTGCCTTTGTCGTCTTCGCGCTCGTGGTGGTCGCCTTCGCGGACGTACCAGCCGCCGTCGGGGTCGCTGGCGCACAGGCCGGCGCGCCTGGACGGGCCGCGGGAAAACAGCGGTACCGGGGTGGCGTCCAGGCCGGTGCAGCCGTCAAAGGCGGCGCGTTCGGCCTGGGTGAGGACCGAGACGCTGGCTTCCAGCAGCGTGTCGCTCGGCGGGCACGCCGTCACCTCAGCAGCAAGCCTCCGGTCGGCGATCAATGCGTACCACCCCGGGAACAAGGTCAGGCCGCCATCCTGGGTGAGCATCAGCTGGCCGGCGAAGCCCTTGCTCGCGGGGCCGTGGAGACCACTCCGTCGCTGGCCGTGGTGAACCCGAGGTCGGCCCAGCCTTGCCCGCCGTCAGGCTCAGTGAGCACGGTCTGCCACTGCGCGGCGCCGTCTCCGAAGTAGTAGAGCCAGCTTGCGGCGCTGGCCGTGGCGATCACCAGCTGGGTGGGGCTCGCCGCTGCGATGGTGCCGCCGTCACCCGCGCTGTCGGGCACGCCCGCCTTGTTCCAGGTCGCGCCGAGCTTGCCGCTGGTGTAGACCGTCTTGACGGTGTGTCCGGTGTATCCCTGGCCGGTGCACAGCAGCGCCAGCCCGGCCGACGCGATCACCGCGACAGAGGATTCCCGCGCCATGGTCGTACACGGGGCGGGATGGAACGTGATGGTCATGGCCGGCGACAGCGTCGGCAACGGCAGCGCCGCCAGCCCGATCGGGGATGTGGCTGGGCCGGGCTGGCAGCGAACTGTCAGTGCCCGCCGGGCGGAGGCCATGGGGCCTGGATGAGTTCGGTTCCCGTGCCGTCCAGGCCGGTGAGTTCCCACCGGTCGTCCTGGACGTCGATGGCCAGGCGTGAGTTCCCGAGCCGCAGGTTCCTCAGGTGCAGCGGCAGGTAGCGCTCCGGGATCGCCGGGGCGCACCAGATCCGGCCGGCAGGGAGTTCAGGGGTGAACCGCAGCAGGGTGTGCAGCAACTGCAGCGGGGCGGCCGCGGCCCACGCCTGCGGCGAGCAGGAGGTCGGGTAGGGCACCGGAGCAGGGTAGTCGGTCCGTGCGAAGCCGCAGAACAGTTCGGGCAGCCGGTGGCCGAAATGCCCGGCCGCGTCGAAGATGGCCTCGGCGATCCGCTGCGCGTGGCCGGTGAAGCCGTACCGCATCAGGCCGGCTGCGCACAGCGCGTTGTCGTGCGGCCATACCGACCCGTTGTGGTAGCTCATCGGGTTGTAAGCGGTCATGGACGCGGCCAGGGTCCGGATTCCCCAGCCGCTGAACATGTCCTCGGATAGCAGGTGCTCTGCGGTCAGGGCGGCTTTGCCCGGGTCCGCGATCCCGGTCCACAGGCAGTGCCCGATGTTCGAGGTGAGCGAGTCGACTGGCCGCTTGCCCCGGTCCAGCGCCACCGCGAACCAGCCGCGGTCAGCCAGCCAGTAGGCGTCGTTGAACGCCTCCTTGATCCGGCCGGCCTTGGCGTTCCAGTGGCTCACGCCCGCCACGTCGCCCGCCGCCGCCGCGAGCCGGGCCCTGGCCCGGTAGGCCGCATAGGTGTATCCCTGCACCTCGGCCAGGGCGATGGGAGGCTCGGCGATCCGCCCGTCGGCGAAGTTGATCCCGTCCGGTGAGTCCTTCCAGCCCTGGTTGACCAGGCCGCGGCTGGTCTTGCGGGAGTATTCGACGAACCCGTCGCCGTCAGCGTCTCCGTGGCGCTCGATCCATTCCAGCGCCCGGTCGGCGTGCGGCAGCAGCGCCTGGACCTCGGCGTCGTGGCCGCCCCACCGCTGCAGTTCCCCGAGCAGCATGACAAACAGCGCGGTGGCGTCCGCGGTTCCGTAGTAGGCGCTGCGCCCGCCGAGCGCGAGCGCGGCCGCCGGGCCGAACCTGACCTCGTGCAAGATCTTGCCCGGCTCCTCCTCCGACGCGGCGTCGACGGCGTTTCCCTGCCGGCTCGCCAGCGTCTGCAAGGTGCCGATGGCCATCCCGGCATCCCAGGGCAGCAGCATCCACGAGGTCAGCAGCGAATCCCGGCCGAACAGGGCCATGAACCACGGCGCGCCCGCCGCCACCACCGGCCGTCCGGGGTACTCCGGGTCGAAGATGCGCAGCGCGCCCAGATCCTCCACGCTGCGCTGCAGCACCGCCGTCAGGCCCCGGTCGGCGGTGCTCAGCTGCGGAGCGCTCTGCCGCCACTCCCGCAGCCTGCGCGCGGGAATGGCATGTTCGACGGGCTGGCCGCGCGGGTGGCGCAGGGTCATCGGGACCCCGCCGGTGACCGGCACCACTTCTATGCTTGCCGTCCACTGGCCGCGGGCGGGGACCGTGACGTCCCACTCAAGGACGCCGCCGGTGATCGAGGGGCGCCCGTCGCCGCGGATGAGCAGCCCGCGCTGAGGTTCACCCCGGCGGCTGGCCAGCCTCAGCGTCGAGTCTTCGGCGCTCGCGCTGGCCGCGGCCTGCGGCCGCACCCGGCCGTCCTTGACCTCGAACAGGTCAGCGAAATCAGCGTCGGCGGCGAGCGTCACGATGCACGTGGCCGGCAGCAGCGCGGTGTTCTGGAGGGTGACGTCCTCGCGCATGCCGTCGCCGACGTAACGGCGCCGCACTACCAGCAGCGTGCTATCCGCCAGCCCGGCCGACGGCGGCATCTGGCCCAGGAACGCGGCGGCATACGGCTCGGCCTGCTGGACCGTCAAAGGCTCCGGCGAGCTGCCGTCCACGAGGAGTTCCCAGTGTGACAGCATGCGCGTGTCCCGGACGAACAGCCCCTGGGCATGCCCGGGCCGGATGTCGCCGCCGGGTTCGCTGATGCAAAATGTGGAACCTTCAACCAATGTCACGTGGCCGCCCGCGAGTCCCCCGCTTGCTGAAGGGCCGCCCGAGGCCCACGGTTCCGTCACTGCTGCGCCCGTGATGCCATTCCGCAGTATTCGCGCCTGTCAGGCGCTGCATTCGCGCCGGCTGCGCACCCTCGGCGCAGCTGGCCGGGGTCGCGCAGGATGCGGCGGTAGAGCCGCTGGTGGTCTAGCGCCATCCGGGCGAGGGAGAACCGCCGCTCCGCGGCGTCCCGGCACTGGCGGCGCTGGATCTGGGGCACGCGGCCAACTGCGGTGACCATCTGCGCCTCGTCGCGGCACAGGTACCCGGTGCGGCCCTGGTCGACGATTTCGGGCGCCGCGCCGTTCGGGAAGGCTAGCACCGGGGTCGCCGACGCGAGTGCCTCGACCATCACCAGGCCGAACGGCTCGCGCCAGGTGATCGGGTTGAGCAGGGCCGCTGCCCCGCGCATCAGTTCCAGCCGGGACGCCAGCGGCTGCTCGGCCGGCATCTCATCGCCGGGCTCGAGCAGCGGCCGCACCTTCTGCTCGAAGTAGGCCCGCTCGGCGGGCTCGCGCATCTTCGCTACGATCACCAGCCGCTGTCCGGCGCGCCTGGCAATCCGCACCGCGAGGTGGACTCCCTTATCGGCGGACATCCTGCCTACGAACAGCAGGTAGCCGCCGTCCCCGGGCCCGGGCTGGTACACCTCCAGGTCGATGCCGTGATGAATGACCGCGGCGATAGGGATCCCGCCTGAGGCGAGGGCCTGCGAGTGCGAGATCGCCACGATCCAGGCGTGCCGGGCGACCTCGGCGTAGATGCGGCGTGTCTGGGGGGTGAACAGCCCGTGGTTGGTGGTCACGACCGGTGGCTGGCGGATCCCGCGGCGGCCCGCCACCAGCGGGCCCAGGGCGGTGTGGTCGTGGATGATGTCCACATCGGCCAGTGCGTCGTAGGCGGCCAGGACATGAGCCGCTTCGGGAATGTCAGCATCCATCGGCGTGATCCCCGTGGGATACAGGAACTCGAGCGGCACCGGGCAGGTGGAGTCACCGACCGTGAAGAGCCGCACGTCGTGACCCAGTGCCTGCAGGCCCCTGGCGAGGTTGTCGATGACGACCTCGGTACCGCCGTAACCGGGTGGCGGGACGGGCAGCCACGGCGGGGCAATCAGGCCGATACGCATGATCCTCCGATCATGTGCGGGCGGACGGGTCAGCGGGTGCCGGCGTGCCCGGGCGGGCACGCCGGCCCTTGCTATCGACCCTGTGGACCGATCCGAGCTCCGCCCGCCAGCACAGCCCGCATGACTCGCACGAGAACATGGTCCGCTCGCTGCCGGTCACCGCGGTCAGGGCCTCGGCACCGCAGCCTGCGCAGCGGCGCCGACCCGGCGTCAAGGCAAACGGCATAAACCTTCATACCTGTACGAGATCAAAGCGGTCCGGCCTGCCGGCAGGGCCCAACGTCCCGTCATCCCGAGCCCATCGGCACCAGCATCACCGGGATCACAGCGTCCAGCACGGCCCGCCGGACCGTGCGTGCCCGGCCCGGGTCGAGTTGCTGCGACCAGCCCAGTGCGATCATGTCGGCCCGTTCGGCCTCCGCCACGTCCAGGACGTGCTCCCCGGCCGCCCCGGTGCGGATCTCCAGCCGCACGCCGGGCTGCGCGCAGTAGCGGGCCAGGAACTCCTCTGCCCAGGCCTGCCCGGCGTGCGCGGCCTGATCCCAGAACCGTGGCACAGTCTCAGCGTCGAACACGTGCAGCACCACCAGATCGACTCCGGCCCGGGCGAACTGCTCCACCGCACCGGCCACCGCCGCGGCCGACTCCGCCGTCCCGTCCAGCGGCAGGAGCACCCGGCGGATCTCAGGGCGCCTGCCCCGCGCCGCGGCCGGCACCAGGACCACCGGCCGGGCGGATCGCTGCGTGACGCGCCGCCAGATCGGACGCGACTGCTCATCCCTGGCCAGCACGGCCAGCACAATGCCGGGGCTATGCAGTGCGCCCAGCACCTGAGCCGCGGCCCGCTCCGCGCTCAGGTCCCCGGCCAGGCTGATCCGCCGCACTTGGGCGTGCGCGATCTCGGCGAGCGCCGCCGCCGTGTCGATCACCGGGGCCTCGGTCACACCGTCACCTAGGACCGCGAGGACCTGCGTCATGTCAGACTCCTCATCCGCGCCGGTCGAAACTGGCCCGGTCAGCCACACGTCTGGGCATTGCGCCAGCCAGTCCCGCCAGCAGCGGCCCGTCGGTGCCTATCTCGACCCGCTCGCGTGTGATATCTAGCCGCACCCGCCGCCCCAGGCAGCGGAATCGCACCTGCAGGCTTCCCCATGCTCCGGGCAGCTGCGGATCGACGCTCAGGACCCCGGCCCCGACCCGCACGCCGGCGAAGCCGGACAGGACCGCCTGCCAGACTCCGCCGAGGTTGGCCAGGTGAAGGCCGGCCGCGGTCATCCCGCTCAGGTCTGCGATGTCCAGCGCGAGCGCGGTGCGCAGCATCGCCAGCGCCTCATCCGGCCGTCCGGCGCGAGCGAGCAGCGACGCGGTGACCGCGGGTGACAGCGACGACCCGTGCGCGGTCCGCGGGCCGTAGTAGTCAAGGTTCGGTCCCAGCGAGCCGGCCGCGACTTCCCCGGGAACCAGATGGTGCAGCATCAGCACATCCGGCTGCTTGATCAGCTGCGAGCCGGCCACCCGCTCCCGGCCAAGTAGCAGGTCAGCCGCCACCGGCGGTGTGGCGAAGTCCGCGACCAGCAACGGCTCGAGGCCGAAGTAGCCGGCGAACTGCTCATAACGCCCGGTCGCCGGATCATAGCCATCCACGATCCGCCCGGCCAGGTCCCGCCAGCGCCTGCCCTCTGCATTCGGGAGCCCGGCACGCCCGGCGGCATCAGCGGCCGCGCGGAGATTCCAGCGGGCCATCACATTGGTGTAAGCGTTGTCGTTGACCCGCTCGTGGTACTCATCCGGGCCGATGACCCCGTCGATGTGCGCGTCACCCGCATCGTCCAGCCGGCATCTGGACGCCCAGTACCCGGCGGTTTCCAGCAGCAGCGGCAGCGCGAACCGGGCCGGGCGCCCGGTCCACTCGGCGTAGCGGGCAGCCGCCCAGGCCACGTCGGCCGTCACGTGCTCTTCCAGCTGCCCGGCCAGGACGGGCACCACGCGCCCGCCGAGAGGCACGCTGGCCGGCGTGACATCCTCGCCGCTGGCCGCGGACTCCCACGGGAAGCAGGCCCCCCGCCGGCCGACGGCGCGGGCCCGGGCCCGGGCTGCCTTGAGCCGCCGCAGCCGGTAGCGGATCATCGCAGCGGCGGCCGCCGGGTCAATGCTCACCACGGCGGGCAGCACGAACACATCCGCGTCCCAGAACACGTGCCCCGCATACCCGGTGCCCGACAGTCCCCGCGCCCCCACCGCAAGCTCACCACCGGCCCTGGTGTTGCACCACAGCTGGAACAGCGCGAACCGCAGGGCGAGCTGGGCGGCGGGGTCGTCAGGGATCCGGACGTCAACCGCCTCCCAGCGCGCGGCCCAGGCCGCCCGGTGCCCGGCCAGGAGCCGGTCGAAACCGAGATCCTCCGCCACGCGGAGCGCATCCGCGGCCTCGCCGGGCCCAGGGCGCCGTCGCTGACCGGTGACGTAGCTGGCCACCCGCTCCACGGTGCGCAGCTGGCCGTCACGCCGCAGGCGCTGCACCGCGAGCGCACTGATGCCGCCTCCGGGATCCGCATCGACTCTCGCCCAGCGCAGGCCGTCTTGACGCCCGCCCGCCATCGCTTTCCCGGGCGGCCGCCGGAACGGGACTCCCGGGCGTAGCCGGCTAGCTAGCGCCTCGGCGCGCATCGCGACCACGCCCGGGATGGTGATGCTGGCCAGCCGCAATGACCGCAGCCGGTACGCGTCCGGCCCCTGCTCCGTACGTGCCAGCACTCCCGTCCGCAGGTCCAGGACCCGGACGCCCTGGGCCGGCGCGGGCTCGACCGCCAGGCCAGTCCACCCTGGGCCAGGCAGCAAGTGCTGACCTTGGCCAGTACCGTCATAGATGCCGGCGGCCAGCACCAACGGGACCCCGCCCGGCACCCCTTCCTCCACCGACCCGCGTGTCGCTATGCCGCCGGCACCCAGCGTGAACAGCGACTCGGTCACCCGGCGGCGCAGCGGGTCGACCCCGGTCTCCCGCAAGATCCACGCCGGATCCTCGTCCACCCCGGCGACCCGCCCCCGGCTACGCCGCCGCAACTGCTCGTCGAGCAGACGCAGGAACACCGCCCGGCCCCCGCCCACATGCAGCACGCCAGGCGGCAGCAAGCCCGGCTCCGCCCCCACAGACACCGCGATCACCCGCGCTGCCTCGGGAATCAGCAGCAGCGAATCGCTCCCGGCGACCCCGTCCAGCACGCCGAACTCAGTCCCGATGACCAGCACCAACCCTGGCCCCACACCTCGCCGGGCCACGAAACTGAGGATGTCTCGCATGGAATCCGAGCTGCCGGTGCGGCCTCCAGCCCGCGGCGGGAACCCGTCGGCGCGCCCGTCAGCCCGCCAGCCCGGCAGCCGCAGACCATCCGGTCCCGCCTCGAACATTTCCGAGCCGCGGCTGGCGCATAGCAGCAAGCGGCCAGGGCCCGGCGGCCGCGACCGCAGCTGCCCATCGACGGACGCGGCACCTGCTTCGCTGACGACCGCAACATCCACGCCAGCGGCGCTCAGCGCCTCGACGCGCCGGCGCACGGACCCAACCTGGCCACGCCCACCCGGCAGCGCGGCACCTTCCCAGGTGAAGGCCACCGCCTCTGCCGTGCGGCCAATCAGCCCGTCGCAGCCATCTGCCATCGTTGCCCTCCGGTCAGCCGGGCACCCATGCCTGCTGACAGATCCAGCGGGGCGCCGGCCAGCCTCAGTGCATCATGTGACCGGCGCCTGAGGGTTCGGCGCATTGGATCGGACAACACGGGCATATCACCGGGTACTTCCCATAGCTTGTGCACAGTGGCGTTCATGGCGGCCGGGGTGCGCCGGGACATGCGGTAGTGGTGACCGCACAGCAGCAGATCAGTCGGATGCGGCCGGGCCGGGGTGGCCGGCATGACGACCCGCACCACCGGCAGGGCCGGGCAGCAGCACGCGCGCCCCGCCGTCGGCGAGGCCTGCGGGGCGGTCACGCCCTGATCCTGCGTCTTACCCCGATCAGGCGGGTCCTTACCGCGCCGACGCGGAAATAGTGATCTCATCTTCTGAGGGTCGCCTGTCCCCAGGCCGGGTCAGCAGAGGCGCACCTCACTGGCGCGAAGGACTATGGTCCCAGACCGCCAGGCTCCTCAAGGCCGGCGGCGCGGTCCGCGGCCACGACGACGTTGCCCCCGAGATCGTCCTCGTCGACACAGACGGCCTGCACGAACTGGCTGCGGTTAGGCGAATGAGCCCAAAGGCGGGCTGGTGGGCCGCAGGCCTCCTGCTGGCCCGGGCGCTCGTGGAACTGCACCACGAGTACGGCGAGACCACGGGGGTGGTCACGCCCTATTCCGTCCATGCCGATGCCACCCTGGAAGCACTACGTGATGTAGAGCCGGGCGGACGCCCGTTGGCAGAGGTCGGCACCGCGCACCGCTTCCAAGGCAGGGAGTTCCCCGTCGTAGTCTTCGACATGGTCGAGCCCTGGCACGACGGTGGCCTCTGGATCGGGCAGGCCTCCCGGCGGCCCGGCAGCAGCACATGGCAGCAGAACGGCGTGCGCCTTTTTAACGTGGCCACCACACGGGTTCAGCATCGCTTGTACGTGATCGTAAGCCGCGAGCGTGTCCGGAGCGCCAAGCCCGGCACGGCATTAGGACATCTCGGCGCACTGCTGCGCGACAGACAGGTACGCAGCGTCCCCGCAACAAGCCTGATCACGCCGCCTGAATGGGAACCTCCGAACCTCGGTCCGGAAGGCAGGCTTCTGGCGGAGGTGCTCGCCAGGCATGTCACGATCACCGATATCCACGACGAGCTCTCGTTCTACGAGCAGTTGGCGCATCTGATCTCCCAGGCCCAGAGCTCGATCTGGGTGTGGTCGGCCTGGGTCGCGTCCCGTGTCCGAACCCTCCTACCGCTGCTCCAGGCGGCGGTCGGCCGCGGCGTCAGGGTCACGGTATTCGTCCGCGACCCGAGTGACACGCTCCAGCAGCAAAAGCACTTCGCCGAAGCCCTCGCCGCATTGCGCGCCGTCGTCCTCAACGTAATAGAGGTGAACGTCACCCACGAAAAGGTCGTCGTCATCGACGACCACACCGTCATGATGGGCAGCCTCAACGCGCTGTCCCAGCACCGGAGCCGGGAAGTGATGGTCACCATGAGCATCGGTGAGTTCGCCAGGCTGTCCCGCCAGTCGGCGAAGGCGCTGCGCCTGTATGACGAGCTGGGACTGCTGCCGCCCGCCCAGGTCGATCCGGACTCTGGTTACCGCTGGTATGCCGCCGGTCAGCTGGACAACGCTCGGCTGGTCGCGTCGCTGCGCCAGATCGGAGTGCCGCTGGCGCAGATCCAGCTGATCCTCGGCCTGGAGCCGGAGGCCGCTGCGGCGCAAGTCGGCGCTTACTGGTCAGGGGCTGAAGCCGATCATGCTGCCCGCCGGGACCTGGCCGGCTACCTCGTTGACCGCCTGACTGGAAAGAGGAACGTCATGTACGAGGTCAAGGTCCGCGATATCCCCGCCCGCAGCCTGCTCTGCCTGCTGCGGCATGCCAGCACTCAGCAGGAAGTCTGGGACCTGGGCAAGGAGGTCATCGGCATGCTCAAGGCCCAGCCGCCGCCGCGGGTAGACGGCGTCGCTGGGGCCGCGTTCCTGATCTACTACGGGGAGGTGAACCAGGACAGCGGCGGCCCGGTGGAGTTCTGCTGGCCGGTGCCGCAGGACCTGGCCGGCCAGCTCGCCGCCAGTTTCCCCGGACTCACCCTGCGCACCGAGCCTGCGCACCAGGAGGCCTACATTCACCTGGGCCAGGACCCGACGGCGGCGCAGGCGCAGCTCGTCTCGGACTCGGTCATGGCCTGGGCGGCCGAGCAGCAGCGGCAGCCCAGTGACCTGCCCCTGCGCGTTACCCTCCTGGCTACCACCGCGCCAGTGACTGACGCCAGCAGGCGCGGCGGCAGCGACTTCACCCTCCCGCTGCGCGACCGGGCCGGCGCCGCATGAAGACCACAGGCGCGATCTATGACGCGGGGACCGTGTACGGGACTGGCCTGATCAGGCTGCGGGCCCAGTAGCGAACGGAGGGGTACTTCGATGCGAGTGGTTGACATCGTGATCGGCGTGGGCTGGGTCATCTTCTGGGTGGGCTGGTTCGCCGCATCCGCCGGGGCCAAGCGGGGACAGCGGGGACGGGGCAACTGGGCGCGCTTCGCGGGCGTCCGGGTGGTGTTCATCCTGGTCGTCGTGCTCCTGGTCCGGCTGCGGGTGCTGAAGGGGCATGGCGTCGGATACGTCAGAGACCCGGTCCTGTGGGGCGTCGGCCTCGCCATCTGGGTCCTCGGCCTGGGACTGGCCGTCTGGGCGCGGATCTACCTCGGCCGGAACTGGGGAATGCCGACGTCCACGAAGGAAGACCCCGAGCTCGTCACATCCGGCCCGTACCGGACGATCCGGCACCCGATTTACACCGGCATCCTGCTGGCGATGATCGGCTCGGCGATCGCCGTCAGCGTCTGGTGGCTGATCGCCGTGGCACTGATCGGCGGGTACTTCATCTACAGCGCCTTCGTGGAGGAGCGCAATATGACCAGGCTCTTCCCCGGTGCCTATCCGGAGTACCAGCAGTCCACGAAAATGCTGATCCCCTTTATCTTCTGAGGACGCGCGGCGCGTGCTGGCGGGATGGGCTGCGGCCGCGCTGCTGGCCGCGGGGCCTGCTCCTGCGCCTGCGCGATGCCTGAACCGAATCCTGCCCAGGGTCGGCAGGTGATCATAGGCGTTGACGTAGATCAGCACCGCTTGATGCCCGTGCATAGCGCAGAAGCTCGGCCCGGCCATGTGCCTCCGGGCCGACCTGGTCCGAGATCGCCTTACCATCCAGCTCCCACGGGCAGCCGGGCCGCGGCGCGTTCGAGAAGTCCTCCAGCGCCGTGCGGAGGGCCTCGGCTTCCTCAGCGAGGACCCGGTTAGCGACCAGCACCAGTTCGGGCAGCGGGATCCCGGAGGGCGGGCGTATGGTCATTCCTTCATGATCGGGGACACCTGGCGGTTATTGAACACAGCCGCGTACGCCTTCTCGCAGGACGCCACGCAGCAACCGCAGCGATACCGACCACAGCCCCAGCAATCGTCCACCTGACAACCCAATCGGCTGCCATCACCGGGCACCACCAAGAACAAAAGTCCTGGTCAATGCGATCGAATCACCATGCGCAATTGGTAGGCCTCGGGCCTCGGACACCCAGAGTGGTGGTACATCACCCTTTTTAGAGCACCGCTTGAACACGCGGACGGCCCGGCTGATGCCTGCGGCCTCCCCACGGCGCTGACCGGTCCCGCCTCCTGTCGCGGGAGGCAGCCGTGACCGGCACGCTGATCGCCCCTGTCATTCCCTCTCCTGCCGCGGCCCGTCCCGCCCGCGCGCCTGCCGCTGCCCGGACCTTGCCGCTCACGGTCCCGCCCGTGCGCCCGCCGGCGCTTCCCCGGGACGTGGTGTACGGGCTCGCCCACGTCGACCGCTCCGGCCTGGTCACCCTGCCGCCCCGGTCCTGCGTCCCGATCCCCGCGGCGCTGCGGCACCGCTGCGGGCTTCACCCCGGAGACCCGGTCCTGCTCACCGCCATCCCCGCCGAGGACACCCTGACCGCTTACTCACTCGCGGTGGTGGATCAGGCCCTCGCCGCGCACATCCCGTTCCCGGCACGTGAAGGAGGAGACCGATGACGATCACCGGACCTGACGCACGCTCAGCCGCCCCCGGGCAAGCCGTGGTCGACGCGGCCATGCTCCTGCTGGAGCGCATGGACCTGACCCCCGCCGACCTGCTGACTGCCCCGGCGGCCAAGCCGCCCGCCCCGACCTTCGCCGAGTACATCCCGGTCGTGTCAGCCCTGGTCAGCGACGGCTGCCGCAAGGCGTACGGCTCGTACTGGAACCGGGTGGTCGAGCACTGGGGCGATCGCGGCATCGACGAGCCCACGCCGTCAGAGATCGGGCAGCTCGTCCAGCACGTCCGGGCCAACGTCGTGCCCCGGCGGAACTCCCGCGGCGGGCGCAGCGCCGCCGAGCACCTCATCGCCGCCCTGCGCTGCATGTACAAGCACGCCGAGGAAGACGGCCTGCTCGACCCGGCCGGCAACCCGGCCCGGAAGGTGGAAAAGCCGCGCCGCCTGCCCTCGACCCGCCGGGCGGTCGCCGACAAGCGCCTGGCCGAGATCAACCACGCGGCGGCGACCACTGGTGATGACCCGGAGCTGGACACGCTGCTGCTGCGCATGCACACCGAGACCGACTGCCGCCGGGGCGGCGCGCTGGCGCTGCGCCCGCAGGACCTCGATCCCGAGCAGTGCCTGATCCTGCTGCGCGAGAAAGGCGAGACCGTCCGGTGGCAGCCAGTCTCGCCCACCCTCATGGCCGCCCTGCTCGGGCACGCCGGGGAACGCCACGCGCCGCCGGCCGGGCAACTGCTGCGCTACCGCAACGGCCGTCGCATCACCTACCGCCGCTACGACCACCTGTGGGAACGCCTCGGCCGACACCTGCCGTGGGTGCGCACCCAGGGCATCAGCATGCACTGGATCCGGCACACGACCCTGACCTGGGGTTGGAACTTCGGTTACGCGGTCGCCCATGCCTACGCCGGGCACACCGACAGCGGCAGCGAGGCCGGCGCCACGGCGACCTACGTTCGCGCCAGCCTGTCCGAAGTGGCCGCCGCGCTGGCCGCGCTGACCGGCGAGCCCCACCCGCTCGCCACGACCGAAGGGTGGTGACCAGCATGGCTGCTGTCACCACCGGGGCGAACGTGCGCTGACTGTTACGCGTCGTTCGCCCTGAGCGCCGGACGTCACTCAGGGCAAGCCCCGATTGCCAGCACGCCTGTCCAGTGGGCGTCTCAGCCGTGCTCAGCCTGGCGCCGGGATACTTACCTCGGCGCTCCCAGCGGCGTACGGCGGTACCCCAGCTCATGTCACGGACGGTGGCGGCGGGGTGGAGATAGGACGCGCGAGATCCGCCGATCGGTGCGGCTGCGGAACACTCTGCGTCCCTCGGTCGGGGCGCGCAGAACGGGTCGATCTGATCTTCGCTGCCCAGTTTCCCGTCGCTGTCCTCGCCGGCCTGCGCCACTGCCACCGGTCTAGCAGCCGGTAAAGGCGACTGCAGTGCCGCGCCGGGCCAGGATGATGCCGGTCACCGCGGTGTCTGCGACCGCCAGGTAGGCCGGGTAGGCGACGGCAGCGAACACGCCGAAGTCGGCGACCGCTAGCGCCAGCCAGGCCGCTGCGGC
>Ga0224557_1002725_pt1 | contig 14622 bp, 13 predicted proteins | sample 714S31014metaG_FD_180677 | JGI IMG/M metagenome (GOLD analysis project Ga0224557, IMG submission 180677) | Peat soil microbial communities from Stordalen Mire, Sweden - 717 S3 10-14 | ecosystem: Environmental > Terrestrial > Soil > Wetlands > Peat | place: Sweden: Norrbotten County, Stordalen...
CTCTCCAGCTCCGGGGCCCCTCTGGGCCCAGAGCCTCTCCGTATACTCGCCCCCGGAGAGGTGTCCGAGTGGTTGATGGTGCCGCTCTCGAAAAGCGGTGTGGTTAATAGCCACCGCGGGTTCGAATCCCGCCCTCTCCGCGGGTCCGTGTTCAGGCTGGGCAGATGGTGCGTCGCCTCCTCCTGCTGGAAGTGATGGGAACCGCCCTCCTCTCCCTGGTCTCGGCCTGCGGGGGCCTATCAGGCGGACTCAGCGAGCAGCAGGCCGTCTCAAAGGCGACGACGCAGGCTCAGCAGATGTCGTCGGGTGAGCCCAAGCCTCCCACCGGCAATTGGCGCCCGCGGTGGCAACGGCGGAGTGCCGCTCTTGACGGTCGCGAGGGGCTCTGCGATCGCCGCGATCCACGCCCAGCCGGCCGTCCTCAGCGCTTGGCGCCGCTGGTGCGGTACTTCCGGTGGAAGCTCATCAGCTTCATCACGACCCACAGGATGGCGAGCACCACCAGCACGTCGAAGATCACGTGAAGGAGGGTCGGCAGCACGAAGAAGACGCAGAAAAGGACGACCAGGACGAGCAGGACGGCGGAGAGCGGGTGACGGGCCAGGTGCATCATGCCCTCCACCTTACGCCCCCTCGCCAAGGGCTGCCGTCTGGCGGCGGCAGGGCGCAGCGGCGCCGCTGGCGGCGGTTCGGACACGGTCCTAGACTGGGTCCGACGGTGACACCCTCACCGGGTCCAGGAGCGCGGGAGAGGAGAGCGCCAGTGCCCACGACCGGACGGAGCACGAGGGCGACCCTGGCGGGGGCGGCCCTGACGCTGACGGCGTGGATGACGGCCTGCTCAGCGAGCACCGTTCACCAGCCCTCCTCCACCTCCTCCCCGACCGTCAGCGCCACCGCGGCCCCCACCCCGCCGCCAGTCCCCACCGCGACGCCCACCCCAGCCCTCACCGCCTCCTGGCCCGTCTACCACCAGAACCCTGAGCGCACCGGCCAGTCGGCGGACACCCCGGCCGTGACCACGCTGGGGACGGCCTGGACCGCCACCCTGGATGGTCCGGTCTGGGCGGAGCCGATCGTGGTCAGCGGCAACGCCATCGTCGCCACCGAGAACGACACCCTCTACTCGCTCAACCCCGCGACCGGGACGGTGGTGTGGCAGGACCATGTGGGCACGCCGGTGCCCCAGTCCGACCTCCTCGGCTGCGGGGACATCTTCCCGCTCGGCATGACCGGCACCCCTGCCTACGACCCGGCCACCCAGTCGATCTTTGTGGTGGCGGAGGAGATGGGGCCGATCCACGTCCTCTACGACTTCAATGCGGTCACCGGCGCCGTCCTCTGGTCCCGCCAGGTGGACATCTCGAGCTCCCTGGAGGACCCCGCGGCCGTCCAGCAGCGCCCGGCCATGACGGTCGCCAATGGCTACGTGTACATCGGCTTCGGCGGCCTGGACGGCGACTGCGACCAGTACGTCGGGGCGGTGGCGGCCGTGCCCACGAGTGACCAGGGGGCGACCCTCGACTTCATGGTGCCCACCAGCCGGGAGGGAGCGGTCTGGGCGACGGGTGGCCCGGTGGTCGGGCCCAACGGCGACATCTTCGTCGCCACCGGCAACGGCGCCGCCGAAGGGGGGACCTGGGACGAGAGCGACTCGGTCCTGGAGCTGAGCCCCACGCTCCAGCTGGTCAGCGACTGGGCGCCCTCCCGCTGGGCCTATGACAACGCCCACGACCTCGACCTCGGCTCGGTGGCACCGACCCTGCTTCCCGACGGCTACATCTTCATCGCCGGCAAGAGCGGCATCGGGTACGTGCTCCCGGAGTCCGCCCTGGGCGGGGTCGGGGGGGAGGTCTACAGCCATCAGGTGTGCGGGGGGACGATGTCCTTCGGCGACACCTCCTACAGCGGAGACACGCTCTACCAACCCTGCTCCAATGGGATCGAGGCGATCTCGGTCGCCTCCAACGGCCAGTTCTCGATCCTCTGGCAGACCCCCTCGGGGACCAACGGACCGCCAGTGCTGGGCGGGGGTAGCGTCTTCAGCGTGGACACCAACAACGGCACCCTCTACGCCCTGAACGCGGCCACCGGCGCCACCCAGGCCCAAATCTCGGTCGGCTCGGTGCCCCACTTCGCCTCGCCCACGCTTCTCGGCGACGTCGCCCTGGTGGGGACCCGCTCCGGGGTGGTCGCCATCTCCGGGGTCTGAGACGCGCCGCCTAGACTGGGTCGAGTGTCAGGCCTGATCGTCATCGCCGTCGTCGCCCTCGGGTTCGTGGCCCTGATGTGGTGGAGCAACCGCCTGCGGCCGACCCGCCCGCGATACCGGAGCCGCTACCGGGGGCCCACCTACCTCGACATCCACGATGAGCTGAAACGGCGCCGCCGCCACCCATGACCCCGCCCGGGTGAGGCAGACTCGCCCGATGCGCCCCATCGCCCCTCACCGTGTCGCCCACCTCTACCGGCTGCATTTCGCCGACACCCGGCGGGAGCGGCTCTTCCTCTCCTCCGCCGGCTTCTTCACGGCCTTCGCCGCCACCCGCGGGATCACCCACGCTATCCGGCGCGGGGTCGGGCCCTTTCACGACCTCGGCGTCGGCGGGCACCACCTCCATCACCTGGTCTTCGGGATCGCCGGGCTGCTCGGCACCGGCTACCTCTGGCTGGTCGAGGTCGGCACCGGCGATGGTGCCCGTCCGGAGGGCCCCGCCTCCAAGCTCACGGCCGTGACCTACGGGGCCGCATCCGCCCTAACCCTCGACGAATTCGCTCTCTGGCTCAATCTCAAGGACGTCTACTGGACCCGGGAGGGGCGCGAGAGCGTCGACGCCGTGGTTCTCTTCGGAGCCGCCCTCTCCGTCGGGCTCTGGGGCGGGCCCTTCTTCCACGCCCTTTACCGGGAGGCCCGCCGGGGGTGGGAGAGAGCCGAGGGTCTCCATCCCGAGGAGCAGCCCGCGCGATAGACCGCGAGGCGGCGACCAGAGCGGCTCGGGAGGGGGCAAGAGCCGGTCGGAGGGGCGGGGGCGGCGGGCGCGTCCCCGCTCGGCGGCACATGGCTAGAGTGAAGTGGTGAGCCCCATCCCTTCCGGCACCTCCTGACCATGCACCGCTGGGCGCATGGCTCCCCCGCGGAGAAGCCGAGCGGCCGGGTGTCCAACCGCCACCTCGCCCGCCGCGTGTTCGGCCTCTTCCGCCCGCACCGCCGCCAGGTGGTCCTCGCGGTGGGGCTGATCGTCTTCACCTCGGGCCTCGGCGTCGTCAACCCGATCCTGATCAAGTTCGTCTTCGACGCCCTCTTTCCCCGCGGGGGCGGGGGGCCCGACATGCGCCTGGTCGGCATCTACGCCGGGCTGATGATCGTCATCCCGGTGATCACCGGCACTGTCGGCATCGCTCAGACCTACCAGATCAACAGCATCGGCCAGCGGCTGATGGAGGACCTGCGCAACTCCCTCTACACCCACCTCCAGGGGCTCTCGCTGCGCTTCTTCACCTCCACCCGCACCGGGGAGATCCAGTCCCGCTTCACCAACGACGTCGGCGGCATCCAGTCGGTGGTGACCGACACCGCCTCCTCGATCGTCTCCAACGTGGTCGTCATCGCCAGCACCCTGGTGGCGATGCTGGTGCTCAGCTGGCAGCTGACCGCGCTCTCGCTCTTCATGATGCCGGTCTTCCTCTTCCTCACCTACCGGGCGGGGAACGCACGGCGCAAGGTCACCCTCCTGGCGCAGGAATCCAAGGCGGAGATGAGCGCCATCACCCAGGAGACGCTCTCCATCTCCGGCATCCTGCTGGGCAAGACCTTTGGCCGCCAGCGCGAGGAGATGGACCGCTTCCGGTCGGAGAACCGCCAGGTCGCCGACCTCTCGATCCGGGCGGCGATGGTGGGCCGCGTCCTCTTCGCGATGGTCCAGGTGTTCTTCTCGATCGCCCCGGCGCTCGTCTACCTGGTCTCGGCCTTCGTCATCTACCACAGCAGCGGCCTGAGCTCGGGGATCACCGCCGGGACCATCGTGGCCATCACCACCCTGCAGAGCCGGCTCTTCTTCCCGATCGGCCAGATGCTCCAGGTGTCGGTCGAGGTCCAGTCGTCGCTCGCCCTCTTTGAGCGGATCTTCGACTACCTGGAGATCCCCCAGGACATCGTCGACGCGCCGGATGCCGTCGCCCTCCCCTTCCGGCGGGCCGGCGCCGAGATCGAGATGGACCACGTCTACTTCCGCTACGACCCGGCTCACCTCGCCACCCAGCGGAGCGCCGCACACGCCGACCAGGAGGCGGCCCGGCCGTGGGCCATCGAGGACCTCGAGATGCGCATCGCGCCGGGGCAGCTCGCCGCCATCGTCGGCCCCACCGGGGCGGGCAAGACCACCATCTCCTACCTGATCCCCCGGCTCTACGACGTGACCCTGGGGGCGGTGCGCATCGACGGGCACGACGTCCGGAGCCTGACCCTCGCCTCCATCGCCGACCAGCTGGGCATCGTCACCCAGGAGACCTACCTCTTCCACGCCTCGGTGCGCCGCAACCTCCTCTACGCCCGGCCCGAGGCGAGCCAGGAGGAGCTGGAAGCGGCCTGCCGTGCCGCCTTCATCCATGACCGGATCACAGAGCTTGCCGACGGCTATGACACCGTGGTCGGGGAGCGCGGCTACCGGTTCTCAGGTGGAGAGAAGCAGCGCATCGCCATCGCCCGGGTGATCCTCAAGTCACCGCGCATCCTCATCCTCGACGAGGCGACGGCTGCGCTCGACACCACCAGCGAGCGGCTGGTGCAGGCCGCGCTCACCCCTCTCATCCGGGAGCGCACCACCATCGCCATCGCCCACCGGCTCTCCACCATCCTCGCCGCCGACGTGATCTTCGTCATCGACCACGGCCGGCTGGTGGAGCGGGGCACGCACGACCAGCTGATCCGCATCGGCGGCCTCTACGCCTCGCTGTACGAGCACCAATTCGCCCCCCAGGGCGCGACCGAGCGCGCACCCCAGCGGAGCTCGGTGGGCGCCGTGGCCGGGGTGGGCGACGACGACTCGGACGGGGCGGTCGCCACCGGCGCCTGACCCGTGCCGAGGGGCCGTCCCCGGCTCGCTCCGGACCGGAGGGCGGCGTGCTTCAGGACGGGAGCGCGGCCACCTCGACGGCCACCAGCGACGGGTTGCTCTCGTCGATCAGCACCGGGAGCCGGGCCCCGACGGTCGCGACCTGCGACCTGCGCTCCCAGGAGCGGAAGCTGATGCGGGTGGAGACGTTGTACGTGGACCCGTCGGGGCGGGTGACGGCGAGGAGGATGTCGAACAGTCCGGCGGGGGCCGGGCTGGCCATGCCCTCGGGGAGGATCACCTCGGTGGCCGTCACGACCGTGGCGCTGGCATGGACGTGGCCGCCGCCCTGCCACGCTGCCGCCTGCTCGGGGGTCAGCCCCCCACCGGGGGCGTCCGGCACCGGCCGGCCCGGGGCGCCCGCGACCTCGGGGATCGGGCTGCCCGGGTGGCCGGCGGGGAGGCCGCCGGGAGGGTACGGGTACGCGCCGGGGGGCATGTCGGCCGGGTAGCCGGCGGGCCCCATGCCCGGCGGGGCAAGCTTGGCTGCGTCCCCCTGGGCCTGCTGCCGGACCTGCTCATTGATGCTCGGCGCGTGGACTTCTTTCCACAGGATCTCGAAGCGCCGCGGGTCGGCGCGGTCCACCAGGACCGGATACTCCTCCGAGCGAGCCCACTTCTCGGAAAAGTGGGCGTGTACTCCACCACCACGCCTGCGACCCCCGGAGCGGTGATGGCTCCGACCAGGGTAGTCCCCGGCGGCGAGCTACGAGGGTGCTTGTCGTACCACCCGGTGCGGTGGAAGACGCCGCGAACCGGGTCTTTCATCTTGGGTTTGATGCCGAAAGGTGCCACGCCCGGCAATGTAGCGGCAAGCCCGGCGCACCCGGCGGATCGCGACGGGCAGCACGGCGCTGGAGCTTCTGCACCCAGGGGGTTGAGCCGGTCGGCTGATCCCGGGGGTACCAACGCACCACTCGCTTCATCCCCCAGGCCCCCACCCCCCGTCAGCCACTTAAGGACAGGAAGGTCCTTAACCCCCTGGGAGGGCTTACCCCTGCCCCGCTCAGCCGGCCCTCAGTCGGCGCGCAGCCGCCCGAAGGAGTCGCGCAGCAGGCGCCAGCACGAGGACGACCACTGAGACGTTCCGGCGGGGGCCCCGAGCAGCAGTGTGTACCGCAAGCGTTGCGTTACCTTGCCACGTCCTCGGGGCTGCGCAGTCGCCGGAAGAAGTCGCTGAGCAGCCGCCCGCACTCATCCCCCAGCACTCCTTCGGCGACCTCCACCCGGTGGTTGTTGGCGGGGTGGCGGAGCACCTCGTAGACGCTGCCGTCGGCACCCTTCTTGGGGTCGCGGGCGCCGTACACGCAGCGATCGATCCGAGCCTGGATCATCGCCCCGGCGCACATCGGGCAGGGCTCCAGGGTCACCACAACGGTCACCCCCTCGAGCCGCCATCCCCCGAGCCGCCGCGCGGCGGCGCGCAGCACCCGGATCTCGGCGTGCTCGGTGGCATCGCCGGCCCGCTCCATCCGGTTGCCGGCAGCCGCGATCACGCTCCCGCCGGCCACCGCCAGCGCCGCCACCGGGACCTCACCGCGCCGGCCGGCCCGCGCCGCGAGCGCCAGGGCGCGGCGCATCAGCAGCTCGTCCTCGTGCATCTCGTCAGTGTCCGCCTGGCGGGCTCCCTCCGGAGAGGTCCCGCCGCCCGCTACTCCGAATACTGCTCGGCGATGCGCCGCAGCGAGTCCTGCCAGGTCTCGGCGGGGCCCTCGGCGTCCGCGCTGCGCGGGAGAGAGCGGCGGAGCCGTTCCCGGGTGCGATCGATCTCACGATCCCGACGGCGCTCCTCGAGGGTCCGCACCGCTGCGACCGCGTGGTCCAGCTCGGCGGCCACCTCCTTGATGGCATCCGGACCGCTCGCTGTCCGGAGGGTCCGGTTGAGCCGGGTGGCCGTCTCCGGGGTCAGCCGGGCGCCGGCATCGCGGAGCTGATCGGCGACCTTCCGCCGCGCACTCTCCAGACCTCGGCGCCGCTTGGCCTCCTCCTCGGCACCGGCCCGCTGCCGCACCACCAGCGCCCACCCCTCGTCGATGAGGCCCGGGTACTGCCAGGCGAGGCTGAACTTGCCGGAGCTCATCCCCTCGACCAGCGCGGCGACGTGCGCCGAGAACTGCTGGCGAGGCTCTCCGGAGAGATTGCCGATCAGGTCGGCGAGGATCGGACGCGCCTGACCATGGGCGCGGCGCACCCAGCCGGGCAGGTGGAGGTGCTGCGGTTGGGGAACATCGCCGGGACGCGCCGCCGCGGCCAGACCCTCGGGACGGTGTATCCCGGGAAGGCGCGGCCCGGGGCTCGCGACCGGGAGACGGTGGCCGGCGCGGAGGGGTCGCGAGTTGCTCGTCCTGGTTTCGTCGGTCTCGGCCGGCTCCAGGGCGGACGGAATCGGTGCGGAAGTAACTGTCACTCGATGGGCATGACTGATTGGACGCCGGAATCGTACCTGACCGGCCCCGCGGCCCGCCCGCCCGTTACGCGAACGCCACCATCAGGCGTCGTCCGGGATGGTTTCGCGATCAGCGGTGGCCTCAGGCCCGCGATCTCCGCCGACGGGCAGACGTCATTCAGGACGCATACCGGACAGCGCGGGTTGCGCGCCGCGCAGACCCGGCGCCCGTGCAGGATCAGCCGGAGCCCGAGGGCGGTCCACTCGGCGGCCGGGACCATGGCGCAGACGTCCTCCTCGATCTCCACCGGATCCGCCGACGCGGTGAGCTTGAGGCGGGCGGCGAGCCGGGTCACGTGGGTGTCCACGGCGAAGCCCGGCTTGCCGAAGGCGACGCCCAGGACGACGTTGGCGGTCTTGCGACCGACGCCGCGGAGGGTCACCAGCTCCTCCATCCGATCGGGCACCTCCCCGCCGAAGCGCGCCACCACCTCCTCGCTCATCTCGATGATCGAGCGGGCCTTGGCCCGGAAGAAGCCGGTGCTGCGAATCAGCTCCTCCAGCTCGGCGGGATCGGCGCCGGCGAAGGCGCCCGCGTCCGGGTAGCGGGCAAAGAGTCGCGGGGTCACCAGATTGACCCGCTCGTCGGTGCACTGGGCGGAGAGGATGGTCGCGACCAGCAGCTGCAGCGGTCCCTCGTGGACCAGGGCGCACTCCGCCACCGGGTACTCGGCCGCCAGGCGTTCGACGACGGTGGCCGCCCGTTCGCGGGCGCCGCGGGGAAGCCGCCCGGTCCTCGCCATGCACGCAAGGATCGCACCGCCGGGACCGCCACCGGTGCCGCGACCGCCTCCGGTGCGGTGCGGGCGCCGCCTCGGGGTCGCGGCCTTTCTACAATCGGGAGGTCGACCCCACCCCATCGGAGGCTCACCGTGCGCCACAAGATTACCGTCGTCGGCGCGGGCAACGTCGGCGCCAGCGTGGCCCTTCGTCTCGCCGAGCGAGACTACGCCGACATCGTCCTGGTCGACATCGTCGAGGGCCTGCCGCAGGGCAAGGCACTGGACATCCTCGAGGCGGGGCCCGTGGTCGGACACGACAGCCAGGTCACCGGCACCAACGGCTACCAGGAGACCTCGGGCAGCGACATCGTGGTGGTGACGAGCGGCGTCGCCCGCAAGCCGGGGATGTCGCGCGACGACCTGGTGATGACCAACGCCGGCATCGTCAGCGGAGTGGTCCGGCAGGCTGCGGCGGCCTCCCCTCAGGCCGTGCTGATCATCGTGAGCAACCCGCTTGACGCCATGGCCCAGGTCGGCCTGGCGGTCAGCGGCTTTCCCCGCCGGCGGGTGATCGGGATGGCGGGGGTTCTCGACACCGCACGCTTCCGGACCTTCATCGCCCAGGAGCTGGGCGCGTCGGTGCGCGACGTCCAGGCCTATGTGCTGGGCGGGCACGGCGACACCATGGTCCCGCTCACCCAGCTGACGACGGTCGCCGGAAGGCCGGTGGCCGAGCTGATCGCCCCCGAGCGGCTGGAGCAGATCGTACAGCGCACCCGCGACGGTGGCGCCGAGATCGTCAGCCTGCTCAAGACCGGCAGCGCCTACTACGCACCGGGCGCGGCGGTGGTCCAGATGATCGACGCCATCCTGCTCGACACCCGGCAGATCCTCCCCTGCAGCGTCCACCTCCACGGGGAGTACGGCGTCACGGGAGTGTTCAGCGGCGTCCCGGCCCGGCTCGGTTCGGGTGGCCTGGTCGAGGTGGTGGAGATGGACCTGAGCGGAGAGGATCAGGCCGCCCTGCACCGCTCCGCCGCCGCCGTTCAGGAGATCGTCGGGGTCATCGAGGCCAACCGAACCCAGATCGACCCCCTGATGCCGAGCCTCTTCCACCACGACGAGGACTGACCGGCAGCCACCCATCGTCCAGAGCTGGGGGGGTGCTCCTCGCCGAGGGCCGGGGGCGGCTACCCCTCGCCCAGGGTCAGGGGCGGCTGCGGCTGCTCGCCGTCGCCCCAGGTGGGCAGCGGCTCCGGGTCGGTGCCCGGTGTGGTCACGGTGGGGAGCTCCGGGCGCGGTGCCTTGAAGTGCATCCCCCAGAGCGGGCCGATGGACACCAGCAGCTCGAGCGCCGCCTTGCGCACGTCGGAATCGCCCCATTCCGGGGTCCGGGAGTACCGGTAAAAGGCGATGAAGGCGAGCACCATGACGGCGAGGATCGCCGCCAGGACGATGGCGATGATCACCGCTCCCGCCGCCTCACCCGGCCGCCGCCTTCTCCCCCGCCTTGGTACCGGAGCCGCGCAGCTTGCGCACCACCCATTGCACCGGGTCCCAATGGGCGTCGGCCACCCGCTCCTTGAGCGGGATGATCGCGTTGTCGGTGATGTGGATGTCCTCCGGGCAGACCTCGGTGCAGCACTTGGTGATGTTGCAGTAGCCGAGCCCGCCCTGGTCACGGAGCAGATCGCGGCGGTCCAGGATGTCCTTGGGGTGCATCTCCAGGCTCGCCACCCGGACGAAGAAGCGCGGCCCGAAGAAGCGCGCGCTCAGATCGTGGCTGCGGTTGACGTGGCAGACGTCCTGGCAGAGGAAGCACTCGATGCAGCGCCGGTACTCGTAGAGGCGGTCGATGTCCATCTGCTGGATCCGCCACGGGGTGCCGTCATCGGGGGCCGCGGTGAAGGGCGGGATGAGCTTGTTGGTCTCGTAGTTGCGCGAGACGTCGGTGACCAGGTCCTTGATCAGCGGGAAAGACTTCATCGGCTGGACCGTGACCGGCCCGCGCGGCAGGGTGTCGATCCGCGTCTTGCACATCAGGACCGGGCGCCCGTTGACCTCCGCGCTGCACGAACCGCACTTGCCGGCCTTGCAGTTCCAGCGGCAGGCGAGATCGCTGTCCTGGTTGCGCTGCACCCAATGCACGGCGTCGAGCACCACCATCTGGGTGACCTCGGGGACCTCGTGGGTCGCGTAGCCCATCTCGCCGCCGGGCTGGCCCTTGAAGACGCGCAGCGTGATGGTCTCCCCGGTGAGCCCGCTCTCTGGGGGGGACGGCCCATCGACCGGCGGGGACAGCCCGGTGCCCGGCTGGGGCACCGCGCCGCTCGGCTGGGGCAGGGCGCCCGCCATCAGTGCGCCTCCGGGCCAGAGGCCGGGACCTTGCCGGCGTAGTGGGGCGGAAGCGCGGCCGGGTCGAAGAACCGGCTCCGCGCCAGCCGGGTGACGACGTCATCGGGCATCAGGTCGAGGGGGCGCTCCTCCACCTTCATGGCACCGTCCCGCTTACGGGCCACCAGGTTGATCTGCCCGAGATGGACGTCCTTCTCCGGGAAGTCGAAGCGCCACTGCGAGCCCCGCGACTCACGGCGGGCGATGGCGCAGCGGACGATCGCCTCTGAGACGGTGAGCATGGACAGGACGTCACGGCAGGTGTGCCAGCCGGGATTGAGCACGCGCCCGCCGCCGGCCCGCATCCGCTGGCTCCGCTCGGTGAGCTCCCCGATGGCCGTGAGCGCCCGGTTGAGCGACTCCTCGCTGCGGCCGATGCCGGCGTCGTCCTGCATCGCCTCCTGGAGGGCGCGGTGGATGACGTAGGAGTTCTCCGCCTTCTCCCCGAGGTCGGCGGCGAGCGGCAGGAGGACGGCCGCCTCCGCGTCCGCGATCTGCGTCTTGGAGACCGCCGGCTTGGCGCCCAGGCTCTTCGCGCACTCGGCGGCCGCCTCGCCGGCGCGCCGGCCGAAGACCAGGATGTCGCCCAGCGAGTTGCCGCCCAGCCGGTTGGCCCCGTGCAGCCCCGCCGCCGCCTCGCCGGCGGCGTAGAGCCCGGGGACGGTGCTCGCCGCGGTCGCCGCGTCGACCCGGATGCCCCCCATCGTGTAGTGGATGGTCGGGCCGACCTCCATCGGCTCCTGGCTGATGTCCACCCCGGCCAGGGCCTCGAACTGATCGCACATCGAGGGGAGCCGCTTGCGGATGTCAGCGGCGCTGCGCCTGCTCGCAATGTCCAGGAAGGCGCCGCCGTGGGGAGAGCCCCGGCCCGCGACCACCTCCTTGTAGATGGAGCGGGCGACCACGTCGCGGCTGGAGAGGTCCTTCTTGACCGGGTCGTACCGCTCCATGAAGCGCTCACCCTCGGAGTTGCGCAGGATGCCACCCTCGCCCCGGACCGCCTCGGTCACCAGGATGCCGCGCGCGCCCGGGGGCCAGATCATCCCCGTGGGGTGGAACTGGACAAACTCCATGTCCTGCAGCTCGGCGCCCGCCTCGTAGGCCATGGCGGCGCCGTCGCCGGTGCCTTCCCAGCTGTTGGAGGTGTAGCGGAACATCCGGCCCCAGCCGCCGCTCGCCATCACCACCGCACCGGCGCGGATGACGATCAGCTCGCCGGTGTTGCGGAGGTAGCCGAAGGCACCGCAGACGCGGTCGCCGTGGGTGAGGAGCCGGGTGAGGGTGCACTCCATGAGCACGTCGGTCCCGGCCGTGTGCACCATCCTGTCCTGGACGGTGCGGATCAATTCGAGCCCGGTGCGATCCCCCACGTGGCACAGCCGCTTCCAGCTGTGCGCTCCGAAGGCGCGCTGCATGATCAGCCCGTCGTCGGTGCGGTCAAACAGCCCACCCCAGCGCTCCAGCTCGTAGACCCGGTCGATGACCTCGCGGCTGTAGAGGTCGACCATCCGCCAGTTGTTGATGAGCTGGCCGCCCAGCATGGTGTCGGCGAAGTGGACCTCCCAGCTGTCGGGGGTGTCGAGGTTGGCGAGCCCGGCGGCGATGCCGCCCTCGGCCATGACCGTGTGGGCCTTGCCGAGCAGTGACTTGCCGACCACCAGGGTCGAGCAGCCGGCCTCGGCGGCGGCGATGGCGGCGCGCAGCCCGGCACCCCCCGCGCCCACCACGAGCACGTCGCACTCTCGGGTCTGGTAGCTCTCGCTCATCTCACCAGCAGGTGGGGGTCGGGCATGCCGGCCTGGAGGAGGCGGATGTAGACCTCCGCGGTCACCACGCTGAACATGCTGACCCAGGCCCAGGTGGCGTGGTGACCGTTGAAGACGGTGACCCACCGCCAGAGCCGGAACCGGGCCTTGCCGGCCTGGGAGCAGGAGTAGCAGTCGAGGCCTCCACCGGCCGCGTGGCGGAAGGCGTGGCAGCCCAGGCTGTAGCCGGAGAGCAGGACCGCGTTGACCAGCAGGATCAGGGTGCCGAGGCCGAGGTAGAGGTGGCCGCCGTCGTCCAAGGAGGCGAAGGCGTCCACCCAGAGCAGGATCACGACGATGGCCGCCGGGTACCAGAAGAAGCGGTGCAGATTGTTGAGCACCATGGGGAGGCGGCTCTCGCCCCGGTAGCCGCGGCGCCGGAGCTCACCGACGGCGCACGCCGGCGGGTCCCAGAAGAAGGCGCGGTAGTAGGACTTGCGGTAGTAGTAGCAGGTGGCCCGGAAGCCGAGGGGGGCCCAGAGCACCCAGAGCGCCGGGGTCACCGGGCCGGTCTTCCAGATCAGTGGCGAGAAGAAGGGAGAGAGGTAGTTGGCGTGCTCGCTGATGTGGTTGGGCCCCGGTCCGAAGAACGACGTCCAGATCGAGTACCCGGTGAAGGCGCCCAGGGCGACCACGATGGCGAGGGGCTGCGCCCACCAGGGGGTGGCGCGGCGCAGCCGGACCCACAGCCCGACCCCGTGCCCCCTGTCGGCGACCCCGGCCACCGGCGACACCTGTGCTGCCATCGCAGTCCGATCCTAGCGAATTCGGGACGTGTGGCAGTGGCCGGGGCGTGACTTCCTCCCCGCTTGCGGTCACTTACAGAATCGGCGGGCCTGTTTCGCACACCCTGACGCTTGGCACGAATCGCCAGGTTCCTGGTAATCTCGATCTCCAGCCCGACGACGGCCCCGCGCAGGCCCGCGGTCCGGGGAGCCTCCGGCCGGCGCCAGTCGGGTGTCCGCCCGCCCACGCTCCGGAGCCACCCTCCCGCACCATGCCACCACAGCCCGGCCTACCCGAGCACCTCAGCGACCCGTACCGGGTGCGGGGCCTGCACGATCCGCGGCTGCACCACGACAACTGCGGGGTCGCCTTCGTGGCGACGCTGCACCGGGAGCCGACCCACAAGATCGTCAGCTCCGGCCTGGAGGCACTCTGCAACCTCGGCCACCGCGGTGCCACCGGTTCGGACCCGCTGAGCGGCGACGGCGCCGGCATCCTGATCCAGCTCCCCGACGCCGTTCTGCGCCGGGACTCCGGCCTCTCGCTCCCGCCGCCGGGCGCCTACGGGGTGGGGATGGTCTTCCTCCCCCAGGACGCCGCGGCCCGCGCGGACTGCGAGGCGCTGGTCGCCACCGCCTGCCACGACGAGGGGCTCCGGCTGCTCGGCTGGCGCGACGTCCCGGTAGCGCCGGCGTGCGCCGGACCGACCGCCCTGGCCGGGATGCCGGCCATCCGCCGGCTCTTCGTCGGCGCCTTCGGCCTCGAGGGCGACACCCTGGAGCGCCGCCTCTACGTCCTCCGGCGGGTCATCGAGCGGCGCAGTGACGCGGTCGGGCTGACCCGCGACCGCTTCCACATTGCGAGCCTCAGCAGCCGCACGCTCGTCTACAAGGGGATGCTCACCGCCGACCAGCTCCCCGCCTTCTACCCGGACCTCCGCGACCCGGTGACCGTCTCCCGGCTCGCCATGGTCCACGCCCGCTTCTCCACCAACGTCCTGCCCCGGTGGGACCTGGCCCAGCCCTTCCGCCTCAGCGCGCACAACGGCGAGATCAACACGCTGCGCGGCAACGTCAACTGGATGCGGGCCCGCCAGTCGAAGTTCCGCAGCCCGCACTACGGCGCCGACATCAGCAAGCTCCGCCCGGTGATCGACGAGCTGGGGTCGGACTCGAGCCAGTTCGACAACGCGCTCGAGCTGCTGACCATGGCCGGTCGCTCGGTCGAGCACGCGATCATGATGATGATCCCCGAGGCCTGGGACCGGAACCCGCTCATGGACGAGGAGCGGCACGCCTTCTACGAGTTCCACGCCTCGCTCATCGAGCCCTGGGACGGCCCCGCCGCCATCGCTTTCACCGACGGCCGTCTGATCGGTGCCACCCTCGACCGCAACGGCCTCCGCCCGGCCCGCTGGC
>Ga0224557_1002729_pt1 | contig 14615 bp, 10 predicted proteins | sample 714S31014metaG_FD_180677 | JGI IMG/M metagenome (GOLD analysis project Ga0224557, IMG submission 180677) | Peat soil microbial communities from Stordalen Mire, Sweden - 717 S3 10-14 | ecosystem: Environmental > Terrestrial > Soil > Wetlands > Peat | place: Sweden: Norrbotten County, Stordalen...
GAGATACCCGAATGTTGAAATTTGACTGGAAGATCTTGACGGTTGGGGCAGTTGCCGCGTCCCTCGGCCTCGCCGCCTGCGGAGTGCAGACTTCTCTCAATGAGGCGGTTACATCCTTGAGTGCCTCGCCGTACTTGCAAGTGCGTTTCACGGCAACCGCTTCAGGCTCGGGCTCAGGAAACACCCGGGTCCAGCAGGCACTTACCCGTCTCTCCTTTGACGTTCTCGAGTCCAGCACCTCCGGCTCGTCGCTTTCGCAATCGGTGGGAAAAATTAACTCCGAAATCAAAGTGAACGTGGGGAGCCAGTCGTTGGTTGACCTGCGCGACGTTGGCTCAAACCTATACGTATTCGTTGACGCCACCGCCCTCGCCAAGATTCCCGGCGTTGGCTTGTCCCCACAAGAGTTGTCGTCATTGCAGCTCGCCTATGGGGGACGCTGGTTCGAACTCCCAGGGAGCCTTCTGAATTCGTACCTCCCAACTACCACCAAGAGTAAGACCCAATCGGCCAAGGACCAGGCTGCCGTGCAGCAGATCATCAAGAGCGTGACCTCGGTGATCGAAGCCACGAAGTACACGACCTTGCCCAACGGCGGTTATTCAGAGACTGGGTCGCTCGCCTCGATCGCGAAGGCGATACTGCCGACGATAGATAAATTGAGTGGCGACCAGGTTCACCATGGTGCAGTACCGGGCTCGTACAAGATTGGCGTGACAATGTCCGGGGCGACTGCGACTGGAGGATCAATCCAGATCACCGCTCCAAACGGAACCGCGGGCAATGAGACCATCGGACTCGATGCTACGGTAACTCACGCATCCGACAGCATCGTTGCGCCCACCGGAGCGACGTTGATCACATCCGCACTCTTGAAGGGGCTCCTGGGACAGGTGCCGGGAACCACCTCAACCGCGACCGCGACCACCACCACTTTGCTCAGCTAAGCCGAGTCGGGCTCGCATGCTCAGTGTCTCAATTGAGGCGGGCACCAAATCCCTCGATCCTCCCCCTGATTCTCCACGGTCAAAGCAGCGCGATCGAGTCACAAGATCGCGATGTCGCGGGAGTGTCATCACCTCTACAGGACTCAGGGCTTGATCTCAGGGCTCTCGCATGCCACCTTCAAGCACCATGAATGGCGTCAAAATTTACACTCATGGCGTGAGTCATCAGTTTTCAGTCCTTCGTATCAATGCGCTGGACTGCTCGACGGAGTAGTTATTCACGGCCATTCACCACTTTCGTTGGCCACCGTTCCGCGACCTTCACGCCGACATCCTTCAAGACTGGGACTCAATTTTACGCAATCGTCCAAAGTTTCAGAGATCTCCCCAGGCCCTGCGGACAGCAAGATTTTCTCACCACCATGCAATGACGCCGACGACTCGCCCGCCCGGGTCGCGGTCTCACAAAGTACGTCGAGCGACTTCAGTGAAGAGTGGTCCTAAGCGGACAAGTTTCGAAACAAGTTGCCTGACAGGATTCCGATCTCTCAAGTCGGACCTTCCGCAATCGTCAGTCACCGCCCGAACCCGTCGTCGCAGTGGCATCAACTCGAGTGCTAACTTTCGCTCTGGGTACGGCAACGACCTTCGGGACCACGTCAACCCACCAATCCTGCGTCGTTCGAACAGCAGTCGCTGAAGGGCCGAGCGACGCAGGATTTCAATTGCGATGAGAGACTTTTAGGCGAGTCGCTGCGCGATCGCCCCACGGATCCGCGCGCCAAAGTCGGTGTCGGCCTTCTCGAAGTGCCCGATGGATCGCTCGACGACGCCTTCAATTGTGACCTGGCTCAGGCTGTCGGCGATGTTGTCGATAAGGCGCTGTTGCGCGTCCGGTTCCTGGAGTCGATAGAGGTCGCCGGCCTGGGTGAAGTCGTCGCCGTCATGTTCGTCCGAGACGTAGCTGCCCGAGAGTCCTTCACTCGCTAAGCCCGCGTAGAGCGGTTGGTTGGTTTCCTTGGGACCGTGCAAACTGTTGGGCTCGTAGTTAACGCTGCGCCCGCCATTCGTGCCACCGGCCATGAATCCGTCACGGCTGTAGTTCTGCGCCGTCGTGGCCTTGGCTGCGTTCACGGGAAGGTGAGCCGAATTGGCACCCACCCGGTAACGGTGGGCGTCACCGTAGCCAAAGAGCCGACCTTGGAGCATCTTGTCCGGTGAGGGACCGATACCCGCCACGAAGTTGGCCGGCGAGAACGTGGACTGCTCGACCTCGGCGAAGTAGTTGTCGGCGTTGCGATCAAGGGTCAACGTACCCACCTCGATGAGTGGATAGTCCGAGTGACTCCACACCTTGGTGACGTCGAATGGGTTCACCTTGTACCCCGCCGCCTCGCTGACCGGCATGATCTGGACACTCAGCGTCCAGCTGGGGAACTCTCCTCGCTCAATGGCCTCGATGAGGTCGCTGTTGTGCGACTCGGGACTCTGACCGGCCACCACGGCAGCCTCTTGCGAGGTCAGGTTCTCGATGCCCTGGTTGGTCTTGAAGTGATACTTGACGAAGAACTGTTGACCTTGGCCGTTGACCCACTGAAACGTGTGCGAACCGAAGCCGTCCATGTGTCGGTAGCTCGCGGGAATGCCGCGGTCGCTGAACAAGATGACGAACTGGTGGGTCGCCTCGGGCGAGAGTGAGAAGAAGTCCCACACGTTGTTGGGCTCTTGACGGTGAGTGAAGGGGTCCGGCTTTTGCGAGTGGATGAAGTCAGGAAACTTCAGGGGGTCTCTGATAAAGAAGACCGGCGTGTTATTGCCGACCAAGTCGTAGTTGCCCTCTTCGGTGTAGAACTTCAACGCGAAACCCCGTGGATCGCGCACGGCTTCTGGGGCGCCGCGGCTTCCGGCGACGATTGAACATCGCAGAAACGTTTCAGTACTGCGTCCCCGCGCGCCAAAGAGATGCGCGCGCGTGTAGCGACTCATCTCGTTCGTCACCACGAAGTGGCCGTAGGCCGCCGAGCCCCTCGCGTGCACCACGCGCTCGGGGATTCGCTCGCGGTTGAAGTGCGCGAGCTTTTCAATGAGGTGATGATCCTGCAGCAGAACAGGCCCGTGCTCTCCGGCGGTCTGCGAGTGCTGATTGTCGTCGACGGGTGCGCCCGACTCGGTAGTTAACGGGAATTCTTCGCTCATGGTGCCCTCCTTGATGGACCAATCCGGACCAGATCTCCATCATGGTGGCATTCACCCTAATAAGCAAAAACTTTATAATTATCCTATGTATAGTTTAAAACTATGAGTAGACCCACGCTGCAACAACTGGCCTACTTCGTAGCTGTGGCTGATGAACGAAGTTTTTCCCGGGCCGCCGACGTCTGTTCGGTCTCCCAGCCCGCACTCTCCGCTCAGTTGCGCGAACTCGAGTCCCGCCTCGGCGTGCAGTTGGTCGAACGACTTCCGCGCGACGTGCGTGTCACGCCAGCCGGAGCCGCACTACTGCCACGCGCGCGCATGGTCCTGACGTCGGTTGACGAACTCATCGAGATTGCGAGCACCGACGACGCCATGCTGCGCGGACCACTTGTTGTGGGCGTCATTCCCACCATCGCGCCCTATCTCCTAGGCAGCTTCGTCCCACTCATTCTGCAGCGTTTGCCTGGCATTGAACTCTTCATCGAAGAGTTGCAGACCGAACTCCTGATTGCGGCACTGCGATCAGGTGAAGTGGATCTCGCCCTGTGTGCAGCTCCTCTCGGTAGCGAGACTCTCAGTGTCGCGCACGTGGGTGACGACCCGCTACTCGTCGCCTTTAGCCAGAATCACGCCCTCGCGAGCGGCACTGGCGAGATCTCTCTTAAGGAGTTCGCCAAGCTCGAAGTCCTGTTGCTCAACGACGGACACTGTCTTCGAGACCAGACTCTCTCGCTGTGCAAGGAGATACACGCCACCACTACCGACCTGCGCGCGACGAGTCTGCCGACCTTGGTGCAAATGGTCGCCGCGGGAATCGGCGTCACCCTCTTGCCGGCAATGGCTGCGAGCGTCGAGGCGCGACCCGGCAACGGCGTCATGGTGCGCCCGCTCGCGGGCAAGCCCAGCCGCCGCATCGAACTGGCGTGGCGTTCGTCCACTCCTCGCGCACGGCACTACAAGGAGATCGCCGCGATGGCGTCATCACTACTCACTTTGTGATTTCCCACCAAACCGGTGCTGAGTAGCGGCCCGTCATGTCGGGCCGACCGGGTGCACCACTCCATTTTGACGGGCCCTGCTGTCGAGGAGACAGAAGTATCGTAACGGCATGCGGAGTCGTCACGTTCTTGTCATTCTCGTCGCCGTGGGCGTCGGGGCGTTCTTCGCCGGGAGAGCCAGCGTGTCACAGGTTTCGGTTTCCGTGGGAACCACTCTTCCTTCGAACTCGGTCGTGACGCAGTTTGATCCGGCGTCGGTCACCTTCGTTTCGTTGGACACCGGATGGACGTTGGGGAGCGCACCGTGCGCGCGCAACAGCACTTGTCTGGCGCTTCGCAAGACGACCAACGAGGGCCGAACCTGGTCCACCGAGTCGCTGCCGGCGTCGCTGCTCAATGCCGCCGACCGCAAGGTCGGCGGCACCCTCGCCGCGCTGTACGGCGGTGGCGGATTGAAGATTCGATTCGCCAACGCGCGAGACGGCTGGATCTACGGATCGCTTGCGGTCACAATCCATCAGTCAGACGCCTCCTACATTGGCGCCGAGGCGATCTTGTGGTCGACCCACGACGGTGGCCTCACCTGGCGCAAGCAACCTCTCCCGTGGGTGAGCACGCAAGGCACCATCCTCGACCTCGAAGCCAACGCCAGCACTGTCTTCATGATGGCGCAGAACAAGACGTTCACGGTCACCGTGGAGAGTTCGCCGGTTGGAGAGGATCAGTGGCGTGCATCCAATGCGGTGGGCTTGGGCGTCCCCGCTGGAGGGGGGCAACTGGAAGGTGCGATCGTCATTGAAGGATCGAGTGCGTGGTTAGTCGAGGGCAATGATCGCGGCACTTCCGGCAGTGCCCGACTCACCAGCACTGGCCAGTGGGTAGCTTGGACCCCTCCGTGTGCCTCAGTCGGCGACAGTCTCGCCGTCCCCGCGGCCTCCACGACCAACAATCTCGTTGCGGTGTGCGAGATGGGTGGCTTCGCCTCACCACTGTCGAAATCTGCTCCTCGCGGAGCGACCGTCGGGTCCAGTTGGCTCTACTTCTCCACCGACGGTGGAAGAACCTTCAGAGCCGGTCCCGAACTTCGGCCAGTTGAAGGCTTCTTCTACGGTCTCCTCGCTTCACCGACGCCGCGAGTCATCGTCGTCAGTGGTGACGTTGGAGACAGCAAGGATCTGACGGCCAGCTTCGACGGAGGTACCCACTGGACCAACGTCTACCGGGGTCAGCTCTTCTTCCTCGGATTCACGAGCGCCACCCAGGGAGTCGGTCTCGTACGGTCGTCCAAGGGAGCCAGCACCATGATCATGACCTTCGACGGTGGCCACCATTGGGCCCCGGTCACTTTCTGAGTACCGCTTCGATTCCAACGTCCGCTGCAACCATGCGATCGGCGTGATCGACAGATCGGCTCAAGGGCACTTCCCAGCCAGTGCACGGGTCAGACTCGACACGACGACACCAACATTCTTCTCACAGCCCGTGCGTGGTGACAGGTCCAATGGGTCCGGCCCCTGGCTCGAACCTGCGCTGAACTTTTGCGCTGGTCGCTCCAGAAATCCCCCGCTTCATCACTGACCAATCCGGCGGTGACGACACCGACCATTGGCATCCATCTTCATCGAAAGCGCTCCTACGCGAACCCGGCATCGCAGAATCATGCACACGTGAACAGAGTTACCTAAGCGAAATCCTCTTCTCGATATTCGCCGTCCGGTCGAATCTCACCGTGCTCCAGTTCAATGTTGCGCAACTCGACCCGACGAATCTTCCCGCTGATTGTCTTGGGAAGATCGGCGAATTCAAGTCGTCGAATTCGCTTGTACGGGGCGGAGTTCTCGCGGCAGTGGGCAAGGATCTCGCCAGCCAACTCCTTGCTCGGCTCTTGCCCGGCGACGAGCACCACGTAGGCCTTGGGCACGCTCAAGCGCCTTTCATCCGGTGCCGGCACAACCGCGGCCTCGGCCACCGCGGGATGCTCGATCAAAATGCTCTCCAACTCAAAGGGGCTGATTCGATAGTCACTGGACTTGAAGACGTCATCGGTTCGACCGATGAACGTGATGAAGCCGTCGGCGTCGCGATTCGCAACGTCGCCCGTGTGGTAGCGCCCGCCCTCAAAGGCGCGCTCATTCAACTCAACGCTCGAAGCGGATCCCATCTGATAACCAACCATCAGACCAACCGGACGGTCCTCGTCACTTCGCACGCAGATTTCGCCGTCGTCGGCGACGTCGCCGGTGAGGGGATCGACGAGATCGATACGAAAGCCTGGTAGCTGGCGGCCCATGGAACCGGCCTTCAGGGGCTGACCCGGTGAGTTGCCGACGAGCAGGGTGGTCTCGGTCTGACCGTACCCGTCGCGAATAATCAATCCCCATTCGCGCCTCACGTGATCGATCACTTCAGGATTGAGGGGCTCGCCCGCGCTCAACGCTTCGCGCAGCGACAATGACCACTTGGCAAGGTCCTGCTGAATCAGCGTTCGCCATACCGTCGGCGGCGCGCAGAACGTGGTCACTTGAGCGTCGCGAAGGACGTCGAGCATCGCGACCGCGTCGAAGCGTTCGTAGTTGAAGAGGCAGATTGTGGCACCGGCAATCCATGGGGCGAAGACGCACGACCACGCGTGCTTCGCCCAACCGGGACTGGAGACATTGAGGTGCACGTCACCGGGTTGAAGACCGATCCAGAACATCGTCGAGAGATGCCCAATCGGATAACTGGTCTGCGTGTGCTCGACAATCTTGGGCAGCGCCGTGGTGCCCGAGGTGAAGTAGACGAGGAGTGGATCATCCGCAAAGGTGGGTCCATCGGCAACGAACGAAGGGGCACCCTCACACGAGTCCGCGTACCTATGCCAGCCTTCAACAGAGGCGCCGACCGCGACGCGTAGGAACGAACCCGGGACATCGTCGAAGTGCGTCGTGACGTCGGATCGTGCGATCACGGCGGCCGCTCCGGCCCGGTCCACGCGGTCACGAAGGTCAGCCGGTGTCAGCATCGTGGTCGCCGGTATGAGGACCGCGCCGAGCTTCATCACCGCGAGGAACGTCTCCCATAGCTCAACCTGATTGCCAAGCAGTACCAGCACGCGAGTGCCGCGGCCAACACCCAGGGCGCGCAGCCAGTTCGCAAGCTCGTTCGATCGAGTCGACAGTTGAGCGTACGTGTACGACGCGTCGGCGCCGTCGGCCTCGATGATGCGCAGGGCCACGCGCTCGGGGTGCTCGGCGGTGAGCGCAGCGTCGAACCAGTCAATGGCGAAGTTGAACTCTGCAGGTCGGGGCCAGACGAACTTCTCGTACGCGGTGTCGTAGTCAGCCCGGTTCGCCAATAGAAAATCGCGGGCGCTGCGGAACTCTTCAGTCGCTGAAGTCACGTCGAACCATCCTTGTCTTATGGAAGCGTCGGCACTCGCTGGCGGACGCCACAGTCTTAAACCCGTTTCGGCGCCGCGTCAAATGAGTCTCGACTGACTTGCGATGAGTCGAGACCCAGTGGACACGAGAGCAGAGTGCCCGCGAGAACCTGATCGAGCCGCCGTCAGCAGTTCAAAAAGCGTGACGCTAGCACTCCGTCTGTCACCGTATTACCAGGCAGACTATGGAAAGTTACATGATCGAGCTCGCCACGGTGCGGGCCTGGAAGGAGCGTGACCTTCGACTCTATACAGGGAGCCCATCCAGCACTAGCGTGAGTACGTGAGTATCGAAGTAACCGAGAAGGTGTCGGCACTCAGGTCGACGGGTTCGAGTCCACGCGTTGGAAGCCGGGCCATCGAACACCCGCGAACGGTGGCAATGGTTGGCACCTACCCGCCAACCGCCTGCGGCTTGGCCACCTTTACGAGCAATCTATCGGCCGCGATCGCCCCTCCCCGCTCGCACTGGCGAGTCATAATCGTCAGGGTGCTCGATCAGCCCGAGGTCGAAACACACAACGAGGTGGTCGCCCAATGGATCGCCGGCGATCGTGATTCGCTGTCGCGCTCGCTCGCGGCCATCGAATCATCGGACGTTGTCGTGCTTCAACACGAGTTCGGGCTCTTCGGTGGGTTGGACGGTCAGGACGTCCTGAAGTTGGTTGACGGTGTGCGTAAGCCCCTCATCGTGGTGCTGCACACGGTCCTGTCACACCCGACGTCGCACCAGCGAGTCATTCTCGATCGGCTGGTAGCGGCCGCGGCGGCGATTGTCGTGCAGAGCAATGACGCGCGTCGCCGCCTGATTTCGATTTACGACGCGGATCCCGCTCAGATTGCGATAGTGCCCCACGGCGCAGCCGCGAACTTCAACGGATCGACACAAGCCGACGTGGAACACCCTCGCGTCCTCACGTGGGGACTGCTCGGCCCGGGGAAGGGAATCGAGCACGCGATATCCGCCATCGCACTCCTGCAGCATCATTCCTCGCCACCGACGTACATCATCGCCGGGCGCACCCACCCGAAGGTCCTCGCCGCCGAGGGCGAGCGCTACCGCCACCGACTGCAGCAGCAGTGCCGGGACCTGGGCATTGCTGAGAAGGTGCAGTTCGATGACGGGTACCGCGATTGGGAGTCGCTGCGCGCTCTGGTGCGGAGTGCGGACGTGGTCTTGCTGCCCTACGACTCACTCGATCAGGAGAGTTCAGGCGTCCTCGTCGAGGCTCTGGCATCGGGGCAGCCGGTCGTGGCGACGAAGTTCCCGCACGCCCAAGAGTTGCTTTCCCGAGGGGCCGGCCTCCTGGTGCCCCAGGGTGACGTGCTCGCCATGAGCGACGCCCTCAAACGGGTGCTGTACGAGCCCGGCCTCGCCGAGACAATGAAGGCATGCGCGCGTCGTGAGGCGACCGCCCTGCTGTGGCCGACCGTTGGAGCGACCTATCGATCCTTGATCTCTGAGATCGTGTCGCGCCGAGAAGTGGCGTGATCGGGTCCACTGCACCTCCGCCCAGTCTGCGCTACGTCGCCGAGCTGACGGACTCCAATGGGATATTCGAGCACGTCCGATTGGGTCGTCCCCGGCGCGAGAACGGCTACTGCACCGACGACGCCGGACGTCTGCTCGCTCTGGCGTCTCGGCTGTCGAGCGACCCCGACGCGTTGCGATTGGCCGACGTTGCCCTGGGGTTCCTCGAGCGTGCCCATCTTGATGGCGCCGGATTCCGCCTACGTCAGAGCGGCGACGGTGCTTGGACCGACGATGGCCCGAGCGACGATGCCACGGGCCGCGCCCTGTTCGGCCTCGGGACCGCCGTCGCTTGGGCCCCGTGGACAGACCTGAGAGAGCGCGCACTCGCTCTCTTCGATGACGCTTCTTCCTTTCGTTCGCACCACCTTCGCGCCGTTGCCTACGCCGCCTTGGGAGCCGTCGAGTTGGTGTCTGCCAAGCCCGCGAACGCTGGCGCGCGCCATTTGATGGTTGAAGCCTCGCTCCGGCTGAACCTGACCGGGGCGAACGACTCGTGGCCGTGGCCCGAGTCCCGACTGAGTTACGCCAACGCGCTACTCCCCGAAGCATCCCTCTCGGTCGCGATCGTGATGGGGGATCAGCCTCGGGCAGCGGATGCCCTGCACCAGTTGCGCTGGCTCGTCGAGCGAGAGACGCTCGACGGTCACTTCAGTTTCACGCCCGTCAGCGGCGGCGACGCGTCGGCGTCACCTCCGATGTTCGATCAGCAGCCCATCGAAGCATGGGCCATGGCGGACGCCTGCGCGAGGGCCTTCGCCTATACGCACGACCTTCGCTGGGCGCAGGTCGTGCAACGTGCGGCGGCGTGGTTCCTAGGCGACAACGACGTCGGCGTCGCGGTCTTCGACCCCGTTACCGGTGGCGGCTTCGACGGGCTGGAAGCTACCGGCGTGAACCGCAACGAGGGGGCGGAATCGAGCTTGGCTTTCGTTGGCACGATGCTCCGGTTGCGCGAAGTGACGTCTCAGGCGGCGGCGAGCAGCGCGTCGAGCAAGTGACCAATCTGCGCGGTCGCGACGCCGATGCAGCGATCGGCGGCCCCGTATGTGAGGTACACGATGTCGCCGTCACGGTGAGCGCCCTGGACGAACACGACGTTCTCCATGTCACCCCGACGCTCCCAATCGAGTTCGGGCACGAGAAGTGGCTCATCAAGCCGGCTCACCAGCTGTCCAGTGACCTTGTCCAACAATGCCAGGTTCACGGTGTAGGCGCCGTCGGCGCGGCGCTCGTGGAAGAACAGCAGAAACCCCGCGTCCGTCTCCACCGGAGGTGCCCCCGCACCGATGCCGAGGGCTCCGGGCGTCGGTCGGATCAGCGTGTGCGCGTCGAGGTCGGTCATATAGGTGTCCCAGTAGTCCGGGCCAGCGTGCCACAGATGATCGAGATCGTCAAAGATCGCCAATTGCATATCGGGGTGGATGCGATGGATCATCGCCACGCGCTGATCGGCGAGGGTGAAGACGATGGCGTCCTTGTTCGCCACGTCGTGGGGCCCGAGAAGACTGCCGGTCTCCTCATCGAGATGGAACCTGGCCCCGTCCCAGGACAGTAAGTGGGCGCCGATGCGCCAGGGCCGGCCGCTCTCGAGCGGCGGGAGCGAGGTGTAGGTCATGACGATGCGCTCCCCGTCAGTACTCTGCACCCGCTGCACTCGTGGGTCCTCGAAGCAGTGCACCCCCGACGCGCCGGCGGGTGCGAGAACGTACTGGAACTCGTAGGAGATGCCGTCGCTGGACGTCAGCACCAAGACGTCCGAGATGTAGTCAAGGAACCGCGGCCCCGATCCTTCGTTGCGACGGTAACCGTCGCGCACGCCCCGAGCGAAGAGATGGTACGTGCCGTCGTGGTACAGCAGCCCGGCGTTGAAGACCGCGCCGTAACCCGGCACCGATCCCGCTTCGACGATCGGTCGGTCGTGCAGTCGTCTGGCGCGGGGCGCGTCATAGGGAACCATCACCATGATCTGACTTGTATCCTCCCCAACCTTCGCGTACGGACGAAAGACCCTAGCCCACATCCACGCGCACGAGTAGACAAAGTGTAGGAGTGAAGCAGTTTCTAGTGAGGGATACCAATGAGTCCGCAAACCGATGCACGCGAGTTGTTCCAGCGCTTCGAGGGAAATCCAATTCTCAGCGCCGCCGACTTTCCCAAGATGGTGAACGCGGTGTTCAACCCCGGGGCTACCGAGTTCGAAGGCCGCACGCTCCTGCTGCTGCGGGTCGAGCACCGCACCGGCCTCTCCTCCTTGGCCGTGGCGATGAGCGACGACGGGCTGACCGGTTGGCAGATCGACCCGACCAGGGGATTGGAACCCGACCCGGATCACCCGGAGGAGTGCTGGGGGATCGAGGACCCGAGGATAACCCGCATCGGTGACGAGTACTACGTCGTCTACGTCGGTTACTCGGCGTACGGTCCGCTCGTGTGCCTGGCCAAGACCCGTGACTTCGTTCAGTGGGAGCGCTGCGGTGTCCTCCAGCCGCCTGAGGACAAGGATGCCGCGCTCTTTCCTACAACCTTCGATGGCCGTTGGGCCCTCCTTCACCGTCCGGTTCCCGCGGCGTCGGGCTTGGGCGCTCACATTTGGTTATCGTTCAGTCCCGACCTGCACTACTGGGGCGACGCGCGCGTGTTGCTCCCGGCGCGGCGCGGCGGCTGGTGGGATGCCAACAAGGTCGGACTCGGTCCCCCGCCCCTGCTCACGAAAGAGGGCTGGCTGATCTGTTACCACGGCGTGCGGGTGACCGCCTCGGGGTCGATTTATCGCCTCGGATTGGCGTTGCTCGATCGCGACGACCCCTCCAAGGTCCTCGCGAGGGGAAACGAGTGGATCTTCGGTCCTCAGGCGCCCTACGAGCAGTCGGGTGACGTATCCGACGTCGTCTTTCCCTGCGGCTGGTTACTGCGCGATGACGGCGACACCCTGCACCTCTACTACGGCGCCGCGGACAGCGTGGTGTGCGTCGCGACGGCGAGTCTGGCGCAACTGATGAGCCACCTAGTCGTGCACCCCTTCCCACCGGACTGAGTCCCTCGTCACCGAGCCGGACGTTGAACTACCTATAGCCGGTCGTCCGGATTTCTTGGACCACGGTGTCGAAGACCGCAAGAACAAGGCAGTCCCTCGATCAATGGTGCATGGCGGACACCGCGACGGGCATGCCCACGGGCGCGAGGGCCTTGCTGCGTGTGACGGTCCCTCTGACGTTGGCGCACCAGTCAGCTAGCCGTCAACTCACGAAGAGGGATCAGACGAACTCCTGCTATCAGACGATCTCTTCGTACTGGTCGAACCAGCTACGAACCAACGCCAGCACCTGGTCCGGGGAAAGAGCTTCGAGGTCGCTGTCGATCGCACCGACGACCTTCTGGGCGATGTCGGGGTGCTTGCGCTCCCAGTACTGCGTGAGGTGCAGCATCTCGTTGGCCTTGCCCTTGCCGTGGCCGATCAACAGAATCGCCGACGCCGGGCCGACTGCTTCGGTGATCGATTCGTAGAAGATCGAGCTTTGGTGGTCGGTGTCGTGCCCGTGGTGGTGTTGGGCCTCGCGAACATGATGGTGACGTGCCTTCTCACTCGGCGCGTGGACGCTTTCGGGCTTCGTGCCCCGCTCGACGCCCGTGGCCCACACTCGCGCCTCATCGCGCATGATCGCCACCGCCACCAAACCATTCATTGATTCACTCATGGCAAACCTCTCTCTCCTTCTCAACCTATCCAACAGGGGTCATCCAAGTCCACTGAGCGATTGCACCAAGCAAGTCGATCCGCAACAACTCGCTTCAGGGCGGTCGCGAACTCGACATCAGGTTCTGCGGGTGCTCGCAGAACTTCATCGAGTCAATGGCGAACGTGGACTAGCCGTGGTTCCTCAATCTCTGCACCCGCGGAGCCCACTTCGCCAACTACCCCACCCCAACGTGCTCGGACGTTCGCCCTGCGGCTCAATAAGCCACCCCAGCCCGCAAGGGCGAACCAAGGCGCCCGACGCGCTTTGACGAATAACCCGGGAAGGAACGCTTAGATGAACTCCTTGTACTCCTCGTACCAGTCACGAATCAGGGCCAGCACCTGGTCCTGGGAAAGAGCTTCGAGGTCGCTGTCGATCGCACCGACGACCTTCTGGGCGATGTCGGGGTGCTTGCGCTCCCAGTACTGCGTGAGGTGCAGCATCTCGTTGGCCTTCCCCTTGCCGTGGCCGATCAACAGAATCGCCGACGCCGGGCCGACTGCTTCGGTGATCGACTTGTAGAACGCCGAGCTGTCGTGGTCGATGTCGTGGCCGGGATGATGCTGGGCTTCGCGAATGTGATGATGACGCTCCATCTCGCTCGGTGCGCGGATGTTCGTGGGCTTCGTGCCCCGCTCGACTCCGGTAGCCCAGACGCGCGCCTCATCGCGCGTCATGGCAACCGCGACCAGTCCATTCATAGTTTGACTCATGGCAAACCTTTCTCCAATGCCAACCTACCCATCCCGATCCACCGAGCCAAATTGGTGCGCAGAACGCCCGGAGGCTGTCACGCTCGAACCGCTCGTCGCCTCTAGTGCGAGAGCGTACGACGATGCGACGTCGCCACACGTACGACGGAGAGGCTGGAGCGTGAAGAAAAGTCCGCGCTTCACGCCAAGTCGATCAGACCGATTACCTCTGGTTGTATTTCACTCGACAGGACTTGCCGTTCGCCAAGATGATCTTGAAGGTGAAGACGCCGTTACGTGATCGAGGTTTCACCGTGACCTTCAAGGCGAGCAAGGTGCCGCTGTCCCTGGTGACCAGTGCAGTCGTACCGGTATGGCTGGTAACGAGAGGACGACCAAAGAAGCCGACTCCCGAAATGGCGAGGATCACGGACCTTCCAGCGACGGCGTGGCCGGCGACGCCGAACGCATTAGGAAGCGAGACCGTCGGGATCGTCGTCGTGGTGGTGGGGGACGTCGGAAGAGTTGTGGTGGTGGTTGTGGTGGTCGTCGGAGCGGCAACGACGAGGTTGTAGAAGAACTTTCCCACGTCGCCGCCCGGATCACTCGTCGTACCCCTCACCACGTATGAGCCCGTCGGAAGAGCGCCGTTCGTCGCGACGAGACCGCTGCTCGAGACCGTCAAGTCCGGTGTGCCGGTTGTCTGAACGTACGTCACCGTCCCGATGTTGCCGCTCACAACGAGCTGGTGGTTGAAGCTCGACGATGCAGTGGGCGTCACCAAAGACAACGTGGGCGTGGCCTGAGTGATCGTGCCGACGCTGAGCGTGAAGGTGAAGGTGCCCTGGTCACCAATCGAATCGCTCGTCGTGCCCGCGACCGTGTAGGTGCCCGGCGCCAGAGCGCCAACTGATGCGACGACGCCGGGGCTCGAGACCGTCAGGTCCGGACTGCCGCTCGTCATCACGTACGTCGTCGAGGCGGCGGCGCCGGTGACGTTGAGCTGGTCGGTGAAGGTCGACGATCCAGGCACCGTCACGGCGGTTGAGGTGGGCGAGGCCTGCGTGATCGTGCCGACGCTGAGGGTGAA
>Ga0224557_1002731_pt1 | contig 14611 bp, 11 predicted proteins | sample 714S31014metaG_FD_180677 | JGI IMG/M metagenome (GOLD analysis project Ga0224557, IMG submission 180677) | Peat soil microbial communities from Stordalen Mire, Sweden - 717 S3 10-14 | ecosystem: Environmental > Terrestrial > Soil > Wetlands > Peat | place: Sweden: Norrbotten County, Stordalen...
AATATATTGCGGTTCTTTTAACCTTTAAACATTGAATTTAAAATATACTATATCGCCGTCCTGCATTATATAATCGCGCCCCTCGCTTCTCACGAGCCCCATTTCCTTCATTTTTACCTCGTCTGCTGTTTTTTTAAACTCCTCAAACTTCATGACGTCGGCCTTTATAAAACCGCGCTGGATGTCAGAATGTATCTTACCCGCGGCCTCTTCCGCCTTTGAGTCGCGCCTGATCGGCCAGGCGCGCACTTCCTGCGCCCCCGCCGTAAGAAAGGTTATGAGGTCAAGCAGCCTGTATGCGTGTCTTATGAATTCGGCAAATCCCTTATACTCAAACCCCAGCTCCTTTAAATACTCTTTCCTTTCTTCCTCGCCGAGCTCCATCATCTCGCCCTCTATCTTTGCCGATATTACTACGTATTCGGCCTTTCTCTTTTTTATGTATTCCACCAGTTCCGGGAAATGTTTTTCAAACCCCTCTATTTTATCCTCATCCGTGTTTAAGACATACAGCACCGGCTTTAAAGACATGAGCCCGAGTTCTTTTACCTGCAATTTTTCTTCGGCGGTAAGCCCGGCTGCCGAGGCGGGCATTCCGCTTTCAAGGGCGTCTTTAACCTTTTTTAAAGCCTCATATTTTTTAAGAGACTCCTTGTCGTTGCCGGATTTTGCCGCGCGCTCCACCTTCTGGAACCCTTTTGTGACGCTGTCAAGGTCGGCGAGCATGAGTTCCGTCTCTATGGTTTCGATATCGCCCTGAGGATCCAGCTTGCCGGTAGTGCGCACCACATTGGGGTCGGTAAATACCCTTACCACATGCGCGATGGCGTCAACCTCCCTGATATTTGCCAGGAACTTATTACCGAGCCCTTCGCCCTTTGATGCCCCCTTGACCAGCCCCGCGATGTCCACAAATTTAAAGGTGGCCGGAACATAGGTCGTTTTCCCGTCGTTATATGTTTTATAAAGAAAATCAAGGCGCTCGTCCGGCACCGCAACGATTCCCACATTCGGCTCAATCGTACAGAACTCGTAATTTGCCACGGCCGCGCCGGCGGTTTTTGTGAGGACATTAAAAGTTGTGCTTTTCCCGACATTTGGCAGTCCGACTATTCCAACTTCCATATTATCTCCTTATTCGGCCGGTATAAGGCCAAAAATATTTTACAAATTTTAACGCCCATAATTCTAACATATATCCCGGCCTCTTTAAATCAGTTTTTTTCCGCGCTTTTTCCATTATTATCTACTTTCACCTTTCTCCCATCTGAAAGTTCCTGCCTTACACAAAAAAACAAAGGGCCGGTTTTCACCGGCCCTTTGCCCATATAACTCACACTGCTTTTCGCAGTATGCCTTTGATTACTTTGCTTTTGAAACTTTTGCGCTTACTTCCTCGGCTATCTTCTTGACCGTTTCATCGTCCCTTTTTGAATAGGAAAGCCCGATTGCGATCACGCCAAGGCAGACAACAACAACCGTTATTGTCACCCAGTCATAGCCCTTGTACTGCACTATAATAGGAGCGATTAAAAGCGCCACAAGGTTCATAACCTTTATGAGCGGGTTTAACGCAGGTCCTGCCGTGTCTTTGAACGGGTCGCCGACCGTGTCGCCGATAACCGCTGCTTTATGCCTGTCGGAGCCTTTAAGCCCCATCTGTTCAACCGATTTCTTCGCATTATCCCATGCTCCGCCGGTGTTGGACAGGTAAACAGCCATAAGCTGTCCCACGAGAATAACGCCCGCGAGGTATCCGCCAAGGCCCTCGGCCTTGAACAGGAATCCCATTGCAACAGGCATAAGAATCGCGAGAAGAGCCGGACTGACAAGTTCCCTGAGCGCGGCTTTTGTGCAGATATCAACAACTTTGGCCGACTCGGGTTTTTCCGTGCCGTCCATGAGCCCTTTGATTTCCTTAAACTGCCTTCTTACCTCATTAACAACAAGGAAAGCCGCCCTGCTGACTGCGCGGATGAGCAGTGAGGAGAAAAGGAACGGCACTCCGCCGCCGATCAGGAGTCCGATGAAAACTATCGGGCTTGAAAGGTTGATGAACGGAACGCCTGTTACTTCGTTAAATGAGGAGAAAAGCGATACGGCCGCTATGACGGCGGTTGCTATTGCGAATCCCTTTGTTATTGCCTTTGTCGAATTTCCAACCGCGTCGAGCTCGTCCAATGCCGCCCTTCCTTTTTCAGGAAGCTGCGCCATTTCGCCGATGCCCTGCGCGTTGTCAGAAACCGGCCCGAATGTGTCCTCGGAAACGATGATACCCGTTACCGTGAGCATTCCAAGTCCGATAAGCGCTATTCCATAAAGTGTCTGTGCGGTAACTACCGCCGCAGTGCCGACCGGCATAATGGTGAATGTCAGAATTGAAATCGCCATGGCAATAGCAATTGAAACAACGGCCCATACCGACGATTCCATTCCCTCGGCCGTTCCGGTAAGAATTACTGTCGCCGGCCCGGTGAGTGTTGATTTTACTATTTCTTTTACGGGTTTATCCTCTGTCGTGGTGAAATGCTCGGTTATCTTTGAAATGGCAAATGAAAGGATTATCCCTATTGTGGTAATGATGCATAGTTTCCATCCGAGAAGCATCGCGCCGTTTGCCGGTGCGTTGGGGAAAAGATCCGGTTTCTGTGAGATCCATTCCGTTAAAGCCGGAACCAGATACATCATTGTTACCGCTACAAATCCGATAACTGAAAGTACCGACGCGAGCATAAAGCCCCTCTGTATCGGTTTCATTGCGTGTTCTTCTTCGCTGTTCGACCTTACCGCGTATGTCCCGATGATTGAAGCGATAACTCCGATTGCGCGGACAAAAAGCGGGAAGATAACTCCCATATTTCCAAAAACCGTCGCGCCAAGAATCATGGCCGCGACGAGCGTTACTTCATATGACTCGAAAATGTCCGCAGCCATTCCGGCGCAGTCTCCGACGTTGTCCCCGACGTTATCGGCTATCGTCGCCGCATTGCGTGGATCATCTTCGGGTATGTTCTTTTCAACTTTTCCGACAAGGTCCGCTCCTACATCCGCGGCTTTTGTGAATATTCCGCCGCCAACCCTCATAAAAAGGGCGAGCAGGCATCCGCCGAATCCGAATCCGATAAGAACATCGGAAATGGATGAAGCTTCAGTCTGGAATATTAAAAATATTGATGTTGCGCCGAGCAGTCCGAGTCCGATCGTGAACATTCCGGCGATTGAACCCGTCCTGAATGCTATTGTAAGCGCTTCCCTTTTGCCTTTATCGACCGCACCCGCGGCCACCCTGACATTTCCCTCAACGGCCAGGAGCATTCCAACAGTTCCTGTTACCGCCGAAGCAAGCGCTCCGAGGAAAAACGCGAGCGTCCTGCCTATCCTGATCTTCATAACCTGATCCGAAGTATAACCAAGAGCCGGATCCACAACCGAGGTTAAAAACAGGACTATCATAAGCCCTATTACAAACCAGATGATCGTGGAAAACTGGCGCCCCAGGTACGCTTTCGCGCCCTTTTTGATTTCGGCATTAATATCGATCATCTTCTGCGTTCCCCTTGATTTCGAGAGAATCTCGAACATCAGGTAAAATCCGTAAACCAGAGCAAGTAAAGATGTGCCCCAGACTACCCAAAGCGCGGTGTTCTCAAAAGACGTGAGCGGTGTAAGCCTGATGTGCTCGGCCGTCTTCTGGGCAACCTGTGCCGCGGCCTGGACAACCTGTGTTACTGCTTGTGCTGCAATTACAGGATCTGCCATGTACAGATACCTCCTTCAAAGATTTTGGAATTGTTTTACGGTTAAATACCGTCTTTCATCTGTTAGAATGTTTTAATTTAGAAACAAAAAAATACAAGCGCTATTATTGCAAATTTGGCCTTGTTTGTAAAGAGAATTATTTTCAATTAGAATTAAAGATCCAAACGCAACAGGCAGGGGCGCCCACGAACGCCCCTGCCTGCCGTCTCAAACTCTTATATTTAAATCAGCTCTATAATTTTATCCGTTCTTTTTGAATATCCACCTTATTGTATGGACCCCGGCGTTTTCTACATTATATGTGAGTTTCTGCCAGCCTGAATCCTTTTCAACAACAGCCGCTCTTTTGCCGTTTACATAAAATGTTATAACGCCCGAATCGCTCCCCCTCCACCAGAATTCAAGTTTTGTGGGTCCTTCAACTATCACAGGTACATTTCCCATAGCCGTGCATGTTGCCGCGTCTATGCCGTCCGGTATGTCGGCGTCTTTTTGAACGGCAGACTGCAGCCCCGCTGAATTATCATAATGATTTATGCTGGCAAGCTGTGTGTTTCCCCCGGCAAAAGCAGCAGGTATAACCGCGCAAGCAGCCAGTAGTAAAATAGTGCCGAAAACTCTCTTTTTTAAAGAACCCTTTGTAATATTCATTTTTTATTCCTCCACATATTTATTTATTACAGGATATATATAAGCAATCATCGTGCCACTCTAAAATCGCCGTATTTACAGGGGTTTTATTTTTCTACAGGCGTAAAAATATTATCATTATCAATAAATGATTATCAAAAGGGATTAAAATGAGCCGGTGTACATGTGTTCCGGAAGGAAAAACAATTATTCTATATTATATTTCCTTAACTTTCTGTACAAATTGGCTATGCTGATGCCAAGTTCAGCCGCTGTTTTCATCTTATCATGGCCGTTCCTTTTTAGCGCCGCGCCTATAAATTTCTTTTCCAGCGCGTCCAAGTATACTTCAAGCGTTGTGCCCTGCATTAACGGCTGTCCTTCGTCCCCGGCGCCGTCAAATTGAGCCTCGCCGGTTTCTGTTAAATGGGGCGGGAAGTCGGCTTTTGTAATCACAACCCTCTGCTCCGACAGGACAACGGCGCGTTCCACCACGTTTAAAAGTTCCCTGACATTTCCCGGCCAGTTGTATTGCACCAGTATTTCCATGGCATCCGCGTCTATTTTTTTATACACAGCCTCCTCCGGCCTTACCCTTGAGTGCGACAGGAAATATTCGGCAAGCACAGGTATATCACCGCGCCTGTCGCGGAGCGAAGGTAGTTTTATCAGTATGGAACTCAACCGGTAAAAAAGATCCTGCCTGAAACGGCCCGCCTTCATTTCAGCTTTTACATCCCTGTTGGTGGCCGCCACGATGCGCACGTCAACCTTTAATTCTTTTGTGCCGCCAATGCGCATAAACTTGCCCGTTTCAAGTGCGCGCAATAATTTCACCTGCGCCGAAGGGTCCATTTCGCCAATCTCGTCAATAAACAGGGTTCCCTTATCCGCTATTTCAAAGAGCCCCTTTTTTTCATTTATTGCCCCGGTAAAGGACCCTTTTTCATGGCCAAAAAACTCGTTTTCAAGCAGCTCTTTAGGTATGGCGCCGCAATTCACCGGAATAAAAGGCTGGTCGGCCCTGAGGCTTGCCTTGTGAACGCCGTAAGCGGCAAGTTCCTTGCCGGTCCCGCTCTCGCCTTCAATAAGGACGGGGATGTTTGACTTTGCAACTTTTTTTATAAAGTTCCTGATGAAATCAAGCTGCGGAGAATTTCCCACTATGCCGAATTCTTCTTTTGCCGAGGATTGTTCGGCGAGCAGCGCGAATTTGTTCAATACCGCAGAAAATTCCGGATAGCCGCACGGCATGGTTATTATGGCGTCAGCCCCGAGCCTTTCCAGGGAAACCGCGTATTCGGGAGGCGCTTCAGACGGGATTAGAAATACAACCTTTGCTCCGGTGCGTTCTTTTTCCTTAAGGACGCTGTCAACACCTGCATCACCGGACTCCATAGTTTCATAAAGGATCAAGTCTCCATTTTCAGCAACCCCGGATATGGCGGCCTCGTTTATCTTCTGGACATCATGTTCTCCCGCAGAGAACGCGCTCAAAAAAGCGTCCACACTGAAAAAATTGCCTGATTTTATTATTTTCATTGTTCATCGCCTTTTAACATGATGAGTTCAATAAATATTCTCATAGTATTATCGGCTTTTTGCGGGCAGATGTTAAATGTATATCAGTGTAGACAGCTTTCATTCCGGTACGGCCTTAAGCGCTCTCCCTTACCACAAGCGTCGGTTCAAAGCATACCACCTTTTCTTTTTCCTTTGAATTCAAGGCTTCAACGGCAAGGTCGATTGCCGCCCTTCCCATCTCAAAAACAGGCTGCTTTATCGTAGTCAGGGATGGCGATATTATCGGCGCTATTATATTGTCGTCATAACCCACCACGGAAAAATCCTCCCCGACCTTTATCAAATTTTCACGGGCGCTTTTTATAACCCCCGCCGCGGTCATGTCTCCCGCTGCGCAGAATACCGAGTCAAACCCGGCATCGCGCTTATGCAGCCTGTTGAAAGCCTCTATGCCGTCCTCAAAAGTATAGTGCACCACCTCGATGACGCGTTCCGGGTTAAAACTTATCCCGTGCATGTAAAGGGCCTGCTTATATCCCTCAAGCCTTTCAGCCGCGTTTTCCCCGCCTAATTCCCCCACAAGTTTTCCGACTATAATGCCGATTTTCGACCTGCCTTTTTTAAGAAGGTAATCAGCGGCCAGAAACCCGCCTTTTTTGTTGTCTGTTTTTACCGTCGCAGCCCCGCCGGCAAGCTCTTCGATTAACACAATGGGGGTGTTTTCCTTCCTGTATTCCTCAACCACTTCCGGCGCCGGTTTAAGGCTGATGGATATAAGGGCCCTGGGTTTTACCGAATATAGAATCTCGCGCAGCATTTCCGCCTCTTTTTCCCTTACCCCGTGTGAAGAGAACTGGTTCAGCCGCATTCCATCGGCGCATGCGGATGACTCAATGCCCCGCATTATTTCGACGGCAAATAGCGATGAAAAAAAAGTGGAAACTACCGCGATAATATTTGTTTTTCCGTTGACAAGGTTTCTTCCCGTGTAATTGGGCCTGTAGTTCAGTTCCTTTGCCGCCTTAAGGACTTTTTCCCTGGTGGGAAGGCTTATACGTTTGTCTCCCCGCACAGCCATGGATACGGTTGTCGGGGTGACTCCCACAAGCTTTGCAATATCCTTTATTGTGACCGCCATTTTTATCCCTCGCATTTTTTAACATTAAGCAGTATCTACAATAGTATATACTATGCAATGGTTTTATGGCAAGCTATTAAATGCTCACAGGGAGGGATATTTATTGTATTAAAAGATTAAATAAATACTTTATGTGCCGTGTTATTCATATCTCAGCGCGTCTATAGGGCTTAACTCCGCGGCTTTTCTTGCCGGCGTAATCCCGAATACAACCCCTACGGCGATTGAAAACAGGGTAACTCCTATTATTGCTACGGCCGATACTTCAACGTTCCATTTTGCGAATACCGAAATAAGCAGGGCAATCAAACCGCCGAGTATTATTCCGGCAACGCCGCCCAAAAACGTCATCAGTACGGCTTCGATAAGAAACTGTGTTAAAATATCCTTCCGTTTAGCCCCTATTGCCTTTCTGAGGCCTATTTCCCTTGTGCGTTCCGTAACGGACACGAGCATAATATTCATTATGCCTATGCCTCCGACCAGAAGTGAAATTGCGGCTATAAATCCGAGCAATAGCGACATGGCTTCCGATGTCTGAGCAAAAGTTTTCTGCAGTTCCGCCATATTCATAATTTGAAAACTGGTGTCGTCGGGGTTCGTAATCCTGTGTTTTTTTCTGATCACCTGCGTTATTTCATCCTCGGCGGCGTCCATAAGGTTCATATCTTTAACCTGCACATCTATCGAATCTATATAAATTTTCCCCAGAAGCCTGTACATTGCCGTGGATAACGGCAGGATAATAATATCATCCTGGTCCCTGAAACCGGTCGCTCCTTTTAAGGGCAGAACGCCGATAACTTTAAAAGCTATCCTGTTGATCTTTATTTCCCTGCCGACGGGATTTGCGTCGCCGAACAGATTGTTTATAACCGTCTGCCCGAGGAGGCAGACTCTGTTCCTGGAACGCATGTCTTCATCCGTAAAAAACGCCCCGTATGAGGGGACCGAATTTCTCATTACAGGATAATTAACGCCTACTCCCTGTACGGATGTGTTCCAGTTCTTGCCGCCGAATACCACCTGGGCCCTTCCGCTCACTGTGCCGGACACATATTTAACATCCGGCAATTTTTCCAGGGCCTCAATGTCCTGCTCCGTAAAACGTGTCACTGTTGCGGTTCCAAGCGAAACTCCGCCCATATGAAAATTCCCGGGAATAACGGTCAAAAGGTTTGAACCGAGGGAAGAGAGGCTTTTTGCTATCGAGTCTTTTGCCCCCTGGCCCACTCCGAGCATGGCAATAACCGCGGCCACTCCTATTAGTATGCCGAGCATTGATAAAATGGAACGCATTTTGTTCCCTAAAATTGAATTATAAGCCTGCTTTATATAATCGACGAACTCTATCCTTGTTATCACGGGTTTTGCGGTCGACTTTTCATTTTCTTTTTTTACATCCAAATCTTTTGGTGCTATGTAATTTTTTCCTATTTTCTTTTCATCGGATACGACTTTTCCGTCCCTGATCTTTATTATCCTTGCCGCATATTCCGAAACCTCTTCGTCATGGGTAACCACGATGACTGTCTTGCCGTTTTTATTCAGATTTGACAACAGCTCCATTATCTCGGTCTGGCTCTTTGAATCAAGGTTTCCCGTCGGTTCATCCGCGAGTATTATATCCGGGTCGTTGATAAGCGCCCTTGAAACCGCCACTCTCTGCCTTTCGCCTCCGGATAATTCATTGGGCATATTATTTTCCTTGGAAGAAAGCCCGACGTCTTTCAATAATTTTAATCCCCTGCCGTTTGAATCCGTATTTCCGGCGTAAATAAGCGGAAGCTCGATGTTTTCAATGGTACTTTCCCTTGCAAGCAGGTGAAACTGCTGGAACACAAAACCGATAACAGAGGAGCGCAGCTGCGCGTATTCATCGTCCGAGAGTCCCGAAGTTTCCCTGCCGTTAATGATGTAAGAACCAGAATCTGGCGAATCAAGAAATCCCATAAGGTGCATGAGTGTTGATTTCCCGGAACCTGACGGCCCCATTATGGCGACAAACTCGCCCCTTTCGACGGTTACCGATACATCGTCAAGCGCCTTGAATTCAACTTTTCCGGTCCTGTATGTTTTGTTCAGCTTCTTTATCTCGATAATATTCATCAGTTACCTCATCTATTGATTCTTTAATCTATCAACATTGATTACTGCCGTACTAAACCATTTCCTTAGTGAGAATGGCCCCCTCCGCTTGGAGTATACGGCGCCCTTGAAGGCATAAAAGGATTTACTGTCTGCGCCCCTGTTGACGCCACATAAGTTTTCTTTTTGACAACCACAATATCGCCGGCGTTTAAACCCGAAACTATTTCCTCTGTATCATCGTCGTCATTTATAAGCCCTGTGACAATTTCACGTTTCTCAGGTTTTTTCGCATCAGCTGTCTTCACAAAAACAAAAGTTTTACCGTCAATGGTCTTCACCGCTTCCTCCGGCAGGAGCACTACATTATCCTTTTCCTGTTCAACAACGTCTATATTCGCCGACATGCCGGAACGGAAAAAGTCGGGCACTTTTTTTGGAAGAATATCCACCTCGTATATAGTTACGTTATTAACAGTCAATGACTCATAATTTATATGGTCAACGGTCCCCTCGATTATTGTGTTCGGGTACGCGTCAAGGCTTATGTTTGCCTTCTGTCCAAGCTTCAGCTTTCCGATATCAGTTTCGTCGACCTGGGCCTGGACTATTAGCCTGTCAGAAAGTACAATAACCGCGTCCGTGGTCGATATTGACTGGCCCGGCCTGATGGTCTGCACTATAACCTGCCCGTTTATCGGGGCTATCAAAGGTATGGGTTTATATGTGTCTTCCCATTCCTGCATGTTTTTTTCGCCCTGGGAACGCGCCGCGTCAAGCAATGCCGCCCTGTCGGTAGAGCTCATATAGGCGAGTATCTGCCCCTTTTTTACATAGTCGCCCTCGACGACAGAAACGGATTCCAGCCTGCCGGGTATCTGCGGGCTGATGGCAATCCTGTTCTGCGGCTGAATAACACCGGTAGTGCTTACGGAAACTTTTATGTTCCCCAGCTTGGCCTGGTATTCAACCGTTACTTCCGATGATTTTTTCGGTTTAAATATGAAAAACGCAATAATAGCAACAATGACCAGCGCGGCAATCCACCAGATTGCGCCTGATTTTTTATCTGATATCGTCTTCAAGAGTTCCTCCTTTTGCCTGCACCCAGGCAGCTTCAGATATTAGTAACTGGGCCTGAGCCGCCACAAATGATTTCTGCGCGGATACAAGGCTGTCCTGTATTATTGTCCAGTCGTTAAAAACAATCAAACCCGTCGTATATTGCGCGTCCGCTATTTTCGCGCGTTCCTGGTCCGCAATCAGATAATTATTCTGTACGGCAAGCGTCAATACCGCGTCTTTAAATGCGTTCCATGAATTTTCCAGGGTGTATAAAGCCTGCTGGTCGGATGATTTTTCATCCGCTTTTGCCTGGGATAGCGCGGCCGATGCCTGGGCCGTCTGGGCGGCTGATTTCCCGCCGTCAAATATTGAAAATGAAATATCAACTCCGAATGACCACTGCGTATTCTGCGGCATCAGTTCAGAGCCGCCTCTTCCAAGGCTCCCGTCAAGATAAGCCGTCGGGAGCATTGAGCTGATCGTGGAGCCGAGCGCGTATCCCGCCGAGCGCACCTGCGCCGCGGCAAGAAGCTGCGAATAATTTGTCTTCATAAGCGCGTCAAAATCGGGGTCCTTGTCCGAGTTCTCGGTAGTTGTAAAATCCTCTTTTAAGACTATGTCGTCCGTTTTATCCCTTCCGAGCTTGTTCCCGAAATCAAGCTTTGCAAGTTCCAAATCCCTTACCGCCTGGTCCTGTTCAAATTTGGCCTGTTCCATATCCGCTTCCGAATACATAAGGTCGCCTTTGTTCTCGGTTCCCGCGCCATACCTCAATTTTAAGTCGCCATACTGTTTTGTCCTGAGGTCATAAATCTGCCCGGTTATAACAACCATTCTTTGCGCCTTCATAAGGTTTGCATACGATTGTTTTAAATTATATCTTACCTGGCTTGACGCTATTTTATAATTAAGTTCCGCGGCTTTCAGGTCTTCCGACGCCTTTAGTATCTGCTGGGTGTTGTCAAATCCGTCAAAGATGAGCTGTTTTGCGGTCAATCCGTATGAGTAGTTTTCATCGTACGTGTTGGCCGGATTGTAAGAAATCCCGTTCAATATCGTCGGCGTGGCGTCCACTCCGGGTTCATTGCCCGATTTGGAACCCGAGGCCGAAGCCGATATTTGCGGCAGCGCTGAACTTACGGGCATCCAGCTTGCCGCCCTGGCCTGGTTCAATATTTCCCTGGCCGATATCAATGAAAGCGAGTTTTTCAGCGCTTCATTAACGCACAAATCCCAGGTAAGGTCGCCGGCAAAAAGAGATGCTGAAAAAGCCGAAAATATCAACAACAGTGCAGGAAACAATTTTTTCGCCATAAGATTCCCTTCTTTAAAGAGTATAATACTTAACATTATGAATAATTAGACTGCCTAAGTATATCACAAAAAAAATTCCTGTAAACCTGATAACAACATTTAGACGTGCGTTAATCCCGAATAGTTCCAAAAGAAATTAATAATGATTTGACAGGACTGTACGGTATAAACCGATTTTAGCGCTATTTTAAAAATCCATATCAGTAAAATATCAGTATGGTTTTAATGCCGGAGACCACGGAGCCTCCGCTGTGTTTTGTCCCTGTTATTACGGTATAGTACGCGCCCCGGCTCAATCCCGACAGGCTTCCCGACGGCGTTGTAATTATCTTATTACCCGCGGCCACGGCGCCAAAATCTATCACCCTTACCTTGCGCATGCCCGTGGTGTATATTAAAAGGGTTACATCGTCCATATCTCCGGAATAATCAACAGCTATATTCAGCACCTGGGTTACGGGATTCACGGGATTTGGATAATACTCCCAGGTCTCAACCGTTGCCGTCGCAGTCGGTGTTAACGTTACAGTCTGCGTAGATGTAAATGTTATCTGCGGCGTAAATGTTGGTGTCGCTGTCTGCGTGACCGTCGCCGTGCCCGTTGACGTAACCGTATATGTGAAAGTCGGCGTAAACGTCAGCGTGAATGTCGGCGTGGAAGTTAACGTGAAAGTTGTCGTGGACGTCAATGTGAAAGTGGGTGTAAATGAAGGCGTAACAGTCTCCGTAAAAGAATCCACGGCTGTCGGCGTAAATGTATCCGCCGCCGTTGTCGGAGAAACAGTTTCGGTCATGGTCGGTGTAATTGTTGCGGTAACTGTCGGGCTGGCCGTCTCTGTTTCAGTTCCGGTTATAGTGGCAGTAACCGTACCGGTTACCGTACCGGAGGCCGTTTCTGTTATTGTCGGGGTAATAGTTGCCGTACCCGTCTCTGTCTGAGTAGGCGTTATGGTCTGGGTCGCGGATTCGGAGGCCGTTTCCGTCACAGACGGGGTTGCGGATCCGGTTGCGGTCTCTGTTATCGTCGGAGAAACGCTCGGTGAAGGTAATTCCGTCGAAGTCATTGTAATAGTTGGCGTCTCCGATTCCGTCCATGTTTCGGTTACAGTCGGTGAATCTGTAAAGGTAGGCGTAACCGTATCTGTTTCTGTTATTGTCATGGTTGCGGTATATGTTCCTGTATTCGATGATGTCTCTGTTATTGTCGGTGTTATTGAATCTGTGGCAGTAAATGTAGCTGTAGGCGAATCAGCCTCGGTCGATGTCGGCGTCACTGTCGGAGAATCAGCTTCCGTGGATGTTGATGTGGCTGTCAATGTTGCCGTTTCGGTTCCCGACTCCGTTGATGTCGGCGTTACCGTAGGCGAATCCGCTTCCGTTGATGTTGACGTCGCTGTCGCCGTGTCCGCTTCTGTTGATGTTGATGTGGCTGTCAATGTTGCCGTTTCGGTTCCCGACTCCGTTGATGTCGGCGTTACCGTTGGCGAATCAGCTTCCGTTGATGTTGACGTCGCTGTCGCCGTGTCCGCTTCTGTTGATGTTGACGTGGCTGTCAATGTTAAAGTTCCCGACTCCGTTGATGACGGCGTTACCGTTGGCGAATCAGCCTCGGTTGATGTCGGCGTTGCTGTCACCGTATCCGCTTCTGTTGATGTTGCAGTGGCTGTCAATGTTGCCGTTTCAGTACCAGACTCAGTCGATGAAGGCGTTACTGTCGCCGAATCTTCTTCGGTTGATGTTTGTGTTATTGTAGGTGATTCCGATTCCGTTGATGAAGGTGTAACCGTCGGCGAATCTGCCTCGGTTGATGTTTCGGTTACTGTTGGTGTTACCGTAGGAGAGCCATCCCCAAAAATCATTACAGTTGATGACAAAAATAATATAATGGCGGAAATAAACACAAAAATCCTTAATCTCATCAAACCTACCCTCCAGAAAATTTCTATAGCTTCATCTTATATATCACACAAAACCTCTAATGTCAACCCTATGCGACGCTTATTTAAGCAGATTCCCTTATTTTAAGCTCCGGGGCAAGTACTATTATCTTCGGTTCTTTCAGTTTCCCGGCCGCCGCATCAACTGAAATTTTAAAAGCTTCCCTGCCCAGTTCTGTTATCGACTGTTTTATAGTGGTAAGCGGCGGATTTACAATCGCCGACATCTCCAGGTCGTCGTATCCGACAACCGCTATATCCTGCGGCACCTTTACACCCTGCCGTTTTGCTTCCTCAAGAAACCCCATGGCCACATAATCCCCGGCCGCGCAAAAGACCGCGTCAAGTTTTGCCCCTGCTGTTAAATATTCCTTCAGCGCCTCTTTCCCGTCCCTGTAATCAAAGTTCTTTATCTGTATTAAAAGGTTCTTGTTAAAAGCAACCCCGCCGTCCTCAAGCGCCCTTTTAAATCCGCGCAGGCGCTCATCCGGGCTCGTACCCACCTCATCGCCGTTTATTTCCCCGACGATAACCCCGATATTTTTGCGCCCTTTTTTCACCAGATATTCCCCGGCAAGAAAGCCGCCCTTATAATTATCGGTCTTTAAAGTATGCGCGCCTTTCATTTCTTCTTCTATAAGTATAATCGGCAGTTCGTTCTTCTTAAACTCGTCTAAAATTGATTTATCCGGTTTTATGGAGAGCAATATAAGCACATCCGCCCTTTTGCCGTATAATATCTGTTCCATTATCTGCTGTTTTACCCCGGGTCTGCCGCGTGTCGAATATTCGTTTATCTGAAATTCAGAGTCGCCCATTTCCTGCTCTATACCCTTTAAAAAATTCATTTCAAAAAATGACGAGAAAAAAGTTGCCATTATGGCGATGGTATTTGTTTTCCCCTGGACCAGCCCGCGCGCAAGGTAGTTCGGGTGGTATTTCAGCTCCTCAATTGCCGCCAGGACTTTTTTCTTGGTTTCCGCGGTTATGCGCTTGTCATCATGAACCACCATGGAAACGGTGGTATGTGAAACACCCGCCCTTTTTGCAACATCTTTTATTGTTATACTCATGGAAACCTCCTCCGCGCTTTACACTTATTGGTTTTAAATTTTAAATTTTGCCTTCGCGCGATAGTCTTATCCGCGCGTATTAT
>Ga0224557_1002735_pt1 | contig 14596 bp, 12 predicted proteins | sample 714S31014metaG_FD_180677 | JGI IMG/M metagenome (GOLD analysis project Ga0224557, IMG submission 180677) | Peat soil microbial communities from Stordalen Mire, Sweden - 717 S3 10-14 | ecosystem: Environmental > Terrestrial > Soil > Wetlands > Peat | place: Sweden: Norrbotten County, Stordalen...
TTCCGTGTTTGTCCCTGTGCCGGTCTCAGTTGCCGTCTCTGTTATGCTCGGCGTTGTTGTCTGCGTTATATTCTGCGTTTCTGTGGCTGTTGCCGTATTTGTACCGGTCACAGTCAATGTTTCTGTTGTGCTGGGGGTTACTGTTAATATTGCGGTAGGTGTTTCCGTCATCGTAACAGTTGGTGTCAAAGTACCCGTGGTTGTAAAAGTTGCCGTCGCCATCCCGCAAAGATTTGCAAGGCCGACTGTGTTTGTATCAAGGATCACCTGTCCATTAATAGCCAGAAGCCGGCCTGCAACAGAACCATTTGTTACAAGTGTTATGGTATCCTGCGCGATTATAGTGCCATTAAATACCGTTGACGCGCCAAGACTCGCAGAACTGCCTATTATCCAGAACACATTGCCGGCCTGCGCCCCATTTATAAGGCTGACAGCGCTAAAATCAGCGGTTGTCAGTGTGCTCGCCGCTATAAGTATAAAAACAGAATTGGTGTCCCCGCCGCCATCGAGTGTAAGAGTTCCGGTAATGTCAAATGCGGCGGTAGTATTATAAACGCCCGCAGTCAGCGTAGTCCCGCCCAATTCAGCGGCTAGTGTGGCGGTAACAGTACGCCCGGAACCGTCAAGATATGCCGCAGTAAGATCTGTTTTCGCGTTCTGCGTGTATATATCTCCTGCCTGATCTGTGCCATTTATGGTCAATGTGGACAATCCGGTTTCACTTATTGTCGGAAAACTGCCCAGATCCCCGTTTAATACGGTGTTTCCCGTGTTTGTAAAACCGCTGCCGTCCAGGGCCGCAAATCCGCATGCCCTTCCAAGATCGACGGGAAGAGGCCCGGCGAACAGCGCAACAGGCAATAATATAGACGCAATAAAAACAAAACCTTTCAGACAATTTTTTATCATTTTATTCACCATTCTAATATATAGAGCAATTAACATGCCAAATAACATTTTTAAGATTTTTTGGTTTTTTATAAAATAAAACATCAATAAAATAACGCCATTATACGGAAAAGCGCCTGTATTGATGATTTATTCATGGAAATTTAAAATAATAAATCCGGCAATAATATCCGATTTTAATACAATATGTATTGCTAATTCGCGCCAATTTTGCGGAAGGGTTAAATGCAAATTGAGCTATTATCTTATCTTCAGTATCACTTTTCCTCTCGCCCTTTTTGTCTCAACATATTTATGCGCCTCAACAGCCTGGTCCATTGGGAAAACTCTGTCAATTATCACTTTTATTTTCCCGGCGCCCACTGTGTCCCTGAACCACTCAAGGTCAAGGGTATTTATATCAGCCAAAAACCAGTTGTATTTTGATTCGAACATCCCGTTCCACAGCAGGTTTGGCCTGCGCACGGTAGTTATATATTCGCCTTTATGATTAAGCATGCTTTTAAGCAGTTTCAGATCCCCGCCGCCGGCGTAATCAAAAATAAAATCAAATTTCCTTCCGGAATGGAGGTAATCGGTTTTATCATATTCAATGACCTCTTGTGCGCCAAGGCCCCTGACAAACCCGGAGTTTTTAGAACTGCAAACCGCGGTTATTTTTGCCTTTAATTCCCGGGCTGCCTGAATTGCAAAAGTTCCCACCCCGCCCGACGCTCCTATAATAAGGATGCTTTTATCCGCCAGGATCACGTCGGCGACCTCAAATGACTGTATGGCGGTTACCCCGGCTACGGGTATTCCGGAGGCTTCCTCATATGATGATGACACGGGCATAAGACATGCGCGGCTTTCATCGACCACCGCGTATTCGGCATATGACCCGCCGTTTTTCGGCATTACCGATGACATTATCCTGTCACCGGGCTTGAACGCCTTTACATCTGCTCCCAGAGATTCCACTTCGCCAGCCAGATCCCTGCCTATAACTTTAGGAAAAACAACACCTGACATTTTCTGCCTTGTGCCTTTCCTGATGTAAGTATCAACAGGGTTTATCCCGGCCGCAAATACTTTTACAAGCAATTGCCCTTTTCCCGGAACAGGAACCGGTATTTCCCTTACCTTCATGTTCTCCGCGGGGCCGAAAGAATCTATTACAACAGCCTTCATGTTTTTATCCATTTTTCACCTCAATAGTAAAGAATGTATTAATTTCAAAATAGTATTATGCCATTAAAAAGTTGCTGATAACTTCCCTGGAAAAATTCTTTACGGCATGATCGTAGCCGTTCTGCATTGTCATGGTTCCCGAGAAATCCAGGGCGTTTATTTCATATTCCGGGTTGACTGTTCCGTCCTTTGGGTAAAGATCAAGAAATTCGATTGGAGGATACTGCCCGGCGTCAAGGCTTGAAAATTTTTTGTAAAGATCGGCTTCATCCCAGGAAGATTCCTCAAAGATGTGCATCAGGGCGTTTTCGAGGCGCCCTCCCAGGGACACAATGTCTTTTCTCAATACTTCCCTGGGGATATTATGGGGCGACGTACCTATCAGTATTATCTTTGTGGCGCCGTTCTTTATTGCGAGCTTTACCGGGTTAAACCTTCCCATTCCTCCGTCCACCCCCAGGTCGGTGTATCCTCCGCTGGCAAATTCCACCGCCGGAAAAATAATGGGTATGGCGCTGGTCAGCTTGGCCAGCTGGGCGGCTGAAAAATCCGGATCTGACATGGTGCTTATCTCCACAAAATCGGCGGTCGACATATTGGTGGTCGCCAGGCATACGGGGCACGGAAGATCCTTAAGCTTCAGCCCGTCAAATTCCCTGTCTATAAGAGAATAAAGCCCCCTGGGATTTAATATGCTGCCGGCTTTGTTAACGGTAAATATCTGCATGAGCAGCCTGACAAAATCAAAAGGCGTGCTCAACTTCATTATACCGTCATATACGTCGGAATTTTTTTTTATGTTGTTCCATGTCAAGAGAGGCTTTTCCATCTCCGATTTGTACTTGGCGGTGAATAATGTGTTCAAACCTCCCACGGAAGTGCCGCATATTAAATCAACCCTGTCCAATAAGCCTATCTCATACAGGCGGTATATGACCCCAAACTGCCATCGCCCCCTTGAGCCGCCGCCCGGCAGTACAAGGACAAGCTTTTCGCCGCTTTTCATCCGCGCCTTTATTTCATCCGTGCCGAAGGCTTCGGCCGTTTGCAGGGTAAAATTTTTGGCTGCCATGCTATTGCTTTATTTTGTTGCTCGCGTTATGCATGGCCTGCTTGAGGTCGTCCCAGGCTTTTTGTGTGCCTTCCACTACGCTTTCCCATGCATCCGCGTCCGCATCTTTTAAATGCCGCAGTTTTTTCGCGGCATCCTCTCTTTTTTGCTTTAAAATTTCAATCTGTTTTGAAAATTCGGTCATGGCGCCGTTGGCCGCCTTATCCGCGCCTGCGGCCAGCCTGTCTATTTTCAAATTCCAATCCTTCAGCTGTTTCGAAAACCTTTCAACATAAACATCCCTTTTCTCCATCGTTTAGCTCCTTTTTTTTGGGAAATCCATAAAATTAACGGCCGCTTATAAGAACACAGCCGGCATCATGTAAATTTATACATATTTATAGAGCATTTACCATGCCATGGCGGCGCATTAAAAAAAAATTGATATTAACTTATATTATAAAGGGCATAATACGGTTTGTGGGGCCTTTTAAGCCGGATCGCAAATATTTTACTTTTGGGAATGTCCGTTTCAAATAAATACAATATGTATTTTAAACAGCATCTGGCCGTATTCATCAAAGTTCCATTTTATATTGCCCTGTCCGCCCCGTATCAAAGATGTTTTCTCCGGCTATTGCCGGGGGTTTCCGGAAAAAACCGTTGTTCAGCGAATTTATTATTACTCTATTCTTTTTACTCAAAACACCGGCCATGTTGCTTCCGGATTGCGGCAGGTAAATTACCGCCCCCTGCCTGCTTAAAAGCCCGGTTTCGGGATAATTTACAAATACAAAATCAGCCTCTTTTACCGTTATCTCCGCCATATCCGGGGATAGATCCATAAACGCGTCATTGCCTTCCTTATAATAGGAAGACCCATTTATTGTCTCTTCGCCTGAAAATCCGGTCTTTGACTGCGCGTCGCAATAAACATGTTTTACCCTGAAATTCATGAAAAGGGGGATGCTTTCCTTCGCCGGGATTGTATACAGCACCAGTGAATCAATGTTGTTTATTCCCAGCGAACGCAGAAAAGGAACCATGGAACTCCTCACAGCCGTACCCGGTTTAATATCAGCGCCTTTAATAACCAGGATTTTTTTATTGCCGGGCGCCTGTATAAACGCCGCGTTCAGTCCGCGGAAGGCCGGGCACGTCAGCGCCGGATTTGATGGAACCACGATATGAAAAACCGCCCAAAAGGCAAGGATAATTCCCGCCGCGCTTTTCAGGCTCATATTTTTAATTTTTAAGTCAATATCCCCGTGTGGCAGCGTTATAAAAAATATGTAATATATCAGTGTAAACAACACGGGCAGCGTCTTAACCGATATAGCCGCATAAGGTGCCTGCGCCGCCAGGTGTGTAATAAGTAACATCACTTTTATAAGGGCCCACGCGGCTGCCCCGAATACTCCGGCGGCCCGCATGAAAAAAACACCCGTAAGCCACATCGCGTAACCTATTATGGAAATGGTCCCGGATAGCGGCACTATGGCGAGATTGGCCAGCACGGCGATGATGGAGACCTGGTGAAAAGTATCCGCCATTACAGGCGTCAAAAATAACTGCGCCGCCACGGTCGTGGCCAGCGGCTCTTTTATCCAGGGATGTATTTTTGGCAGGGACTTATTCACCCACTCCAGGGAGTAAATTATGCCGAAGGCCGCGCAAAATGACATTACAAAACCAACATCATACAGCTCCGACGGGTTAAAAAACAATATGGCAAACGCGGCTACGGAAATTGAATTAAAGGCGTCGACGTCGCGCTCGAGTATCACGGCAAGCAGCACCATGCACGACATGAGCGTGGAGCGCACGATCGAGCCGCCCGCCCCGGTTATTACCATGAAAGAAACCACAAGCACCATGGTTGCCGCCGCGGCTATTTTCCTGTTTACCCCGGCAAGCTTGAGAAAAAAGAAGGCAAATAGCGCTATCATACCCACGTTCATACCGGATACGGCGAGTATGTGGACGGTTCCCGTTATTTTGAACTCGTCGTAAACATCATCGGGGATGGCACGCTGGTTGCCGAGCATGAGGCCGTCCAGCACCCTTGCCTCGGCATCCGGAAGGCTTGTATAAATTATTGACAGGAGCTTTTCCTTGCACTTGTATGAAAAATATTTGAAGTAGTTTCCTATACTCTGTCCCTGTTTTTCAACGGCTGTGTCCCTGGCGTATAGCGTAAAATAAACCTGTTTGAATGCCAGGTATTTTTTATAATCAAACTCCCCGGGATTTTTAGGCGGCTCCGGTTCCCTGAGTTTTCCTTTTACTATCAATATATCGCCGTATTTCGGCGGCGGGGCTATCGTCTTTTCCAGAGTAACCCTGATTTTTCCTGTTACACCGGTGCTTTCACCCGCTGCGGTATATACCGACAACAACCGCCCGTAAAAATAAATTTTTGAACCGCTCTGTTCCGGGTCGTCCCCGACTATTACCTTTACCGATTTAATGCCTTTAATATCAAAGCTCCGTATGCTGTTTACGGAAATATATGTGTTCTGGAACGAGTAAAGCAGGCCTCCAAGCAGAAAAAAAACAAGAAAGATGGTTTTGTCCGTCTTTTTTCCGAAAGCAAAATGGGCCGCCGCACCCGCCGTTAAAAGAATAAGGGCCGCAATATAATGCACTCCTGTAATTTGCGCCGCCGCAATGCCGGCCGCAAGGGCGACGGCCAGAAAAAACACGGGCCTGTTCATAATGTTATATACTGCCTTAATTTATCAAATTTTTTCTGTGTTATCCCCTTTACTTCCTTCAATCCCCCGATATCCTTGAATTTGCCGTTAACCTCGCGGTATTTTACAATACGCTGCGCCGTTACGGCCCCGATGCCCGGCAGTTCCTCAAGTTCCTCCGCCGCGGCCGAGTTTATGCTAATCAGAACGGGCCCACCGTCCGGTTTGTTTACTTTCAAACCAGTTTTGTAGGCGGTAAAAACATTTATTATAATGCCGAGCAGCGCGGCCGCGAGTATGGTTATGAGGATGGATTTTTCCTCTTTCGTGAAATGCATAAATGTTACCCCGGTTCATATTTCCACAGTCAACCCTGCGCGAAAAAAAATCAGCCTCTTGGTACTGCCGGAAAACCTTGGTTTATCTATACCCTGAGTTTAGCGGGCGGGACTTTTTTAAGACCCGGCGCCGCTAAAACCCTTATAATATCGGGCGACCGTTACTTAAAAAAGTCCCGCCCGCTAAACTAAACCAGTTTTTGTCGGTATCCCCCCTTATTCTTCGTCCTTAAACCTTCCCGCGGCCTTTGTAAATCCGTTTTCTATCCAGTCATATAAAAATTTTTCCGCTGTCGCGAATTTTTTGGTGAAATTTTCCATTTCAATCCTGTCCAGCTGCCCGAGCACATAATCCACGGTCTGGCTCTTATGATCCGGTTTTCCAACCCCTATCCTTATGCGGGCGTATTCCTGGGTACCGAGCCTCTCCGTTATGGACTTTATCCCGTTATGTCCGCCGTTGCCGCCGCCCTGCTTTATTTTCACCTTATATAAAGGAAGGTCGATGTCGTCGTGGATAATTATTATATCATCTTTTTTAACCTTATATTTGTCGGCAAAGGCCTTTACCGCGTCGCCGGAAAGGTTCATGTATGTGAGAGGTTTTATTATGACGCAATCCCGCCCGGCAAGAACCCGTTCGGTAAAATGGGCGAGCGAATTTTTGGCGCTGACATGGAACTTGTTCTTTCCGGCAAGGTAATCGATGAATTCAAATCCGATGTTATGCCGTGTATGGGAATATTCCGGCCCTTTGTTCCCCAGCCCCGCGATAAGTTTCAATCATGGACTCCTTTAAACTTTTTTACACTTTACTACTAATGTGACAAAAAATCAAGACACAGGCAAAAAAAAGGCCCGCGGCTTTCGCCGCGGGCCTGATATGTTTAAAACATCCTTTATTTTTTCTTTCCCTCTTTTTTCTCTTCCTTGGCAGGCGCCGCGCCCTTTGCCGGTGCAGCTCCTTTTGCCGGCGCCGCCGCTTCGCCTTCCGCGCCTTCCGCAGCCGCTCTTTCTTTCTTGATGACTTCCGGCTGGGCCGCTTCCGCCGTGGCTTCCACCGCTCCGGCTTCGCCCGGTTTCGGCTCTTCCTCGATCTTGTGGGAAACAACCGTGAATATGACCTTGTGCTTGTCCGTCATAATTTCCACGCCGTCCGGGGCCTTTAAGTTACCTACCGTTATGTCGCTTCCTATCATAAGCGTGGATACGTCGAGTTCGAACTTCTGCGGCAGGTCCTTCGGCAGGCACCTTACCTGTATTTCCCTGGTGATAAACTCGAGTACTCCGCCTATCTTCACGCCTTCCGCAAGGCCCGTCGAGAAGACGGGAACCTTGAATATGGATTTGTCCTTTTCGGATATCTGCTTAAAATCAGCGTGAATGATCTCGTCGGTCTTCGGGTCCCTCTGGACCTCCTGTATGACCACGATTTTTTCCTCGTTCATGCCTTTACCCGTAAGTTTAAGGGTTATAAGAAGGGTCCCCTCCGAGAGGTGCTTTACCGTCTTTTCAATGTCCCTTATCTTGATTTCAATGGGCATGGATTTTGTTTCTTTGCCGTAAACCACAGCCGGTATCTTTCCGTCTTTTTTCATCTTTCTCCCTTCCGCCTTTCCTTCCCTGGCTACCGCGTCAAGCACTACCTTTTCCATTTACTTCCTCCTGAAAATAATTTACGCCGTTCCCGCCGTTTATCCCGCCCTTTTACGGGCGGAACACAGGTGGCTGGAGGCTTTTGTTGCCTGGCCGATTTTGCGGCCGGCCATGTTCCCTGTGTAAGTTATTTAAAAAGCTGGCTTATTGTTTTTTCCTCGTGTATCCTGACAAGCGCCTCACCGAAGAGTTCCGCCACGGAAAGCACCTTTATCTTTTTTACCTCTTTGCGCGCGTCCTGCGGTATCGTGTCTGTGACCACAACTTCCTTTATAGGCGACTCGGATATCTTTTCCACTGCCGTGCCGGAAAACAGCCCGTGCGTCATGCAGGCGTATATGTCCTTGGCGCCTTTGGCCTTCAAAAACTTTGCGGCCTGCACAAGCGTGCCGCCGGTGGCTATCATATCATCCGGTATTATCACATTTTTGCCCTTAACATCGCCTATTAAATGCATGGCCTCCACAGATTCGGGGCCGCTTCTCTTTTTATCAACTATTACCAGCTCGGTATTGAGCCTCTCGGCGAAATACCATGCCAGCTTTATGCCGCCTATGTCGGATGTCGAAATTATCATGTTTTCCAGTTTTTTCTTCCTGAAATAATTTATAAATACGGGCGCAGCCAGAAGGTGGTCCACGGGGATGTCAAAAAATCCCTGTATCTGCCCGGCGTGAAGGTCCATTGTGAGAACCCTGTTGGCGCCGGCAACCGTAAGCAGGTTGGCGACAAGTTTTGCCGTTATCGGCACACGCGGCTGGTCCTTCCTGTCCTGCCTGGCGTATCCGTAAAAAGGCAGAACCGCGGTTATCCTTTTCGCCGACGCCCTTTTCAGCGCGTCTATCATGGCGAGCATTTCCATCAGGTTGTCGTTGGCCGGCGCGCACGTCGACTGCATCACAAAAACATCCTTGCCGCGCACATTCTCGTTTATCTTTATGCGTACTTCGCCTTCGGGAAATTTCCCCACAAGCGCGTCGCCGAGTTTCATCCCTATGCTGTGAGCGACGGCTGACGCCAGCTTTAAATTAGAGTTGCCGGAAAAAATAATCATTTTTTTCTCCTGTTTTGTTTCCATTTTTCTTTATTTACCTGCCTTGCCCTTGCAATTCCCAGGGCGCCTGCAGGCACATCCTCCGTTATTACAGAACCGGCCGCTATCACTGTATCGTCCCCTATTTTTACCGGCGCGACAAATTTGGTGTCGCTCCCTACAAATACATTATTTCCTATAATAGTCCTGTTCTTATTGACGCCGTCATAATTGCACGTAATGGTTCCGGCGCCGATATTCACATTGTTTCCGATGCCGGCGTCGCCTATATAACTCAGATGGGCAACATTGGTATGACTGCCTATCACCGACTTTTTTATCTCGACATAATTTCCAATCTTGCAAAAATCGCCTATAACAGTTTCGGCCCGTATGTGCGCAAACGGCCCTATGACACAGCCTCTGCCGATACGTGTTTTACCGTGGATGACGGTAAATGGATTTATTACGGTATCCCTGCCAATTGAAACGTTGCCGTCAATAATGACCGTATCAAAATCGGCTATAGTTATACCATTTTTAGCCAGTTTTTCAAGAGTTTTTTTATTCTTAAGTTTATTTGCTTCCATCAGCTGCACCCTGTCGTTTATTCCCGCAGTTTCGGCATAATCCACCGTAAGCGGACGTATTATCACATCATTTTCAGCCATAATCCCGGCTATATCAGTCAGGTAATACTCTTTCTTCACCGGGTTCAACCCGACCGATTTTATATGTTTTTTAAGGTTTTTAGCCTCAAAAATGTATATTCCGCTGTTTATTTCCCTTATGCCCTTTTCAGCCGCTGTAGCGTCTTTTTCCTCGACTATCCTTATTATATGCCCTTTGCCGTTTTTTACTATCCTGCCGTAACCAAATGGCTCCGCGACTGTTGAGGTGCAGATTATACCACCCGGGGATGATTTTGTAAATTCCCTTATCATGGCCTTTATAGTCTCCGGGGTTATCATTGGCACGTCGCCGCTCAATATCAGTACGGCTTTGTTAAAGTGTATTTTCGAGTTAAGCGCGGCCGATACAGCATGGGCCGTGCCGAGCTGTTTTTTCTGGATCGCAAATTTAATATCCATCCCCGGGTATGCTTTCCCGGCAAATTTCTTCAGTTCCTGAAAATTTGCGCCCGCTATGATGACAATATCACGTACGCCGGCCTCAAGGCATGCGTCTATTACGTGTGATATCATGGGTTTGCCCGATACCTCGTGCAGGACCTTTGTTTTATCGGACATCATCCTGGTGCCCTTTCCGGCGGCGAGAATGACTGCGGTTATCTTTTCCAAATATAAAACTCCTTTAATATTATTATACCGGAATTTAATTATACTATATTAATATCATAAAAATGAACAAATTTGGTAAATAATAAGTTAAAGGCCCGGCGTTGAATCCGCCGGGCCTTAGATTGTTTATAAATATTTTATTTCATTCCAAAACAAAACCTTTAAAGTATTATGGATGAAATTTAACCACCCTGTTGTTGCCGCTGTCCATAACATACAAATAACCGCTTCCGTCAACCGCTATGCCGCTGGTTCCAAAACTAAACTGTCCGTCGCCGCTTCCAAATGCGCCCCACTGTGCCTCATATGCGCCGCCGCTTGTAAATTCCTGAATCCTGTTGTTCCCTGAATCCACAACATAAACATTTCCCTGTGTATCAACGGCAATTCCCCACGGATTGGACAACTCTCCGTTGCCGCTTCCAAAAGACCCCCAGGTTCCGGACAAAGACCTGTCGGACGCAAATTTAACGATTCTTGAATTTCCGAAATCAGCAACGTATAAGTTATTGGAGCCATCCAGCGCTATATCGCCCGGGTCGTTAAACTGACCGGCTCCCCAAGCCGCGGCAAATGTTCCCCCATTTGAATATTCATTTACAGTTTCACCGTTTTGCGTTGAATCATAAACATTATTTCCATTGTCCACAGCCACCGCATTGGAATAACTGACGCTCCACTGAAGCTTATATGCATATGTGCTGTCAAATTTTTGTATTCTTCCTCCGGAATACTCCGACACAAAAACATTCCCGTTCTGATCAACCGCCACTCCGTTGTTGTCATTAAACTCCCCATTGCCGCTACCGGGTGTCCCGAATTGTGTCACATATGTGCCGTCTTTTTGGAATACCTGTATCCTGCTGTTTCCATCGTCCGCAACATACACATACCCCGTCACATCGCTTACCGCTATACCCTGTCCATTAATAAACTGCCCGGGCTCTGAACCATGTGTTCCCCATGTTGCCGCAAAAACAGCAGTTGCCGTTTCAGTCGCCGTTAATGTCTGGGATACTGTCCGGGTGACAGTATAAGTCACGGTAATTGTTGAGGTCCCTGTCTCCGTGTTTGGCGCAGTGGATGTTTCTGTCACCGTAGGCGTTATTGTCGATGTGTTCACTGAAGTATTTACAGCGGTAAAAGTTGCCGTGATTGTTGCGGTATTTCCGGAAGTGTTTGTAGCGGTTATAACCGGTGTTTTTGTCGAAGTTGACGCCGGTGTCTGCGTTAATACCGCGGCCGGCGCCGTCGGTGATTTTATACTTTTGCATCCGTTAACCGCCCACATTAAAAGAACCATTATTGCAACCGCCGATAGCATAATATTTTTTTTCATATTAAAATGCCTCCCCGGCCGTCAGCATTACTCCGCTGATGGAATTATTGGCAACAATCGGCTCCGCTTTGACATCCGCCGGAAATACAATATGCAGCCAGAAATAATCGGCCGCGGTATAAACAAGCGCAGCACCGGCAATACACGAAACCACAGCCGCCGTGGTTTGTTTGTCATTTACGCTCTTTTTCATGGAATTCAGCCTGTCGTAGTTGCTCCCCAGCGAATTGTTAAGATTGTCATAATTTGTGTCGTAATTATCCGCGGCGCTCCGCTCGTCGCTTACAGCATATATTGCGTATGCAACAAGCGCAGCGTCAATCACAACCAGCCCTGCGCATCCCCAGCACATCCCGCTCTCTTTTACAACCGGGGTTTTATCTGCTGATTGCGCCGTTTTATCGGCGTCAGCCTGTTTTGCCCGCGTAACAACAGGAACGGCTCCACTTGTGCCGGCTGTTAAGGCGGCAGTTTTTGTTATTGTCAGTTCAACTCTCCGGTTTTTACCTCTTCCATCATCCGTGGAATTATCCGCGACAAAATCAACGGCGCCGAGACCGTCAACTGTAAAATCGCTCGTTTTCAACCCTTTATCCTTATACTTATCAAGAATATAATCCCTTATCACTTCAGCCCTTGTCAGCGATATTGTTGCATTATGCTCCTGTGTGCCGTATGAATCGGCATATCCTTTAATATCAATTAAAAGTGTTTCTCCGGCGTCCAGATACCCTCCAATAGCTTTAATTATTTCATCACTTTTGCCCCTGGATTCATCAGTGACCGCAAGACTGTCCTTTTGAAAATTCAGGATGAAAACTGAGGTTTTATCAGGCTGCGCCTGTTGTGCGGTAACTGTAACATCCACGGCAAAAGCTGGTGAGGAAATCAGAAGCATGACAAAAAACAAAGCAAATCCCTTTGCTTTCATAAAAACCTCCCTGGATTTTGTGCAATAAAAAAAATAATATTTGTTATATTTTCGGCACGGCATCTTCTTTTCTTAAATCAGTTTTACCCGCCTGCCTGCATATTATTTTTTTCTGGTTAACATGACAATCACATAAACCAGCAGGATAATGCCGCCAAGGGTCCATATCCACATGCCTCCGCTGAACCATCTTTCAACCACAAATTGATGCATATTAGTTATAAACATAGTGTTCCTTTCCTGAGCAAACATGGTACTGTCGGAAAACCCCTAAAACAAACCCTGATCCGTGGTATATGGCATTTTTATTGGCCTTGCGCCGCTCATATGACGGCCTCGCAAGAGTCCGTCTTTATTATACCGGGCGACAATCCAAGAAAAATGCCATATACCACGGATAAACCCGGCAACGGGTTTTCCGACAGTACCTGCGGAGTGCATATTTACTTGTTTTTATGCTTTTCCGCTTCTTTTTCGTCCAGCCAGTAACCCGGCATTTTATAATGTTTATGCATCTTTTCCTCAAATTCCCTTGTCAAAAGTAATTCCGGGCTGTATTCCGGAGACTCTTTTATCTTTTCACGGGAAAGTTTCACAAATATTTTCGATTCGCCCCAGCTTACATCTTTTATCCACTTTGTCGATACAAGCACCTTTTTACCCGGCCACCAGTTCCGTGTGTCAACGATAAGATAGCGTATGGCCCATGTCACGTCGTCAATTATGAAATCCTCCACATGCCCGATTTCACCGTCCTGCGCGTGAACCCCGTAACTGTCCACAGCAATGGTGCTGCGCAGATTCGGATCGCCTTTTTTATCGCCGCTTATCGTTTTCTTCCATCTTGTCGGATCGCGCACGATATCGGGATAATATCCCCACATAAATGGGCCGCCCCAGTACATCGGCCATCCATAATATCCGTAGTAAGATTCTTCATATTGCCTCGATACCGGCTTGTCGCTTTCCAGCGGCGGGCTCTGCTCAATCTGTTTTTTCGTCAGTTTTATCGAGATGCTGTTTTTTTTCTTATTTATTGCATCCACGGCATACGGGGATAGAAGCACCCGCCTGTCCGAAATCCAGTTCCCCGTGTCGGCCACCAGGTACCGTATTGTCCAGTGTAAATCATCAAAATAAAGTTCTTTGACACTGCCTATTACGCCGTCAGTGCCTTCCAGCTTGCAGCCGTTCAGTTCTTTTGCTTTAATTAACATTGTATATTCTCCTTTTCTTTTTTTATTTACGGCGGGAATACCGCCCGCAAAAAATTAAGGGCCGTAGTTTTGCCCGGGAAGTTTTGCTTATCTGATGGTTATATTGTTATAAACTTCCCTGGCGCCCCCCCTGAACGCGAAATCTGTCGCCCTGTTGTAATTGTAAAGGTTGTTTACTGTTCCGGTAAGCGTTACAATCCCGTTGCTTACACTGACCTTGATTCCCTTTAATTTTACATTGGTAATCCACGGGCTCCAGAACATCTCCTCCTCGATATTGGCCTTAATATCAGCGTCCCTGACATTTTTCAGCGCCGCATTTTTTTGGATGTAAAGATTGCCGCTGCTTTTATAATAATTATCCTCACGTGCCGGGTCGTAATTTACGCTGTAATAAACCAGTTCTGTGGAACTGTCCGTAATGTCATTTTTTACGTCCAGCACCCCGTTTGCCAGGGAGGCGATATTATATGCCCTGGTTTTCACGTAATCAGAATCGACGGTCCCGGTGAGGGTTGCCACGCCGTCTTTTACCTCCACTTTTATGCCGGATCCGGCTGTTGCGGCATCGCGCTGCATGGCCGATTCCACGTTTTTCGCAAGCGTTGAATCATCAACGGTTATTGAGGGCCTTATCACGAGCAGGTTATTCACATGCCAGACGCCGACGGTGTTTTTCGCGTCCTGTCCCGCTGCAATTTTTGCCTGCAAGTTATCAACCACGCCTGTAAGCGAAACGGTCAGTTTCATGACTTTCACATCCGGATTAAATCCGGCCACCCGGGGGTCATGGCCGAGCGCCGAGATAACCGCTTTTTTTATCTGCAAATCCGATTTTTTTGTGGAGCTTATGCTGCGCTGTCCGTTTTCCTTTACATCAGGATCCACGTTCAGCCCGTCGGAGTCCACAGATTGAACGCCTTCTGCCATGGCCAAAAAGACGGACAGCGCA
>Ga0224557_1002740_pt1 | contig 14578 bp, 12 predicted proteins | sample 714S31014metaG_FD_180677 | JGI IMG/M metagenome (GOLD analysis project Ga0224557, IMG submission 180677) | Peat soil microbial communities from Stordalen Mire, Sweden - 717 S3 10-14 | ecosystem: Environmental > Terrestrial > Soil > Wetlands > Peat | place: Sweden: Norrbotten County, Stordalen...
CACGGCCTCGACCTCGTTGGTCAGCGTGTTGACCGCGATGATGGAGGGCTCGTTGACCACGATGCCCTTGCCATGCGCATAGACCAGCGTGTTCGCGGTCCCCAGGTCGATGGCCAGGTCGTTGGAAAAAAGACTGAACAACGAGCGCATGTTGTGGATGCGCGAGTACCGCATTTGATAACCGTCTGAAGACATTGGGCTAGTTCATTCCTAAAAAAAATATCAATCCCTATTGTACGGCTTGGCGCGGACCTCTGCCGGGGAGGGGAGTTGTCCGTTCGTAGCAATCCTGCCTGCCGCCGCAGACAACCGAGCCGGCCCTGGCGGCCGGTCAGCGAACTGGTTTAGCGAAACGCGAAAAGGCCCTTGTGTATTCCAGAATATTCTCTTGTATTCTCTTGTATTCTCAGGCATGATTCTGGAATGAGCCTGAAAACCCTCACCTTCCGTGTCCCCGAAAAAAAAGTTGCGGCCCTGGATTCCGCCGCCGCGCACCAGCAGCGCGACCGCAGCTTCATCCTCAACGAAGCGGTCGATCAATACCTCTCGCTACAGGAGTATCACCTGGCCCTGATCGACGAAGGCATCCGCGCGGCAGATGCGGGAGATGTGGTCCCCCACAGTGAAGTTATGAAGATGGTTGCGTCGTGGTCCAAGAAGAAGAAAAGCGCATGAAGATGCCGGTCGTCTGGACGTCGCCAGCAAGTGTGCAAATAGCGGACCTGCACGAGTACATCTCGGAATCCAACGAACCGGCAGCGGACCATCAGCTCGCGATCCTGCTCAGTGTACAGCTCGCGATCCTGCTCAATGCAACGAACAATCTGCCGGACTTTCCTGAGATGGGCCGTCCGGGCCGCCGTCGCGGAACCCGCGAACTTGTCGTTTCAGGAACGCCATACATTGTGGCTTACCGAATCCGCCTCACAGTCATTGAAATCCTCGCTGTCATCCATGGCGCGCGCCGCTGGCCGAGAAGCTTCGGCGATTAGGAATCAAGCCGCACGGCCCGCCGCCCGCCGCCTATAATCGTCTCACCGCGAGGAGGGCCGGTGCCGATGGGCAGAAGCGCAAGCCGGAGGAAGACCGTCAGCATCGCGCTCGGCTCTGTCGCGCTGGCGCTTTTGGCCGCCTTTACCGCGCTGAACGCCTTCAATCTGAGATTTCTCAACCCCGCCACAACGGGCGAGACGCTGGTCTTCATCGGCCTCTCGTTTGTCGCCTTCCTGATCTTTGTCGCAGTGCTGGTTCTGCTGGTTCGCAACGTGCTGAAGCTGTACGCGGACCAGCGCAAGAGCGTCATGGGAACGCGCCTGCACGCACGCATGTTGTGGGGAGCGGCGCTGATCTCGCTGATCCCGCTGTGCTTCATGTTTTTCTACAGCTACGGGCTGATGAACCGCTCCGTCGACCGCTGGTTCTCTCAGAACCCCAACGAGATTCGCAACGATTCGTATCGGCTGGCGCTGGAGCTGGCGCAGTACACCTCGGCCAACGCGCGCGTCGAGGCTGAGTCCATCGCCGCGTCACTGGGTGCTATCGACAGCAGCACACCGCACTCATCCGCGCGCCGCGCGGCGCCGCAGATGCCCGATACAGCGGCCATCGAACGCAACCTGCAGCAGCACGAGATCACCTTGCAGAATGGATTCGCAATCGTCTACCGCGAGGGGCTCCCGGTCGCCGCATTCCACCTGCCGCGACGCAGCTCCGGGCCTGCCGTGGTCAAGCCCTGGCTGCCCGATCAACGCTCCGGCGATGAGGAGGACGAGGTACCTTCCGGCGCTTCAGCCGTCCACAGCTCCGCGGAGGACCGCGTGGCCGACGGCACCACGGACGCCGCCATTCTGGCTGCGGCCCAACGCAGCGACCAGCCCGTCTTCTCGCAGGCGGATACCGACTACACGCTCGGCATCGCAGCCACCAAGTCTTCAGGAATCGTCGTCGTTGGCCTGCCCTTGCCGCACGGCATGTCGGCCAGCGTCACTCGCTTCCAGAGCGCGGTTGACAACTACTGGAAGGATTATCGCCAGCGGCGTCGGGTGCGCACTCTCAACCTGCTGATCCTGATGATGATGACCGTGCTGGCGCTCTTCGCCTGCCACTGGTTGGTGCAGAGCCTCTCCAAGCAGGTGACAAAGCCTGTGGAGGCGCTGGCCGACGCCATGCAGGCCATCGCCGCCGGAGACTACGCGCACCGCGTCGCCGAGAGCGCCACCGAAGAACTCGGCGATCTGGTGCGCAGCTTCAACCGCATGGCCGGAGATCTGGAGGACAGCCGCCACGCCGTCGAGAGCTCCACCCTCCAGCTCTCGGCCGCCAACGCCACGCTCGAAGCACGCAGCGGCGAACTGGAAACCATGCTGGAGACCATCCCCAACGGCGTCGCCACGCTCGATACAGGCCGCTGTGTGGTGCTCGCCAACCGCGCGCTGACGGAGATGCTCGACCCCGGCGGCCAGACGCCCTTCATTGGCAGCTCCATCGAATCCATCTTCCCCCCCGAGGCCATGGAGACCCTCGACCGCCTGCTGCAGCGCAGCCATCGCATGGGCTCCGCCTCGGGCGAGATGGAGATGACGGTCGCCGGAAACGGCGCGCACAGCGGCGCAACCATGGTCCTGCTGGCCACCGTCGCCCTGCTCGAAACCGGAAGTGGTTCCGAACGCATCCATCACGGATACGTCCTGGTGCTGGAGAACGCCACCGAGCTGCTGCGCGCGCAGAAGCAGTCCGCGTGGAAGGAGGTCGCCCGCCGCGTCGCCCACGAGATCAAGAACCCGCTCACGCCCATCTCGCTCTCCGCCGAACAAATCCATCGCCACATCGACCGCCTCGCCGCAACGCTCGCCTCCGCGCAGCTCGAGTCGCCCTCCATCGCCGTCATCCGCCGTTCCAGCGAGGTCATCAGCTCCGCCGTGGAGACCATGCGCTCGCTGGTCGATCAGTTCTCCGCGCTCGCCCAGTTTCCCACCGCCGAGCCGCGTCCCGCCGACCTCAACCCCATCGTCGAGAACTCGCTCGCACTCTTCGCCGGCCGCCTGCAAGCCATCCGCCTCATCCAGCACCTCGCGCCCAATCTCCCGCTCGTCCTCGCCGATCCCGAGGCCACCAAGCGCGCCCTCGGCAACCTCATCGACAACGCAGCCGAGGCCATGCAGCAAAGCCTGCTGCGCGAGCTGCGCATCACCACCGCGCTGCTCCCGAGCGGCATGGTCGAGCTCACCGTTTCCGACACCGGCCCCGGCCTCACCGACGAGATGCGCGAGCGCCTCTTCCTCCCCTACTTCTCCACCAAGCAGCGCGGCACCGGCCTCGGCCTCGCCATCGCCGCTAAAATTATTCAAGAGCAGCAGGGAACCATCCGCGCAGAAAAGAACCACCCCGCCGGCGCACGCTTCATCATCGAACTGCGCCCCGCCTCCATAGACGGCGATCCGCTAGACGCCATAACCCAGCCGCAAGCCGAACCGGATCCACAGACCTCACAAACAGCCACCGTAACCACAAACCACTAAACTCAACTTGTAGCACCTAACAACCAACAACCAACAACTAACAACCAGCAACCGCCCCTATGAACCACATCCTCATCGTCGACGACGAAGCCGAAATCCGCGATTCGCTGGAGAGCATCCTCAGCGAAGAGGGTTACCTCGTCACCACCGCCGCTACCGCGACGGAGGCCCTCACCCTGCTCGCCGACGCCATCTACGACGTCGTCCTGCTGGACATCTGGCTGCCCGACCGCGACGGCCTCGACGCGCTCGCCGACATCCGCCAGATGGACTCCGCGCACCTGCCCGAGGTCGTCATCATCAGCGGCCACGGCACCATCGAAGCCGCCGTCCGCGCCACCAAGCTCGGCGCATACGACTTCCTGGAAAAACCGCTCTCGCTCGACCGCACCCTCATCGTGCTCAAGAACGCCATCAACGCCCGCCAGCTCCGCGTGGACAATCAGGAGTTCGTCCGCCAGCTCGCCTTCCGCTCCTGCGTCACCGGCGACAGCGTCCCCATGAAGGCCCTGCGCCAGCAGATCAAGCTCATGGCGCCCACCAACGGCCGCGTCCTCATCTACGGCGAGTCGGGCACGGGCAAGGAGCTCATCGGCCGCGCCATGCATGCCGAAAGTCTGCGCAAGGACCGCGTCTTCGTCGAGCTGAACTGCGCCGCCATCCCCGAGGACCACATCGAGACCGAGCTCTTCGGCTATCGACGCGGAGCCATGCCCGCCGGCTCAACCGGCATCGGCGCGCCGCTGGAAAAACGCGGCACCTTCGAGCGCGCCAACGGCGGCACGCTCTTCCTCGACGAGGTCGGCGACATGAGCCTCAAGACGCAGGCACGCGTCCTCCGCGCGCTCGACGAGCAGAGCTTCCTGCCCGTCGGCGCGACCCATCCCATCCACGTCGACGTGCGCGTCATCGCCGCCACCAACAAGGACCTCGAAGAGGAGATCGCGCGCGGCAACTTCCGCGAAGACCTCTTCTACCGCCTCAACGTCATCCCCTTCTTCGTCCCGCCGCTGCGCGACCGCAAGGAAGACATCCCGCTCCTGGTCAAGGAGTTCCTCCAGGAGTTCGGCCAGCAATATGGGCGACCGCATGTGGAAATGCACCCCGACGCCCTCGACGCCCTGCGCCAGTACCACTGGCCCGGCAACGTCCGCGAGCTGCGCAACCTCATCGAGCGCGTCCTCATCCTCAACCCCAAGACGCAGCGCATCGAGCGCAAGCACATCCCTCCGCTGGTCTCCCGCGAGAGTGGCCGCGACAGCGCGAAGTCCGCATCCCGCAACGATGAGTTCTCCACCCTGCTGGAAGCTCGCGAGGCCTACGAGCGCGACTACATCCTCAAAAAACTGGACGAGTGCGGCGGCAACGTAACCCGCGCCGCCGAAGCCCTCGGCCTCGAACGCTCCCACCTCTACCGCAAGATGAAGGCCCTCGGCGTCAACGTCAAGGAGTAGTTCGCCATCTGTGGTACATGCCTGTTTTTGAGTAGAACCGGAGTAATCAAATCGTCATTCTGGCGAAGCCAGAATCTCCGTATTTGTCTTTCGGACTGCGATACCCCGAATCGAGAACATCTCTACCGTCGGCTCAGGCGTTGGAGTGGATGATTGCACAATTCAAACATTTGTTTTATACTTATGTTTGAATATGGGCAAGGTTCACACATCCGTCGGCTTGAAAGCAGCAAAACGCAGCCGCAAACCAGCGGCCTCCGACCCCACGCGCGACAAATTGCTGGACGTTGCCGGGCGCATCTTCGCCGACCGGGGCTACCAGGCCGCCACCATCCGCCAGATCTGCGTCGACGCCGGTGCCAATGTTGCTGCCGTCAACTATCACTTCGGAGACAAGCTGGGACTCTACACCGAGGTGGTGCGGCAGTCCGCGCGCCTCGCAGAGTTCCAGGCGGCGCAGACCATTATCGACAGGGATGCGCCCGCGGAAGAGGTCCTCCGGGCTATCATCCGCGCCCGTCTTCATAGCCTGTTCCGGGGGGACCGGCCAGACTGGAACTTCCGGATAATGGCCCATGAGCTGGCGCAGCCAACGCCGGCTCTCCGGCGGCTTGTGAATAAAGCGGGCCAGCCATTGTTTCACCGCCTGCTCGAACTCATCGGAGGCATGATCGGCTTGCCCGCGGAGGACGAGAGCACGCGTCTGTGTGCGATCAGCCTGTTGGGGCAGATCATGGTTTACGCGCTGGCCGGCCCTCTGGTGACTGCAATCTGGCCGGAGTTCGAGTCGTCACCCGAACAAGTGGAGCGCATCGCGGACCACATCGCGGATTTCTCACTCTCCTATATCCAGAATTTTCGCTCGAAGACTTCCGCGCGAAGCATCAAACGAACCAAACGAAAAGTAAAACCGAGGGCAAGTAAATGACCGAACCCACACCTCTGGGCCTGTCGCAGCAGGCCGAGCCGAAGACCCAGCCAGACGCCGCCAAGGGCGCCGCCGATACAACAGCGGCGGACGCACTCGAAGCCGCCGCAACCAAACGCCGCCGCACCATACGAATCGCCATCGGCGTGGCACTGCTGATTGTTGTCGGCCTCGTCATCTGGCGCGTCTTCTTCTCCACGCCCGCGCTGCCCGCCAGCATCGTCGCCGTCAGCGGCCGTATCGAGGGTGACGACTCCGCCGTTGCCTCCAAGACCACCGGCCGCATCCTCGAGGTCCGCGTGCGCGAGGGCGACAGCGTCAACGCCGGAGACATCATCGCCATCCTCGACGACGCGCAGATTCGCGCGCGCGAGGCCCAGGCACAGGCCGCGCTCTCCGGGGCCGAGGACAAGGGTGACGCCGCGCGCCAGCAGATCGCCGTCCTACAGCAGCAGTTGGACCAGAGTCAGTTGCAGGTGGGCCAGTCGAAGTTCGACACCGAGGGCCACGTCCATCAGGCCGAGGCCGAGTTGGCCGCCGCGCAGTCCGACCTCGTGCAGCAGCAGGCCGCCTATCAGATCGCCGCGTTCGACAAGGAGGCGTACACGCGCCTCGCCAAGTCCGGCGCCGTCTCCGAGCGCCAGGGCCTGCAGGCCGCAACCACCGCCGATCAGCAGGCCGCCGTGGTTGCCGCGACGAAGCGCCGCGTCGATGCCGCGCATGCCGAGCTCACCACCGCGCAGGCAACGCTCGCCAATCCCGGCATCCGCGAGTCGCAGGTTGCGCTTGTGAAACGCCAGATCGCCGAGCAGCAAGCTGAACTCGCCAGCGCATCCGCACAGACCGAACTGGCCCGCGCCCAGCTCGCCGAGGCGGAAGACAATCGCAACGACCTCACCATTCGCGCGCCGTTCACCGGAACTGTCGTCACGCGAGCCGCCGAGCCGGGCGAGGTCATCCCTGCCGGGACCGCCGTCATCACGCTCCTCGACCTGACCAAAGTCTATCTGCGCGGCTTTGTTCCGGAGGGTGAGATTGGCAAGGTCAAGGTCGGCCAGCCCGCGCGCGTCTATCTCGATTCCAACCCGCAGAAGCCGGTCGACGCGTACGTTTCGCGCATCGATCCCCAGGAAACGTTCACGCCCGAGAACACCTACTTCCGCGACGACCGCGTCAAGCAGGTCGTCGGCATCAAGTTGGAGTTGAAGGCAGGCTTCGGATTCGCCAAGCCCGGAATGCCCGTCGATGGTGAAGTCCTCGTCGAGGGCAACACGTGGCCGAAGGTCAGCCATAAGTGATCGCCGCGACTCCAGACCGCGAAGTTGATCGCGACGCCGCACAGCGCATCGCCGCATCGCCGGCCATTGAAGCTCGCGCCCTCACCAAGCGCTATGGCCTGCTCGAAGCTGTGCGCGGCATCAGCTTCTCAGTCCACCCGCGCGAGATTTTCGGCCTCATCGGTCCGGATGGCGCGGGCAAGACCACGACCTTCCAGATTCTCGCCGGCGTGATGGAAGCGACCTCCGGCGTCGCCAACATCTTCGGCCGCCCGGCGCGCGAGATGCGCTCGCAGACCGGCTACCTCACCCAGACCTTCAGCCTCTATCCCGACCTCACCGTCGCCGAAAACATCCGCTACAGCGGCGATCTGCGCCGCATTGATCCGCAGGCGATCCTCGACCGCGGCCAGCAATACCTGCGCATGTTCGACATGCACCGCTTCGCCGATCGCCTCGCCGGAAAGTTGAGCGGCGGCATGAGGCAGAAGCTCTCGCTCATCTGCGCGCTGGTTCCGCAGCCCCACATCCTTCTGCTCGACGAGCCAACCACCGGCGTCGATCCCGTCTCGCGCCGCGAGTTCTGGGACGTTCTCGCCCACCTGTCGTCGGAGGGCCTCACCATTCTCGTCGCAACCCCGTACCTCGACGAGGCGGAGCGCTGCCATCGCATCGGTTTCATGCACCAGGGCCAGATTCTCCAGATCGGCACTTCCACGGAGCTCTGCGCCAGCCTCGATGCAAAGCGAATCGAGCTGCGCACGCCTGACCTGCGCAAGACGGAGAGGCTTCTCTCCGCGCAATCCGGCCCTGGCAAGGAGATTCTCGACGTGCAGCGCTTCGGCGATCGTCTCGACCTGCTGGTGCACGATCCGGAGCAAGAGCAGAAGCGGGTCGCCGAAGAGTTGTCCCGCGCTGGACTCACCATCGACGAGATGCATGTCGATCAACCAACGCTGGAAAACACATTTGTCGCGCGCCTGCGTGCATTAGGCCAAAGCGCAGACACCGCCGAGTTTCCCGCGCGTCACGACCACAGCGATCTGCGCGGTCAAATCGCAATCGGCGCAACCAACCTCATCAAGGAGTTCGGCGAATTCACCGCCGTAAAAAACGTCAGCCTGCAAATCCGCAACGGCGAGGTCTACGGCCTGCTGGGGGCCAACGGCGCGGGCAAGACGACCATCATCCGAATGCTCTGCGGCCTGCTCGACCCAACCAGCGGCGTCGTGCAGTTGGCCGGCGCGCAGCAGGACCTGCGCTCCGAGGCGGTGCGCAAGCGCATCGGGTACATGTCGCAGAAGTTCTCCTTGTACGACGATCTGACCATTCGTCAGAACCTCGATTTCTTCGCCGGCGTCTACGGCGTCCCCGACGCGGAGCGCGAGGAAAAAATCCGCTGGGTACTCTCCTTCTCCGGCCTCGACGGCAAGCAGGACCAGGTCACCGGCAGCCTGCCCGGCGGATGGAAGCAGCGCGTGGCCTTTGGCGCCGCCATCATGCACGAGCCGGAGATTCTCTTCCTCGACGAACCCACCTCCGGCGTCGATCCGCTCGCCCGCCGCGCCTTCTGGACCATGATCAACCGCCTCGCCGACGGCGGTGCCGCAATCCTCGTCACCACCCACTATCTTGAAGAAGCCGAGCAGTGCAATCGCCTGGGAATGATGGTTGCCGGCGAGCTGGTCGCCGAAGGAACGCCCAGTGGCATCAAGGCCCGCCAGCCCGGACATTTAATTCAGTTCATCGTCGACCAGCCGCAGCGCGCCGTTGACCTGCTCAAGCGAAACGGCGAAAGCTGGCGTGTCTCGCTCTTCGGCAAGCGTCTTCACCTCATCACCGAAGACGCGCCGGAGATCGCCATCCGCGAGACCACAAAGCGGCTGGAAGAGAACGGCCTCCACGTACTCAGCGCGCGCGAAGACCGCTTCTCGCTGGAAGATGTCTTCATCTCCATCGTCGAGAAGGCGCGCCTCGAAGGCAAGGTGGCCATTGAGAAATAAACAGGACCAGCGAAAGCAACAGGAGCAGCCATGAGACGAATCCTTGCGCAGGTGCGAAAAGAGCTCACCCAGATCGTTCGCGACTGGCGCACCCTGGCCCTCGCCCTGGTGCTTCCCGTGGTCATGCTTCTTCTGATGAGCGCGGCGCTCTCGCTCACGGTCAGCAATCTCCCCATCGTGGTGCAGGACTTCGACGGCTCCTCGGCGTCGAACAATTTCATCGACGCCTTTCGCGCCTCCATCTCCTTCCACGTCGTCGCGTGGCCCGTCGACAAGTCCGCCGAGGAGGCGCTCGCCTCCAACGCCGCGCGTGCCGTGCTCATCATTCCGCCTCACTTTGGCCGCGATCTCGCGCGCGGTGTCCAGACGCCCGTCCAATTCATGGTGGACGCCTCCGACGCCAACACCGCCAAGCTGGTCACTGGAGACGCCAGCCTCATCGCCGCCGCATACAACCGGCAGCTCGCCGGCGGCAGCCAGGCCGCGCCCGTGCAGGCCGCCATCCGCCTGTGGTTCAACCCCGGCCTCTCCTCCAGGAAGTTCTACGGCCCCGGGGTCTTCGTGCTTGCCATCTCCATGTTTCCGCCGCTGCTCGCCGCGCTGGCCATGGCCAAGGAGACCGAACAGAAGACGATCCTTCAGGTCTATGTCTCCAGCATCTCCGCGCACGAGTTTCTGCTGGGCAAGATTCTCGCCTTCATGGCCGTTGCGCTCGGCGAAGCACTCGTCATGTCTTCGCTTCTCTTCACCTACTTTGGCCTCAGCTTTGCCGGCGATCCCACCCCTGTCATCATCGCCACCATCTTCTACACCTTCTGCGTGGCCTCGTTCGGCACCATGGTTGGCGCCATCATTCCCAGCCAGACCGCGGCCCTGCAGGTGGTCGCGCTCGGCGGATTTTTGCTCGTCTTTCTGCTCTCCGGCCTCATGTTTCCCATCCAGAACATTCCCATCGCCCTGCGCTGGATCTCCAACTTCGTCTGGGGCCGCTACTACATTGAGATCGTCCGCGACTCCCTGCTGCAAGGCGGAGGCTGGCCCGCTGTCTGGTACAAAGTCCTCTTCATCGCCATCATCGGCTTCATCTTTTACTCGCTTGCCTGGCGCGGCATGAGGCGAATGCAGGTGAAGGCATAGCCATGAGAGACTTCCTCAATCGCCTCTTCAACTACCGCCTCCTCGCCCTGGTCCGCAAGGAGTTCAACCAGATTCGCCGCGACCGCCGGCTCCAGCTCTCGCTGGTTCTTCCTCCCGTCCTGCAACTCACGCTCTTCGGCTTCGCGCTCAGCGCCAACGTCTCCGATGTCCGCCTCGCCGTGGTCGACGACAGCCGCACGCCGGAGAGCCGCGAGCTGGTCACCACCCTCACCGAGAGCAAGAGCTTTCGCCTCGCCGGCTACTACCCTTCGGTCGGCCAGCTCGGCGACGCAGTCAGCCGTGGCGACGCAGACGCCGGAGTGGTTGTCCCCTACGACTACGCCCGCGACCTCGCCCGCCAACGTCCCACCACCGTCCAATTTCTGTTGAACGCAACCAACGCCAACACAGCCACCATCGCCCGCGGCTACGCGGAAGGCGTCCTACAGAGCTATAACAGCGGATTGATGCAGCAGGGAATTCGCCTTCAGATCCAGCCTGTCGCAGCAGAGAGCCTCGCGCGCCACGGCATGGTGCAGCTTCAGCCTGCCTTCCTCTTCAACCCCGGCCTGGTCGATTCCTGGTTCATCGTCACCGGTGTGCTCGGTCTGCTTCTCATCCTCAACAGCACCATCGTCGCCTCCGCTGCCATGGTGCGCGAGCGCGAGGCCGGCACCATCGAACAGCTCCTCATGTCTCCCGCCAGCACCACCGAGATCATCGTCGCCAAGATCGCGCCTCTCTTCCTTCTGCTCACCCTGATGATGTTCGCGGCCCTCGCCGTCGTCCGGCTGGTCTTCGGCGTTCCATTCCGTGGCAACCTTCTGCTTCTGCTCGGAGCGGGATGCCTCTGCATCCTCTCCGGCATCAGCATCGGCACCGTCATCGCCACATTCAGCAAATCGGCGCAACAAGCGCAGCTCACCTGTTTCTTCATCAATCCGCCACTCGCCGCGTTGTCCGGTGCGCTCAATCCTGTCGAGGCCATGCCCAAGTGGCTGCAACCTCTCACTGTGCTCAACCCCGTCCACCACTTCGCAACCATCGTCCGCGGAAGCACGCTCAAGGGAAGCGGCTTCATGGACCTCTGGCCAAACTTTCTCGGCCTGCTCCTCTTTACCGTCGTTCTGGTCGCGATCAGCATCACGCGTTTCCGCAAGCAACTCAGCTAGCAATAAGGACTCCTTGCCATGAATCACTCGAAGATTAAAATCGCCCCGATCCTTTCCATCGCTGCCATCGCGCTCCTCGCCTGCATGGGTCCATCGCAAGCCTCTGCCCAGAGCGCAGCCCAACCACAGCACACGCTGGCCGCGCCGCTTCCGCTCTCCGGCCGCGCCGGAAACAGTGGCTCCGTCACCGCGATCGAAGCCCCCATCGCCGGCACCACCAACAGCGTCACCACCATCAATCCCTCCGTGCAGATTCAAGGCCCCTACGTCGGAAGCGCATCGAGCACAGCCAAGCTCCCATTTACCGGCAAGCTCTCGCTGCGCGATGCCATCCAGCGCGGCCTCAACTTCAACCTCGGCGCGGTGGGCCTCAACCACGCCGTGCGCCAAGCCCAGGGGCAGAGCGAGATCGCCCGCAGCGCGCTTCTCCCAAACGTCAGCGGCTACCTCGCCGAAACGCTGCAACAGGCCAACCTCGCCGCCGAGGGACTGCGCATCCACATTCCCATTCCCGGCTTCACCTTCCCCACCATCGTCGGCCCGTATAACAACATCGACCTGCGCGGCAGCGTCTCGCAGTCGGTCCTCGATCTCACCGCATGGAACAACTTCCGCGCATCCAGCGAATCCGTCCACGCCGCGCAGTTCTCCGCCCGCGATGCGCGCGACGCCGTCGTCCTCGCGGTCTGCGGCGCGTATCTCCAGATCATCGCAACCAGGGAGCGCGTAGTCTCCGCCCACGCGCAGCTCGACACCGCAACCGCTCTCTTTCAGCAGACCCAGCAGAAACGCGGTGTCGGCCTCGTCGCCCAGATCGACGTCGACCGCAGCGAAGTAGAACAGCTCACCCAGCAGCAGCGCGTCATCTCACTCGAGACCGAGCTCTCCAAGCAGAAGATCGCGCTCGCCCGCATTACCGGCCTTCCCCCCAACGACGCCTACGACCTCACCGACGAGGTCCCCTTCGCCGCCGCGCCCGCGCTCACCCTCGACGACGCCATCCATCAGGCCCTCGATCGCCGCTCCGACATCAAAGCCGCCGAGGCGCAGGTCCGTGCCGCCCAACGCGCGCTCTCCGCGGCCCACGACGAACGCCTGCCCTCGCTCTCTGTCAATGGCAACTACGGAGCGCTCGGCACCAACCCGGCGCAGGCCCACACAACCTTCGCTGCCGCCGCCACGCTCAACATTCCCATCTGGCAGGGAGGCCGCACCGAGGGCGACATCAAATCCGCCCAGGCCGCGCTCGCCCAGCGCCAGTCCGAACTCGACGACCTTAAGGGCCAGGTCGAGAGCGATGTGCGCAACGCCTATTTAGATCTGCAAGCCGCAACCAGCCAGGTCAAGCTCGCCCAGCGCAATCTTCAGGTCAACAAGGAGACGCTCGACCTCACCCGTCAGCGCTTCGACGCCGGAGTCACCGACAACGTCGAAGTCGTCCAGGCGCAGGAGTCGCTCTCCTCCGCCGATCTCGACAGCATCAACAGCGTCTTCGCCCACAACCTCGCCAAGCTCAGCCTGGCCCGCGCCATCGCCAGCGCCGCCGACAACCTGCAGCAGTTCCTCAGCCTGCAATAGCGCCCGCTGGCTTCATATTCCATGACCAGCAGAAGTGGGTTTGACTCCTCGCCCTACGGCGCGGTCAGAATCTTCATCACCGGATCGGGCAATTGCTGGTCCGCGTTCTTCAGCAGCAGAGTCACCTGCCACATCTGCGTATCCGTCAGCACGTGGTTGTACGCGGGCATTCCCGTCAGCCGAATCCCATTGGCCACCTTCCAGTAGGTCTCGCCCGGCTCGTCGTCGCTCACGCCCACCACGTTGCCCTTGGCGTGCTTCTTCCACAACTGCGGCGCCGCCGGATACATGCTCTTCGCAAACGCAACATCGTGCCCCGGAGTCCCATGGCAACCCGCGCACTGCGCGCGATACACATGCGCCCCACCCTCGAAGACATCCTCGTCCGTGCCGAACGGCGCTGGCTGCATCTGGCTTGCGATCCGCGCCTTCAGCGGAACGCTCACAATCGCCTTCTCCAACGGAAACGGTTTGTCCGCGGTCGCCACCGGCAGCGCGCCCCATCGCAGATAGGCCGCCGCGCCGCCCGCCACCACTGCCACGCCCAGCAGGAACCCCAGAAAAACCTTGCCGCTCCCGCCGCCAGAAGCTCTGCCCTTTGCCATGGAATCCTCGCCTTCTCGTCCCCGCCGCGCCAAGGAACCGCGCCGGATGTTCTAATAGGGAAGTGGCTGCGGACGGACAACTCCGCCGCGCCAACCTCGCCTCCAACGAGCTCAAAAAATGGAGGCGACCGCAGGAGCTCTCGTTGATCTTTCGTTCGCCGTCCCGTTTCGTTCGTAGAATACAGCTTTTGCCGGCAGTCTTGTTGGTCGCCGCACTCTTGGCATCCTCCGCTCTCGCGCAGAACACGCGCAGCACCGGCCACGAGACCAACGCCAACCGCAAGGCGCGCATTGCCCGCCAGATCGCCGAAACCTACACCCATCGCTGGGAGGTCGCCGGCGGCGGAGGTTATCTGCGCTTCCGCTCCGGCCAGTTCACCCAGAAGAACAGCGAGATCGCCTTCTGGCTCAACACCACCTACTACTTCAACCAGAAGCTCGGCCTCACCGGCGAACTGCGCGGCGCATACGGCAACGCCAAGCCGCTGCAGGGCCAGAATAACTACCTCAACCTCGTCGGCCATCCGCAGATCTCCGAATACCCCTTCCTCGCCGGCCCCACCTATCGCGTTCTTCTGCACCAGAAGATCGCCCTCAGCGTCTTCGCCCTCGGCGGCACAGCCATCGGCAAGTTCGACGGCGACTCCAAGGGCGTTCCCGCCGCGACCCTCGGCTTCTGGCCCTCCACCAGCGCGCGCCCCGCCTTCTCCCTCGGCGGCAGCCTCGACCTCAACCTCTACCCCAACCTCGCCTTCCGCATCACGCCCAGCTACACCGCCACCACCTTCGGCGGCTCCCTCCAGAACAACGCCGGCTTTGAGATGGGCCTGGTCTACCGCTTCGGCCGCCAGAAATAGCCGCTCGCCTACATCGAACGGAAGGGCACGGGTTTACCCGTGCCGAATA